>Ga0114931_10000194_pt1 | contig 70142 bp, 88 predicted proteins | sample 2SBtaG_FD_89579 | JGI IMG/M metagenome (GOLD analysis project Ga0114931, IMG submission 89579) | Deep subsurface microbial communities from Kolumbo volcano to uncover new lineages of life (NeLLi) - 2SBTROV14_V59a metaG | ecosystem: Environmental > Aquatic > Marine > Volcanic | place: Kolumbo... | reverse complement strand
CCTCCAAGACAGTTGATATCATCTTGGGGAAAATGAACCGAGCAGGATACTTCGTTCGTGCCAAGGTTACTAGGGAGGAGCTTAATCAACGTGCAAAAGAGAAATCTGCCACAAAAGTACATGAACAGAAGCGTAGAGCTACTAGGGTCCACTACACTGGTGATCCTAATGCTATTAAGTGGGACCACGCTCTGGATTGTATCAAGTCTGGAATGTATGCATCCGAAGTTTTCCCAAAGTCGCGTGTGCATGGAAACAGTGGCACGCCGACTGCGGGTATGCATTCACGACGATATTCACGCGATGCGGATTACAAGTCTAGGTACGAAGAGTGTAGTCGAATTGGCTCCGAGCGCCGTGTTAACTTGCGTTCGGCGGCGCTTATGGAAGAATACGCCGACAAGTGGGAACCACTTTTCAAAGCCTTTCGATCAGGATTAACTAGAGAGGAGGGACTTAAAAAGGTTAATGTAACCGCCAGTGCGTTAAAAACGAAACTGAGATTAGACGATAGATACAGAGAGCGAATAGAAAGTCTTCCGCGTCCTTATACTTATCGTCTTCCTGTTAGTGAAGGGATAGAACTCAAAAAGTCTCTTAGACAAAATGAGATTTACGCCAAGGTAAATTTTATATTGCCAAAGGGATTGCCGCAGGATGTTCGTGATGACGTTCTGTCTGAAATGGTACTAGCGGTGCTAGAAGGTAACTTGGATGTAGAAGAAATTAAAGAAGGCTCTCACAAAAGGTTTGTCACGGCTCATCACAAAGACTTTAATTGGTGGTCTCTAAAGTCCCTAGATGAACCTGTTGGTTACGATGAAGGGTCCGCTACATTCGGAGATTTCATTAGTAGTGATCGAGAACATTTCTAATGTGAAAACAATAATAATTGAATTTGACATTCAGCTTTGTCAAGCGTAAATTTCGAGTAGAAATCGGACTGGGCTGTGGCACTAACACGCTCGTTATACACGATAGTACTCACACAACTTAATAGTCGTAAATGATTGGTAGTTTGTGCCAAGGGGGACATAACTAATGAAAATTCCCGGTCTTACTCGCAAAGGTGCGAAGAAAGAACTAGAGCCGGTTAGTGCTCTAGAGGCTGCTAATGCAGCGCGCGTATCCGACTTGTCGAATGATGACATAGACGAACTTGAAGAACGATTGCAACGGCTAGAGGATGAGGAGAGTTGGGAAAAGTCTCATACTGGTCTTGTGCTTCGGCACAACTTCTCATCCTTCCCTTTTTACCTGCTTATCATCGCTTCTTGCTGCTTTGCTTCTTTGAATGCGTTGCATGGTTATAATGGTGCTGTGTCTCAAGGTACTACGGTAGCACTTGCGATTTCAGCACTCTATTTTGCCATAGAACTAACTATTCCAGCATCTTCTCATATGATTTCGTGGTCGGGACAAGGTGCTAGTACCTTCTTAGTTCGTACTATTGGCTTAGTATCATTCTGTCTGGCAGTATTTTTCTCTTTGCTCATTTTGCAAGGTAAATTCTCTTCGTCGTCTGAAACGGCATCACGCAAGTCTGACATCATTCGGCAAACAACCCGGGCAGACCAGTCATCGATTACGCAAGCCATCTCACGACGTAAGGAACTGCTTGAGAAGAAATCACGTCCAGTAGCTACAGTTGAAGCTGAAATCCTTGCGCATAAACAGTTGAAAACATGTGGTCGTAGAAAGAGAAGCGACTGCTGGCGTGGTACATCGCAATGCACAAACGCAACAGCTAAATCTTCTCGTGCCTACTGCGATGTGTACGCAAGGTTGCTTGGTGAACTCGGAGTTGCTAAAGAGTTGGTTACATTAGACAATAGAATTGAGAAATTAAAAGTTGATGTCACGACACGCGACGACGTTGTGGATAGTGGCCAACAAGACAAGATTATTTCAACGCTTACTGGTATTCAAGAGAGTACGGTCCATCTTCTGAAGCCCTCTCTCCTTGCTACGGTTGCAGCCCTCATTACTCACATCCTGTGGGCCGGTCACGGTATGGTCGTGAACGGCACAATTGTGAAGAATAGAGCCGAAAACCTAGAAAAGCAACGTATTAGACGGAAGTTGGATAAGGCTGGTACGCTCAAGCAAACAGCAGAGTTAGAAGCTCAACGTAAAGCTGAAGACGCTACTGCGCTAGAGGAACGAAGACAGCAGGAGCAAACTAGACAAGCCTTTGCAGAGAAGAAAGTACAAGCCATTTCTGCTACTGCCCCTCTCCATGAACGTCCTCTCTACATGCAAGTAGAAGCGTTCATTGCCGAGAAGTGTTCTGTCTCGGACGGCTTGCTGGGCTTCCTTGGCGAAATGCACGATGAATATTCTTTTTGGGCACAACAGAACAGGTGCCAGCAAGTACCCGTTGCTAGGTTCAAGGAGATTTTGGATAGCATCAGTTTTTCAGTGTCGAATGAAGGCCGTGTTTCAGGTATAGCACTAAAGACACGCGCAACCGGAACTTGAGGGTTCATCGCAGGTTCGGGTTTGCGCAAGTAGCGTTAGGGCAAATGGAGATGTGCTATGTCAATGACCGCCCCTACGTATGCACCGCCGAAAGATAGCGCCTTGTGGGATCGCCGTAAAAGTACCAACGTTGGAGTTGCCATATTTGCTTTCATCATCATCTTGTGCCCTGTGGTGTGGGCTGTATGGTGGGAGCTAGGTCGTCCTGATCCTCGCACCAACGACATGTACTGGCGAGCACAACTCGCCATGGGCTGGAATGAACCTATCGACATTGCCGTAAATCAAAACGACGTAGACATACTTGTCAGAACTATCATTGGAGAAGCAGGGAACCAACCTATTGCTGGTCAAATTGCAGTAGCGCACGTAGTCTTCAATAGAGTAAGAATAGGAAACTATGGAGGACGTACTATACGTGACGTGGTACTCTGGAAATACAAGCGTCCTGATGGTAGTATGCTCTGGCAATTTAAGACGTGGATGAACAAGGACAGACGAATACAACTACTATCTATAGCGAAAACAAGTCCACAATACATCAAGGTCTTTGAACTGGTGAGAGACACGATACTAGGCAGGTATCCAGATAACACCAAAGGTGCTCTGTACTACCTCGAACCAAAGATAGCAATGGATAAGTATGGTGAATTGCCTCACTGCTGGGACGAGTTAACTAGGGTAAGGATCGGGGATCATGTCTTTTGCAAATCACTTTAAGAGGCAAGTTAGGGACCACGTACCGAGAATACCGGATATCTCAGATGCTGATGATATGCATCAGGTAATTGGTTCCACGCGTAGATGGGGAAATCGCATGATGGGTTGGCGTCCTTCGTTTGGCATGATGAGAGGCTTCGGAGGAGGCGGTATCATCTCCTTCATGTTCTTCTCGGCCATTGGCCGCATTCTCCTCATCGTCGGCATCGCATGGCTTGGTTGGAGCTGGCTGACCGGCGAACTCACAATGAAGGAACGGCTCGCATGGGAAGCCGCAGTTGGTCAAAAGCAAGCCTTGATCCAGCAACGCAAAGCTGAAGTGAATGCAGGCACAGTCCAAGCGCAACGTGCGGCAAAAGGCAAGATGACGCGTGCTGATGCCATCTACAAGCTGGTTGCCAAAGGTATCTTTCAAGTTGAACCTCCCGATCCGGTCGAGGCTGAAACAGTCGATTTGATTAACGAGACAAGAGGGGAGTCAAAAAATGGTATACCTAGGAGATAATAACAAGAATTACTACAATGATGGTAATAATGTACCATTACTGAAGTTGCTATTGGCTATTTTATTCCTGCTAGTAATATTCGCAGGAATAACTGGGTGCACTACAACTAGGAAGCTTACGGTGGTGGACCTCACCAAGCCACCTAAGGAATGTGATGACGTTAAACTTAGTTCAATCAAGAAGTTACCCGCAGGTAAGACAACAGATGCACAAATAGCAGTCTGGTTGGCTAAGGAGGGAACCGTCCGCACAAAGGAACAAGCGACCGCAAAAGTCTGTGCTGACTACGCGTTACGTCTCTATGAAACGATGCGTGACAAGAAGTCAGATGGTTCCGAGTAGTACCCGCTGGGGAGTTCGAGTAGGACTTCTGGGGAACATTCTACTCCCCTCTCCTCAGCTTAGGGGTCTCGTGGCGTGGACGTGACGACGGGGGGAGCCGAGGCTGGTGTGAGTTTCAACCCTCTTGGGCTCACACCGGCCTTTTTTCATGACTTCTGGTCGCTATTTGGTGGTGGTGGCGCATCCTGTATTGGCCACTGCTGTTGATGCTGCCGTACAAATGCTCCACTGTCCTCTTGTCCGGGCCTTATATGCCGTGCTGCGAAGGGCAGCGTAGGCGTAGAGAAGAATGTTGGGAACTCAGGCATCAGGGCTAGACGGACCTTCTCTGCGATATCCATGTGCTCCCTTTGTGTGCCGTTGTCGCCACGCAGCTTGACGTAGTGATACCACGACCGCACAGTGCCTGACATATAGAGCCTAGAGACAGTCATGCCTTCCGGCAAGATCGCACGGGCGACTTCCTTGGCTATACCAGCCTTGATCGCCATCTGGTAAACGTCAACAGTCACTTTCTTAATTTGTGTCTGGGCGTTATGCCACCAGCGAGCGGCTTCACTATCCGTATCCATATCGACCGAGCTCTGACGGTTCTGATGATCTTGGAGCCGGGCCTCACGAGTATCTACTATGTCCACGACTTCCGCATAGCGTTGCGAGAACTCTTGGAATGAGAAACTTCGGTGACGAAGTATTTGCCTAGCTATATCACGAGTAGTAACAATTTCCACAGTAGCATGGACCATTTCAAGTGGAGACCAGTGGTTATTACGAACAAGGTAGTCTACTAGTTTGGGACCGCTCTGCAAGTTGTGTTGGTTAGCCGGGTTAGAGACCCTTGCACAATAGGCAATCAGGTCTTCAGCCGTAAGCCGCGTTGTCGTGCGGCCTTCCATAGGAATATCGCTTGCTGACAAACTGATAACGGGCTTGGTCACAGAGACCAATTGCACTTTCTGGTGCGTATATCGATCTTCTATGTACGTCTCCGTGTAAGTCTCTGTAACCATGCTTTTAACTCCTGCCTTTAACGAAGCTGCCAAAATTCAGTATACCACCGTAATCATTGGCACCTGCTGCTTTGGGTGTAGGAGATCTTTCACACTCTCCCCCACCAAATGATCTCGGCGCACCGTACTGCTGGTGGAGCCAAGCTGTATAGTCAGCCACGTTGGAGAAGGCTTCTTCTTCAGCGCGACCATCTTCTTGATAGACCAGTACGATTACACCGCCACTGCGAGTGAAGCGTGAGCTGATCGGCTCACCATAGCGCGTGTCCACACGACGTTGGACCTGTTGCTGTTGGTACATTGTTGAGCTAGGTTGCTGCTGTTGCACTTGCGGCTCAGCACCAGCCTTTACGTCTTGATTTTTCGTCATATTTTCTCGCCCAGCCTTTCTCAACTGCTGTTTCAGAGATGTCTCTGCCATTTACGTATATCCTTACTAACAGTCTGCCATACTTGTCGCTACCCTTTTCCCACTTCAATCTGACAGGACCGCTCCTTATTAGTGCCAACAACTTACTGCTGGCAGCGTAGCCTTCCCGCCGCTCCGTGTTACACTTTGCACTCCATATCTCAGGAGTATCTATACCTACTATACGAGCCGGTTTTCCAAATACTCGTATGGTGTCTCCATCAACTACGTCAATAGTAGTATGGAACATCTTTTCGAAATCAATTCTATCATAGTTAAACTCGTATTGTTTGTTCCATCCCCACAAGTAGTTAGTGATCCACATGCCAAACAGTACCCCTACTAATCCACAGATAATAAATACGTATCTGTTGCGGTCAATGAAATCAAACATGTGAAACTCTGTCATCTATGTCAGTGACAAGTAGTGGTTGAGGAAACGTACTCACGAACGCACGGCGAAGCACATACTCTTTAGCATCAATGTATAGAGCACGCCATCCATCCCTACCCATTTTCGTATTTCTGCGAGCGAGCATGTTACGTACCTGCTTTTCTGAAACCTTCATGTGGTCCGCAGCACCTTGTGCATTAAGGTGGTAAGTAACTTCATCATTCGGGCTAACTAGGGCTATGGGGTAAACTCCAGTTCTGTAGATAGCGTTTTCTGAGATGTGCAACCATACACAAGTATCATGTGAATAGCAATTCGATCCGTAATAATCCTTATCAATCTGGTACTTACCCACATCCATTTCTTTGTTTTGCCAGTTCGGTATTTTCATTACGTCTTGTACAAACATCTCCACGCTTCTCCAACGTGCATCTACGAACACACCAATAGCACCATAGTTCTTATACGAACTGTCTGATGGGTTGTAGCAACGTGATATCATGCCCTCCCATGTAGTATGAAGAGAATGCTCAATAGAGCCTGACGTTGCACTGAAGCCTGAAGCACTCGATCTAACTTCAGGACGCAAGTCAACACGTACCCGTCTCTTTACCCAAATGAGAGGTCGATCACGTTCAGTCACTTCGACATCCTGAAGTACCGGCAGATACGTGTGCTCTGCTTTAATTTCAAGTGGTTCTATATCATCGGACATGTTTATAAACCTTACCAGTCTCTTCGTATGTTTTTAACAACCCTTCTCTTTCTTGTCTCTCTTCAATTTTATCCTTCTCTGTAACTCCAGCTCCAAGAGTACTTTACGGTTTCATTACTACTTGACCAGAAACTATCGGGAACGTGCTGAGCCATAAGTACCCAGTACCCATGTTCCCGTCCATACTTAACTACACGTTGGTGGAACCACCTAAAACTAGCTCTTTTAAGGCATAGCGTTGTAGGATTTCCTGGTACTGAAGGGTCAAAGGACACTTCTTCATTTCTAGGAGAAGCATCAAATTCAAGGACTTCACCATGTATTGGCCAGCGAGTTCTACAACGTATGTTATACGCAACTTCTCCTAGTAGCTTCCCATCCTTGTCTACTATATCTACCCAATTTGTCATTTTCACTACCTCTTACTAGATAGAACTAGTTTTAATTCTTTCTTTTTCCCTTGAGGACATTTATCTGTATATGCGCAATCACAAAGTATTACTACTTTACCATCTATTATTTCTTGAAAACCATCTTCTGGCTCTACTATTCTTATAATCTTAGTCATGTTGCTGTGATCCTACATAACTCTCCACCGGGAAAGTACTCAGTAATTAAGTCACCTTCATCATATTCCATAGCGAACTGTGTCAGTCTAGGACAGTAACAGGACATAAAGTGTTCAATAAAATGCTCACGATGACCTTCGCTAGCTTCCACCGCTACCCAATAGTCAGCAAGTCGCCCGCCGCGAGGTAAAGCGTAACTCGACATGTGGTCTTGTCCGAAAGTAAAGCAACGAACTGTTTTTGTTTTCTCTTTAGTCATCTTATTGTATCACCAGTTTTCCTTGGTCCAGTAAGTCCATGCGGATGTCTTTGAGGTCTGCCCAGTTCTCACCGATAGAAGCATCAACAGTGAATGGGATAGCATCAATACCCATTGAAGGCGGGACATTCTGCATAGTCTTGCTAACCGTTTTAATTAGTTTGATGACCGCTTTCTTGTTACGGTCGATCTCGAACATGTTGTCATCGTGAATGATGTTGATCTGCATTGGGTTGCCGGGGAGTGTCGGCACGACATCAGACAGGATGATTGCACTCTCCAATGTGAAGTCAGAGCACATGGACTGGTGCAGGAAGTTCCCGCTTTCATTGGCTAGACCGTACTGGTTCTGACCAGTCAGAATATGGAACCGGCGCTTACGTCCAAAGACGGTTATGAGCGTCTGTTCACGTACATCCCGCGTGTCCTCCATGAACTCTTTCGCGACTGGGAAGCTTTTGAACCAGTCATCAATGAGCGATTGTGCAATTTCAACGGTAATTCCCAATCTCTCAGCAAGCGTTGGTGCTGTGACGCCATAAACAACGCCAAAGTTGATAGTCTTAGCGTATCTTCTGATTTCTTTCCATTTGAAGGCTTGCTTCTCGTCGGACTTGTCAAGTCCTGTAAAATCTTCTCCAAATACTTGTGCTGCCACGGCGGTATGCAAGTCCTGACCTGATCTAAAAATGCTAAGAAGTCCTTCATCTCCTGATAGTACGCCAAGTGATCTGAGTTCTGCTTGACTGTAGTCGAGGGAGACGAATATTCTTCCCTTTGGTGCTTTGACGATCCTTCGAATGATCTTGACCTTGGGAACGTTCTGAACATTTGGTCCGCTAGAGCTAAGTCTGCCGGTAACAGTTCCGTGGATAAGGTACGAAGTGTTAATACGGCCTCGTTCAAGCAGTCCGGGGATAGACTTTCCATGTCCGGGCTTGTAAGGTTTGATGTATGTACCAAGGAGTTTCTGCCTTCCTCGATATTCCATGAGCGCTTTGACAAACTCGTCGTCGTCTTTAAGTGGCTCAAGTGTATCTGCATCCGACTTCTTGAGTTTAAGTCCTCTGCCCTTAATCCCTTTCTTTTCATCTCCAGTTGTGAGCGCAGCCATAACTTGAGGCTGAGAGTTGGGGTTAAAGTCGGACTTTCCTGTAAGTCGTCGTAAATTATTAAGGTAAGGTCCGATCCCTGCAAGGAGGTCGCTTTCACTCCTTCGAACTTGATCTTGGTCAATTGGGATACCATTAAGTTCCACCCTCCCTAGTGCGTTAGAAGCAGGGACCAGCATGTCCCAGTATAAAGACTTGAGGTGCGGATCATTGTAAATCATAGGTTGCAGCTTGATCTTCAGCCAACCAGTATAAACAACATCCTTAGCAAGATAGTCATTCAGGATTGCCTTTGGCACAAGGGCAAATGCCTTCTTTGGATAGCCTACCCGTGCATATTGGGCGCGCATAGCATCCGTGATACCTTCCTTGTCCTTCGTAACTTCATGTGTCCAATATTCGAGCGCCCCTTCATGTGTAGGAAACTCTTTCTTCTTCATTGAAACATTGACTTTCTTGTGTATGTCGGAACCAATCTTCGTGTAGTCCCCAAGCATGTCCTTGTAACCAGGCACGCCCAACCAATCCATGATGCAGCGTTCGAGGCCGTGACGGCCTTTGTTCTCATCCAGACAGTAGGAGAGCAGCATCGTATCTCCATCGATACGTACGCGCTCCTTTGTGATCCAACTGTCCTGTGCCCACATGAATGTGCAATCGAATTTGCCGTTATGCCAAACCCACTCCACACTACTTTTTATGTACTTTAGGAACTTCTTAAAGTCGCTAAGACCTTCAATTATGTAGACTACTATCCGTTGTTTAGATGTATGAGGAGGTATGGGCATAGGAGTTAACCCAATGCACATGAACTCATCATCGAAACGTCTCAGACCAGTAGTTTCAATGTCGGCTGATACTTCCCCTGCTTTGTTGCACTTTTGGGCTAGTGCTTTGAGGTCACTGCCCTTGGAAAGTACTTTGTATGTGTATCGCGGGTCGCTCGGTATGTTCTCTTCTTGAAGGATCTTCGCGATCTTCTGCATGTCCGACAGGGCTTGCGGATACAGACCTTCGTTACGCAGAATGTGGGCTGGATGGAAGCACGGGATTAATCCAACCGTGGCCAGATTGGAAGCATGTAGAACACCGCGCTCTTGTGTGATGTAGCTGTTGTAGTTGCCGGTCAGCGTCCGTAGAGCAGCGTTCCCCATAGCCACGATCAGTTTGCGTGGATGGGATGTGATCTCTTCGATCAATCGAGTGGAGCACGCTTTGCAGGCTTCGTTGATAAGCTGATCTTTTTTCTCCTTGTTCGACCGTGGAGGGAGACAGGAGAATGCATTCGTATAAAAGGGCTCTTCGTGAATGCCGACTTTTTCAAGAAGAGTATCAAGGAATTGGCCGCTAGGGCCTACAAAAGGTGCGCCTACTCTGACTTCCGTAGAACCTGGGCTCTCACCTACAACGACTAATCTACTTTTAGGGTTCCCGCGAGTACCAACAGTACGTGAGTTGAAGGGGCAGTTGTCACAGTTGTTTTTAACTATGACCTTCGACTGTTTCCCTCTACGTACACGTCCCTTAGTTCTCACGCTCACTATTTAATCTCCTTGACACACGTCGCGCTGACTTCACTACCTTGTGCGACGGCTCATGATCTCCGCACCAGTCCGTCCGCTCTACGCTCGGCCAACCTGTCTGCCACGACTGCCCACCATTCTCGCGTCTATGCGGGTGCGGTATAGTTTGAGGGAACCGAAATCTGCAATGCCCGGTCGGTGCATTCGGATCGTACTCACCGAAGAACAAACAGTTATTGCAAAAGTCGGTTACTCCCAACTCAGAGTTGTCCGCCTCATTCTTTTTGCTTTGCTTGGACAAACTTTATTTCCCAATTCTTATAAACTTCACCTTCTGGTGATACACAGGATACCAGTATAGGAGAACCGCGCTGGATTGGGCCACCAGTGTTGTCTACATAAGCACGACACTGCCGTTCGGTTGTCTCGATAGTCTTCATGTTCGGTACTTCTGTACCAGCTTCAGCCGGAAGCAGAAGGATAATCATCAGCCAAGTCTTCGGGTCCATTACTACTCTCTCCTGTCAACACATGCCTTTATCCTCGGCAAGCCACTGAGGGACTTCGACTGTCCAGACGGTGCCCTCTTCACCGACATCTACGACTTCGATTTGCGACATGGGAAGCCAGAAAGTATTAGCCATTTCTTCGTCATCTTCCGTGCAACACTGTATAGCTTTACCACTATCACTAAGTGCGATTACGAAGACTTGATACTCATCCTTCTCATAGTCTTTATCTCTGTAAAATGACATAGTACCCTCGCTTCCACTTTTCCATTCTCTGCCGTCATAGATATCCAATCTTGAGGCAGTAAATTACTTTCATTCCCCTCTACTACATCCATCTTCTCATATGCACCGCATTACCCATTGCAAGTAAAGAGTTGTCGAATTATATTCTGACGCATGAATTTCGCATCGTGACTTTACAATGGGTGAGAGATAATGTCGAGAGGAAACACCTGTGACGCGTGGTTGGTGCTCCTCTCGCCCTGTCTGCCAGCTTAGAGGGAGGGGGGAAGCCAGCAGAGCAGCTTGTTGCGACTACTTAGACTGCGTTACTACGTTATCGACGCTTGCCGCGTGCAGTCTTTTTTGCCGGGGCCTTCTTAGACGTGGTTTCGTTCTCTTCTTCGCCCTCATCGTCTTCCACGTCATCATCCGGCTCATAGTCGTCCATGAAGTCGTCGTCACCTTCCTCCATGTCTTCAAGGGCAGCGACACGTTTGATGTCGTTCCGCTTTTCGCCCTCGTAGGTACGTACACCAACGGTCAAAAGGACTTGTGCTCCGATCAGATCACCACTCTCAGCGAGGTCAGCGAACTTGTCTTCGTCGAGCTTTTTCATCAGCTTCTTGAACTGGCTGTTGAGACCTTGTGCCTCCATAGTGACGCGGAGCTTCTTCTTCAGGACCGGCAGTGCCTTTTCAGTCAGCACCATGCGGTCCCATAGTTTGCGATCTTCGAACTCACCGTCGATCACGTTGTATCGGCACGTAATCATTGGATTGCCGTTCGAACTTTCGGAGTACTCGGTTTCGTCGATTTCAGCAGCATAGTTACCGCGAGGCAAAGCCTCCAATCCGCCATCGCTTTCATAGACATCTGTCAGATCAAATGAAACGCCACCTTTGGCCATTTTTATTCTCCGTTACTGTTACTAGTTTGTTGATTTGGCTGATTTTCGTAACTCACTCTTACTCTTACTCGTGGAGCGTGCTCGTATTATATATGGGCCGGAGTGTGCGACTCTCCATTTAAGGCTGTACTGGTAACGCACATATCTCGTCCCAGCCACCCAGTATACTATACGGCATACTTGTAAAGGTCTGAAAGAGTTACATTGTCCAAGAAAGGCAAGTTGTCGGGAGTGATACGTGACTTTGCGTAAACGCCATCCCGCTTCCTTAGCCACAAGCGCCTTTCTATCTTGTGGAACTCAAGTTTTTTTGACTTCCGCTTCTTTCTGCGTCCTACGTCATCATCATCATTATCCTCCACTGTTGGATCAATTTCTTCCAAGTACCCAACGATGTCAAAGTATCCTTTAACTTTTTCGCGGGAGCTACCAACCAGTACCGGGTAAGTACTGGAAACACGTTTCTGTTTTTCCTCCCTGACTTCCGATGGCGCTACCATGATTACGTTCATGGGCAGTTTACGGAACTCAGACAGGATAGAAGTCATTGCCGTCGCGTTGCGTTGGTAGTCATTCCACTCTGCCTTCTGCGGATCACGCATCAAGTCAGCCGTATTGACGCCAAGCAGGCGGTTAAAGTTAGAGTTGTCGATGTCCGACAAGCTATCAACGATCACAGTCTTGTAGCGACGGCCCTTTGCGCTCGAACCAAACATGCGCTCATTGATATCATCCGTTAGTTCATCATCTCCATCGTCACGCGCGCGACAATGAGAGAGGAGGAATTTGTGGACCTTGGCGAACTCCGGGTATGACGCAATTGTCATGAAGTCAATATCGTCGGTGTGTTCAATGATAGCATGACCGTCTTCATTCACGGCCTTGTCGATAGACACCGTACCACGCTCAGAATTTACGAACAGCACGTCGCGCATGGATGGAACATCCACGGCAGATGCGGCCAGTGTAGTCTTGCCAGCGCCGTACTCACCATAGATCAAAATCTTCAGGTACGGATCGGTCTTGCGCGTTCCCCGTGTGATGGAGAACATACCCTTACGCTCCTCGTTTTCATCCGCATCATCGTCGTTCGTATTCTCAACTCGACTGCGACGTGCTGAAGTCTTTGCGCGTGCGTTACTAGTACGAACGTTTCGTTTAGCTGTGCGAACTCCTCGTTTAGTAGTGCGTGTGGTAGCCGTGGCCATGTTATCATTTACCTTTCTTATTATTTCGTCGTTTTCTAGCGTCTCTAACCTCTATTATTGACGCGCACGCCACTTCAACGTGCTTTGGATTAGGAGTACTACCTTTAGCATATCGTACTGATTTATGTATAAAACCTCCAGAAGACCCCTTTATAAATAAAGTGTCAATTAAGTTTTTGTCTCCATCATTACTAGTTTCTACCGAAAATTCTATTCCGTCCTTGTGATACTTTTTCATTTATTTAAGTATCCTCTACTATGTGAGGGACCATTTCACGTTCGCGTTCCGGACGCTTCCAGTCAGTATCCCTTGGTGATTGATCCTTCAGTGCTTTGACGCCTTCGTCTAGTGCTTTTTGTGCGCTGTTGAGGCGATTAAGACAACTCGTTTGTTCACAGCTTGCCTCTTTCTTTTTCGTAGTTGCCGCTTCATAATCCTCTTGCGCTTGCTGCACATCAGATTGTAACTTCCCAAGATCGGGAAGTGGTTCTGCTGCCATGCTCATTATGCCTTAACTGCCTTCTTCCTAGTCGTCCTCTTAACTGCTCGACGTGGTTTCGATTTCGTGGCTGCTTTCGATTTTGATTTTGACTTCGACTTTTTCTTCGCAGTTGGCAAGGGATCATGGCCTGATGCTTTACGATCCTCTTTACCACCATGTGGATTTACCTTTAGGTGCTTGGACCAGAGCGACCGCTCCTTGTAGTCGCGGGGATAAAAGTCAGTCTCTAATGTCGCATTCCAGTTGAGGCCTTGGTTCATTTCCAAGCATGGCTCTATGAACGAACAAGTTGCACCACACAACCACGTTGGGTTGGGATAGATACGCATCTTCGGCTGAAGCATATCCTCGACTTCAGAGATGACGATCTGGCTCTCTTGCTCCATCGTATTCGGATGACGTGTTACTAACGTCCGTGAGATAAAGTTGTCCTTTTCATCATCCTCGAACTCCATGTAGTAGTGCATGAAGTCCTGTTCTTTGATCGGTGCCTTATCAACTGAACCGTACTTCTCCTTCAAGTACTCACGGATCATCCAGTAAGATGTGCCTTGTCTCTTATCCAAGGACATAGTATCGTCTTTCTTAATATTCGGTGGCTTACATACGGCTTTTTTGAACTGCATGTAATAGAAACCCATAACTGGTCGTTTGAACAGATAAGTTGCAGCCCACAAGTAGACACCAATTTGTGGATCGAGTTCAAGCGTTTGTCTATTAGAGAATTTGGCAACAGATTTGTAATCCACAAGATACAAGTAACCGTTGCGATCAATGACAACGCGGTCGATAACACCTTTGTAGACCACACGATCATAACCGCTAGCTTCCAGTACTTCAGGAGAGACCGGGATTTCAAATTCGAACGGTACTTCGACTTGGGGTTGCCCATTAACCTCATACGTTTTGAGTGGATCGCGACTACGTGCCTTCAACCAAATCTGTTCGTAGTAATCCAGCATCGACACTGCCATTTCACCGAGTTCTTCAGCGTCATAAGGCAGACGCTCCTCGGTGTAGAACTTAACCATCGCTTGTTGGTAATCATTCCATGCAGCACGATTGCTTTCGTAGGCACCGAGACCATGAATGTCTTCCATGCAGTGGTGGAAACCGGAACCGAACCACAATGGGACAGCCTGTTCATGTGGTGCCATACCTTGACGGAGATGTGACGACCAATTCCACTTGCGTCGGCATTGCCGGAAGGTGTTACGATCCGAAGTGGATATGATTGCAACTCTTTCAGGTTTAGACATTTTACTATTCTTCCTATTCCTCTTTACTATCGTCTTTGTCAACATCAAAGTTAATTATCATTTGTTCTATAGCTTCCGCTAACTCAGGTACGTTAAGCTCAACTGCTATAGCAACGTCTACTTCAGTTTCCTTATTATGTATAGTAGCAGAAACCTCTCCTGTGGTCAATATTTCTATTTCGAATTTATAAGTTCCAGTACTTAAAATACTCTTAGCTTTATCGTAAACGTCTGACCGCGTAGTTTGAAACATATAATTAGAAGTCTTTCCATTCGGCAAAGTGTACCTAGTGAATGGTATTTCGTAATACTTTGCAAACATATTACCACCTTTCTTTACTAAGTAGTGCGTTTTTCTTATTAAATACGATCACGACGACGGAGCACACCACTAGGGCTCACGGCCCATTCACGCTCTCGCAGTACGGTCAGTTTGTGCTCAACTGCGTGATCGATATCCACATTGGCGTGATGAGCAAGTGCTAATAGGCAGATTAATACATCAGCCAACTCCTCAGCCACGTCATCACTTGAGAACTGTTCCGTGATCTCCTGTTTGAATGCAGCCTTGATGATCTCGGTGCGCATAATCTTCTGCACATCACTGGCACTGGCACCTGCTGCGAAGCATAACTCAATCGCTTCCTCAAGCACCTTGCACGCATGGTCGGACAGGTCACCATCATGTGCGCCGTTCTGATCCTGCCACTCAGTAACTTGTTCTTGTAGGTCTCGTCTCATTGTTTGTTAGGCTCCTTTCCTGACCATCTTCCCGTCATTACTACTTTGACAGGTATTGTATCATGTGTGACGTTAACGAACTATCCTATTTCGGCAACAAGTTCATCTTCGCTCACAAGAATATGTTGAGCACACAAGTACATCAGATCAGGTTGGAAGTCGGCACTTTCGGGAATGTAGATGATAGTGCGCTTGCCGCGTCCTGCCATGAAGCCTGCTTCAATGTGAGCAGAGTTACCGCAAGGCAAAACCATTACGCAAGTATCAGCCCACTCCATTGCTCTAAAGTCAGCAGTGAAGCCTTGCGCAGCACGAGGTAAAGTAAGGAGTTTATCTCGGTAGTCCATAGCTTTCCAGTCTTTCCATTGGGGATCTAGTTCATTCCAAGAGAAGCCGGTAAGTCCATTGCCGGGATTGCGAAAGTCGTAGACTTCATGTCCGTTATAACGGAGCAGTTCTACAACACGCGGTTGGAAAGCGTTGCGCCACGAGGACGCTACATAGATACGGGCCATTTCTTCTCCTCTGACCGTCGCCTCATGCCGTAGCTTTTTAGTGGGCTTGGGGCTGGATTATATGGTTATGTAGTGATGAACACGAGAAATACGAACTAGGCTGCTAGATTATCGAAGTCCTTGAACGTGGCTCCCGTGATCCTCTTGTTAAGGTTTAACACATCTAACATCTGTGTGTCAACAGTATTATTGTGCGTAATATAGTGAGCATTAGCGAACGGTTTATCTCCTCTTGCCATTCTACCTTCGGCTTGCTCATTCCATTCAAAGTTCCATTCATAGTGTAAGAAGTAACCATTTAGTGCTGTGAATAGATCAAAACTTTCTGCTGCCTTGATAGAACATAGCAATACACTACCTACTTCTTCGCGTTGGTTAGCATGTCGTGACCATTGGTCAGCTTGTAGCACTATGTCCTTAGCATTCATACCGCCCTTGATCGTATAGAAATGTTTGAATTTCCACTTGGCACGTAATCTATCTTCAAGAAACGGGAATGCTTGAGTAAATGGACAGAACACTACAATGTGTGCGTCCTCATTATCCCATGCGTGCTCGCCAATCATATCTATCCCACTGCCATAAGGCAGACCCTCATGTATGAGTTTGGGACATACAAGTAGTTGACGTAAACGAATTTGAGTTGTGACTGAGGTAGAAGAAACTAGCATATCACCATCAGGTAGTTCAGCGATCATCTCCTTTTCAAGTTTACGGTAGACCTTCATAGTCTTACGGTCAGGCACACAAGGTAGCTTCTGACGTATGACTTCCGGTACATACTCCTTTACTACATCATCTTTTATGTAATGAACGTATCCTCTCAACCTAGTTCGAAGTTCGCTAACAGTACTTTTTCTGACACCTAGTATATCAACTCCATAACCACCTTCATCCGTAACACAATAACGGTTCACGAATTTCCAATAGGAGGAGTAAGCAGAAGGGTTCAATAGGTGAAGCACTGTCCATAGGTTTTGTGGCCCTTTGGACTGATCCGTCGCAGTAAAGAAGTACTTACGTCTTATCTTCCGCGCCAGTTTCCGTGCAGCTTTGAACGTCTTAGTCTGGTGGTTGCGCAGCTTGTGCGCTTCGTCGAATATTACAAAGTCGAATTGAGTTTTGTCTTTCACTAGTAGATCAACGTCACGTAGTAGTTGACCGTACCGTATGATGACATACTTAGTTAGTACTGTAGAGCTTTCGTATACTTCAGCGCGTTCCTGTGCACTCTCCTTATCCATGACGTGAACAGTTTCAGGAGAGGAGATACCTCTATCCGCGATCTCATTAGCCCACTTCCATTGTGCACTACGCGGACAGACAATCAAGCAGCGACGATATTCAACTTGCTCAGCAACGCCGAGTCCCATGATAGTCTTGCCAGCGCCAGTACGGGCGCGAACCAATCCCTTGCCTTGTTTAACAAGGAAGTTAATTGCTTTCTCTTGGTATTGACGGGGATCAACATTGAGCATCGGTTACAGATAGTAGGTACTGCCATTTTCAAGACTAACCTCTTTGACGCCTACTAGTTTCTCCCCGGTTATAGGATGTGTGAGAACGTATTTCAGTTCTCCGGGATAGGCTCCCCATCTGGCCCGGTGAGACGGGTTCCAGACGGAGTGCCATCGGACGTGATCTTAGCCCTGCTCATGCAGCAGCTTCCGCACCATCCGTTTCGTCAGTCGATGCAGCGGCAGTTGCCCGCTTGCGACGACCACCTGCGGTTTTCTTCTTAGCCGGTGCCTTTTTCTTCCGACCCGTGCCATTGGAACCATTTGTACCCTTCGGTTTACTTTTCTTCTTCGGAGTGGGAGCGGCCATCAGTTCCTCCACACGATCCTTGGTCATGTGGTAGCCATCGTTCCGCATTAGGCGAGCGATACGAACCGGCGAGCCGTGGCAACGTGTGTAGTATTCACGTTTGATGATCTCAATCGCTTCCTCATCTTCAAGGCGAGCGTACTTCGTAGCTTCACCGCTAGTCGGTGCCGACACGTCGTAACTGTAAACGGCAGGCTCATTACTGGACAGAGCATCCCAAAGTGAGTCGAAATCGTCTGCCGGATCAGTACCTATGACATCACAGACCTTCTCAAGTAGGAACGCCATGCGACGTGCACCATTGGTGCGCGCGCCGGGAACCACCTTAGATAGCAAGTTCTTGTCCCATGGCATTACGCAGTCAAGGAACTCAGGATGAACGGTCTCCTCAAGATCAGGACCGACGAAGCGCAGGTACTTCTTGACTTCAGCAAAGTTATCCATCTCTTGATCCTTGTCCGCATGGTCAGCTTCCATAGGGATCAGAGCTTCAATGTCGTCGCGGATCATCGGGTAAATGACTGCTGGGATAGCAATGACTACGCGATCCTGTTCGTTGACAGCTTCCAAGATCACGTCGGAGAGTTTCGGTCCTCGATGTTCTGTCAGCGCGTTCCACCAAATCTTGGATATGAACCGTGAACCGTCTGCAATAAGTTCGCCCATACTCGTTTCAAACTTGCCAAGGTCGTACTGCGGGTACTTGCCGTTGTAGTCGATCATGCCGAGACCAATCGAGATGCCCCAGAACTTGGTGTCGTCAGCAAACTGCGCAGCTTGTGTGAGCATACCAGACGAGAAGATGCCGTGTTCACCGGCACCATCAACGTAGTCACTTTCTTCGATAGCATCGATCTTTTCGAACCAGTGTTCCGCGAATGCATCCTGATCTTCAAACGAAGCATCATCTTCAATAGCTGCAACTTCGCGGTTGGCATCCTTCAAGCGTGAACGAAAAGACGTGGAGATAATTGTCGTCATCTTATTCCTCAGTGGTTGGAGTGTTTGCGTATATGTATCGTGTCTATAAAAGGAATGTACTACTGTTGACACATGTTGTCAATAGGAAAAGTGTAAACTTATGCGCTTTTCTTTAACTTTTTTGTCTTACCGTGAACTAGTTGGTAGACCCCATGTCGAATGGCATCTCGTGCGTGCTGTTGCCCCGTCTGCCAGAGGTCCCATTCCTTTAATCGTCCGTCCGTAACGAATTGCTTAGCTTGCTGTGCCAACCTGCATTTAGTAGGAACGTTATAGTAGTGACATACAGCTTCGATCACTCCAATGAGTTTAGGTGTGTGTAAGTCAGCCCACTTATGAGTGTCGGCTTTCCAACCATACACACGGTAATCTTCATATACAACTAAGTCGGGATACCTATGGCCATAGCTGTACTGTTCGCCCAAGGTGCTGACGTAAAAGTCAACAAGGTCGATGCCCTCAGTCAATGGTAGAGTACGCAACTGTGAAGAATGAATTAATTTGGCACCATGGAAAACACATGCTCCGGTCGTTTCGCCCGGATCGAACGCTACTATCCACTTGTTACGATACTCTTTGTTAATCAAGCGAGACAGTTCTACCATGGTGCTACTTCTCTATTCCAAGTACGTGTAATTTATCCTATACACTGTTGTTTTGCCAGTCTGACGACGTTCTATACCAGTAGTGGAAAGAACAGCGGTCTTGTGAGAAGTTATGTAGCGACCAACTCGACGTGGATTTGTGAGTACGTAGTTGTCCATAAAATCGTCATGTCCAGATGCCCAATCGCAAATCTCCGCGGCCTTGAAGGTCATACGTCCATTTTCAAGTCTTTCTAACGCAAAAGCACGAAGACCTTCAAGTACCCAATCCAACTCTACGATGTTCCGATCTGAGATGCCTTGAAGCACCTTCGGCATCCATGAAACATCCAGACCAAAGACACGTGCCATGGTGATGATGGATTGTTCAAAGTTAATCAAGCGAGACCGTGATCTATAGCTATCATCCCAGTACTTGTCTGCTGCTCTGAAGAAGCGCTCTACCGCAACGACATGATGAGCCATCCACGCTTCACGTCCACCAAACTCGTTGAGCTTCAAGTTCGCCCAATCGAAGTTAGCGTTAGCTGGACCTACTGATTTATCAAGTTGAGTAACAACGGCCCGTTGAATGAAGTCAACATTAGTGAAAACGTTCTCAATACTCGTGATCCCGAACGTGCACGCGATAGGAAAGCGTGCCACATCAGCGGTCGTGTAGAGTTGCCGCGCTTCGATAGTTGGCTGTGGTTCAGTCACCAAACGACACATCTCATCGGAAAGACCCTGACGTAAAGACTTTGATGTTAAATGCACATTATCCATCACCATAAGACCATGGTTGTTGACGACGCTAGCCTGCCAGTCCTTGAGTGAGCCTGTCAGGTTCTTCAAGTCTGGCCGCCCGGTCATGATAGAGAGACGCAACACGAACAAACTACTCTTACCACTACCAGCCTCTCCAACAACTACCTCTATAGGAAGTTGAATACGTTTCCATCCTAACAACCAAGGGGAGATATAAAACAGCAGTGCAAGGATGGTACGCTGCTCATCAATAGCATCCATGCGTACTTCATCCACCACGTTTCCCCACCAGAAGTCGAGTTGTTTCTTGGATCGCTGTTCCTCAAGGTGATGCTGAAACAACTCAAGGTCTACAGGCTCAATTGCGTCACGTTCAAACAGTACCCCGCCTGTACCATTTGTGGTCACACGTGCAAGCTCATAGTCATCCTTCCTGTTTATCTTCTCAGGGATGAATACGAAGTCTGATGCCGTGAGTTGGAGATGGAACGTGTTTTCACCTCGTGGTGTTCCTTTTATCACCTTGTGTGAGCGTGTCTGATAGATCGGTTCTTCTGACATGAACTGGGTTGCGAACGTCTTCAAGATCGCACTGTCTCCCATGTAGATACCATACCGATTATTTATCCACTTCATGAACTCACTGTTTGTGAGAATGTCACGTGATGACACATTGATCGTCGCACGCATCAACTCATTAGTGTCATGGTTGAAGTAGTAATAGTTGCCGTCTGTTTCTGATTGAATGCGTATTCCTAGGGCTTCCATATCGGATAGCATTGCCAAACCGATCTCAATGTGATCCCGTCTGCTAAGTCTTGCGTTGTCCCCAATCTTTTCTTGAAGGTATGAACGAATATTGGGGTGCCTTGGAAAGTAGGATCGTGGCTCAAAGTCACGACGTATGAAGTCCGCATCAAATTTCTCTTCTCTGTACTGACGTATAGACTTGAACGGTAGGCCACGAAACTTCAATTCCATGGCGAGGTTAGCAACCTCACGCTGAATGTTTTTATCTTTGCCATCCCCGATCCATAGCATGATGCACAGATCGTCTTCAATGCAAGTCTCAACTAGATCGATAAACCCACCAGCTACTTCATTGAATAGTTGCCAACCGGCAGGCCCTTCAATAGCGACTGCGGAGTGTTGGTGTTTTTTAACAATGGAAGTTGCAGCTCTCTCGTCGTCTGTAATGAATAGAACGCGCTGATTACGTCCATCCGATGCCTCGTAGTGAGGTCCGATTTCCAATGTCTCTTGGAAACCAATCGGGAAATAAACTCGTGCGGTCTCTTGGCTTGTGCGAATGAAACCGTTTATTCCTTCCAACCCATCTCCGTTATCATTATCGGAAATGTGACGAATGCGAGAGTGCTTAACTGGCAGGCCATTAATATCGTAGTACGGAATTTTATATCCGTTGATTGGCCTGTTGAATTTCAGTATTTCGTGGTCAGAAACGGAGAGCGTGCGAGCATCAATATCCTCTGCCGTCAAACGGAAAGGACGTAAATCACTTGCAATGGCTGACTTTGACGCTGACACGCTCTGTTGTTCCTGTCTCTGATCTTAAGCACTACGCCTATGAGCACTATGTCCATCGAGACAAGTATACGACGCACCATGATCTGGTCCGCTCACGTCTTTGTATTGAGCTTGTACATCATGTTCCTTGTGCGTAACCGAGACCACAACGCGCACCGCGCTGGGGAATTTCTTCTTGATGAGTTCGACGATCTTAGCTTCATCGTCTTCATTGTCTATATTTGATGAGAACTCTGTCATTCATACTTCCTTTGCTGGTTTGTATTTGTAGTGAACTGGTGTGCCTTGATAAGTAATGGCACAATCAGCATGTTGCGAAATACAAACTCCTACCCTGATTTTCGGCCACTTCTTTTTGTGAGAATGAGTTACCAATTCGAAGTTACCATCCCCTGCCTTAACTGCTTTACCACACCGATAGCATCGACTAGCTTTACGTGTTCTAGGCATTAGGATCAGTCTCGACTTTCTTGATGAGACGTACCGTAGTTGCGTATCCCTTGTAGGAGTTCTCTGGACGCTCTACTATATTTAGTAGTCCCTCCTGTTTCATCTTGGTCAGCACCGCCTTTCTTGTTGAAGCTGTTACTCTACTTGTGAGATGTCGTTCTAACATCCCTTCTGTCAGTTGACCATTCGTCAGACGGAGAGCCTGATTGATTTTCCAACGTATTTCTTCTTCACTTGTCGCCATCTCTTTTTAACTCCGCTCTCTTACACATATTGTATCCGTGTGTCGTTGGAACCGCAGGGACAGAAGAACTTATCTGCCATTGTAATAATTCTCCACTGCCTCAATGAGTTTGCAATAATCTCCATAAGTCATCTCTTCTATCCAGATAGTCAGTTTGCGTCTGTCTTCTTCTGGTATAGCAGCGGCTTCTATGACTTTGGACACGTCACTACGTTTCGGATATTCCGATTGGAACATCAGATCGATAGAGTTCTGGGACAACAGTTGAGAGAGAACCATCACACCATTTGGATCAGGCATGGAGGAGTTCTGTAGCATCTGATTGTAGCGAATGACCATCCTACGAAGAACGTCCGCGTCCCGCTCGCCCTCTCGCTTACGGCGAGTGAATATCCAATACAGTTCGGACTTTTCAGCAAATGACATCCGCACGCTGACACGTAGCGGTTGAGGCATCAGACAGCATTAGCCTCCGTATCTTCATCCTCATTGTCATCGTCGTCTTCAATGTCAGGGTACGCTACCCTGTAACGTGCGCGGTCGATCAGTAGCGCTAGTTCAACAGTCATGAGGCCGTTAACAAATTCTGACAGGTCAGGCCGTCCACTACGCTTGAGGAGTTCTTGTATTTGGCTCCCCTTCTTATTATCGATACCTTCCTCGCGGATCACGGTGGACATAGAGACCATGGATACAGCTTCATTCATCATCTTACTTGCGCCGGACCCAAGCGCGTCTTCAGCCTGCTTTAGCAGGAGTTCATAGACATCAAGGTTGTGGCGATACAGGCTGACAATCGGGACATCCAAACGCTTCGCCAGTTTGTAAAGCCGCCCCGTTACTAGGTTCTCCGGAGTATTGATTGAAAAGGTCAGCCTTCTAGCTGTACCATTTGTACTTCCATTTCCAAAACTGCTCACGTAGTTACCTCCGTTTCTCGTTTCTAAGTAGTAGCGAGAGGGTATACTGTAGATACCCTTTATTCTCCATGAAGCATCACCGCATTTGAGTGTAGATCGATCCTGTACTCACGCTTTGTTGCTTCATCCAATGGGACTTCTTGACCCTCATCGTTCAACGCAACGATAAGATCAGTACGTGGTGCCTCGATATAGAACTCATCAGTCGTTCGATCCAAACACAGAACCGATCCGTCATGCCCATGCTCACGTGCGTACCATGAGACCACGGCTTCCATCTCTGAGTAAGCACGGGAGAGATAGACGATACGTCCAGTCACCTTGTTAATGACGATGGTGTAATCTTCTGGATCAGGCATTCCCTTCTGGTCAGCCGGTGTCTTAACGTTGCGAGAAAAAACGACGTGATAAGAGGGACAGTACTTGAACTGTGATGTAACTACGTGGTGCCCGATACATGACAGCGCGAGAAGGTCTTTGTTCTCCACATTGGGAGGTTCGGCTTCGCGGAACTCCATATCATATGGCACTGACCAGTACGCTTTGTTGCCATCTCGTATGTGGGAGAATGGTTTCTCCGGTTGATCTGTTTTCGTAACCATGCGTTATCTCTCCCGCGTGTGTTGTTATCGTACTATTGTGTTACCGCTGTGTCAACTGGCTCATACGTAACACCTGCAAGTGGTACTTCTCGAATGTTTACTGTACTAGTCGTCCAACGTATGTTGAGATGTAGTGTCCACTTCCCTGTTGCGATTAAGTAACCAACAAACAAGCAGAGTACCAAGAAGATAAGCAAAAACCAACTTCTCGGTGAAGTTAGTAGGGTTTGATATCTTTTTTGCCATTCTTACATTCGATTTAACTCCGCCGTTTATGTACCAGTTAAGTGCGTTGTACCAGATGAAGAACAGCAGTACTACTGTTGTGACCCATCCGAAGACCCAGCCCAGTCCGTCCAATCTTCTGACCCTCTTACTATATCGAACAATTTTTCAGTCGGGATATCAACCAACTTTGCCAACGTCTCGAACGCATCGAGAGGAACAACACATGCGTGCACATCGTTGTTCTCGTGCCACGCGATGAATGACGCGAGATTAACGATCTCTTCAGTAGTTGGCCCGTCGCCACCACGGCGTCTCCCACCACGTCTCATGTCAGACATTGAATAACTCCCACATCAGCGAGACTTGAGCTTCAGTGCTATATCCGCAGCATCCGTCATCAAGGCCGGCACCTACACCGTACCCTGAGAAACCAGTCCACACATCGTCATTTGTCATTACTAATTCAACGAAGACGTAGTGGTTGTCTGTCTCTACCCAAAAGACACTTATGGTATAGTCGTCGATCTTATATTCATAACCGACGTGCTCACCACTTGCGATGCGCTTCTCGATAATCTCTCCTATATCTTCAGGTACTTCAAGGACGGTGCGCTTACCATTGTGGAGCGCAACGACATAGCTTTGCTTGTGCATACCAACGAAGAAGTTTTCGTCCCCAAGTACGACGTGAAAGTCTTCTCCCTGTCCACGCTGTTCTAGTGTCTTGAACCAACCCGGATACTGACCCGGTGTACTGTCCAGTTTACCTCCGGGATAGATAGTTGCATCAGAGCGTTCTATTACACGCTCACCATTCAAGAAGGCGTAACCTCCATAGTCACTGTACGCCATTAGAATTTATCTCCACTAGAGTTGAGTGCATTATGAAGGGCAGTCCTTAGTCCTTCTGCCGCAACCATGTTCTCGATAGCAGTAGCAGCAGTCTTTAGCGCGGCCATTGCTACCATTGGATCATCGGTCTCCTTCATAACCGTATCAATTAGTGCTTGGGCTATGCTAAGTACCTCCTTGGATTTGACTTTTTTTCTATATTCTAAGGAGCCTTTATTCTCATCACCAGTCTGGTTCATAGCTTTCGTCCTCGATTTTGTATTGGAGAGACCATTGACCGAACTTCTGGTCGGGTGAATTTATCAGCTTCACGCTATGCTGTTGTGTAGCCGTGTTGCGCCAGCAAGCAACGAAGTAACATTTTAAGTCACTGCCGATAGCCTGCTTGTCTGGCTTAGTGAGGCGTTGCTGTGTGACACGGACCCTGCCTTCGTCATAGATCAGATAGCTCCTACGCATTCTCGGATCGTTCGTAGCGATTGGTTTCTGTACTTTGACGACAACCTCATTTGGAGCCAGTTTCGTTTTCGAAAATTTTTCCCCTTTCGATTTCAAAGGGTTAGACTTTTGTGTGTCTACAGTTGACATACCTCATGTTCTCCTGTATCGTCTGAGTTCTTCTTTTTATCCGGTCTTGGAACCGGGGTTTTTCTTCTGCTGTGAAGCCAAGCAGGTAGGGGCCTACCCCCTCCTCCTCCCCCATACTTAACTCGGCGCTCATTTTTTTTATCGTATTAGTATGAGCATTTAGTCCTTATCATACTTCTTCTTAGCCATTTCCGTCCTCAATTGGATTTAAGTCTCTTGCCTCTCGCATCACTTTTTCAATTTCAACCCTAATATAGGGTATACCGGCCTCTTCAAGTAGCATTGACGTTACTTGAGTGTTTTTCTGCCATCTCTCGGAATAGTGGTCTATTGGATTAACCCAATATACTCGTGAAATGCCAGATTGAATAATTAAGCCACAGCACTGCCCACATGGTGGGTGTGTGCAGAAAAAGTTGTAGCCATGAAGTGGTTCGTGTGCTGTTACGATAGCATTAGCTTCAGCATGAACGATCCGAAGATATTTCTCCTCCCGGTCCCTCAGAATTGCAGGGTTGTCTTTGATACCGCGTGGGAAACCGTTGAAGCCCATGCTAGCGACTGTATTGTCTGGTCTGGCTATGATTGCTCCGACCTTTGTACTCGGGTCTTTTGAAAAACTCGAAATCGTACCTGCCAGAAAGAGGAACCTTAATTGCCACTTACCGACCATCAATTGTACTTTATGTGACATCATACTTATCCATTCACTATTTTGCCATTTTCCGTTAGGATATTTCGTCATGAGATGGGGAGAAATTCCATGCGGCTAAATCCTAACTTCCGTATTAAAGAGGCAAAACTTGACAAGCTATCCATGTGTGTTCAAGTGTCGCTCTCTAGTATCCTGTTGCTATTCACACTTTCTATTCTCGTAGGACTTGCGGGCTGTACTGCAAAAGGCGACAAACCGCAGATACAAGTCGTCGAACCAAACGAAAAGAAAGCCAATGATAAAAAGGGTACTAAGAGTAAGGGTTTCGACGACAAGCACCGCGAACGTGAAGCAAAGCGCAAGGTAAAGACAGAGGAGAAAAACCCGATCCTTCCACCTTTTGGTGATACTAAGACTTACCGTTGTAAGCCCAAGGCCGGTGAAACGTGGCCTCCCGGTTGTTTTCGGTATGAGAGAAAGCACGGCGAAGAAAAATCTCCTGTTAGTAATGACGTCTAGATATCGTCTCACCAATTTCCAGTGGCGTGCTTGTAGACCAAGTTTGATCTAAACGGCACGTCACTATTATTTGTAAGAGTGAATAGCTTCAAGGGTTCAGTACCACGCGACAGATAGTTGTCACGCAACAGGCGACGTAGAACACTATCGTGCACGAAGTCCTTACCCCATGAGCGAAAACGGAAACCGTCAGCACCATTCGCGTAGTCCCAGCCAACCGGAAAGGGAAAATAAACGATCCGAGTTGGCCACATCTTGAACGTATCGATCTCAACCTGCACAGTGGCTATGTCAGCCTCACTAAGGCTCGTCATGCAGTAAACGAACCAATAGGCAACGTGATCGTAGATTGAACGATCTAGTAGCAAGTGCGGGCGATGCTCAGGAGCAATCGAGACGACATCTTGTATTTCTTCGTTCAAAGTGCACATGTAGTACTTCATCAAGGAAACTTGAAAGTCGGACTGTTCATATTTTGAAAGTCCGTTGAAAAAATCTTCTTCTCTTTTAATACCGGCCTTTTTGTAAAATGCTCGTACTATAGAAGGTTTGAAACGGAATTTACGAGGGTATGCCTCAAGTAGGTTTTCGACAACCGTAGTTTTGCCTGTACCACCAGTTCCAGCTAGACAACAAACCCTTACTTCGTTCACATCCATTAGTATCTTCACATCCCTTAGTTATCTTGTGTGTAAACTAACACAAAGGTCGGAATGCGTCAAGGAAATAATTCCTCTTTATCAAAAATAGTAATGGAATTTTAATAACAGATTTTAGGGTTCTCTCTGATACTTCTGGCTTTATTTCCTTCCACTCTTAACCTATTAGTTTGAAGTTCCCCATGACCCACTATATTATCGCTTTCTATTTCGTAGTAATCACGAAGCATAGTTACTAAAGCGAGTAGAGCATCCAACTGAGCAAATGTCATTTTCTCCGTAGCAATGTGGAGTTTTTGTCCATTTTCCTCAGTAGTTTTTACGCTGAGCGCGCCTACTACTCCGATACTGATTGAGTTCCAGTTTGCAATCCATCCCCACTTGTTTTTTTTTCGGTTCTTATTCTTAGGAGGCAAAACGTGGTTGGTACGTTTAGTGAGTGGGGCAGCTTGTTGAATATTGCCTTTTTGGTCGATATAGAAATGATACCCGAAAGAACCTTTACGTTTATAGTCGTAGCTGTGACCGTATTTAATTAGTTTTGATATTTCGGGATTTATAGTTGAATGAATTACTATCGCGGAGAAATCTTTTCTACGCTTGGTAGCTTTTACTCCGTACTTTGCAGTTTTACTAGATCGGTCTTTAACTCCTAAGTAAGCTGAGTGAACCAATATACCTTCCTTGCTTATTACAGTTTCTAATCCTTCAAGCCCTGTACATTTATTCCATTTGCCAAATTGGGTTTTTTCAGCTATTATGAGTAACGGTATTAGTGCTGCTATGACTGCCACTATAATTGCAGACGCACGAGACATTAAATCCTTACCACTTACTAAGTGGTCGCCATTTTGTGTTGAGGTTCGGTCAGTTTCAGAGAATGAAAGGGAGACACGGGAAGCAATACCGTGTCCGCATCTCCCTCTCAAGCACGCAAGACAGCGGGGTAGCGCCTTGGCGTGTTCTGTAACGCGAGAACGCGAGAATGCGATCTCGATCTAGGTCTAGGTCTAGGTCTAGGTCACTTCGTGACGTAAGCGATAGCGCAGAGTGCAATAGCTACCCATGAAGCGTCTTGTGGTTGCAAGTTCCGGTTCTTCCAGATCGTCATTGCGAGTACAATGAAGGCTAAAACTACGGCGATTGCATCCACTGCGTTGTGAAGTTGACTAGCTAACCTTACTATATCATTCACGAGTTGTCATTCCTCTTTTCGAGCTATCCACAGGTATTGTTAGGTGTCAAGTGTCAGGCAGTATCTTTTTTATCAGATAGCTTAGTTTGTGTCTATATTGGGCTGGCTGCACCATGTACTACAAATTGAAGTGATTTCTCAATTCTAGCTTTGGTAGCTTCTCGAACGTCCCCTTCCAAGCCAGTAATGCAGAACTCTATTAACTGGTCAGTTAACCCATTCTCCATCATATCAGTCAAACGTCCTGCTAACTGGTCAGCATGTTCTGAGACATTTTTGTTGAGAGAGCCAGTGAACGCTTTCACAATCAAACCAGTAGCAAAACGAAGTGTCTCCACACTTACTTTAGCATCTCGAACGCTAGTATGTGGACGTTGAGGGTTTTCCAAGCGGGTAACTGATTGATCGATAGCTTCCACAATGTTGCGTAACAGTTTGTCGCGTGCATCACGCTGCTGGAGTAATCGTGTTCCTAGCAACGCAATGTATTTGTTCTTTTCTGCAAGTACTGCACCACAAGTGCAATGCTTTTCGCTAACTTCCTCTACTGGCATGTGAAGTGTTGGGCAATTTGGTAGATGGTCGAGTGACATTAACAATTCTTGCTCTATCACTCGCGTGATGCTTGCACCGGTATTTACTGCTATATCTGCCATTAGGCTGCTACTTCGGATTTAGCTTCCGCACGTTGGGCAAGTTGCCCTCGTGAGTAGATACTATCCGTATTTAGTACTGTAAGATCGTTAATACCGGCTTTTAGAGATTTGATACCGCCTTCATTCTGGTTCGCTTCAGCTACTTGAAGATGGTCCTTCAGTACTGCAATTGCCCCTTTGACAAGTGTCTCCTGACATTTTTTACATGCGTGCATGGAAGTACCTTTCGTTAAACTAAGTCCTCTACCTAAAAGAACTTCGATTTCGGAATGACGGATTTCGTCCATAGCAGCCGATAGCCGCAAGATACGATCTTGGTTCCCGCTGTTACGTGCCATGACCATGTGTGCATCAAGTGTACGCAATACGCCATCACGTTGCTTGAGCATGACATTACGGTCGATACCTTCTGGTACTTCAGTACGTAGAGATGCCTCTACGTCCAACGTAATTGTTGCGGTAGGTGGTTCTTCAGTCTCATGTGGTAGTGTTTCCACAACAGATGACTTGACAGCCTGTTCGATGAGTTGGCGTTGTGTTGAGCGCGCAGTAGGTGCAGAGGGAGCAATAATCGTGGCAGGCTCTACTAGTACTGGTACGGGTACGGCTGGAACTTGTGATTGCACTTCTGGTATTGAAGTAGGTTCTATGGGTACTTCAGAGTTAGTGTCAACTTCAACAATTTGAGTTGGTACATGAGGAGTACCCGGCTTATATATACGAGATGTAATCTGGACAGTTGCTTCATCAGGTTCAGATACAGGTGCAGGTGCAGGCTCAACTTTCGTCTCAACTTCAGCTTCTCCGACTGTGCCTGTGTCTGTGTTGACTTGGGCACGCAAAGCGGCACGGAGTTGTTTTTTCTCCCGTCTGTGCTGGCTATCGGATAACATGATTTGAACCCAAGTCTCTCCTAACCTACGGCGCGCAATAATCGAGTGATGCAGCATACCGAAAATATACGCGAACAGGAGAAGAAACCCGATTGCGATAATGTTCATACTGTTTTCCCCCTAGAACGCAAAGGCCCTCGTCAATATCAAACTGGTGTATCATAAAGACCAGTTTCGCGGAAGTCGTTACTCTTCGTCTTTATCCTCTTCAGTAGAGCGGAATTGAAGTATGGTCACGAGAATATTCGACATAGCAACTAGAAATGCCAAGTACCCTCCTAACCAGTTCACATCGAATTGGAACACTAACGATAGGACCATGATGTAGGAAAGTAAAACAGCAGCAATCACGCAACTGTATGCTCCCTGTTTAATGAATAGAGTTAACCCCTTATTCATCTTGTCTAAATCGGCTTGTGTTTCAGGTTCAATGCTCAAGGTGTATAACCTCATAATCTATGTTGTCACCGTGTCCATCGTACAAAGCACGGAGCGCTCTATCTTTAGCCGTTAATGCTAGAGTATGACATGTGCCGTTTTCATCTTGGACGCGGATTTCTGTAATGTACCATTCCGCTCCACCACGACGTGGAACGTAAGTTGATCCATATGCTTCATAGTCAACTGTAGCTGGAACCTCTATCTCAACGTCGGCTTCCCCGTTATACAGAGTCTCGCCATCTATCAGGAAGCCTAGTCCTTCGGGTACTTTCAATTCCTAAAACTGGTAGGTCATAGACAATTTTTCTACTCCGCTTTCGTTGTATAACTCTGTGAAGTCTATGTTCATAACCTAACACAAAGGTCTGAAAATGTCTACTACTTAATGACGCCCAATAGTATCAAGGTGATAAAACCTACTAAAAGCCAGACGCTAGATAGCAGATAAAACGTTTTTAACTTTGCCATTTTGTAATCCATGTTGGTGTGATAGCATAGCATAGCATACGCATGTCTCTCTGTCAGGCATAGTGTGCCACCCTAAGTCGGCGGGGACCGGTAATTGAGTATAAACTAACCCGGTCCCCGCCCTAGCTGCGTAGTAGGGCTAATTGAGTGTCAGGCCGCGACGGCGACTTGCTGGCCCATATTGGGGTTAATAAGGTTAGCAAGAACGGATGGCTTCGCAATACGGTCGTCGTTCGCGCTAGCTAAATCAGCGTACTTCTCAGCTAGGGTGAAAAGGGATTGGTTGAGCCGAATACTCTGGTCAATCCCTTTCACTTCACGGAGCTTTGTTTTTCTCCGTTTACCATTCGTTGCTGTGATCTCACCAGATAGGCCGCCACGGATCATGTTCTCTTGTACGCGATTGTATGTAGCCCAAAGAGAGTTGTTGCGGTCTTCATTACGACGTGCGTGGTTGATCGCATCCGGTTCAACCGGGATTTTGTCTTTGTCAGTTCCATACCGCGTGATGAGCGCGGCTTCTGCAAATTTCAGTTGCGCGTCGGTATCCAATTTCGTTTCTTGCATGTGCGCCACCGCATCTTGCACGTAGTCAAATTCCTTGACAACCTTATAGGACGCATCAATCACTTGGTCGATAGGGTGTAGTCCCTTGTGGCGAATGCGAACGGAAGTCCAGTTGTCGCCAAGGATGAGACCATTAGAACATACAAACTCAATAATGCCTCCCATCAACTGATATGAGCATGAGCCGTCATGTGAGTTAATCAGAAGTAACTCTGGCGCACGTTTCTTGTCCCAGTTATCACTTGGTCGTCTCAGCCGCAACAAGTGCTTCTGGAAACCGACGCGATCCTTTTGGCGAGGGTTGGCCGCCGTAAGACCGTGTATCTTGAAGCCCTCTCTCATGAGTGCACTTAATACGTCAGTTGTTGGAACATGTTGATATCTATCAGATCGTGTTGTGTGTGGTGTTGCGGTAAGACAAGGTGCCATTTCGATTGCTTGATCGATAGTGATTGGCTCCTTCGAATAGTAGAACATACTTTTTACTCCTTTTTCTGCGTCTCCCCGGCTTAGTGATGTTTGACGGTACTTACTTCAATCAGTTGGTTAGTTAGCGGGGTAAGTTAGTAGACCCAATCAGTTTGGCGTTATGCTTGCTTTGGCTAAATTGAGCAAATTAGCGAATTGTGAACCATGGTTTCTGAATAGAACCGTAGCGCCAATAGCTATAGTCCAGACCAAGCAAGCCGATATAATGCCGTTGAACAGAGATGCAACCTTGTCAGTACTGGAACGCTGCTGGAAGAAGTCTGTTAGCAAGCAAATGATGCCAATAAACAGCACTGTAGGCAGTATGCTTGGTGCCCATGTTTCCAACTGTTTAGCGTGTGCCATGCTCTTATTGTAGTAGAGCATCCAGAAAGTGAACCACCAGCCCTCTTGTATGGCCACACACCCGAAGAACACACTAATGAACGGTCGTCCGCGTGCGATATACGCATGAAACATCATTGCACAAACCGCAACAATAGCCAGTTTAGCAATTGTCAATTGTAGTGCTGGGCTAATACCTAGCAAGTACTCGATCATCTTGTACCTCCTCAAGTAGATCGCTAAGGAAGGCATAGCTAGTCGCTCTTGAACAAGAACTCACTTGCGTAAGGTCTAATTCGAAATGCGTTATTGTAAGGGATAGTCCCGCACCAGCCGCCTCCACTGTGAAAGTACCGTATACAACCCTTAACTCTCTGTCAAGCATTACGAGAAGTAACATTACATAAATCCACATGTAATTTACGTTGTATATCAACGATTTAGAATAGACCTGAGCATTTCCTTGCAAAATGTTGCTACATTGCAACACGCTAGCTAAGCCTTAACTGTTCACTCCATTGCGTCGGACAGTTGCGAAAGCGCATCATTTATCGCATCTATCGCTTGCTCTACGGCTTCAAGTGCTGACTAACCATCCGAGCGTACTTTACTGATAACATTTTTCTTTCCTTTCCTTAGTTCAAAAGTCCTGCGGTTGAGTTTCCATTGATTGGTCGGTTGAGCGACACGTTATTGCCGCTACGCTGACCTGACTTGTAGGCACCTTTATGAGATGAGTATCGGCTTCTTCCGCTATAACTCAACCTAACACCCGTCTCATTAAATTCGGCTTCAGTTCTCTTACGTTTAGCATGAACAAGTGCAGTTCCGCTGATAAGTGCAGGCAAGTTCGGGGTAGGTTCATCACGTGCATGTGCATCTGCAATAGCCACCTTTTGCTCTCTAATTTGCTTCTCACGTGCGTTGTGCATTTCTTTATTACGCTTATGGCTCATTTTATAAAGGCGATCTGAAACTCGTGAGGCCATGCCACGCATGAAGGATGCTCGGAGTGTGTTTCCGTGGACTTTCTGGCCATAAGTATTAGCTTGACTTATCAGTTCGTCCTTTTGCGTGTTCCATTCGGCATCCATCGCGTTCGCAATACTTTCCGACAAGTAGTGTGCGAACTCAGTATCGCTTTTGGTTCCAAAAAAGCTGAGCATACCGTCATGTTCGTACCAACACTTGGTACTTGTGTAGAGCATGATCGCATTGTGTGTGAACTGGACAGGATGGCGTGTGCGGCGGCGCGCGCTTCCCTTAGCGAACGGGCGCTTTCGCGTGCCGTACCGTTCTTCATCTAAATCCTCCTCAGTCTCAATAGTCTCAATACCGTACTGGACCATCAGTTTGTTGGCGGCTTCTGCAGCAGCCATAGCCTCAGCTTCAGTTGCACCATTGTCTTGTGTCTTAGAGAGAAGTGCACGAATACGGGCCGTGATCTTATCCCTGTTTTCCTGTTTCGTTGTCATATCTACACCTTCGCGTCTCTTGACTGTGTAAGTACTATATCAGCTCGTTAGTACTTCGTCAACTGCTAAGTCCAAATTCTCTTGCTAGCTTCTTATAAAGTTCACGTTCCAATTCGTTCACGTAAGACATACAAGTACTACCGTCGTAAGTAACGTTTTCCTTATTGCCCTTGTAGTGTATAGCAATACACAAAGGTTCGCTGTTTACGCTCCAAACTTCTGTGTAATTGATATGGTCTGGCATATCAATATAGAACTTATTATACTGGTACATGTTGTTTACATCCGTTTGTGTAAGTCTTCCACAAGTTGCCAAGGCTCTAGTTTCCTTTGGCTTGATTATCAGCAGCTAAGTCACTGACGCAAAATGGGTGACGTTCTTAATCGTCCCTATTTGATGTTGTCGCGATCATCTATAAATCTCTTTAGCCTCTGACCGCGACGCCAAGCCTCATCAGATGCTTGGCGGCAGACACGATTCTCGACGTATAGCCGAAAAAACGCCTTCCGATCACTGCGGGCTCCGGCGGCCTCCATCGCCGCCAGAGTTTGCTGTTGAGTCTTAGATGGCATCGCAAAATTGGATGTATTCTTTTGACGACATGCGATTTTCTAATTCTTGCAGCACCAAGTGAAATGCTTCTATTGGTGTGCTTTGATGGGCCGCAATTTCCTTAAGTTGCGCTGTGCTGATTCCGGCAATCTTAATGCGCATTTTGTCATGGGCGGTCATTGGCTGTCTCCGTGTTGCTGATAGTTTATATATACGGCAAATGCCGTATCACGTCAACCCTCAACATCACTTTTTTTTATGTTTTTTAGAGCCAGCTCTAGCACTCGGTCGCCAACGCACCGCCGCCCTTGCTCGATGTCCTCGATTGTACGAGAGGACAGCCCGAGGACGCGCCCAGCCGCCTTAGTGTTGAGGCCAAAGATGTTTCGAAAATCGCGCATACGCTCGGCGTTGCTCATGATCGGTCCCTTAGTTGATACAGAAAAGGGCACCGCGTAATGCGGTGTCCTTGTTCACAAGTTTAGCGCCGTTTCAAGATGCGAGCGAGCGCACCATGCAGTTCACGCAATCGGAGTGCCCGGATCATTATGATCTGAAAACGACGAATTGCCCGTTTCGCGGAACCATCCGGGTCTAGCGGGTTTTTGGTCCGCTTGACGCCGGTCACTTCGATCGGGCCAACGCGGGCAATGGTTTCTCTTTTTCGCCACGGCATTCAACCAATGTCCCTTAGTTGATGGTTTTGTCTTGGGCCTTAATCTCATCGAGCGCTCTGTGAATATCCGATAGGGCGGCGTATAGGCCAGAGCGGCCCCGCTCGGCTACGTGCTGTTGATTGCAACGCTGACCCTTTACCGCGATGTCGTGAATGTAGCTACGAATACCAATTGTTATCAGTGAATCGAAGGTTGCGCCTGGGCGCAGGTCGCTCCTGCGGACTTCCGAAAGTATGAGCCATTCATCGGCTAGCGCGATTACGTCGGTAGCTAATTCGCGAGCATGAGCGTCTGGTAGAAGTTCAGCCAGATCGGCAATGGTGGATGCCGCTTTGTATGGGGTGTCGCTGTAAAGTGCTGCAATAGTGAGATGTTCCATAAAGGTCTCTCCTTGTTTGTCGGTCATGGGTGGCCTCCTTTGGCTTAATTTTATAGCTTACTCGTTAGTCGTTTTCACAGAGTTGTCTTTCGTAAAGCCAATGTCGTGCAGCTTCTTTGGCAATACAAACTGTATTACTCATTGTAAGTCCGTCAGTATCTTGTACCCTACGAAGTGTTTCGGATACGTGAGGATCAAGTGCGATTTCCCAATGTAGAGCATCCCACTTGCACGCTGGGATGTCATTCATATGAGGATCAATATTAGAAACTAACTTATCCTTTCCGATCTGCTCAGCAACGTATTGCTTGCACCAAGTACTTACGAACTGCGAGTAGTATTCACTGTGTGTGCATTTCTCGTCGAGATAGTCTTGACGTGTGTATGTGTGCGTGCCCGTGTCTGTGTCTGTTCTTGAATAAGTCATTGTTTTTCCCACCAAAGCCAATCCATTGCCATTGAAAGTGCAGCGGTTCGTCCGCAATGATCGCACTCATTCCAGTTCGGTCCTGCAAATTGGCCCTTTGGCCAGTTCCCTCCTTTGCGCTTTGCGCACTTATCACATATTCTCATGAAGCCGTTCCAGTCTTTAGGGTACGTCGGTGAGCTTGTAGATGTGGAAGTCTCGACTTCCAATTTTGCCCGTGAGTTCGTTTGGCGTGCCCGGTTTGACGTGTGAAGCGTCCCGTTGTTTTGTGTAGACTTTGGTAATTGCAGCTTCTTTCGCCTTGGCTTCATTACTAGCCTCAATCATTACATAGCCCTTGTTGGTTGCTTGCGAGTAGTTCATACCATCATCGCCAGTGCGACATGTGAATGGCACTTTGTAGACTTTCATTTCCGACTTCATTGTAGTTTTCCCCGTTCTATCGTTCGCGATCAGGGCAGCGTCTTACACTGCATTTCCGAAGTTAGCGATAATCTCAGTCGCCATTTGCCCTGCACCATTAGCGAATATACGCGCAGTGTTCTCATCATCGAATGAGTAGCCTGCAACTATACTGTGAGTTTCGGCGTTTTCAAATTCAACGATCCATTGTTTAGGCTGCTGAATATCTCCGTTAGCGTCTCGCCTAGGGCCATGGTGCACATTTATTCTCATGATATTACTCCCCTACTTCACTATCAAATTCGGGCGTATGGTCTCGCATGACATTCTCCTATGTCGTCAGCGGTTACGTTGATTAGTAGATTGAGAAGTAAGCCTTACCTTCAAGTTCACGCAAAGCACAACCCGTGAGCCATACTAGGCGCTTCAAGTTTTCGTCGTGGTCATCTAGCTCATTATCCTTCCATGCGCCTTGGCCCTTGAGTAGGGCCTTGCAATCAATTGGATCGCCAGTTACTTCCCATGTATTCATGACATAGGCAACAGCCTCATCTGCCGGCCCCGATGCACCGCAATCAATCAAATCTTGTAGTAAGGTCGGGTCAATTTCATCCTTAGATAGAAACCAGTCGTTACCTTCAAACGTGAGACTGTTAATCATGATATTACTCCTTTGTATGTTTCAGGCGAGTAAACTAGTTCTGACATGAACTTGTCGAATTGTGCTTCAGTCATGTATGTTAGTTCATTCAAAGTTGGTACTTTGTACGCACCTATTACGTGACAGTGATATGGTGCGTTACGGTCACGAATAACTACAGTAGTTGGTGACATTGTTTTAATAGAGAAGCGCTTGCTTGCAATATTCATTATGACACTATCCTTTTGGTTATGTCTTATTACCTACTCTTATTCACTAGCACTAGTCCTAGCACTAGTCTTGGCGTACCCGTGACCTTGGGCTCACAAAGTTGTTCCTTTGGCGTATTCTTTTAAGAACTTGTTTTCCCCACTTACGGGTAAGTTACGACCCCATGACCGGCAAGTGTTCAAGAACCTAGCGGCAACTATAGGGTCACTGAATAATGATATACCTTCGTCTCCGTTGCTAAAAAATACCCTCAATGTGTAAGGTTGTGCGTCGTGCAACGGGGCGGTTTGTTTCAAGTAGGCACTAGTTACTTTGTACTCAGCGGCATGAGTACGTATTCCCCGCAGGTTCTTTGATCTATGTATGACTTTACCTGAGCGGTAAATCTTACTCATAGTTATACCCTATCTACTTTGTGTTTCGCGGTTTCGTTGTTCCGATGATTAGAGAATAGCAAATGAGCATAGGTATGTCAACACTAGTTTGCACATTTCTTTGGGTACTTTGCTATTGACTTTAGTAGTGGGATAGTGTAGCGTGAGAGGGTAGGGACGTTACTAATTTTAATTTGTTTCTGGACTAGTGGGGTGCCACTTATTTCATTTCGTGGTAGGTTGGCAATGTACCCGCCTTTGGGGTATATGGTCGTGTTCCCTTAATGTTCACGGGGTTTGCATGGCAATAGGGCGTAGTTACATGGCATTAACACATGTGTTAGCGCGGTGTTCTAACCTTTGTGTTTCAACACTGGTGTTGTGGGTGTTAGTGGTGTTGTGTTGTGCCGGTTGTGCGCTAACACACGCAGCACTTACGGGATTATATGGGGTTTCTGTCAAATTTTAGGGTTTGTGTTAGGGGAAACCCTCAGTAGATTTGTCAATGATTTCAATGCTGTTTAGGGTTTATAGGGTTTCTAGGGTTTTTTTCTTCAAAAGGTTTGGAGTAAGAAGAAAAGAGACCCAATCTAATACTTGTGTTACTAATGTTAAGTATAACACAAAAGTTATATAGTGGCAATAATAGAGAACCGCTAAACACTCTTTTCAAAAAAACCCTAAAAACCCTAAAAACCCCTTAAGCCATTGATATTTCTGGACAATTTAGTGGTGAGAAACCCTAAAGAAACCCTAAGAAACCATGTTGTCAGGTTGAGTATAAATCATTTGTTCAATGATATCAATGGGTTAGATAGGGGTATGGGAGTCAAACGATCTTAGTTAATAGTGCTTTCGGTTTATGACCTAGTTTCAGAAAGTTTTGGACTTCTCACCAAAACATTGTCAGACTAACAGGCGACACACTAGTTGACTTATGCATTGCCACTTACGAACTTTTATGGTACAAAAAGGGGTAGGCCGCAATGTAATGACCTTACCGAAGGGAAGGGGGGCCCCAAGTATGACTTGCAGTGCGCTGGTTGTGTTTGTAGCGTTGTCACCATCAGACCGAATATCCCTCTTTGTTCTAGTTTTGTTCCCCTTTAGCCTCGTTCACGATTTGTTCCCTGCCCGCTTATGGACTAAGAACGCAAAAAAACCCCGCAAACCCGGTTAAGGGCTTGCAGGGCAGTTGCAGGGCGCTAGGAACGCCCCGGCTAGCTAAGTCGGAAAGCGGGGAAGCGCCGACTAGCTAGGAACGCGACACTAGCCTTTTTTGGCAGCTAGCAGTATCTTTATCATATTAGAAGCTTCGCCCTTAGTGCGAATGCGGCTTGGTACTTGGCCTTTTAGCAATCGTCGCAAATATGCCAGTTGCTTAGTCGTCGCTGGATCGTCTCGCCACGTCTTGGTGTTACTGGCTTGTGCTCGGTCGCTTGCCGTAACTACCGGATTGCGGAATTGTACCGTATTAGCGCTTGGTGTTGGTTTTCCAGTAACCTGGACTTGTGAAGCCGGATATTGCTTGCACACCATCACCATTTGTTCGGCAGACACCGGACCGTTGATCGTCATGACCGTAAGTCCTGCTAGGATGCCCGGAAGTAGTGTTTTAATGTGTTTCATTGGTCTGCACCTTTCAAAGTGCCGTTAGCGACTTGTTTTGGTTGCCCTATACCCTGCCAAGGTATTTCGCGAACTTGGTAAGTGATAGAGCCGTTTGGGTTGGCTTTAATTTCCGTCTCGATTGCACCATGCCAGCTAGCAAGTTGGCTAACCGCTCGATTGTGTGAACGGCGAGTTATAGCGTACTGCCATTGCCCATCCACTGCCATTTTGGCATAAAGTTTGTTCATGCGTTGTTCCCCACATAGATATCTTCTACAATTTCGGGAAATATCTTGTTAGGTACGTGTTTATATACTCGATAGATTGTTACCCGCCCTTTGGCTTGTGTTCCAGCGGTTAGTGAATGATACTCGCCCGAACACCTAAATTCTTGAACGCTTTTCCAATCGCCATAGTCGCCTTGCCCATAATCATTAGACCAAAGTTCACAACCATGTCGGTCGAATGCCGATACCTTGATTTTCATAATTACTTATCCTTTCTAGTTTGGATGGCCAAGCCGCCTAGACTTGACCCGAATTCAACCATGGCTACCCAAAGATAGACCATAAGCAAGGTTGCTATTTGTGGCGTTAGGTTTTTGATGCCTACCAATTTTGCGAAGTCAGCTATAGCGTTAGCCTCAACGGTTTTCCCTGATAGCTTAGCCGTTTTTGGCTTGTCCTCAGGTATGGCTTTCAATTCTTGGCGTAGCGTTAGCCATTTTGGGCAAAACTTGCGCGTTGTTTTGCCGTTGGGGTTTATCGATTGGCCGTCAAAGCCGCAAACACTGTTGTTTGATCGTATGCCCTTTATAGCTTCGATCTTGGCCATGGCGAGCCGTATTGCACGCCTTTGGGCGTTAGCCGTTTGGCCTAGCTGTATGATCGGTTGCTTAGCCTCAAGTTTTGCCCTTTGATGGCTGCTGGCGCTGATTGCGGCGACTAGTGAGAATGATACAGCACAAGCCCAAACCGCTATGGTTGCAAAGGCGCTAATCCACCGATCTTGGTTGATTAGGTTTGCAATCTGTTGTGGTGCAAAGAACTTGAACGCATCGGCGCTAATCGCAATCAAGCCCCCTATGTTGCCTGCGCTGCTGGCATAGTTCCAGTTATTCAATCCGCTCGCTATGGCAAGGCCGCTAACAGAAGCGAATAGCCCTAGCTTGGTTAGCCACATTGGAACAAATCTCCTAATGAGATAATGTCGAAGGCATCGGCTGCTATATCGAAAAATTCATCATTGTTCGCGTATTGGCACGCGCGTTTGTCGCGTAGTGAGACCATGCCGGATTGTTCTATTTCGCCAGTTGCAAGTAAAGTCGCTTGAAAGCGATAGTCGCCGCTTTCGTATTCTTGGCATAGTGAAACCCGTATGCCTGCAATAGTTCGCGTGTTTATAGTCATTCCGCCAGTGATATGCATATTGCTTCCCCTAATTCTTATTAGTTGCGGTAAGTTATGAACATGACTGTTGTGGAATTGTACGGCCTAAACTCTATAGTGTCGCCGTAGTTTGATTTAACGCCTCGAACGTTAGTTAGTCCTATGGCCGCCTTTGCCCTTTTCATGAGCTCCCGTTCGAATACCTTGTTAGCTTTGCAGTAACTTGTGCCGCCGTCATAGCCGTAATGGGTTAGTTCTGGCATGGTGACGGTTTCCAGTTTTACCCATGTGCAGTTAGCTTCGCCTGCAAATGTATTAGTGTATTCCACGTTGTAAGTATGCATATCGCTTCCCCTTTAGAGTGCGCGCGGGCGCGTGCAAGTGCTGCCTCAGAACAAGTGTTCTGGCGCTTTGTCGATAGCAGTTAGAGCTATAGGGCTTTCGTGGTTGAATATCCGATTAATCGCACCAGCCCTAGCTACTGGGCGGACATTCTCAGACTTAAATTCGGTATTCACAACAGTGAACAAGTAATGGCTATTGCAATAGCGTGCTACCTTATTAAACCAATTGTCAGTTGATGCGCTAGTTTGGTGCTCGCTGAGTACTTCACGTTTGCCAGTCTCAATGCTAATGCCTGTTACTATATACATTTCTACTTCCCCTTTGTTCTGCACCCTACCCCTACAGTAGAGCTATGCTAGTAGTAGTAGTAAGTTATTGTAGAAGCTACTAAGCTAGTGCAAATCGACTAGTCGGCAGCGCAGAGCGAGCTTGCCTTAATGCTAAGTCTGTGTGCGGCTTAACTTAGTAGCTACTGCAACAGCCTACTTTCTGATAGGCTCGCACTAGCACGCGCGCGAGTGAAGGTTAGAAGGAACTGGCAAGTCACTTATACTTTTCACTTGCCAGCCCTTACTCTAAACTTACTGCTTGGCTTTCTTGGCAATAGTCTTAGCAGTGTCACAAGTAGCATTGACTTTGAGCTTTACAAGCTTGGTGAACGCGCCAGGGTTAGCTTTCTCGAAGCGCCGTGCCGCGCCGTTAGTGCGAGCCCAATTGCTCGAACAGTTTTGCGTGGTAGCAACGGGCTTACCATCTTGTCCAATGGCTTCGAATTTGTAATTGGCTGCACTTGCGGAAAGTGCCCCCATAACTAGGATTATAACTGTTGCCGTGATAGTCTTAAATACGTCGGTCATGATCTTGCTTCCCTTAAAGTTGTTTGCTTCTGTTTAGCAGGTTGCGTTCGCCCTTCCGATGAGTAGACAATGCCATAGTTAGATGCGTGTTGCAACATAAATCGACATCTTTAACATTACAAATTTGTAATGTTTGAGTGCTAGACTTGCCTGCCTCTATGTGCTAGTCGCGCGCTCGCGTTCTTCATACCTACAAAAATGGCTTTGAAAATGCTCCAAAAAGTAGTAATTTTCGGCGGCAGATCAACCTGCGGTTGCGGACTAGTACTCAGGAACTCACAGAAATTCTGAAATGAAACTACTTAATAATCAGACTTTTGTGTTACTAGTTGTTCCCAGAAATTTCGAGATTTAGAAGACTAATGGTTAGACTTTTGTGTTATATAGAAAGTTGCCACAAAGACGTGTATATCTACATACATGGATGAACACACGGCATATGACCAAGAGCCAAAAGAGCCAACTGGGACTCTTCCAGCACTAAGCGCGTCCCAAGAAGAACTCTTGAAAACGTTCGAGAGCCTATCGGCGCGCATACCACGCGACAGAAACGGGTTCCCGACCTACTTGCTGGATCACAGTCACTTACCGACTGATATCCTCAAGAGGCCAGAAACCAAACAGCTAGAACTAATTGAAGTAGCTAAGATACCCCTATCACTACTTGAGGGTTACTTGAGCTTCAATTTCAACGTACCAGTATGGGAACGCTTACCTCATGAGCCTGAGAGCTTCTATAGCGCTTTCTCGGCTTACCTCAATATGCCTATTCGCAGTCCGTATGAACTTGGCAATCAACTACCCGCTATGTCGTCCACTACTATGCATGAAGCCTATATCCTCTACTATTGGGATGAACGTGCTCGTGCCTATGATCTATTGCGCCCAGTAGCAGCCGCGAAGCTACGTGACCAACGGGTCTTGATGGCAGAGGACACTCACTTCCAGTTCTCAACTAAGGTCTTAAACCTGTTGGGCGCGGAACTTACAACTCGCACAACCGAAAATCAGAATAACCGTCCCTTTGAGGGCATGACAGCCAAACACCTTATCGAAGCAGTCGCAGACATGGTTGAAATGCAGCGTATCGCACTGCGTTTGCCAGCCAAGGGACCACGCACCTTCGGAGATGAGCTAGCCATCCCAGAACACGCCTCTATCAACCGTTCCATGCAGGAAGCGGTCAAGATGCACGATGGTTCTGAAGGAGAAACTTCTAAAGCAGGAGAGATGCGTAAGAAGGTAGAAGCCGCTATAGCGAGTGATCCCGAAAAGGCCGCCGAACTTCAAGAAGCCGCATTGGCTGTATTAATGACTGTCAATGAGAAAGCTCAAGCAGCTAATCATGCTAATCACGACGACTAGCGACTGACTACAGAAACTCACACACGCAACCCACAACTTACAACCCGAAACCCACTACTAATTCGTACAAAAGGGCTCACACCATGACTGACATTGCAAAAACAGCAGACTACGTTGTAATAGGTTTCTACTTAAAACGTATGGATCATCCTAATCCGCTCTACTACATTGGTGGGCAAGCAGACTTGTTATCTTCTTGGGCGGAAGAACAGAACACAAGCCTATTCATTAGCTTCGCTTCTAAAGACGACGCTGATAAAATGCAGAATAGAACATTCCCGCACATCCCAACTATCGCAGTACCAATCACTATGTGATTACCTGAAGATGTTAAGACGTAATCAGGCAATCAAAAACAAAAATGAGTAAGGATGGAGGAGGGGGAGAAAAGGTAAAACCAAGATATGACACACATGGCTACTAGCGCAGAGATAACAACAATGTCAGAGAGTACTCTGCCAGACTTAACCGATCTCCTTGAGGTTGTAGGCGATTACTACCGCGTCGGAGAGGATTATTTCATCAATGAGCTCAGAACCAATCATCGCTCTATGCCACGCCACGTTGCTATGTGGATCGCACGGGAGAAGATGAATTGGACGTGGGATCGTGTGGCCGATACGTTCAAACGGTGGCGTGCTACCGTAATACGTAATGTGGGTAAGGTTGAGGAATTGCGACGTATGAATGAAGATTTTATGTCTATTACGGACTGTCTTGTTTACCAATTATTCGTCGAAAGTTCAGCACAGCTATGAGCGTGATAGCTAGAAAAAAAAAAAGGACCATCAACACCTAAGTGTATCAGGTCCCAGTTTACCACCTTCACTAAAGAAGTTTAGTAATCCTCTCAACTACATCCAGTTGTTGATCCGCAGTTATCACATACGAAACAACTTCCGTTGCGCCGTAGTGTGAAATCAAAGCACGACGGACACGGACTTCCGCTATAAGCAATTTTCGTAACATGCCCTTTCCCATTAGCAGTCATGTGTCGTACATTAGCAACAAGTCCAGTACTTGTTATGTGCGTACCATCAGAACCATTTGCATTATTCGTCTTGGATGGGTTAAGTACGGGCAACTTACTTTCATTGGCCTTCTTAGGAAGCTCAAGGCGTGCACTTGGGCTCACGGTATGATAGACAGTAGTATCTCCACCGGGACCAGCGTGATCGACATAAACAGTTGGTTCAACCCCGTCCTTCTTAGAAAGGAATTGTCCATGTCCATAAGTCGCGTCGAGTTCCTTGACGATGTAGTCAAGAAGCGAGGAGCACATACGTACATTCTCACTTCCCGACACAAAGCCACTGGGTTCCGATCTGCTATCTACGAAGGCTTCAACGTACTCATCCAATGGAACACCGTATTGCAAGCCGAGAGACATCGCGATAGCGAGGGCGTCAACGACGTGCTTCATCATGGAACCTTCTTTACCAATGGTGATGAAGACTTCCCCGACGGAACCGTCTTCGTACTCGCCAGTCCGCAAGTACATGTTGTAGCCGCCGACCCTGACCTTCTGAGTGAAGCCAGCACGTCTAGCAGGTAGCTTGTAACGGCTTCCTGCTTTCAAAGGATTACCTTCTGCATCACACCGGATGTAGCCAGTTTTTCGAAGTCCACTCCTCTTCCCGTTCTCATCCTTTGGAGGTTCGAACTTTCCGGTCACTGGATCGATGTGTTCAGACACCGCTGGATCAACCGCTGGAACCGCAACAGGTTCCGGCTCAGGCTGACGTTCCGGTTCCGGATTAGGCATGGGCTGTGGAGCCGGAGCTTCCATAACAGGCTCGGGGATACGCTCCTGATCGTGTGGCGTGCCCGTATTCTCGCGGTTCTCATCTGAGCCATTACCGCCTGTACCGCTCCCGGTCGTGTCCTTGTCTTTCTTCAAGGCCGTGAGGGGCTGAGAGTCTTTGCAGCCATCTCGATAGATCGCCAGTGCCTTCAGACCGAGCTTCCATGCCATGACGTAAGACTGTGCGACATCCTTTCTGGTCGCATTAGCAGGCATATTCACTGTCTTGGAGATAGCACCAGAGAGGAACGGTTGAACATATGCCATCATGGCTATGTGCTGTTGCCATGGAATGTCATTGGCACAATCGAATACTTCGGCATGAGACGGGTGCTCTAAGTCTTCAACAGGAACTACACCGTGTTCTTCGATGAACTCAAGAATGCTATTGATCTCTGATTGATCGTAGCCCAAAGCATCAAGACCGCGAGCTATCATTGGGTTGACCATCTTCATGGTCCCACCACCAGCCAGTTTCTTCATTTTGATAAGAGAGAACTCAGGTTCAATCCCGGTGGTAGCACAGTCCATAATAAATGAGATAGTACCAGTCGGGGCTAACAAGGTAAGTTGGGCATTACGTATACCATCCGATATATCAAGTGTGTTCCACAATACTTCTTGTTCTTCAAGCACACGACCAATAGGGTCATTATCCACAGGGTCAACAATATCGGCGTACTCAAGATGATCGCATCCGTCTCTATGTAGTGCTATAACTCGCTTTACATCATCGTGATGAGTGGAATAGTCGTGGAAAGGTCCGATCTTACGAGCCATCTCAGCCGAAGTATGGAAGGATTGGGCTTGCATAAGGCTTGTGACCGCTGCTGCGACCCGTAATCCCTCTTTTGAACCATACGGAACGCCCATTGCCATGAGAAGTCCGCCTAGATTGGCGTAACCAAGGCCCAATGGACGGTATTTAACAGAGTTCTCGGCTACAACTCGGTCTGGATAGCTCGACATACCTACTGTTATGTCCAGAACTCGTATGAATAGGTCCACAACATGCATGAAACCCATGGCATCGAACTGCGAACTACCCTCTTTGTAGAAGGCAATTAGGTTAATAGACGCTAAATTACACGCCGAATTATCCAAAAACATGAACTCTGAACATGGATTAGAAGCATTTATAGCATCTACTTTTGGGACCGTATGCCACTTATTGGCAGTATCGTGGAACTGAATACCCGGATCACCACAACTCCAAGCACACTTAGTAAGTGCATCCCAGAGTTCTTGGTTCCTTTCTACAAGATTGTGCTCACTAATGATATCTTCAGAAGGCTCCATTGGTACTCCACTAGGAGTAGAAGACATATGAAACTTGTCGTCTTCTAAGTCTTCGGAAAGAGTTTCCATATACTCGTCAGTCACACGGAGGGAGTTGTTGGAGTTCTGACCACTTACCGTTTCGTAGGCTTCGCTTTCATAGTCACCATTCAATGTAGAAAGTAAGTCAGCATCATCATGTTCTCCTGCGTCAACAGCTCCTTCTTCCATAAAGGAAGCACCTATCTCCATAGCAGCGACTTTGAGTTCTTCTCGGTGTTTCCACTTCACGAAGTCTAGTGCTTCTGGATGATCCGCATTTACAGTTACCATACGGGCAGCACGTCTAGTAGTACCACCACTCTTTATTGCACCAGCGTTCGCATCGAACACTTTGAGGAAGGACATCATGCCAGAAGACTTACCCCCACTAGAGAGGCTTGCACCCTTGGCGCGTAGCGTGGAGTAGTTGATCCCGCTACCACTGCCGTACTTGAAGATCGTAGCTTCGCGAGTTAAGGCATCCATAATGCCGTTCTTGCCGATCAGAGTATCTTCGATGGAGGAGATAAAACAGGCTGACGTTTGTGGGTATTCGTAGGCATTGTCTATACCAAGCTGTTCGGACGGAACACGCAAATCAGACTTGTCTACGTCTTGGTTGAGGTTTGCGATCCAGTTGATCGTTTCGCCACGAGTACCGTATGCCCACCACAAGCCAGTATTGAAGAACTGTGGAGAGTTCGGAGCTACCATTTGTGCGCAGAGCATATAGACGATCTCGTCATAGAAAGCTCTCGCATTTTCTTCCGAAGCAGGAGTAATAATTGTCCTCGTTTCGAAATCTTCAGGTTCCTGTCCGGCTACACCATCTTGAAGAGTAGTTGTTGGACCGAAGTATCCACGGTTCCAGCCTGCGTAAGTCCAATGGCTTGCAATGCGGTGAGCAACTTGTCGGAAGGATGTTTCGCTACCCGGTAATTCTTCAGTAGCAGTACCGGGTTTTACCCGTTGGAGCCACTTTGGAACATGGGGCTCATCTTTTTTCTCGTAACCAGAGTGAACGCCTGACTTGCGGAGATATTTGTGTCCAAGTATTTCTGCCGCTTGTTGCGACCAATGTTCTGGTACTTCGAGATTTGGTATATCACAGAGTATGTTCCCTTGTGCATCCTTGATTAGGACGGCTACTTCTTTCCATCTGAATAAGGAGAACGGATCGTGGCTTTGTCCTTTTGATCCATCTAAGTTCATCGTGAATAGACGGTCTACTTTCATGCCTACACCCATAGGAATAGTTGTTCCCGCCCATTACTAGTGAGCAGGATGTTCAGTTTCTGTCATTTTTCTTATGGACTTTGCCGCAGTCCGCAGAAGCATATATAGTGGCAGAGTTAAACCAGAGTGTCAACATTTAGTCATAATTCAAAATGACGAATTACTTTTCAACTTTACCTAGTTTCATGTACCCAGAAAAGCGATGAAATATAGAGAAACCGTACATTGCCCTTATTCTCCGTTCTTGCCATTGAGGCTCAGGATAACGGATGAACCGATATTCAGTATCGTCAGTACACTTGTAGTGATAACCGTCTATTAAGAAGGCTATTTTGCTGGGATGTTCTGGTTCTCCCCAATGTAATTCCGACATGGCTCACATAGTATTGGGTTCGCTACCGCCCTACTCGGCCTTGGAGGACGTGGTGCATCGGGTGTGGGGTAGACGTACTTATACGCTCCGAAAAAGGCTATTTTTCGAAGAGCAGGGCCATTTTAACCGGGCACGGTAGCCAAACGCTCTGTATGTGCGCTTGGGGTTGAAGGTTAACGTCCACACGCGTTTGCCTTGGAGGCTCGCGTATGCATCGGGTGTGGTGATGTGGCCTATAGCGGGGAATGGGGAATATGTCCAGCCAAAAGAAAGACCCGGTGGGCTGCGGCTTCCTACCGGGTCTCTCAATGTGCCGTATCAGAGGGCGTCTGACGGCTGGTTCGTGAGGCAACATCTGCTTTGCGATCTAGGCCGTTGCGGGTAGCAGGCCGTAGAGCAAAGGCGGCTTTTGTGGTGGTAAGTTGTTGCTTCCACGTTCAGTCTGTATATAGTGTCGTTGAAGTTAAGTGTCAACAATAGTTTTGTTAAGATGCAAGCCAACGAATTACAATCTCTCATAGGTGATCCATTCCTGACACCTGCTACTCTAGCTATGAACCTGTGGCCAACAGGCACTAACAGGTGGATACCCGGTAAGCACCTTGTGTATGCATCACATCGTATTGCACACGCTATTCTTAAAGGTAATGGTCGCCTTATTTTAAGTATGCCTCCCCGTACGGGTAAATCCCGGTTGATCTCGGAAACTACTATTCCATGGTTCTTAGAGAAGTTCCCCGGATCAGACGTTATCCTAACCTCTTACAACTCGGATCAAGCAGAGAAGTTTGGTAGAGCAGCCCGTGATACTATGCTCAACCGTGAAGACTTGTTTAGCGTAAAAGTACGTAAGGATGTTAAACGAGTAGATCACTTCATGACCGTTGCAGGGTCAGAAGTCTACTTCCTTGGTATCAACTCCGGTGCGACTGGTAAGGGCGCACACTTGTTAATTGTGGATGACTACATCAAGGGCATTGAGGAGGCTATGTCTCCTGCACACCTTGAGAAGTTGTGGCTTAACTTCCTTGCTAACCTTGATACTCGTTTGGAACCGGGCGCTACAGTCATCATTGTTGCGACACGCTGGGCAACTCGTGACATCATTGGTAGAATCCTTTCTTCATCGTTCCGTGAAAAGTGGGAGTACATTGAATTTCCCGCTATAGCGTTAGAAGACGATATTCTTGGACGTAAGAAAGGTGACGCTCTATTCCCTGAGCGTTATCCACTGGAACGCTTGAATGAAATTAAGCAGGCTCGTACCGGCACGTTCCTTTGGGAAAGTCTGTATCAGCAACGTCCGATTGATGATATCTCAGCACTGACGAATGGTGAGTGGCTGAGAGTGGTAGAGCCACTTGGACACAACCACTTTACTTCTCTTAAAAAAGCTCGTGCATGGGATATGGCTGCGACTGAAGGTGGCGGCGACTTTACCGTTGGTGCCCTGCTTGGAAAGGAAGTAGATAGCTCACGTGGCTACATACTTGATGTCAGGCGTAAACAGATTTCTCCCCTGAAGATCGAAGAAGAGATACGTCGCACTGCTGAGTTCGATGGGACCACGGTGGATATCTTGATAGAGCAAGAACCGGGCTCGCAAGGTAAAGCATTGATCGAACACTATATGCGCAATGTCTTGCCTGAATTTAACGTTATCCCTGTTCCGGTAGGTGGCAAGAAGCAAGTTGCCCGTGTACAACCTGTCATTGCTGCTGTAGAGTATCAGCGTATTGTTGCACAGGAAGGTCCTTGGGTAGAACCTTTTAGACAGGAATTTGATGAGTACCCGCCAGCCACGAGTGGACATGATGACCAAGTTGTCGCCGTTGGTATTGCTTACAACCACTTATACGCCAACTTGGTAACTTCTCCTGTGTGGTGGACTGCTACTAACGGTACTGGCGGCTACTACAATGAAGAAGAGTCTTTCATAGCTAATAAAGTTAACAAGAATAAAGAAGCGCTAGTAAGCGGATGTGTCTGGTAAAGAGGTTATTCTATAGTGGCTGATAGTGACGAGAGTACCGGAAAAGTAATCCCTTTCCAGCGTATGATGGGTGTAATAGCCAAACGGTTCGACCTTGCTCAAAGGTTCGGCTCTATGTTTGGTGGAAAGCGCGACTTTTATAGGGAGTTGGGTTACGCAAATGAAGTGTCGTTTGAAGCTGCTATGCAGAAGTACAAACGGCAAGGTATCGTATCGCGTATCGTCAATACTTATCCAGATGCCGTTTGGTCTCAACCTCCTATCTATATAGGCAATGAGAAGCTGGACGAAGCATTGAATGGGCTGTTCGAGCTGGGCGGCAAAGACAATAAAAAGAAGAAGATTAAGGACGGTCTTGCTCAAACGGTTGGTATTTACCACTACATTAACCGAGCAGAACGACTTGCTGGATTAGGTAAGTATTCAGTAATGGTGCTTGGATTTGATGATGTCAAGGACACTCGGTCTATGGCACGTCCGGTAGGAGGTAAACCCGGACCTAAACCAAAGGGAGGAAACAAGACCAATCTTATCTATGTTCAAGTCTATGGTTATTCCAGTTGTAAGATCACGAAATTTACAGAAGACCCGTCCGATGAGAACTTTGGTCTCCCTGAGATATATACAGTACAGGTCAAGACTTCTGGTGGTCCTAGGAATGCTAAAGGCATCGATGTTCATCACACTAGAATACTGCACATAGCAGAAGGCTTGCTTGACGACGAAGTTGAAGGCTACCCAATCATTGAGCGTGTCTACAACGAATTGGATGACATTATAAAGGTTGCTGGTGGGGGAGCAGAAGCGGCTTGGCAGGCTTTCTATAAAGGACTTCAATTCGATCTTGATAAGGATATGCAGTTCACGGAAGATGACCGTGAGAAAATGGTGGATGAGATCGAGAAGTACTCCCATGGTCTGCAACGTCACATTCGCACACGCGGTATTAACATCAATGAACTTGGCGCAGACAATATTGATCCTACTGGTGCATTCAATGTCGTGGTATCTCTTATATCCACGGCCACTGGTATTCCCCAAAGGGTCTTCATTGGCTCTGAGCAAGGTAAGCTAGCTTCAGAACAAGATCGTTCCAACCTTGCTTCACGAGTGAGAGAAAGACGGGAACTACATTCTGAGCCCCGTGTACTACGTCCTCTTATTAGTAAGTTGCAATTTGCAGGCGCAGTGCCAAATGGTGCTTTTGAGATTGATTGGCCTGATCCATTCAATCTATCTCCATTGGAGCGCGGACAGACATCAGCGCAACAAGCTCGGTCGGCAGTTAACATCGCACGTACTATGAAGGAAATTCCTGACTTGCTAGATGGACATGAGGCACGAGATATAATATTTGCACGCGGCGGATTGAAGCCTCGATTGTCCACACAAGAGCGTGAGAAGAACACTGAAGTAGAAGTTCCGAGTGATCCCCCTCCTCAAGCCGAAGCACTTCCTCCTAAAGAAGACGGGAAAGACAAGAAGAAGGGGAAGAATAAAGTTGACGATAAAGCCAAAAGTGAGTAGTTTTCCACTACATGAGAATACTCAAAGGCACAGCTAGTGAAACCGTTGACACACGAGTGCTAAATGGCCGTAACTATTTGGTAGTTCCGGTTGTTGCACTTGTTGAAGGCGTTCGTCACTCCGGTAGCTCCGAGCATCCTGAGTTGGTACTTGCTGAAGCATTTGGCAAGTGGCCACAAACTTGGGACGGTCGGCCTGTAGTAGTTGACCATCCTCAAGCAGCAGACGGTTCGTTCTTGTCGGCGTCCGATCCTGAAGTACTTGAGAACTACCAGCTTGGCTACATTATGAACAGCCAAGTACAAGATGGCAAGCTAATTGTAGAGGCATGGATCGATTTGGGCCATGTTTCCAGTAGTGAAAGCGATGATATCACTAACATGTGGGAGAGATTGGACGCTGGGGAGACTATAGAAGTTTCTGTTGGTGCTATTGTGTACACTGACCCTAGCAAGGAAGGCAAGTACGAAGGTAAGCAATACAAGGGAGTTTGGGATATTGTGATCCCAGACCACCTTGCTATTCTAGCTACCGAGACCGGCGCTTGCTCTGTTGCGGACGGTTGCGGTACTTTCCGTACTGAAAGTTCGGGACTTACGGTATTCGAAGCAGAGCCGATTGCTCTAAGTCGTGGCCAAATGAAAGCAGCGAGAGTTTATATGTCTAATCAACGTAGACTGAAGAGAAAAGGTAGAAGCAACAGGGGATTGCAGGGCGACCCGAAAACTGTAAAGTCATCAGACGGGGGATGTCAGTGCGATGGGGCTTGTTCTTGTTCGGCGGAACAGGACGAACCGGCAACTGTGCTGGCTGCGGAAGCAGAAACGGAAGCGGAACTTTCACGTCACAGAGAGTTCGCAGCCCGTTTCTGCTTTTCCGATGGTCTCTACAATACTGACATTCACAGTCTACTTTCATACGCTATTCGAGAAGATAATTCCGAAGCTTATCTTCTTGCGTACAATGACACTTACGTCGTCTATGACACTTGGGTTCCGGGTAAGGGCTACAAACTCTATCGTGAAGAATATGTAGCTGATGGCGACAACGCAGTCTTGTTGTCTGGCGATCCTGAAGAAGTTGCCTTCCGAACCGAGCTTGTTCCACTCAGCAAGAAATCCAAATCCACTGATGGTGGAGAAAATAAGGACAAGAATATGAGCAAAAAAACAGACACCGGCGGCACTGACGGTGACGCTTTGGAAGTATCTTCGACCGAAGAACTTCTGGAGCGTGTTGGTGTTAATAGCGAAATTGGGAAGCAACTCGCTTCTGCCCTTGCGCTTGCCGATAAAGCTAAGACTGATGCAGTCGCCAAAATTATGTCAGCGCCGGGCAACAAGTTCACTGAAGAACAATTGCAAGGTATGGACATCGAAGTTCTTGACAACATGACAGCACTTTTGGGTGACACCACTGAAGCTAATGACGATGAGGACGACGCTGAAAGTCGTGACCTATCTGGACAGCCCGAACCTAAGAATTACGGTGCACGTCCCGGTGGAAAGAAATTGAGTGGAGATGGGAACATGGCTCCTGCACCGCCGAACGTATTTGGAGACAGTAAAGCCGCGTAACTCGACGGTTTAACCTCCACTTGACGGGGCTGGTGTCGAGTACGGAGCGATAAAGGAATAAAGGAATTTTGAATATGTCAACTCCACGTACTATTATTGCTGTAAGCACTGGCGTCCGTCGTGAAGCCGAAGCTGCCGGAGTAATAACACCGGGCGATCTAGTCAGTCTCGATACGACTGGTAAGGCCGTCCGTCATGCAACTGCTAGTGCCAAAGCTACGCCTCAGTTCGCTATTGAAAACGAAATCTTCGGTAACGGCGTTTACAATGACGGTGTACTTCAGTCCTACGCGGTTGGTGATCGTGTCTTAACGGAAGTCATGCATCCCGGAAACGAAGTCTATGGCACATTGGCTGCTTCTGCCGCTGCCATTGTCATTAATGACCCTCTGGAAAGTGCTGGCGATGGTACTTTACGGAAGGCTTCTGCTGAAACGGCTGCTGGTGTGATCGCACGAGCCGCTGAAGCAGTGGACAACTCTGGTGGTGGATCGAAAGTTCACATCCGAGTAGCTATTACTTAATAACTAGACCACATCACACACTAGTACAGTTTGAAAGGACAGGGGGACATTTAATGCCCGTCGATTTAATCACAGCACAAGGCGATGGCAACGGACTTAATTTCGCGGCACATTGAGACCTTGCACAACGCTTCCTTGCTTCCGGCATGGACACGGGAGCACTTCGCACTCTTTCGGTACTTCGCCGTGATGAGTGGGAGGAATATGATAGGGCCGTAGTACAAGTTGCTCAAGAACGGTTCTCTATCATCTCGGATTTGATGGGCGCTGGCCTTAAGTACTCTCTTGGCAACGCTATGGGCACTATGCAATTGACATGGGACCGTATTTCCGACATGGACCCCGCGCAAGTGGACATGACGGCGGAAGCAGCAGACATTAGGGATCGTCTGACTTACGAACAAGACAGTATCCCGATCCCGATTGTTCATAAGGGTTTCCGCCTCAACCTTCGTCACTTGGAAGCCTCACGTCGTCAGGGACTTCCACTTGATACAGAGCACGCCAATGTTGCTACACGTATCGTGGTTGAGACCATTGAGGACTTGGCTGTTAAGGGATCGTTCAACACTGGTACTGGCGGGGCTGGCTCTCTTTACGGTCTCACGAACTATCCACACCGGAATGCTTTCACTCTCTGTGGTGCATGGACCGGTCGGACTGCTGTGCAAATCAAGGACGATGTTCTTGGTATGATGCAGGCCGCTCGTGACGACTTCCAGTATGGGCCGTACTATCTGTACATCCCTGATAACTACCAACAGCGTATGGATGACGACTACGATACGACAACTGCAACTGGACGGACCATTCGGGAACGTCTGATGAAGATTGAAGGTTTGTCAGCTATTAAGACGAACTACTACCTGCCCGCTAACACTGTGATTTTGGTCCAAATGACTTCTGATGTAATTCAGGTCATCGACGGTATTCAGCCACGTCTGGTTGAGTGGAAGTCACACGGCGGCTTCGTTTACGAGTACGTTGTCATGGCTATCATGCCGATCCGTATTAAGCGTGACGGCGAAGATCACAACGGTATCGTTCATGGCTCTGCGTAAAGCAGGGTCGTAACGGCTACCTATTCATTATTGTTGAGTAAGGAGAATGAAGAATGGTTGAGACAGTCGAGGCCACAGTAGTTCGCGGTAAGTTCCATGAGGCCCAATCTGATGGCTCTCGACGCTGTGTTCGCCCAAATTCGGAGAACCCGAACGTTAGGGTAACTCCTAGTCAATTAGTTGCCTTCAAAAGCATCCTTGTTCCTACCAATGTTGCTAAGGCTCAGGCTGATGCGCAGAAGCAGATGGAACAAGCCATGGCTGAAGTAGAGAAGGTGCAAGAACAAGCTGCTGCGAAGACGGTAGAGGTCGAAGAGAAGGTTGTGAAAGAAGTTGAGAAGGAAGCGGCCAAACAGAAAGGTGATCGCGCTCCTAAAAAGTAACAACGGCCAGTTTGTGACTTAGATACGGAGAATGAAATGGCTGTAGACCTTTCTCAACTCAAAACTCTCACTCAGTACAAAGGTGCTGAGACCGACTTGCAATTGTTTGCGACTGAAGGCCAAGCTACAGTAGATGGGTACGCTGTTGAGTTCGGTGAGATTTCGCAAGCAACGCAAGATCGGATCGCACTCTATTTGGCTGGTCACTTCTACGTCGTCTCTATGGAAACAGGTGGCAAGTCTTACAAGAAGACAGGTGAGAGTGAAGAACGCTACCGTGTTCCTGCATCGGATAAGGTTGGGTTTCAGAGTACCCGATTTGGTCAACAAGCTTGCGCATTGGACGCTACAGGCACCTTGATTACAGCCTCTATGTCAACTTCTGGTCGTGCTGAATTTGTAGTACTCAACTCATCCGAGCGCTCAAGTACGAATGGATACTAAGTCGTGACATTCGGACTGGATTATCCACAAAAAGCTACTTACTGGGAACGTTCTGTAGATGACGCTTATGGAGGGTATAGTTACGGTACACCTGAAATTATAGATGTAAGGTGGGAAGAGCGTGAAGAAGAAGTAGTAAGTGGTGGCGGAGAACTAGTACGTTCTCATGCAGTAGTATGGTCGCAGAACAGGTTACTTGAAGGAGGCTATTTGTTCCTTGGAGAAACTACCGAAACCGATCCTACGAAGGTCGTGGACGTTAATGGGAAAGAAGTCGCATACCCAATTCGCCGCATTCGTTCCATACCCTCGCTTGATGCAAATGAATTTGAGAATGTTTCGTTCCTATAGAGGGCAGTTAAGTGGCAAGTCGAAAAAGGAGCGGTCCAGACGGTGTTAATAGAAAGCGCGTAGGCGCTAGAATTGGACCATTTTCCAGAAGCACTTTAACGAGAGTTCGTAACCGTCGAACGGGCCAGTTCCGTCAGGTTCCTAAGAACGGATCGTTCGATGCTTCTCAAGAAGAACCGCTTGTACCTGAAGCGTTTCGGTTCAACTCAGTTGGCCGATTTTACGATATAAGTAAGGGACAAGGCAAAGACTTTGTTCGTGAACTTAATCGCTTCGTATCTCACTTAGGTAACCAAGGTGGACGTATAGCTTACGAAGCTCTACGACCTACTTTCCAAATTTCACAACTTTACGTTCCTGTAGAAACCGGTGCTCTGAAAAAGAGTGGTAATTTATCTATGGTAGAACGGTTCGGTATTACAGTAGCCGAAATTACTTACGCTAAAAACGGTCGTCCGTTCTACGCAAACTTCGTACACGAGATTTCGGAATATTCTCATATAGCTCCTACCAGAGCCAAGTTTCTCGAAGCTGCTGTTCGACAGGACATGGAGAATATTAAAGAACGGGTTATAAAGGGAGCCAAAATGGCAATGGGCGTTGAGAACGCAGGTAAAAGTAGATCGGTCTGATGGCGTCACCTAGTGAAGGTATTAAAGATCTGATGGTTACTGGAGGGGTAGGAAGTTTTGGCTCCGAAACCGGCTGGGCAATCCGTATATCTCGCCAGAAGGACAAGCCGGATAGTCTAGTGACTATCTACGATACGGCGGGACTGGTTCCTGAGCCCGGTTTGGACATAAACCGTCCCGGCATACAATTACTGGTAAGAGGCGATCAGAACGGCTATAAAGCCACGTATGCGAAGTGTGAAGAGATCAGAGACTTACTTCTCGGATTGCCATCTCAAACGATCAACGGCGATCTTTGGGCTTCCGTTGTAATGACTTCTGATATAATCTTCCTTGGATATGATGAGAAGGATAGGCCAGAATTTTCGTTGAACTTCCAACTTATTATTCACCAAGGAGATTTGTCAAATTCACACCGAGAGAGTTGCTAATTAATTACTAGCTAGTTCCTCGGTAGAGTAGCAAGAGAGTGACGTTGTAGAGACTTAGGGTCTCTTAGTTACTTTCGAGTAAACGTGGACGCCAATTTGTGAACAGGGGGATACCTCATGGCGAAGAAGATCAGAATTGCGCCCGAAGGGACTACGACATGGGCCACCCTTCCGGGCAGTTCCGGTGACTTTGGCATTACTGCCGAAACTCTGGACGATACCATCTTTGGTCAAGAGTACAAGTCGGAACAACCCGACATTCTTACGTGGACGATTTCCACGAACGCGATTTACAAAGGCTTTGGTGGCTACCAAGCCGTTATCAAGAAGACCGGCTCGGCACAAGCCTTTACAACTGAGGCTATGTCACAAGAGGCTGGGCAAATCTACCGTATTGACGATGCTACTAAAGAAATTTGGGATGTGACCGCAGCTATTACGGTATTCGACAATGCGGTTGACCAAACTGCTGAAGTAGAAAGTATCGACTATCTTTACGGTCGGGTCACTTTCAAGAACACCTACACAGTTACTGGCCCTGTCACAGTTACAGGCTCGTCTCTACCGTCAACACAAATCTGCTCGATGAACACGTTCACTCTGTCCCAACAAGCGGAGACAAATGACGTAACCGATTTGTGTGTTGCGCAATCTAATGGCGGCTTCCGACAATACGAAACAGGTCTCCGTTCCGTGTCGCTGGAACTCTCAGGCTTCTACAAGTTGTCCAATGATTTCCTCAACACGCTCAAGGCGCGTGAACTGGTTATCATTGAGTTAAACCCGGATGGTAACGATAAGTCCAAAGGTCGTGGCTTCTTCAAACCTACGGCGAACTCGCAGAGCGGGAACGTCGGAGCGACCGAAGAGGAGAGCATTACCTATACGCTCAACGTGCCTGATAAAGATGACCGTCTCTCTTATCCATTCTCTTGGGATCACGTCATCGACACGACGCTCAACACTGCCGTACAGACCTTGCTGACTGCTTGGCAGCAAGGCGATGGTATTGAGGTTCGTTATCTTGAAGACGGCGTAACAGGCAAACAAGGATCAGCTATTCCAACTGACCTTTCGTTGAGTGGTGGTCTTGGTTCACTATCACAATTTACCGTCAACCTCCAAGGGAGCGGTGGCATAACCGTAATTTAATCCGAAAGAGGAAAATGACTTACAAGAGTAGTGTTGATCCTCCCAGTAGTAGAGGTAGGAAAATAGCACAAGCGATCTTCGATAAGGGGGAAGCTAGTAAAAAACCAATACTTAAAGAGATCGATGGAGTTTTTGTCCCTGTCCCACCAGATTGTGTTCTCACGCTAGCACAATGTTTTGAACTCTGGGACAAGTACGGAGATGAATGGTACAAAGTAGCCGAGGAGTACAAAGAGTATGTCAGAGAAAGAACAGGACGAAGCCGGAACTACAGGCCCAGTGGTCCAGTCACCGACGCAGAAACGAAATAGCAGCGGTGCAGGTAAGGGAAGGGCGCTAACGGCGGCTGACCTTATGGCCGAACAGAATGGTGGTACTGCACAATTCGATCCTTCAAATGTCAGTGGGGACAGTCAAGTAAGCGCTGCGGCGCTCGTAGCAAGGCAGGGACAGCCGGGTAACGTCGTGCCTGTTGCACAAGCGTCTGTTCCTCCCCACGCTAATGGTGGTGGTAATATCGCCGCGAATATGCGCGCTGCGATCTTCTCAGGTGCCAACAAGCAACTGAAGAAGAAGGTCATTCGCTTCTTTGGTCAGGACATCGAAATTCGTCAGCAGACACTTGGCGCTATTTCCGAATTGGCAGCAGAAGAAGACGACGGTGACAAGCAGTTATCATTGGTTAAGACTATCATTCGCTACGCCTATGTTCCGGGCACGAATGAGAAAGTTTTCGGTATTGAACATACCGAGGAACTTATGTCTCTTCCGTTTGGTGATGATTTTGACCGACTTTCTGATACCATACGTGACCTTACGAAAGTGTCTGTTAAGGATCAGGAAAAAAACTCCGGCACAACCCAGGCCGCATAAACGTTCTAGCGGTCTGTGAGTTATTAGGCAAATTCGAGTGGGAGGTAATGGATACGGTTGGACCCGAAGAGTTTGCTAGGTACTTAGCCTACATCAGGATAAAGAACGAAGCACATAAACAGAAGTAACTGGTGTAATTTACTAATACCACTACTACGGGACCGGGGGACATGGCGTCAGAAACCATCATAGCTAATTTGAAGGCCGTACTTAATGTCGGCATGGAAGATAGCGCTCGTGGTATTAAAGAAGCCGAGTTTCGTATTGACGCCTTCTCCAAAAAGATGGAGGAGGCAGTCAAGCGCATGAACGATAGTTCAAGCAACCTTCTTGGTAACAGAGGAGATCGCTTGAAAGTTCAAGAGTTTGAGAATACTTTCCAAGCTATACAGCGAGTTACTTCTGAAGTTGGCGCACTTCAGAGGGAACTTGTTGCTGCCGGTCGTCCACAACGAGAGCTTCGCCAATTAGCGGAAGCCTATCGTAAAACAGTTTCGCAATTGCTGCCTCTGGATAAGAAGCATTCCGAGGAACTTGCTAGACAGATGGGCATGAGTAAAGCCGCCTTCAATGTAGAAGGCGTAGTGTCCAAGAAAAAAGCTGTAAAGAACTTAGCAAAGGAGATGGAACAGCTTCGGCTAAATATGCAGTCGGTAACTAACGTGGAGGGTGATATCTCTCCACAGGAGATAGAGCGGCAGCTTGCTATCATACGAAAGGTTAAGGCGAACGAAGCCTTGCAGTCTGAACGTGTGGCCGTCGAGACGCAACAACGCATCACTAAAGTTAATCAGGATGCGGCTGAGCGACAGGTTGTAGCCACGAAGAATGCACAGTCACGCAAAATACAGGCGATACAAGACACTGGACGCAAAGAGATACAGGCCATTACGGAGTTAGCTCGTGCTCGTGCTGCAGCTATCGAAGAAGAAGCTGCACGTAAAATTGCAGCTACCAAATTGTCTAGCAAGGCACAAGAAACGGCCATTAATGAGGAGTTCGATAATGAACTCGCGTTGATCCAGAAGATGGGGAGAGTGAAGCGTACTGCTGCACAACAAGCGGCTCTTGCAGCTAATGAAGAGATTAAGGCCAAGATTAGAAAGACCCGGCTTACTGAAGCTGAAGCTGATGCTGAGTTACGCTTGAAGAAAGCTAAGTTAGAGACAGGTACTACCAGAAAGCTAGCTCGCGAAGCTGAGATGCAACAGAAGATCAACCTTGGTCTTCAACAGCAACAAGCTGCTTACAAGAAGGTACAAACGGAGGTCTCCCGACTTGAGAAGTTGCAAACCAAGTTGGCAAAAGAAGCAGAACGTGCGCAGAAAGCCCTTAGTTCCAAGGGTATCAAGGATGCAGCTACGTCAGCTACAGATTTGACTGCATCCATACGCAACCTGTCCAGCGCGACCGTTTTGGCAGTTGGTCCTCTATCCGGTATTGGCGCACGACTTACTGCTCTGACTGCTATTGCCGGTCGCGCTGACCTAAAAATGGCTCTCCTGTTTGCTACTATTTCAGGTGGTGTTGCGATCCTTGCCAAACTGGCAAAAGAAGCAATCCGTGTGGCTAAAGAACTCGATCAAGTAGAACGTCTCCTCGGGTTTGTTGATAAGGGAGGACGTGAACAAGGAGAGACCTTTAAGTTTCTTGCCAAGCAAGCTGACTTGTATGGTCTAGCATTGAGTAAGATCGCACGACCGTTTGCCAAGTTCGCGTTCGCTACGCGTGCTGCCGGTATAGAGGGACGTAGATTTCAACGCATGGTGGAGGATATATCCGCTGTATCAGGTGCATTTGGTCTACCGACTGATGAAGTCGCCGGTATTGTCAAAGCACTTGAACAGATGCTCTCAAAAGGTCGTGTATTCGCTGAAGAGCTTCGTCAGCAATTGGGTGACAGACTTCCCGGTGCTGCACTAGCCGCACTGCGTACCTACCGCAAGATGCTTGGCGATATGAACATCTCCATGGGCCAATTCGTCAAGGACATGCAGAAGGGTTTAATCGATGCTACCAAGTTCGTTCCAGCGTTCACGCGCGAACTACGAGATATGTTTGGTGTCGAAACAGGCAGAGCAGTCAACACACTGTCAGCAGCATATTCCCGTCTTTCAACCAACTTCGACCTGTTCGTTCGTGATCTGGACAAGTCACTTGGTTTCACTGAAGAACTTAAGAACCTGTTCAATGATACTAGTGCGGCTCTCCGTGTTCTACGTGGGAATACTGAAGGTTTTGCTAAAGCAATGAAGTTGTTGTTCTCCGTTCTTTCGCTACTCGGAGGACTTAAACTTGTATCGTGGTTGGCTGTGTCAGCTTCAAAGGCACGTGCTGCTGGCGAAGCTATCGGCAAGTTGGGTATTGCGTGGAGAGCACTTGTTGGCGTGATCGGGTCAGCAGTTGCTATTGTCGGTGGTAAGGGCCTGATTGACCGCATTTTTGGTACAGGCAGCGAGAGCGCAGACGCAGCCAAGCGTGCACAGAAAGCAGTTGACCATATTACTCAATCGATCCGTGGTTCTACCAAAGAGTTCGATCTAAGTGGTGCACTATTTGGTAATGAAGCTTCAATCCGTAAAGAACTGGACCGTATGGTCACGGTGTTCAAGAAGGATCTTGAAAGTGGAATTGTTATCCGTCCGTCCGTTGATCCTGATGCTCTAATTGATAGCGTCACGTCACAGATCACCGGGCCACAAGACAAGATCACATCCGCCTTTAACAAAGCGCTAAAGAGTGCACAACGCTTCCTGTCTCAGAGTTCACGCCCTGCGTCAGTAGATAAGTGGACAAGAGAAGTTAATCGTTTGAAGACAGGGTTGAAGAAGCACCTAGATCAAGTAGAGCGCACGAATGCTCCATACGATGCATGGAGAGAACGCATACTCAAGGTCTCCGATCAGATGGCCAAGCTGGATGAGAAGACAAAAGCCACTGCACAAGCTATGACGTTCTGGGGTAGTGTGGTACAGTTCCTTATCGGTAACGCTGATACGCTGGTCAATATCTTGTCGACAGTCGTAGCAGGTATTGCCGCACTACAAATCAGCACGGTCGTGCTTGGCTTTACGAGATGGGGGCAGACCATGACTGGCCTCATAGGCAAGATGGGGCGCTTCAAGAAAGCGCTCGGTCTGGTCGGCTTGGCGTTAACAGGTGTAGCTGCCGCACTTGCATTCTTCTCTTCTGAGGCCAAGGCAGCGATCAAGGATACGGATGATCTGACTGCTCGTATCGACGCGTTCTTCAAAGCGTTCGAACAGTCAGGACAAGTGTCACTACAATCTACTTCACGGATTATTGAGGATATTAAAGCACAACGTGACGCTAACAAGCGGTTGATTGATGACCTAGTTACTCAAATTGTTAGATACAAAGCGGCTGTCAAACAAAACGCTACTAACATGTACGAACCTATACTAACTCAAATTCGTAAGAATGTAGGTAATTTGTTCAATATCAGAAATGTTCAGGATGCAGTAAAAGCACTTGATACATTGAAGTCTAAAAATTCCGAGTTGGCAATAGATTTGTCTCGTGCTGCTGGTTTGTATAATACATTGCTGCGAAAGATTGGCGATGCTGACCGCGCGCTACTTCGTAGTGGCCGAGGAGGAGAAGGTGCTAAAGTCTACGTTAATTTGCTTGACAAAATTGAACGGGTTAATCAAGAACTCTTCGATGTGCGTAATTCAACTTCTAGTGCTGAAATATACTTCAGGAAATTAGGTGAAGAAGGGCAAGCATTATCACTAAAGCTGCGAAAAGTAGGTCTTACTGCTGAAGTGGTATCAGTAAAGATAGCTGAATTAGAAGCAGCACAGAGAGCTTTGTTCCAAGAGAAGGCTGCTAATAGCGCAAATACTGCTCTGGAAACCTTACGTGCACGATATGAAGCATTCTCACAAGGACAATTAGCTGTGTTCGATAAACAACAGCGAATTAATAGAGAAGTAGAAAAGTTCCGCGTTGAACTTGAAAATGCTGGTCGGCCTATGAGCGAGATCACTGCTAAGACAGAAGAATATAAAACAAAGTTGGAAGCACTAAGTGTATCTACGAAGAAGGTTTCCGCTTCTACTAAAGAAGTCAAAACTGATTTAGATAAGTTGGATAAGCAAATAAAGGACAAGATAATTGGAGCAGTAGACGGATTTGCGGATAGTATTGCGGGCTTGGCAGTAGAAGGTGATCTAACATTCGGTTCATTTGGGGATGCGTTCAAAAGCATGGCAAAATCTATAATCAAAGACATACTCGCCATGATTATAAAGTTCAATGTTCTCCGTCCCCTTATGCAAGGCGTGTTCGGATTTGGACAAACCAGTGCTTCTAATAGTGGTACGGGCGGCTTTTTAGGAGGTGCGTTCAGTAATTTATTCAGCAATGCAGTTGGTCCCGGCCCTGTTAAAGCGTTTGCTAAAGGTGGAGTAGTGAACAGAGATACGCCATTCTCATTCAATGGCGGTAAAGCCGGAGTATTCGGTGAAGCTGGATCAGAAGCGATTATTCCCCTGAAGCGAAAAGGGGGAGTTCTAGGCATTGCTGACAATGATGGCCCTGACAAAGGAGGTATGGTACAAATAAACTTCAACGTTACAGCTACGGATGCACAGAGCTTCCAGAAATCAGAAGGACAGGTATCAGCAATGTTGAGTAGGGCAGTAGGCCGTGGTCGCCGAAACATGTAGCGGTGTAGTATCACGACATGTCAGTGTTTCATGAAACCAGATTTCCAGACAAGATTGCACGCGGCGCTCAGGGAGGACCAGAGCGGCGAACGGATATTGTTGCCATGTCGTCTGGCTTTGAAGAACGTAATCAGCGATGGGCACATTCCAAGCGGACCTATGATGTAGGATACGGCGTAAAAAATGTGTCCGAACTGTTCGAAATATTGGAGTTCTTTGAAGAGAGACGTGGACAACTTCATGGGTTTCGCTTTAAGGACTTCATGGATTATAACTCAACTAATCCTAAGAACGCTTTGTCACTTGACGATCAAGTCATAGCAGCCGGAGATGGTTCTACAACTGATTTCCAAGTCTACAAGACTTACGGTTCCGTTTATTCTCCCTACGTTCGAGAAATAAAGAAACTGGTGTCGGGAACTTTGCTGGTTGGTGTGAACGGTTTGCTTCAAACTATCACAACCGATTACACAGTGGACTTGGACACCGGTATTGTCACATTCAACTTTGCTCCTGCGAACGGAGCCGTAATTTCGTGTGGCTACGAATTTGATGTGCCTGTCCGGTTCGCCGATGAGCGTATTGTCTACAGCCTTGATAGTTGTGAACACGGCCAGTTCCCGAACATCAAGGTCATGGAGATCAGGATTTAGACTAATGGTCAGAAGTATACAAACTGCACTGCAAAACCACTTAGATACTGGTGTCACAACGCTAGCTTGGTGCTGGCGTGTGACTAGAACAGATGGAGTGAAACTTGGCTTCACAGACCATGATGAGGACATTTCTTTGCTCGGTACTTCTTTCGAAGCATCGAGTGGCATCACTGCCTCGGAAGTCGAGAGCACCATAGGTTTGAATGTTGACAATCTGGATATTGAAGGAGCTATTCAGTCAGATCGTTTATCAGAAGATGAAATTGCTGCTGGCTTGTACGATAATGCGTTTGTTGAAATCTACCGAATTAACTGGATCGATCCTACGCAGTACTTGTTAGTGAAGACGGGAAACATGGGCGAACTCAAACGGACACAAAAGATGTTCGTTGCAGAGATGCGTGGTCTTGCCCATGAACTTCAACAGGAAAGAGGACGTTTATTTCAGTATTCGTGCGATGCTGATTTAGGAGATGAACGTTGTAAAGTTGATTTGTCCTCAGCTACCTTCACAGGTAATGGTACAGTAGACGTTGTGTCTAATAATTCTAGTTTCAAAGCTACTGGACTAGATGTCTACAATCAGTCTTGGTTTACACATGGACTAGTGAAGTGGACCAGTGGTCCAAATCTCAACAGGTACATGGAAGTTAAGTCACATCTGAAGAATGAACTTGGGGAGGTTATAGTTGTACTTTGGCAGTCTATGCCTTTTGAAGTTCAAGTAGGGCACACGTTCGACATCATTGCAGGGTGTGACAAACAACCACAAACTTGCAGGGACAAGTTCTCTAACACGATAAACTATCAAGGCTTTCCCTCTATGCCGGGAAATGACTTTATTACTCAATATCCGATACGTGATGATCCTAAAAATGACGGAGGTATTTTCTGATGGTTGAAGTTGCAATACAAAAACAAGTCAAGACGGAATACGTTGGACCAAAATACAAACCCAATGAGTTCCAGATCACACGCGCACAAATCGTCCAAAACGTTCGTGAATGGATCGGCACACCATATCATCATCAAGAGACAGTAAAAGGCGTGGGCTGTGATTGTCTCGGCCTTATTCGTGGTGTCTGGCGTGATCTTTACGTAAACGAACCGGAAGTACCAATCCGATATTCTCAGAATTGGATGGAAAGCCGTAACAAAGAGATCATGTATGACTTAGCATGTAAGCACATGGTGTTAAAAGAGGATATTGAGGCTCGCGCTCCCGGTGATATCCTATTGTTCCGAATGAACCGTGATGGTGTCGCTAAACACACTGGTATTCTGACTAAACGTGATACTGACATGGAAGTCGAGTGCATGGTACATTCGCAAGAAGGTATAAATTGTACCGAAGTAGACCTTAACGAATGGTGGCAGAAACGTATCACAGCAGTGTTTGAGTACCCATGCATTGTTGAGTTGAGCACGCAGGAGAGACAATTATAAATGGCTACTATTGCACTAGCAGCAGTTGGCGCGGCAGTTGGTAGCGCCGTCCTTCCCGGTGTCGCGTTCGCCGGGGTTGCTGTTGGTGCGGCTGTAGGTCGGGTCGTCGGCTCACTAGTTGGTGCCTATATCGATAACATGCTTTTTAGCTCCAGCGGTCAAACACAAGTGGTTGAGGGTCCACGGCTCACGGACCTTAATGTTACGTCGTCTTCTGAAGGCTCCCCTATTCCTCGCATCTATGGCCGTGCACGTATCGGTGGTCAAATGATTTGGGCTACCCGCTATGATGAAGTCGTCACACGCAAAACGAGTGGTGGTGGCGGAGGAGGCGGCGGCGGAGGTAAAGGCTTCGGGGGCGGAGGTGGCGGAGGAGATGTTACGCAAATCACATACGACTACTACGCCAATTTTGCAGTAGGACTTTGTGAAGGTAAGATAACTCGCGTTGGTCGTATATGGGCAGATGGTAAGGAACTTAAACAATCCAACCATAACTTCCGTGTTTACAAAGGTAAAGGCAATCAGTCACGTGATAGTTTAATATCTGGCAAGCAAGGAACAGATAACACTCCGAGCTATAGAAATACGGCCTACGTAGTTTTTGAACGTATGCATTTGGTAGACTTTGGGAACCGTATACCTAACTTGACGTTCGAAGTGTTTCGCGCAGTTGATGAGTTCGAAGAAGTTGTTCGTGCAGTTAACATTATTCCTGCATCTGGTGAGTTCGCTTACGATACAACTGAGGTTACAACTGAGAAACAACTTGCCGACAGTAACGGTAGTTTCAGTGGTGTGACTGTAGCAGAGAACGTCCATTCGTACCTTGACGGTACTGACTGGACTGTCTCTACGGATCAGCTTGAAGACACACTGGACAACTTGGAAGCTAGTTCAATCATTGTATCGTGGTTTGGCAATGATCTTCGTATAGGTAATTGTTACATTAAGCCCGGTACTGATGATCCAGACAAGGTAACTTCTCCTTATCAATGGGAAGTTTCTGGCCTCAGTCGTTCACAAGCGCACTTAATATCTAACTATGAAGGTCGCCCTTCTTATGGCGGTACTCCTGCGGACATATCGGTCTTACATGCTATACAGGACACGGTAGCGCGCGGTATTCGTTGCACTTTATATCCCTTCATTCTCATGGACATTCCACACGGTAACTCACTTCCTGATCCGTACAGTAGTGCTACATCACAATCGCCATATCCTTGGAGAGGAAGGATAACTTGCTACCCTGCTCCTGACCAACCGGGTACAGTAGATAAGACGGCTGCTTGTCAAACTCAGGTAGACGCATTCATAGGCACGGCTGCGGTATCTGACTTCTCGATAAGCGGAGAAACTGTCATATACACCGGACCTGCTGAGTTCTCTTATCGCCGAATGATCTTGCACTACGCACATCTGTGTAAGGCAGCAGGCGGTGTGGATGCGTTCCTAATTGGGACAGAAATGCGAGGGTGCTCGTGGCTCCGTGATAGCGCAAGTACGTACCCATTCGTGGACGCTCTTGTGCAACTAGCAACGGACGTTAAATCAGTTGTCGGTGCTGGAACAAAAGTCACTTATGCCGCTGACTGGTCGGAATACTTTGGGCACCAACCGAGCGATGGATCAAACGACGTTTACTTTCACCTTGACCCTTTGTGGTCAAACCCAAATGTCGATATGATCGGCATTGACTGTTACTGGCCACTGTCTGACTGGCGTGACGGTCTTGAACACTTGGATGCTCAGGCAGGAACGGATGGTATCTATGACATTGAATACCTCAAAGGAAACATCTTCGGAGGAGAAGGGTACGACTGGTATTATGCGAGTACTTCAGACCGGGAAACGCAAACTCGGACGAATATTACGGATGGTGCCGGGAAACCGTGGGTCTTCCGGTTCAAAGACATTAGAAACTGGTGGTCAAACCAGCACTACAACCGACCGGGAGGAGTAGAGGGTGGTTCCTCTACTGCTTGGGTGCCTGAAAGTAAGCCTTTCTGGCTTACTGAAACAGGTTGCCCGGCAGTAGATAAAGGCACAAACCAACCTAACGTCTTTTATGACCCGAAAAGTTCTGAGAGCTTATTTCCTTACTTCTCGAACGGCACACGTGATGACTATATTCAACGTCGTTACGTGCAAGCCATGTACAACTTCTTCGATCCCACTCATGAGGATTATGTAGCTGGAAGTAATTTAACATCATCGGTCTACTCTGGCTACATGGTCGATATTGCAAACATTTTCGTTTATACATGGGATGCTCGACCATATCCTCAATTTCCATTTGACCAGAACACATGGGGGGATGGCCCGAACTGGCAGCTTGGTCATTGGCTCACAGGTCGATTAGCCAATGGACCGCTAGCTACGGTCGTCTCTGCAATCCTCACTGACTATGATTTCACAAAATTCACTATTGATGGTCTCAGTGGTGTCATTGACGGTTACGTTATCGAACGCGTCATGTCGGCACGTCAGGCATTACAGCCGTTAGAACTTGCGTTCTTTTTCGATAGTTATGAGAGCGAAGGGAAGATTAAGTTCCGCTCTCGTGGATACCGTGGTGTAACTATAGAACTAAACGAAGACGACTTGGTAGAAGACAATGCGGGTTCCGACTTGTACTCTTTGTCGCGTGCGCAAGAGACTGAGCTACCGGAACGTGTTAATGTAACTTACTTTGATGGTGACAATGATTATCAGTCAGGGTCCGTCGAAAGTAGTAGACAACATGTGCAGTCCTTACGTAAGAGCACGGCAAATCTTCCTATCATCATGGATCAGCAGCGCGCAAAGCGTGTAGCTGATGGTATGCTCTGGGAAGCCTATGCGTCTCGGGAAAAGATGTCTACAGGTTTGCCCCCTTCTCTCATGTCACTAGAACCGACTGATGTAATGAAGTTGGTTCTGAACGGAGGACGTTCGTTCGACTTCCGTATTAACAGGATAGCGGATAGTTCCATTCGTAGAATAGAAGCACTGAGTATCGACACATCAGCTTATGTCCCCGCTGAAACTAGTGTCCGTGAAGTAATTCTGCCTCCACCAATTGTTATTGGTTCCGCCGTTTTCTACTTCATGGATTTGCCTTTACTAACTAATGGGTACAATGAAGATGCAGGTTATATAGCAACGTTCAAGGAACCTTGGACAGGAGGGGTTAATCTATACAGATCGTTCCCCGGAGGTTCCTACGAACTTAACAGTACAATAATAGGTCAGTCCTTAATTGGTGTGACTAATACGGATTTCTACTCTGGGCCTACTTATGTATGGGATGATGTTACCGAATTGTGGGTGACGTTGAGTTACGGAGAACTCTCAAGTTCGGAAGATATAGATGTACTAGGAGGAGCTAATGCATGTGCTGTACAAAATGCTGATGGTCATTGGGAAATTTTCCAATTCGCCGTAGCGGAACTTGTAGGAGAGAATAAATACAAGTTATCAAGACTGCTCAGAGGGAAGCGCGGGAGTGAACACCAAATGCGTGATCCTATCAGTGCAGGAGCAAAGTTTGTGTTCTTTGACGGCTCTATAACGCAGCCCAACATGAATATAGATGACTGGAGTACTAGCTATGATTGGCGATACGGTCCTCGTGGCTTCTCTATCGATCATTATTCATATAGACAAGAGAGCTTCGCATTCGAGGGAATTGGAACAAAACCCTATTCAGTAGTACATCCTTCTATTACTAAGAATGGAACTGATTTCTTAATGAACTGGATACGCAGAACTAGAATTAACGGGGATAGCTGGGACTTAGAAGAAGTCCCTCTTAACGAGTTCGAGGAAAAGTACGAAATAGATGTGTACAATGACAGTGATGTGGTAGTTCGTACAATAACTGCATATGAACCGAACTTCACTTATACTGAAGCTATGAGAATAGAAGACTACGGATACGACAAGACTAATCCTACCTTAGACATATATCAAATTTCTGAAAAATATGGTCGAGGATACGGTAATAAGTCCACGTTGACTGTGACTAAAGTTATCCCGTAGTATACTCACATGGGTAAACGAAAACAGATATCTACAGAACAATTAGAGCAACTTCGTCTTGACTATGAGGGAGACGAATTGTCTGCACAAGAGCTTGTGGACAAGTACGCATTCAACAGCGCGGGTTCTCTACGTCAGTTCTGCTATCGCCGTGGATGGAAACGTCCTGAAACGATCTACCGTGCGTTCAAGATGAAACCCGAATGGGCGCGTGTGCTCAAGCCTATGTGGGAACACGACGTGTCATGGGCCGAGATGGAGAAGCGTACTCAACTTGCCAATCAGATGACTTTGAAAAAGATGTGCGAAGCTGAGTGGGGAGAACGTGATGATATCCACAAGTGCCACAAAATACTACTTACCGAGAAGCGACGCGCAGAAGTAGAGAAGTTGTGGTTAAATGGAGGACTCTACTCAGTACTACGGCGTATTCTCTGTTGTCGATCAAACACGACTGTAACACGTATTTGCACGGAAGCATTCGGTCCACGTGATTTCTATGAAGCACGCCAGCGTTGGTTCCTATCTCGCAACGAACAGATTATTCGTATCT
>Ga0114931_10000193_pt1 | contig 70144 bp, 70 predicted proteins | sample 2SBtaG_FD_89579 | JGI IMG/M metagenome (GOLD analysis project Ga0114931, IMG submission 89579) | Deep subsurface microbial communities from Kolumbo volcano to uncover new lineages of life (NeLLi) - 2SBTROV14_V59a metaG | ecosystem: Environmental > Aquatic > Marine > Volcanic | place: Kolumbo... | reverse complement strand
GATATCTACGAGACCCGCGCGGACCAAAGTCCGCAGCTCGCTACACAATAAGTGACAATGCTGTAGAGCCTATCCCAATCAACGTTGTAGCGCGGATTTTCCTCCATGAAAACACCGGCAAGATGCCGGTGCCACACCACTCGGAGATGGGTTCTTAGGCTGCGATGCCCCTCTACCGAGTTTCTACCGGGGGCTGCGATGAATTGAGAAACTCGTCGATCGCGCGGGCCACAACTTCGTGACCGGGCGGCGTCCAGTGTTGATCGTAGGTGTAGTAGACTTGCGTTGCACTTCGCACGGCATCACGTAGGGTACCCGTCAGCGACAAAAAGGGGATACCCTTTCGGCGGCACCACTTGTCGATAACCCGCTCACGAGCATCGATGTTTTCAAAGAGCGTTTTCTTAAAGGTCGCAGGATCGGGAAGTTTTTTCTTGTAGTGCAGCGCGAGAAAACCGCGAAGCTGCTTACCCGAGACTCGATCCGCAACGAGCGGGAGGGTCACGTGCGCCTTGGTCGGCGCAAAAACGAGCACGAATTGTATGCCGGCACCTTTGCACAGCTTGTTCATCTCGGCGATCTGACTTCGAGGATTCAGCCAATGCTTGTCGTGCGAAAACGCATCCTGACTTTCGATCAAATCGCGGACTTGTTTGGGCGCAAAGGCGTAGCGTTTCGCGTTGGATCCTTGTGGAACCGACAGGGGCATCCAGTTTATTGCGTCCGTGTCGGCGATCGGGGCATCGGCTCCGATGGGAGCGAATGTACTTACCAATAATTCGTCAAGCGAACTGAGAATCGGAGATTGCTTCATGTAATCTTTGAACCGCTTTGAGACGCTGGGTTTGAGACGCTTGGCGTCGGTCTTGGCTGACCGAAAATCGTTCCCCTCGTAAATCATGCAGATCACAGTTTTGGGATGCAGCGACAACCCAAGATCGCGAAGCGCTTCGAGATAATGAAGCGGGTCGTAACCCGACATGCCCGCGTTGTAGACCGAGACATGGCGCAACCCCGCCAGCCGTCGAGGCCAGGGATGCTCATCCGAAACGCTTGACCCCTCCGTAAAGGAATCGCCGATGGCAACGATATCGTACGACGAAAGGTTCGATTGGTTACGATACCCGTGGGCGTCGGTGTGCAATTCGCACGCGACGGTTCCATACCCCTGTGGACAACCGGGGTAGGTTCGAAACGCTTTGGGTTTGTCCACAAAAGTTTCGTGAAAGACCCCATTGGCAGGCCTGTGGTAGGCAATGGATTCGTGCACGTAATGCTCGGTTTCGGGACGCCGCAGAAGCAAGTCAACCACAGCAAGCGTCGGCACGAGAAAAAGCAGGGTCGCGATTACCTGAAACCACCTTTTCTTGTAGGTCGCTCCGGTAGACCAGTCGATATAAAAGCTCACGACGGAAATGATGCCTACGCCAACAATCCAGTAAAAGTGCGTACGCGAGTATCGCCCGAGCATCGTTTGATGATCGCGTGCAATTTGCTCGACGACGTTGCTGGGTATGATCCACAAAAGCAGATTCGCCAGAACAACCACGCTCAACCAGATTTTCTGTCGAGCAATCAACTTCATAAAACCTCCATGCACGACCGGACTCGTGGCCAACGCACTCAGGATATCTTAAACCAAGATAATCGCCAGCGGACCGGGGGGTCCAAGCCCCCAACGGGTCCGTGACACTTCAGACGGGGCGGACACATCTCGGACAGATCTGCGACCGTCCTTGTGAAGGGGGGACCAGGTGCAACGAGCCCGGAAGCAGCGCATTCACCTCCCCGCCAATCGAGGCCAAACGTCAGAGAACGTCAGCCGCAAGAAAACGGAAAATGCCCCGGTCGCGGATGTTTTACGCCGGACGTATCGTGATCGCCTTGGGTGTCGTTGGGCAATAGAATTCACATACTCCGCATCCGGTGCAACCGTCCAAAACGGTTGGCGGTCCACCTTCTGAGATGGCGATGGCTCGATCTCCAAAGGGGCAGCGATCGACGCATTCCGTGCAATCTTCGCCTTCGCTCCGCACACACGCGGGAGTGTAGACCTGGGCCTTGCCCATCGCGATCAAATGAGGTTCATAAACCGGAAACAGCGCGCCGCTTGGACAAACATGCGTACATTGCAACCCCTCGCAGACCACACAAGCGGATCGCGACGGGTCGATGGCGGGTGTGCCGGCGTGCTTACCATACGACTCGCCCAGCGGAAAAATCGCGTTGGCAGGGCAAGTTTCGACGCACGCCCCGCAACGTTGGCAGGTGCTCTCGAATCTTGATTCGTCGATCGCTCCGGGCGGGCGAAGGATTGGTCTGCGCCGCGGGGTCTCGATTTTGCGTTCGAGGTAATCGGCGACCGGCTCAATCAGCTTGTCGGCTGCGCTTTTGAAAAAAGCGCGGCGATCCGAATTGTCTGCTTGATGTTCTGACATCCGGCACTCGAACTACGAAGCTCGTCTTGGACTACTGCATTGTCACGCCCTTTTGTTCCGGCTCGTGACGTCCGCTCCCACACAGTCGCGACTCTGATGGGACGGGCGGAACCCAAAGATCGGGCTGTGATGCTGCGCTACTTGAACCGATCGTAGGCAACGGCGCTTAACGAGGCAATCTGAAAAAAGCAGGCGAGAAGCAGCCTGGGAGTTGCCTCGTCGCTTTCCTCTCCGGTAAGAGCCAAAAGCCCCCACAGCGCGGCGACCACCGCAAACATTTGCAGCAAAGATGCGAACAGTCTGAAGATCGAGAAATCGTGCTGCCTGTCTCGACGGTTAGCCCGATCAAGCTGGTCTCGAATTTCGCGCAGAAGCGCGACGGACTCATCATCGGCGTGGTGATGGTTGTTTGACGGGGCAACTTGATTGTTGATGGCCTGGGGATTTCCATCCGCACGCTTTTTCGACTCGTTGTTCGAAGTCTCGCCGAGAATCAAATCCACCGCGGCGGAAAGATCGGAAGCGATCAACGCGTCGGACGCGATTCCCACCGACGGGTTGTCCGTCCCACAGCTTAACAGAATCGTTCGGCAACCGGCGCGGGTACCGGCCTCGACATCGCGGGCGGCGTCCCCGATCATCCACGAGTGGGCCAGATCGATTTCGTGCTCCCCGGCGGCCTGCAAGAGCATCCCGGGTTTGGGTTTTCGCAGGTCGCTGGGTTTGCGAAAGGCAGCCACCGCAGCATCCGGGCCCTCCAGATAGGGGCAGTAATAGGCTGCGTCGATGTTTGCCGAATGTTGAGAAAGAAGCGATTCCAGATGGGCGTGAACATCCGCCAGATCGTCCTCGGTAAAAATACCCCGCGCGATTCCGGACTGATTCGACGCGACAACAACGAACCATCCGGTCTTGTTCAGTCGACGAATCGCCTTTGCCGCACCGGGGAGCAACCGCACCTTGGTCGGGTCGCCGATATACCCAGCGTCTTCAATGATCGTTCCGTCGCGATCGAGAAAAACGGCCTTTCGCTTCATGAAAATTACGCCGGCGCAGCGAGTCGCTCGATGACCGCCTGACGAAAGAGCGGCAAGAGCATCTCATGATGTCCAATGACCTCGAAACCGTTCCCCGAGCGGACCGGTCGTGTCACAACGTTTTGGTGCGGTCTGTAATGGCGAATCATGTCAAAGTTGGCGGTGGTCACCGCGTCCAGATTCGCACCAAGATTGCGTGCGACCGAAACCGCCTTTAGAAAAACCTCGGGCAACAAAACGGCCGAGCCGACGTTCAGCCAGACACCGCCGACACCACCCTCTTTTGCGCCCAGGTCCGACACGACATCGCAAATCAGGCGAAAATCGTGCATCGTTGCAGCGCCCAGATGGGCGGGATCGAACCCGGAGGATACGTGGACGGTATCGGTCCCGACCGCCACGTGAACGGTTGCCGGAATCCCGGCTGCACCGGCAGCGGCGAACACGCTCCGGTCACAGTTGGGCGCTTCCCTTTCAATCAACACCTGACCGATAGCACGTCCCAGACCGCAAACGTCCCGCGAAGCAACCGCGACAACCTCGTCGAAAAATGCCATCGTCTCAGATACCATTCCGAACGTGCCGTCGTGGATCGTGTCGGCGACTTCCTCGCTGGTTTCGCCGAACAATGCAAGTTCGGCATCGTGAATTGCGCAGGCACCGTTGCACGCGATCGCCTTGATGACGCCGCGCCGGATTAGATCGACGAGAATAGCGCCGCACCCCACCTTGATCAGATGGGCTCCGAACGCTACCACTACGGGGCGATCACCGCGTACGGCATCAGCCACGGCGGAAACGACACCGCGAAACGCCGCCACTCCCAGGAACTCCGGCATCGAGTCGAGCAATTCCGCTGCCGAAGCGCCGGTGTCAGGAAGCCCGGCGGACGCCGTCGCGGAGGACTTGTGGGAGCGTTTCGCCACGCTGTAGGTCCTGATCCGTTTGGGATCGACCGGTTGATACTCGCGAGTCATGACGTTTCACCCCGTCGCAGGGTCCGCTCCAACAGTTCATCGAGGATTGTACCATCCTCGCCCGCAAAGTCGATCGCAACGTTCACGACAACGATCCGGTTAAGGTCAACATCGGTCAACGCGACCAACTTGACGGCATCTTTTTCGCTTGTCACAAACAAATCGACGGGACTTTTGTGGCGATCGTTGAGCAGGAGGTTGATTTCGTCGGCGCAGTAAGCATGGTGGTCAGCCCACCTTCGCACGGCCACGAGGTTGGCACCTAGGGAAGAAACCGTTCGCTCAAACGCCTGGTGTTGTGCCAGACCACAAAACGTTACGACGTTTTTCCCTCTGAGAAAAGTATGCGGATTGTCGGCGAGCGTTGTTCCGTCAACGCGTGTGATTGCCACGGGACGATGGATGCACGACAAGACACCGCAACCACGCGCCATTCTCGCGAGGCATTCGTGAAGCTCTGCCAGAACTTCACGGGTGACATCGCTACACCGTGTCACAATAATCAGATCCGCACGTTGCAATCCCCGAATTGGTTCACGAAGCAGGCCTCGCGGAAGAACGTGATCAAACCCAAAGGGCAACGTTGCGTCGATGAGTACGATGTCGAGGTCGCGAGCGATGGCCCGGTGTTGAAATCCATCGTCCAAAACAATGACATCGGCCCCGGCGCGGACCGCGGTTTTTGCACCGGCAACGCGATTGGGATCGGCCACGTAACAGACTCCGGGGTTGCGGCGACGAATAAGCAGTCCCTCGTCACCGGGGTGATCCTTTTGCGCTTTGAACCCCCTGGCAACCACTGCCGGTCGCCGTTTCAGACGCCTCAGCCTTTCGACCAGATCGATGACCATCGGCGTTTTTCCGGTTCCGCCGACGGTGATGTTGCCGACGCTGATGACCGGAACGGAAACGGCACAAACGCCTTCGCCGCGATCGTATCGTGCGTTGCGAACCTAGACCGCGAGCGAATAAACCCCCGACGCGGCGCGCAAAGCGAGTCGCAGCGGGCGGGTCCATAACCCCGCTTGATCGGAGATGATTCCGCGATGAATCGTCGAAAGCATCATCGTGTATAGGCAAGTGCGGCGCAGGTCACGCAGGTTTGCGACTCGTGATCCACGGTTTGATGGTAGCGAAGCAAATGCGGTTTTGCTTCGGATAAAACGGCCGCCAGCACCGAAATGCACCCCGTGCTGCAAACCCGAGTCGGATTGTTCTCATGGGAAACTGCGTCAACAAAAGCTTCCGAACCCTGATTGATCAAACAGTCGAGCGCGTGCGCATCCCGCCGGCGAACCTGTTCGAGAAAACCGTCGTCGAGCGTTCGCTCATCGCCGAAACTTTCACCAACGTGGCTGAGGTCTGCACCGGCTACGATTAACGTATCGCACGGATCCTGCTCAACGGCATCCCGAAGGGCGTTGACAAAATCGCCCAGCGGCACGCCGCCGTTTCCGTCCTCTTTTGCCCACGCCTCTCCGCAAGGGTCGGGACACAGGATTGGGACCATCTTAAAGGAAGCTGCTCCAAAAAGTTGCTGCAAGAATGCGACCTGGAGTTCGACGGAATGCTCACGAACATGGTCCAGCTCGAAGGTTCGAAGGTTTCCACATCGCGCCTCCACGCGCTCAAGAAAACCCACGTCCGTACTCGTCGCGCCCAGGGGGGTATTAAAATCGTTGGCGGTTGCAACCACGGAGGTGGAACGTCCAAAATGATTGGTGCCGAGAATCACAACTCGGTCGGGAGCCTGTCGACCGCGCAGCGCACCGTAGGCAGCCGCGTAACAGGGTTCCCCACGCGGATAATCCAGATGCGGAGCAACGACGCCGACGACCTCGCCGGTCGTGGAAACCGGCGCACTGCGAAGAAGAATCCCGTCAAGAAAATGAACCGCGTCGCTACCCAGACCGAGTGCTTCGGCGTGGGGCATCTCGCGGATTCCATGCTCACGATACTCTTGAAGCCTGGTTTCATAAAACCGTTCGAACGTTTCATCCTCGAGAAAGAGTGCGTCGCGCAGATGGTCGATCATCCCTGCCACGGTGTCGGTTGAGACCGGTTGGCCATAGGTTTGCAGGAACTCGTCGCGAATCTCCGCGCAGCAGCGCCGACCATCCATCAGCGCCAGCAATCCCAGCGCCGGACGCGACACGGTCAGAACGACGTTGGACAGCCCGGATGGATCCCGCAGACCGACCTGAAGTCCCCGGGAATCAGGGGATGATTCCCCAGTAGGAACTGCGAACGGCTCTACGGATCGCAAACGTGGACGATAGTCGGGATCCCAGCTCAATGAATCTTGCCCCTTTCTATCTGAAACGATTTCGGCAAGCCCTTAGACCACATGGAAACAATACCCATCGCTATAGGGTACCCGCCAAACGTTGATGGTCCACGCCGGACGTGCGGCAGGATCGAAGGGAGGATGAAATGGGCACGCAACGTCCGGGCGGACCGCAAACGCCCGTCAACCCGCTGCGTCCGGTTCGCCTCGCTCGCTGCCGGTGGACGCAAGCAAGGCAAGGCGTCCACGTCCACTCCAAGGCGTCTCAAAACCACCTACGCTGGCTGTTGAACCGGTGTGGCGCGGGCTTTTCGTCGCTGTTTTCACCTGCGAGATGCCGGAGCTACACGCGCGGGCGGTCGTTTTTCAACGAGCAGCTATGCACGCAGGTCAAGATGGGTTTGACCGTCGTCATCCGTAACGATCCCCGTTTGCTCGTCGCCGAGAGGTTCCTGTGTTTCTCCGGAAAGATCTCGTCCCAGACTCCCCCCCCCCTCAGCATCGGTAAACACCTGCGCGTCCGCGTCATCGGTGTCGACAACGGTATCCGCTTCGTCGATCGACTTGACCTGACGCTCGGCTGCACCGCTCTGCGCCGCCCGACGAGCTTCACGCTGCTTGGCAACCTCGCGAGCCTGAAACGGAGTACCGGCTGCGGACGACACGATGTCTGATGGGATCTCTGACATGAGTGCTACGGGGTTGTCCGGCGCAAACCCCTACCTCCAAAGTGTTTTCTAATACCAGGCGCGCGCCCGCGAAAATGATTCCGAGCTTGCCCCGGAATCGCCCCGGTGATTTCCTTTAGCGGACATTTCGCTCTCAAACCGGTCGTCGCGGCGTAGTGAAAAGGCATCACCCCGTCCGACTCGCCGGAACGTACAAGACGAGGGTCCGGTGCATCTTCACATGTAGCTTGGCGAGTTGTCTTTGGTCCGCTTTCTCACGGTCGCGGTTGTGACCGGGGGAATCCAACCCGCAATTCGAAAGTTAACGCCGTATTAGTTGACTACAAGTTCCTTGCTGCGCGTATCCAGTTGTTCCCTGAGCCGCTTGAGAATCGATGAGTGCATTTGCGAGACGCGGCTCTCTGAAAGATCAAGCGTCATCCCGATCTCCTTCATGGTCATCTCCTCGAAGTAGTATAGAATCAGGATAAGTCGTTCCGCACGAGTCAACCCCCGCGTCATCAGGTCCTTCAGGTCCTTGCGTTGAATCTCGCGCACGGGGTCTTTCCCTCGTTTGTCTTCGATGACGTCGATCTCGCAGACTTCCTTGCTCGAATCGGTTTCGCTGTATTTCCGCGAAAGCGACACCTGTGAAACGGCATTGGCATCTTTCAGGAGCTTTTCCGCCTCCGGTCGGGTCAACCTCAGGCGCTCGACGATTTCCATCTCGCTGGGGGATCGTCCCAGCAGCGCTTCCAACTCGCGAGAGACGCGATCCAACTCACTGGCCCGTCGCCGGACCAATCGCGGGACCCAATCAAGACTACGCAACTCGTCGAGAATCGCACCGCGAATGCGCGGCGCGCAATACGTCTCGAACTTTACGCCGCGACCGAGATCGTACGCGTCGATGGCATCCATCAAACCAAAAATACCGGCGGACATCAGATCGTCGGTTTCGATCTCGTCCGGCAACTTCGCACCGATCCGCTCGGCGTTGTACCGAACGATCGGAAGAAAGTTCTCCATAAGCCGATTGCGAATTGCACGACTTTTGGTCTTTCCATACTCGATCCACACCTTGGTCAAATCGGGACTGGGTTTTGTCTGTCGCATTTGCACCGCTCCTTACGCTTCCGTGCGCTCACCCATTGCAACCGACGATGCAGACTCGAGCAATCCATCGCCATACGAAACAGAGGTGAAGCGGCGATCCAAGATCGCACGAACCAAGAGCCTACCTCAAAAACGCGGCACGGGTTGCCAACCCGTGCGACCCACCGGCGAAAAACCGGCGCCCCATTGGTTTTTGAGATGGCACTAATCAGCCAACTGCGCTTCGTGGACATCGGAAGATTCGGATTCTTCCGCGGTCGCCTCCGGTTTCGGTGAGTCTTCTACATCGTTACGATAATCCTTGAGAATCTCTGATTCTCGCCTACGCTCGTGCTCGTTGACGACCAACTGGGCGGCCGCACCGAGAACAAGGCCAATTCCACAAAAGAGAAACAGCGCGAGAATTCCGCGCGAGAGCGTGACGGTCACCGGGTTTTGCACGTAGATCCCGGCAACCACAGCTACTGTGAATGCGAGCAGTCCCAAACTGGCACCCGCGAAGCGAGCTACCATGATGGCAACATCCTTGTTGCTGGTTACAAATCCAATCAAACCCGGAGAGGGCAACGCAGGAGGGAACCAAAACCAGCCGACTCCTTCCGATGTTGCCGCCCCACCGACGACGAGCAACCCGCATCCTTACAGGCCACCCCAAAGCACCACCCGACTCAGACCCAAACGCGACCTACACGAACAATCCGGCGACACGTTTGAACAGGCCACCGCGAGTTGTTCGACCCGTCTCATTTCGCGCCATCGTGCGGGCCATCGCGGCGATACAAGCGCTTGCATTGGATCCGGGATAACGGATCACGAAAGGGCAACGCTCCCTCACTGCAAGCTCCACTGTTGTATCATGCAGCATAAACCCGCCGTTTGCAACAGAATAATTCAAAAATTTTTGCGCCACGCTCGCAATGCGCTGATAGGTCGCTTCCGCTTCTGCGCGATTCTCCACCATGTTCACAACCAACCGAACGCGCGCTCGACCATGGCGACAGTGAATCAACTTCACCATCGCATACGCGTCTGTCAGTGCTGTCGGCTCGGGTGTTGTGACAACGATCGCGGTGTCGGCCGCCTGGGCGAAGTTCACAACGTTGCGGGAAATCCCGGCACCACAATCAAACACCAGAATATCAGTACTGCGAGCGAGTCTGTCCAATTGCAGAATCAAATTCCGGCGTTCGAATTCGGTCAGGTTGGCAAGACCGCCCGTTCCGGACCCGCCCGGAATAAATGCCATGCCGTTGGGGCCTGTGATTTCAATCTCCTCCAGCGTACGAGAACCCTCTATCAGGTGCGCCAGGGTGTATCGAGGGTGAATGTTCATCAGCAGATCGGAATTGGCCAACCCCATGTCCAGATCCACAAGCGTGACCCGTTCGCCCCGATCAGCTAGGCAAACCGAAAGATTCACAGCGATATTCGATTTTCCCACTCCCCCTTTTCCGCTGACAATGGCGATCGTCTCGGCCCTTTGCGAACGGTTCCGGGCCATTTGACGAAGACCGGACGCCTGGTCCGCCGTTGCGATTCGTGGTCGTCTTGTTCCATCCATGGTCCAAGCTCCTTACAGCCTATCCCGAAATAGTGTGGCACCGGCATCTTGCCGGTGTTTTCACGGGCGAAAAGTCCGCGCTGCAACCGTTATTGCGAAAGGCTCTTAACAGGGCGATCGGGCCGGTCGGTTTTGGCTCGTCACTTTGAGCCCGCGCCGCTTTCCCGTTGCCATAGGTCGCTTTCACCCAATACCAGTTCCGCCAATGCGCCGCTTTCCCCCACGGAAATATCACGGGGTACGTCCTGTCCCGTCGTAACATAGGATAAGTCCGCCCCGGCCCTTTGCAATGACGAAAGGATCACACCAAACCCCAATGCCTCGTCAAGCTTGGTGAAAATCACACGATCAAAACCGACGTGCGAAAACCGATCGATCGTCTCATCGAGCACTTTCGGTCCGGCCGCCCCGGAGAGAACAAGGTGAACCTCGTCGGGCGTCGCGGTGGCGAAGAAGGAACGGAGTTGACCGATTTTTCCGGTGTCTCGCTGGCTGCGTCCGGCGGTATCGATCAAAATCACATCACGATCAGACATCCGATCGACCGCCTCGGCCAGTTCGGTCGGGGTGGCTGCTACTTCAAGCGGAACGTGAATGATCTGTGCATACGTCTTGAGTTGTTCGATCGCGCCGATTCGATACGTATCGAGGGTAATCATTCCCACCCGGCGTTTTTCGCGCAGGCAGAAGTTGGCGGCGAGCTTGGCAACGGTTGTCGTTTTCCCGACTCCCGTCGGTCCGATCAGTGCAACCACATAGGGTTGTGACTGCCTGGGGATGCGAATGGGTCCGCCCGTGGGAACCATGGGGGCCATCGCTTCGGCGAGGGCCTTTCGCACCGCGTGCGAATCGCGCAATTGCTCCGGGGTCAGCGTCTCGCGTACGCGCCGGACGAGCTGCGAGGCAACGTCTTCGGCAACGGCGCTTGCGACGAGTTTTTTGTACGTTTCGTGCAGGGCTGTGGGACACGGTCCGGAGTCTTGCGCATCCTTCTGGCGAACGAGATTCCCGACCATTTTCCGCAGCGCCGCCATTTCAGAGAGAATGCGGTCGGCATCGGGAGGGGCGGACGGGATGTCTCGCGGGATATGCGACCCGGGCGGTAGCGGTCTGTCGGGCGCTGTGGATGGTCTCGCGGCGACCGTGGTCTTCGGTTTGATGCGCATAGCCCCCCTACGCATCGCCGGGGGGACATCGCTCATATCACGAACCGCCGTGATCTCAACATGCGGGCGACCACCGATGCCCAGCAATCCGCCGCGTGAATTCGTACGCGTGTTTAGAATGATCGCGCCTGCGCCGAAATGTTTTTTCACTTCGGCCAGTGCGTCGGCCATTGTCACGCCGTGAAAGGTTTTAGCCTTCATCCGTCAATACCACCATTCCATGAGATTCAACTTCGACACCACGAACGATCTCGTTGTACGAGAGAACCGCAATCGCGGGCATTCGGTTTTCAATCAGTTTTCGCACCCAGACTCGCACTTGCGGCGCGGTCAGGACAACGGGCGGTTTGCCCTTGGCCGAGGCCGTCGCCTTGTCGATTTCGACCTGAATCGCCTCCACGATGCGCGTCTGCACCTGGGGCGCGAGCGTCAAAACAGCACCGTGATCCGTCCGATCGAGCGACTTGGTGAGAAGTTGTTCCAAACCGGGATCCAACGTCACACAATGAATGGCTCCGTTGTCACCACGGTGTTGGTAACAGATGGTCCTCGCCAGAGCGTTGCGTGCATATTCGGCGAGAATCTCCGTGTCCTTGGTGCGCGGGGCGACGTCTGCAATCGTCTCGATGATTGCTTCCAGGTCTCGAATGGGCACGCGCTCGCGTAGAAGCGCTTGCAGAACGCGCTGAATCTCGCCGGGCTTGAGGACGTCGGGAATCACTTCCTCGACCAACTTGGCGGAACGCTCCTTGAGATGGTCCAACAACCGCCCCACCGCTTGTCGGGTCAGCAACTCGTCCGCGTGACGTCGAACCAGCTCGGTCAAGAATGTGCTCACCACGCTCGACGCCTCGACGACGGTGTAATTGCGATGCTCCGCCTCGTGCCGCTGACTTTCCTCGATCCACAAAGCGGGAAGACCGAAGGCCGGCTCTTTGGTTTCGATCCCGACAATCGGTTCCGACACCGCGCCCGAGTCGATCGCCAGAACATGACCGGGCATAATGTCGGCGCGTCCGATCTCCATTCCGCGAAGGCGTACCTGCGCTTCGTTTGATTGAAGCTGGATATCATCGCGAATACGAATGGGCGGAACGATGATGCCAAGCTCCTGGGCGACCTGTCGACGCAGGTTGGTGATTCGATCAAGCAAATCGCCCCCCTGTTTCCGATCGACGAGCTTGATTAGACCGAAACCAACGTTCAGCTCCATCGGGTCGGGAGAAAGATGGCTCTCGACGCGTTCCGGGGCTGCGGTTTTGGACTTGGCGGCGGCAGCCTGCGCGACGGCCATCTTTCCCCGCTTGCTGAGAAGAACGGCCATTGCGACACTCGACGCAGCCAGCATTGCAAGTGGTGGTTTCGGTAGCGGGGTTACCGAAAGAACCAATAGAAACGCAGCGGTCATGGCGAGGGCCACCGGCTGGCTCGTGAGTTGCCCGATCATTTCCTCGCCCAGGTTTTGCTTGGACGCCGAACGGGTAACGATCATTGCGGCGGCGATGGAAACAACAAACGCCGGAATCTGAGAAACCAGTCCGTCGCCAATGGTAAGAATCGTGAACCGGTGAATGGTGTCGGAAAACGACATGTTAAGCTGAACCATTCCGACAACAACTCCGCCAAGGATGTTGATGAGGGTGATAATGATTCCTGCAATCGCGTCGCCGCGTACGAACTTGCTGGCACCGTCCATCGCCCCATAAAAATCGGCTTCGCGTGTGATGTCGGAGCGTCTTGTCTTGGCCTCCTCGTCGGTGATCACTCCGGCGTTGAGGTCCGCGTCGACGGCCATCTGTTTTCCCGGCATCCCGTCCAGCGTAAACCGGGCGGCGACTTCGGCGATGCGCGTCGCGCCCTTGGTGATGACGACGAATTGGATGATGACAATGATTGCAAAGATCACAAGAGCAACGGCGAGCGACCCCTGGGCGACAAACCCTCCAAAAGTCGCCACGACGGTCCCGGCGTCCGCTTTTGTCAGAATCAATCGCGTGGTCGCAACGTTGAGTACCAACCGAAAAAGCGTCAGCCCCAGCAAAAGAGACGGGAACGAAGAAAACTGAAGCGGTCCGTCGATGTACATGACCGTCAGCAGGACAACGCCCGCCAGTGTGACGTTCGTTAAGAGCAGGAAATCCATGATGGGCGTGGGAAGCGGAATGAGAATCACGAGCATCAGACTCAGCGCAGCAGCGGGCAGCAGCAACCCACGGTGCTTGGAAAGCCCCGAAGATTTGACCCAGAGTTTTTGCATCCGCTCGCCGGCCATCGTCAATTACGCTCCCACCCATTCGCGCTGCGCCCGATCGGGCGCCTTTCCCGTCAACTCGTAAATGTATGCAAGAATCTCAGCGATGGCCCGATAAAATCGCTCGGGAATAAACTCGCCGACGTCCACCGCATCGAAGAGCGCCCTTGCCAGCGGTTTTCGCTCGACGATCGGAATCCCATGCTGTTGTGCGATCAGGCGGATTCGCAATGCCATCTGGTCGGCACCTTTCGCGACGACTTTCGGCGCGACCATGGTGGTTGCGTCGTAGGCGATGGCGATGGATAAGTGTGTAGGATTCGTGACGACAACGTCGGCCTGGGGAACATCTTTGTTCAACCGTTGCATGGCCAGTTGCATTTGCAACTGTCGTCTTCGCTGCTTGATTTTCGGGTCTCCCTCCATGCTGCGCATTTCATCTTTGACCTCCTCTTTGGTCATACGCAGATCGCGCTCGTGGCGATAGCGCTGCCACACCAAATCAATCAACGCAAGGATCAAAATGGCGATTGAAAGCTGCATGCACAACTCGAAAATCAGCGACCCACCGAGCCGTAGGATGTCATGGAACGCGAAGGTGGACGAAAAGAGAATCGCACCGGCGTCCGCCGATATCGCCGCATACGCGACACCTCCAACAACCACCAGTTTCCCCGTGTTGAGAATCGCCATCATCACGGATCGAATCGAGAACAGGCGTTTGATCCCGCTCAGCGGACTGATCTTGTTTAGACTCGGCGTGATGGGCTGTACCGTAAGGAGTGGACCGATCTGTGCAAAGAGCACCAACAACGCCACCACAAAGAGAATCAGCAGATAGGGACCGATGCGAAGGAGCATCTCACGACCAATGGCAAGCGTGAATGGAATGAGTTCGCCCACACGCGTCGGATCGCTGGAGGTCAAACCAGCCGCCACGATCGCTTGCAAGCTCTTCCAAAGCGGTGGCCAGAGAAATCGAAGCGATGCAAAACCTACAAAGAGCAGGACCGCGGCGGTCAAGTCCTGGCTGCGCGCAACCTGCCCCTTGGCACGCGCCTCCTGGCGACGCCGAGGCGTTGGGGCTTCTGTTTTTTCGTCGGGACTGACCGCCATTTGCAATCAACCTGTTACGGACCCACCGCCAAACCAAAGGCCGCGCGAATGCTCGCAAGACTGTCCCAAATCGTATGGATAAACAACCCTTTGCTCGCCTGAAAACTCACGGCTGCGACGGCGAACGCGGCGATCAATCGAATCCCGAATCCGATCGTCATGATGTTGAGCTGTGGGACGGTCCGCGAAACGAACCCGACGGAGGTTTCCGTCAAAAACAGCGCAATCACAACCGGTCCGGCGATGCGAACCCCGACAACAAACGCCGCGGTGAGTAATTCCACCAACAACAGCAAGATCGAATCGTCCATCTGAAAGGACAAAAGCGGAATCGCCTTGTAGGTGTCCAGCAGTGCGGATAAGGCCGCCCGATGCCCCCCGATCAACAAGAATACCAGCGTCAACACGACGGCATACACCTGCGCGATGGCGGTGGTCTGCACGTTGGTAAGGGGGTTGGCAACTTGGCTGATGGCCAGACCCGCCTGCTGACCGACCAACGCTCCCGCCGCCTCCGACGCAACAAGAATCAGCGTAAGCGCCAGTCCGATCGAGGCACCGATCATGAACTCCGCGACCCCCGAAACGAGTACGGTCGACAGCGTCAGACCTGTCGGGGCGTGTTGTTTGACGATCGGAAAAATCATCGCTGCAATGACCATCGTAAACGCGGCACGGATGCGCATCGGAATCAAGCTGCTTCCCAGTACCGGCGCGGTCAACACCAGACCGCCGATACGAAACAGGACCGCCGCAAAAAGCGGAAGCGAGGTTAAGATGTCGACGAGAGGCCAGGGCATCAATCTTTTGTCCGCAATGTGTGCTGTTTTTCCTTGCCATCGTGGAGCGTTTTGAACAAACAACCGCCTCCCCCGCTACCACGGCGGCGGTCCAAGCATCAACTTGGTATACGCCACCATTTGATCCGCAATCCAGGGAATAAAGATGGCAGCCGCAACGACCATGGCTGCGATCTTGGGCACAAACGCCAACGACTGCTCCTGCAACTGTGTAACCGCCTGAAAAAGAGCGATCCCCAGACCGACGGCTAATCCGATCAGTAAGATCGGGGCGGCAATCGTCAGCGTCATCCAAAACGCGTTTCGACCCAACTCCATGGCAGCGTCAAGTTCCATCGTGAGTTTCCTGAGCTTATCAATGCGACCTATGAAAAACTGAACAAAACCGTTTCAACGACCAGATGCCAACCGTCGGCAAGGACAAACAATAGAATCTTGAACGGAAGCGAGATGAGCACCGGGGGCAGCATCATCATTCCCATCGAAAGCAAAATCGTGGCGATCACCATGTCGATCACCAAAAACGGAAGATAAATCCGAAATCCCATGATAAAACCGGTCTTAAGTTCGCTGAGCATGAACGCCGGGATCATGGTGGTCAGTGGGACATCGGCCACTTCGATTGTTTCCTCGGGTGGAATCTCGCGGTCCTGGGAGTACTCAAGAAAGAGATACACGTCGTCGTTGTTTCCCGCCCGCTCGATTTGGCGGTACATAAAATCCTTCATATACGAGGCCGCGATGTCCATGGCCTCCTCCTGACCCAATCGGTTTTCGAGGTACGGTTCGACCGCTTCGGCATGAACCTTCTGCCACGTCGGTGCCATCACCAAGACAGTAATGAAAAGCGAAAGGGCCAGCAGAACCTGGCTGGGAGGTAGCTGCGGCGCGCCGACCGCCTGTCGCAACAACGCAAGCACGATGATGATCCGCGGGAAGGCCGTCATCATCACGAGAATCGAAGGGATCAGCGTCAAAACCGTCAGCAGGACGAGAATCTGCAGACTTGATGATACTCCTTTGGCGCTGTCAGCCGTTGGGATGAGCTTGCTCAGGTCGGGAATCGCAGCGGCGTTGTCAAAAGCCGAAGTGCCGCCGGCGCTCTGGGCATGCGCGGAACTCGCCAAGAGTACCACAAGCAGAAAAGATACGGCGCAAAACCGAACCATAAGTCAGCATCCATGCCTCGAACTTACGCGCGACTCCGCCGCACGTTTACCGACCCCGCCGCATCCGGCGACGGCACCGCGTCAATCCGTCTGCTGCAGCGTCTTGAGACGCGAAAGAAGGTCCGAAACCGCTCGACCTCGATCACGCCGGGGCGACTCGACGGTCCGCCCCATTTCGCTTCCATCCGTATCATCGTAGTTGGACGCCTCTGTGCGCAACTGAACATCGAACGCACTTGCGTGGATCGGGAACTTCGCGCCGGTGGCCATCATCAACTCAGCCACCTCATCGCTGTCGTCCACTTCACACAAGACATCCACCCGCCCCGAGGAAAGGGCCACCAGCACAAATCGACGACCGAGCTGAATCAACGACAGCGATTGCTTTGGCGACAAACTCGCGCGAGCGACCACCTTGAGCACGTCGCCCTCGGGAGCACGCATGGAAGGAACGAAACGCCGCACGACAAGCATCACGCCAACGATCACCGCCAGAACGATGCTCAACGCGCCGATTCCGCTTCGATACCACGGCGTGTTACCCGAGTCGGGTCGACCCAGTGTCGATGTACCCGTCGTGCGAGGACGCAGCGTGCGAACCGGCAATTTCCGGGCTTCCTCTTGATCGCCCCCCGGCGAATCCGATTTCTGTTCCGGGCGATCGAGATGATCGTTGGAGACGGTTGCGGTATCGTCCTCAGCAGTCCCAGCGCCGCTAGGAACAACCTCTAAACTCTGATTCGGCGTGGCACGATCTGCGTCGCGAGGCTGTATCGAGTTAACACGTGACGAACCCGATGGCGACGCAACTTGACCACTCGTACCAGCCGTGAAGACAAGTCCGGTCAATCCAACAACCGCGATCGTCCGAAAGAACATGCGCACTCGACCAAAAGATGAACGAACCTGTTCTTGCATTACTGCACCACACGGTGTGGATCACGTGAGAAAACCTCGCTAATCCGCACACAGAAACTATCATTGAGCACCAACACCTCACCACGGGCGACGAGTCGGTCATTGGCAAACACATCTACAGGATCACCCGCAAGCCTATCAAGCTCCACGACGCTTCCCTCGCCAAGGCGAAGAACTTCCTCAACAAGCATCTTCGTACGACCCAACTCAATGCGGACGCCGAGGTTGACATCGTTGAGCATCGTGACCTTGGCGGGATCGACGTCCGACGGCACTGACGAGCCGCTGAAGGACGGAAATTCAAACGGTTTCGATCCGGCCGGAGCAGGTGGCGGCGGAGCTGGAGACGCAGCGGCGGAAGTCGCAGCTGCTTCCTCCTCCATCGCAGCCTGCATCGCGGCGGCGGCTTCATCGAAGGGTCGCCCGAGGGTGTCGACACGGGTCCGCGACTCAACCGAAGGGGGAGGATTAGTTGCCGGAGCGGGATCGGTGTCGCCCGCTGCCCCCAACAGCGCATCAATGTCACTTTGATTGAAATCTCCGTCACTGCTTGGCGCAGAGGCATCAGGCTCGCCCGGTGGTTGCGAATCGCCACCAAACAACGCGTCAATATCGTTCTGGTCGATGCTTCCGCCGTCGGAAGCGTTTTCGGGTGTGTCGCTCACAATTTCCCTTGTCCTAATTCGTCGAGCCGTGCCCCCCCTCGGGGGCTATTCGCTAGTATCGGAGAATATCCGACGCGGGCGACACCCCGTTCGGCGTCATGACTGGAGTAATTCAGGAATGAGAATTTCCAGTATGAGTTGTTCGTCTCCGAGGATTTGGTCAATTTCACGTTTCACGCGTCGTTTGATTGTGTCGAGCCCCGGCTCTTCCAAATGACGAGGCTCAGCACTGCGAATGACGAAATTGACGCGATCCTCAATCCGCGCGCGGTTCGATTCAACCAGGGCGCCTATTTTCTCGGCGTCTTCCGCGCGTACCAACGCTGATACGCGTAACCGATAGATGATCAGCTTTCCGCTGGCCTTGTTGCTCGGTCGGCATTCGGCGATATCAACCTCCGCCGTTTGTTCGACCGCGGGCGTTTCCTCCTTCGTATCCGCGGTTTCCTCGTCCGTTTCCGAGACCTCTGCGGCGGCAACGGGGTCGAGCGGACTTGGACCAAACATCATCTTGGCCACAAAGAAAATCGCGGCCCCTTCGCCAAGCATCATCCCCATGACGATCATGAGGGGGAGCTTGCTCTTTTTTGAACCCTTGTCCTTGGATTTTTTTTCTTTCGCAGGTTTGGCAGCATCGTCAGCCATCAGGGAGTTTCCTTTATGTCATGGGCCGGGGTTCCGGCGTAATCGTCCACAAGGTCCTCCGTAACCAGTATTTCCACCCGACGGTTCAGTGCCCGCCGATCTTCCGTATAGGCCTGCCGCACAAGTGGTTCGGCGTCCCCCACCGCCATTGGGATGATGCGGATCGAACGAACGCCGCTTGCTTCCAACTCCTTCACGACCGCCATAGCCCGGGCAAAAGACAATTCCCTCGCGTCGGCAAACTTCGAGTCCGCCGGTAGCGGTTCGCGTGTTGCGTGTCCGCGCACCAGGATGCGCGTGTTGTACCCGCGAAGCTGTTTGGCAGTCTTCGAAACCAGCCTGCGGGCCTGGGGTTTGAGTTCCGCGCTAAAGCGATCGAATGCAATTTTCCCCCCGACATCGACCTTCATCCCGTCGCGAATGTTGGTCACGCGAAAATCTTTTCCATGGATTCCCAGCTCGTCCGAGTCACCTTTTTTGTCCTTGAATTCGGCGGTTTTCAACTCGTCGAGAATCTTCTGAATGAGCGAATTCGCGTCGGTCGTCTCAATGGGCATGGTACCAATTCCGCCCTGGAACCCGCCGAATGCCTTGCGGATCGACTGGGCAGCCTGTTCGAAACGTTCGCGTTTCATTTCGCTCATCGACACCAGTGAAATAAAAAACACCAGCAACAACGACATCATATCGCCAAACGTGACGACCCACTCAGGAGCGCCTTCCGGTTCTTCCACTTTTTTACCGGGCACGCTCCTACCTCCTAAGCCGCCTCTTCGCCAACGCTACCCCGTAATCGTGCCGGGAGGAACGTTTTGAGTTTTTGCTCGACGATTCGAGGATTGTCGCCGGATTGAATCGCCATGACCCCGCGCACGATAATCATTTTAGCAAGCATCTCTTCGCGGCTTCGTCGGGCCAGTTTGTCGGCAATCGGCAGCGCCACTACGTTGGCCACCAGGGCTCCATATAAAGTGGTCAGCAGCGCAATCGCCATCGCCGGACCGATCGTGGACGGGTCGTCCATATTCTTGAGCAGAATCACGAGACCGACGAGCGTTCCGATCATACCGAACGCGGGCGCGAATCGACCCACCGAGTCAAAAAGGGCTTTCCCCTCCGAGTGGCGCGCCTCGATGGCTTCCAGGTCGCTCATCAGGATCGCCTCGATCAACTCCGGGTCGGTTCCATCCACGGCCATTTGAATCCCCGATACCATAAACGGGTCGGATATTTCCTCCGTCATGTTGTCCAATGCCAAGATGCCATCCCGACGGGCAACCTCGGCATACTTCACCATTTCAGTAATCAACTCGCCGGGGTCGCTTGCCTTGGTAAAGATGGTTTTCTTGGCGACGCTGAGTGTTCCAAAGACGCTCTTAATCGGAAAACTAACCAACGTCGCAGCGATCGAACCTCCCACGACCATCAAGACCGAGGGGTAGTTAATAAACGTCTGCAAGTCGGACGACATCAAAATCGACGACAGCACCAGCGCGATGCCCGCCAACAGCCCGATAATTGTTGCGATGTCCATGGACCGTTACCTTGCAAAACAATGAAGCGCCTCAGCGCGCTCTGCGATTCCATTTATCGACCGCGCAGGCTGCGGCGTTTAAGCGCCAATAATGTCACCGCTTTTCGATGCGAAACGACCGACGCCGCTCGATGCAGCTTCCCCCCCCGGAAAAACTCCGCTTCGACCTTGGACCTGCGTACTGAGTCTGACGTTTCCGATTTCACACGCACCGTCGGCAATGTTTTCAGCGCTACGCTATATCACCGCGAAGTTTCGAATCTGCCTCGCGTAGTCGACCGCCCTGCGAACCACTTCATCCACCGATTCGCGAACGATCACCGTGTCTCCGTTGACCAGCGTGATGATTGTGTCCGGGGTTGCCTCAATCATCTTGATGTGCTCGGCGTTGAGCACCACAACCCGCTCGTCCAATCTCGTCACCGTAATCATTTCACGCCTCTTAAAAGTCTCTCAACAAAACGTTATCTCGCCAGAAGCAAAAGCTCCTGCAGCAAGTTGTCCGCGGAACGCACGACACGACTGGCTGCCGAAACTCCCGTTGAATAGGAAATCAAGTTGACAAACTCACGCGCAATCTCGACATTGCTCTGCTCCAACGCTCCGGATACAACTGAACCCGCCCGCCCCGTCTGCGGAGCGGCGATCGTCGACGCCCCCGCGTTGGGTCCGGGGACGAACGTGTTGTTCCCCTTGGCTACAAGACCTTCATTGTTCACAAACGTTGCCAGTGCGATCTGACCAAGGACTTGCTCCTGCTGATTCGAAAAAACGGCGGTGACCGTTCCGTCGCGGTCGATGGAATAGTTGGTCATCATCCCCGGAGGCGCACCGTTTTGACTGGCCATGACCAGTTGGGAAGACCCGGTCGGATCGGTCAACCCCGTCAGGCCGCTAAAATCCACGGTGAACGAGATGGGCGTGGAAGACCCCGCCCCCGCACGGTCAATCGTCAGGTCGTTCCCGGTAGCGGATACGAATTGACCGTTTGGATCGAACGTAATCGTTCCCGACCCCAGTGCCGGAGACAGGTCACTGTCACCCACCGACTCCGCGTAGAAACGCCACACCGTTCCGGATTCGCTTTTGGATTCCAAAACGGCACGAACGCGTACGTCGACGGGCGCTCCGAGCGAGTCAAATACACCGAAAGTCGTCGTAACCCCACCGCCGACAGCACCGGTGGTTGTCGAGAAATTGAACGGCGCGTCGATCACGCCGGTGGTGTTGATAATCGACGCGCTGTCGAGTTTGATCGCGTTGATCTCACCCGGGTTGGATTCGATCACGATGGCGCCGGCAGGGGCGTCGGTGCCATCGCCGATGCGCACACCCGGATTTCCGCCCGTTGCGGCGGTTGTGTCGATTCCAAGGACGGACTGAAGATGGGTCATCAAGTCGCCGACCGTGCTTCCGGTTTCACCGACAACGAAGGTGGAGTCGGAGGTGGCGATTCCTCCTTTGCTTCCCGTGATCGACAACTGGTCACCGGTGGCAAAAAGCGGAACGCCTCCAGCATCCACGAGACTGGTCAGGGATGTTGTGGCGGTCGCGGGTTGCCCCCCCGAGGTTGTCAATGCCTGCGAGGTAACGACCGCGCCGCCGGAAGCGATTGTCGTGCTGGGATCCAATCGACCGTCCATGCTCACAACCGTCGTTGCGACGGCTTGACTGGCGGTTCCCAGCGGAATCACAAGGTTTCCAAGCGCACCCGTGTCGATATTTCCTGCGTTGTCAGCGCCGAAAACCTGAACCGCTGCTCCGGTGGAGGAGACAAGTGTTTGCGTCGCATCCAGCGCGAACGAGCCGTCTCTTGTAAACAATTGCTGTCCACCGGGACCGTCCAGGATAAAGAACCCGTCGCCGTCGATGGCCAAGTCGCTTTGGAACCCGGTCGCGTCGAACCCGCCTTGTCCGAAATCTCGCTGCATGGAACCAACTCCGGAACCGCTTCCGATTTGCCGCGGGAGCGTTCCACCGGAGGTCGCGCTTGGCCCCTCGCCCTCGTCAATCGTTCGATAAAGAAGCGATTCGAACAACGTTCGCTCGTTCTTGAAGGCAGTGGTGTTGAGGTTCGCCAGGTTGTTACCCACGGTGTCAACGCCGAAACTGTTGGTCTGGATTCCGGTAAAACCGGTGATCATTGCTGAAGTCAGTGCCACGGTGTCCTCACTTTCGCTGTGCTACACGTTCTATGTTTTGCTTCCCTAGATCGCTACTGTTTCACGCTTAACACATCACGAAGTCGCAAAGTTTCTCCGGTATCCAACTCCAGAACGGCTTCACGGTTTTCATCGAGAACGGCTGCGGTCACAATTCCCTCGACGACGCTGGGATCCGAGGGTTTTCGCTGGTCGACCCCCATGACCGTCTTCCCGACAAGCGCCTGGCCGACAACCAGCGGAGATTCGATCGTCTCGAGGTTCTTGATGGGAAGTTCCGACCCGGTTGCCAGACGCAAGATCGGGCTGCCGTCTTCACCGAAACGTACGCCCACAACCATTCCCTGTACGACGGTGCCGTCGGCATTTTGTTTTCCGGTAACGAACTGCCCAATCATGGTAGACGATGCGGCGAATTGCTTTTGGCCTGACAGCGCGCCAAGCGAGTCGGTCAATTGCGACGAAAGTTCGATATCCCGGATCGACGAAATCTGCCGGAGCAGTTCGTTGTTGTCGGTCGGTTTCAGAGGGTCTTGATTGGTAAGTTGCGTAATCATCAATTTGAAAAAATCGTCGCTGCCAAGCTCGGCGGCGGAGCGCGTGGTCGGTGTAGATCGAACCGGCGCCGCGGTATTCAAACTGTTTCCGATATTGTCGACCAGTTCCACAGGGAACCTCCTCAACGGTTTCGGGGCGAGGTGCGGCTCCGCCGCTTTCGCCCCAACTTTTGATCGTGGATCACCGCTGCACCGGCGCATCCTGCACCAGGTACGACGTGAACCAGACGATCAAATCCGTATATCCAGCCGCGACTCCTCCGCGACTGTTGGACCCAAGACTGCGGTCCCCGCAATCTGCGATCCATCGTGATCTTCTGACACCTCTTTGCGTATCGCGCGCAGCGCGGAGGATGAATCCAAGCGAGATTCGTCCCTGGAAAACTCCGTCGCGCCACCCGGATCACCGCCCACAAACATCGCGTCCGAACCGGCACCGCCTTGGTTCATCATCACTTCGAAGCGGTCTACCTGAATCCCATGCTCTTTGAGGGATTCTTTCAGCGATTCGACACGCCGGGAAAGCAGTTCACGTGCGGATTCACTTTCTGCCTGAACGCCCACGACCAACCGCCGCCCAACGAGCCGCACATCGACTCGAATACGACCCAGCTCAGGAGGATTCAAACGAAGCTGTGCGGTTGAACGTTTTTCGCCCATCCGTAATCGCATAGACCCGATCAGCTTATCGAAACGCGTGCGTTGACTCTGTCGGGCAAGTTTCGATTCATCTGCGTATTCCGGCGAAGATTCCCGCCTTGAGGGTCCAGACTCTCGCGCACGGCGCTCGCCGGGAGCGCTTCGCGGGTTGGCTGCGTCTTGTGACCCAGCCGATGCGCGGGGGCTCGCCGCATCGCCGATGCGAACGCCCCCAAGAAGCTCGCCAACTCTTTCTGCAACATTCGTAGCGCTCGCTGTCGAACCCTGCGCAACCGACGCAATCGCTGCGGAAACAGCGCCTTGTCCCGAATTCACCGGGGATAGCGCAATCGTGTTGAGCTTTGCACCGGGACGTCCCGTTTGTGTTTTGATTTCCAGACGCTTCGACTCCTGGGTCGAGAGGTGTACTCCTGTCGTGCGATCCACGCCCGACCCGAGGTTTCCCAACGGTGAGCCGCGACCCTGATGGGGAGTCTCGACAACTTCGGTTTTCGAGTCGTGATGCGTTGTTGGAAAACGATCGTTGTTTTCCGCATCTGCAGGCAAAGACGCTCTCCGCGCTTCAATACCCACCCGGGCATCACTCAATTGATCCGCCTTTTCGCCAACGGCGGATCGGTATTCGCTGGTGAGTTGGGCCATCTTGTCACCACCGCTCGAATCCTGCGCCGGTTCAAACATCTGGCCGGTAGCGCGATCCGCGTCGGTTTTGATCTGCTGTTCGATCGTACCGTGGGCCATCGCAAGCAGCGCGCTAAACTCATCACCGATCACGTTCTTGCCGTGCTCGTCAGGCGACGGGCGAGCGTTTGCGGCATGCCGGTAAGTCGGGGCGCTTGTGGTTTGATGTTGAAGCGTAGAAGTTACCATTTTGTCTGTGCAATTGCCCTTCTAGGGATTCGGGTTCTCTATTTTTGTTGATTGATCCGGCGCGGCATCTCTCATGCGTTGGAGGATCGCTTCCATCTTTGCAAGATCATCCCCGCGGCGCGCGGCCTCGACGATTTTCCTCGCTTTGTCCGTGTCCAGTGCGATCAGTATTTTCGCTGCCTCGCCAGGGTCGCTCATTCCCAGCAGGTGCTTGACGGCGATCTTGGGTGACAGCGATTGAAAAATCGCAATTTGTTTCTCGAATCCCTCGTCCCGGCGACGCTCTTTCTCGGCGACATCGGCCTGCTTGGCTTGCTTGCGCTCGCGCTCGAACGCCTCCCGCTCATTCTTCACTCGAAGCAACATGCTGTTGATCAGATTCAACTTTTGTTCGAGTTCAACCTGAATCCGCTCCGACTCGCGTTGCAGAATTTCGATCTCGACCTGTGCCTGCGGGTCAGCGTTGTCGATATCATCATCATCATCCGAGCGAACCGGAGGGAGGGTCTTTTTGATCTGATCCGGAGTCTCCGTCTGGGGTTCTTCGGTGTCGTCTCGGACCGGCACCAGCTCCTTTCCCTTGAGTACCAACCCGATCGCTCGCAGCGCCTTGCCGTCGAGCATTCCTGAGCTGACCATGTACCCGGCCAATCCTCCGGCACCAAGCACGTTGAGCAACACAAACAGCGCCACAAGGTCGTACGTTCGTTTGATGATTCCGCCGTCGCCGGTCATGCGATTATCGCCTCCACCGCGTGCGGTGCCTGATCGGCGGCGTGCGCGATTTGAAATCGCTGCACGGCAATTTCGTCGAACAGGGCGTTTTCTTCACGCTTCACCTCGCGACAATATCGCCGCCATCTTCGCTCCTTGAGCTTTTCGATTGATTTGCACCGCGCGTTCGCCCGTCCCAGGGCCTCCCGCTGCGCATCCAGCTTCTTTTCATGCCTGGTCACTTCGGCGTTGGATTCGAGAATCGCCCCATGCAACCAACTCTGGTGAAACCGCTGGCTGCGAAGAAACCCGACATCCAAACTCACAGACGATTGCATGTTCCGACCCGCCGACACCGTCGCACGTAAAGAATCCGTCAGCGATTCGACGCGCCTTTCGGCGGCAATCAAAGCCCGGACCGCCTCCGCGACTTTCCGCCGCTGGGCATCGCGCTCACGTCGGCGAAGTTGATAAACCGCTTCAAGTTTGAATCGAAACCTTTTGGCCATCACCTGTTACCGGAGTGAATGTATCGCACCATTGTTGTTAACCGGCCCTTGCTGCGGTGTTCGATGTTTTGGCCGCGATCTCCTCGCGCACCGATCGAATGCTGCGCGCCATTTCCACCAGTCGATCCGCGCTATCATGAAACGACACCGTTTCATTCATCTCCTGCTGCAAAAACGCGTCCAGATCCTTTTTCAAACAGACCGCGACATCGAAGTCCACATTGGCACCCGGCGCGTAAGCACCGACGTTGACCAGATCCTCCACGTCGTTCCAGGTCGCCAGAACCTTGCGAACTTCGGCAGCGGCGGCGAGGTGCTCCTCGCTCACGACGTCGGGCATGACCCGGCTGATGCTTTCAAGAACCGAGACCGCGGGATAATGACCCCGATTGGCCAGCTCGCGCGACAACCAGATGTGACCATCGAGAATACCGCGAATGGCGTCGGCGATCGGTTCGTTAATGTCATCCCCTTCGACGAGCACGGTATACAACCCGGTGATGCTTCCCTTCGCCGTGCGTCCGCTGCGCTCAAGCAGCTTGGGCAGCAGGCTAAACACGCTCGGCGGATACCCCTTGGTGGTCGGCGGCTCACCCGCGGACAACCCGATTTGTCGCTGCGCCATGGCCATTCGCGTCGTCGAGTCCATCATGAACAGGACGTTTTTTCCCAGGTCGCGGAAGTACTCTGCCACCGCGGTTGCAACAAAACCAGCACGCACGCGAAGCACCGGAGACTCATCCGAAGTGCTTACAACGAGCACGCATTTTTTAAGACCCTCTTCCCCGAGGTCTTTACGAATAAAGTCCCCGACTTCGCGACCCCGCTCGCCGACCAGCGCCACGACCGTCACGTCCGCTGTCGTCGCGCGTGCGATCATGCCCATCAGTACGCTCTTGCCCACACCGGTCCCGGCGAACACGCCCAGGCGCTGGCCTCCACCAAGTGTGTGCATCGCATCGATGGAACGAACGCCCACCGACAGCGGCGCATCAATTGCCTCTCGCAAGAGCGCCTTGGGAGCGTCGCGAAAAACGGGATAATGTGCTTCGATGAAGTAATCTTTGTTTCCGCCGATCGGCGAACCGGTCGCGTCAAGAATCGAACCGAGCATCTGACGACCTACCGATACGTATTGCATTCCGGTATGACTCGTCACACGATCGTAAACGCCGACACCATCCGGATCGTGCATCGGCATGAGCACCGCGTGGTCGTGGGCGACGCCGATGATTTGAGCGGCCAGCGGATCCCCCACGCGGCGATCGATCCGACAGATCGACCCGACGGATAGAGGCAAACCTTCCGCGCGGATCGTCATCCCTGAAACCGCAACGACACGACCCTGTACACGCAACGGCTGGGTCCGGTCAACGATCTGACGATGTTTGGAAAACAGATCAACCATCGCCGTTTCCTCCGGGCGATTCCTTCGAGGGATCTTCGCTCGCCTTGCCCACCAGCAACGCCACAATCTCGTCCATTTGCGTTTCGAGCGTCGCATCGACCGTTGTTGTTTCGTTGTTGACCACGCACCCTCCCGGCGCAATCTTTTCGTCGGGAACAATGTGCACGCCACGGTTGTTGCCAACGCCGTAAAGCACCGATTCCGCGAATTCCTCGATCGCCGCCAGGTCATCCGGGTGCGCACGTATCGTCAAATCCGTCCTGGAACCCACGAGTTGAATCGCATTGCGTAGATTCTCAACCACGCTCTCGCGGTTCATTGCACCGATGCGATGCGTCAACTTCCCCGCAATGGCGATCGCGAAATCAAGCAGCTCTCGCCTCGCCGCAAGTTCGATCCCCTCACGTCGCGCGTCCATCTCATCCAACACGCGCGTGACGTCCGCGATGAGCCGAGAATGTTGCTGATCGAATTTTGCCATCGCGTTCGCATGTGCCTCCTCGAAACCTTCGCGCTGGCCTTTTTCTTTCCCTTCGGCGTATCCCTTGTCGTATCCTTCCCGGTGTCCGCGTGCGAATCCCTTTTTTTGAGCTTCCGGTCCCAGACGCTGCGCTTCGCGTCTGGCACTTTCGAGCAACCGCGCGGCGCGCGTTCGTGCCTCGGCAACGGCGGTGCGCGCCTCGGCCAGGTGGTCCGCAAGGTCCACCGGTGCAAGGCGACCGGCAATCCGAGTGACGTCGCCCGCTCGAATGACGGTAGACATTACCCGCACCGCCTTTCGCGAATCGAGATACCGAGTTTTTCTTTACGATTACTCATACGATCATGGCCTTTTCGCCACCGCGACCGGAGATGATCAGTTCGCCCGCGTCCTCCAGCCTCCGTACAACGTCCACGATTTTTTGCTGGGCGGCTTCGACATCGCTCACACGCACCGGACTCATGAACTCCATGTCTTCCTTGATAAGCTGCGCCGCCCGCTCGGACATATTCGACAGGATCTTGTCTCTCAGCGGTTCGCTGGCGGTCTTGAGTGCCAGTGACAGATCATCGTTTTCGATTTCCTTGAGAACCTGTTGAATCCCCTTGTCGTTCACAAGAATGATGTCTTCAAAAACAAACATCAGCCGTCGAATCTGTTCGACAAGGTCGGGATCCTGCGCATCCAAGGCTTCGAGAATCCCTTTTTCCGTAGCACGATCCGCAAGGTTCAAGACTTCCGCAACGGCCTCCACCCCTCCCGCTTTTTGGAAGGTCTGCGACATCACGCCCGACAGTCGCATCTCAAGACCCTGTTCGACGTCGCGAATCACGTCGGGATTCGTGTTTTCCATGTTGGCTACGCGGGTGACAACTTCAAGCTGTTTGTTGAGCGGGAGTCCCGCAAGAATCTCCGCCGCTTTTGAGCTGGTTACGTGGGACACGATCAGCGCGATGGTCTGCGGGTGTTCGTCCTGAATAAAAGTACGCAAGTTTTCGGTATCTGTCTTCGCAAGAAACGCAAACGGCTTTTTGTGGACCTGGTGTTCGACGACCTTAATCAACTGGGATGCCTTCTCCGCCGGCAAAGTCTTTTGAAGAAGCGATTTCGCGTAAGAAAGTCCACCCTGCTTGGCATAGGAGCGCGCCAGTGCAATGTTATAGAACTCTTCGATGACCTTCCCGCGTTCGACAGGACCGACAAGGTCAAGCTGTGCGATTTCGCGCGTGATTTCCTCGACCGTGTCCTCTGAAAGGTGACTCAAGACTTCGGCAGCGATGTCGCCACCCAGGTTCAAAAGCAGCACCGCCGCCTTGGAAACCCCGCGAAGTTCCGTCGACTCTCATGACGCTGTTTGTTCGGGTTGTTCCATCATCATCCGCTAAGTCCCGCTGCAAATTCCCGTAGAAACGTACGAACGGGGACTAAGAATCCTCCATCCACCGGCGAATCAGTTCAGCCGCCCCCTGGGGGTCCTCCTCGACCAGTTTGGATACTTCTTGTCCTAATTCCTGGTAGCGAAGCGTGTTGTCATCGACCTCCTGCCCGACGAGCAAGCTCTCGGAAACCGTGGCTTTTCCAACCGGGTGCGCCCCGACGGTCAAGACCTGCTCGTGCCCCTCGGAGACCTCCTCCTCCGTTGCACGGTCAGAGACCTCCACCGCATGCGGGACGTTTTTCACGACACGCAGCATCATGAACATGCTGAACAGCGACAACACGCCCAGACCAATTTGGGGTCCGTACGTTTTCGCCAATCCGATCGCGTCCAATCCGTCCTGCGCGGTGGCCATGGCAATCTCGCCGGGAGACGCATTCCAGGTGCCCCCTTCAACGCTCCAATCCATGTCCGGGTAGACGTAGACATCAACGTCTTTCCCTTTGTCGTCGCGCGACAGCACCAGGCGCTCAACCGTGCGTTTGACGCGGGTAACCTGGTCGTCTCGAATCTTCACAAAGTCAGTGTCATCGTCCTTGGCGTCCTTCTTATCCGGATAACGAGCGCGGTACACCGAGGCGATGAAACTTCTGGGGATGCCAACAGACGCCGACGTGCTTTTCGTTGAAAAGGGGATTTCCTCGACCACTTCGCGCTGCGTAAGATTGGGTGCAAAGTTCTCCGTTTTGCTGTTTTCGGTCAGGCTTTTTTGCCCACCGCCCCCGGCAGTTACGGCCCTTCCGACATTGGCCTGTACGCCCGATTCGCTCGCTCCACCTTGCGACCCCTGCTCACTCGTTTGACTTGTTTCGACCTTGGGCTGGGGAACGTCATGCTTCATGCGTTCGGTGGTCCGCTTGCTGGTTTCCAGCTCAACGGAAACGGCAATACGCACTCCGGGGATATACGCCAAGATGCCGGCAATTTTCGATTGCAAATACGCCTCACGTTTTTTTTGCACCCCCAACACATCAAAACTCGCGATGTCGTCCGGATGCGGAACGTTGTACGACCGCCCGGTGCGCGTGTCGGTGATGAATACGTTGTGCGGTTTGAGTCCCGCGACCGCCCCCGAAACGAGCTTCGCGAATCCGTCGACCATTTCCTCGGTCATCTCGGTTCGCTCGTTGAGCGTGATCGCAACCGACGCGGTCGGCATGTCCGAACGCCCTCCCAGTCGGCGCCGGGTCTTTTGATTCAGGATGACGGAAGCCTTCTCCACAAACGGCGATGTCGCGATGATCTTGGCAAGTTCGTTTCCGGTCGCGTAGTTTTGCGAATACGCCCTCGCTTCGGGTGCCAGGAACGGATTCTGATTGCTCACCACCGTCTGCATATCGTAGAGACTTCCATCGGGAAGAGCTTCGGCACGATGCAACAGTCGAAGCGCGTTGTGCCGCTGCGACAGCTCAACAAACACGCGGTTTCCCCGAATCTCATAGGTAACGTCACTTGCCCGCAAAGCCTCCTCGGCTGCATCCAACTCCTCATACGTGAAATTTCGATCCAAAAGAAGCGCCATCTCTGGAACGGTCGACCACTGCATCAACCAGAAAAGTGAAACCATCACCATCGCCGCGCACATCGCGATGGCGACACGCTGCGACACGCTCAATAGCTTGAGCCGTGCAGTGATTTCATCAATTTGTCGACGTAAACGTTCCATCGTTTTGATTCACTCCCTGCCGCAAGGACGTCGTCCATGACGCCACGAATCCGACAACACCTCACCCCAACCGGCGTTTCGTCGCACTTGTTTTCACGGGTCCGACCGCCGTCCGCTCCCTTGCGGTCGGCTCTGATCGGGCGAAACCCGAAGATTGAGCCGAGACGCTGTATTAGACGCGCATCTGCTGAATCTCCTGATAGGCGTCGGTCAGTTTGTTGCGTACTTCCATCAGAAGATCAAAAGCGATCCCGGCTTTATTCACCGCCGCAAATACTTCGGCCACGTTTTCGGTTTCGCCCGTCATCAGCTTCTGCACACCCTGATCCGCTTCCGTCTGCAACCGGTTGACCTCATTGAGGCTGTCAACCAGGACGCTTTTGAAGTCTTTTCCGCCAGCGCTCGGCGCGGTTCCGGGCGCGGATGACACGTTGGGCGACACCGCCTTGATCGGTGGAAATACGCCTGAAAACTGGATGGAATCAGTCATGTCTTGTACACCGCCTGGGAAATCAGCTTGTTACGCAACCAGCGAGAGCGCCGTGGCTCCCATACGCTTACTCATCTCGGCAACCGTCACGTTCGCTTCGTACGCACGCGAAGCCATCATCGCGTTGACCATTTCCGTGTGGTAGTCCACGTTGGACGTTCGAACGTATCCCTTCAACTTGCCCTCTTTGATCGCGTCGATGTGACCGGGGTCATATCGCAAACCAAACGGCGTAGGGTCTTCTTCAATCGAGGCCACGTGGACGCCCGCCTTGCCACTCTCCGCACCCGATCGCCCCGGCGCAAACAACGCAACGCGCCGACGGTAAGGGTTGGGATTTCCGAATTCGTCCCGCGTCACATCTTTCATCGCGATGTTTCCCGCGATCACATCCAACTTGGTTCGATACGCCATCAGCGCCGACGTGCTAATATCCAATGCACCAAACATTCTTTTCCCTTATGTCTTCGTTGTCATTCGGCTACACGATCCCACGAATCGCCTTGCGAAGCCTGTCAAAGTTTCCACGGACAAGAGTAGTGGCCATCTCATGCACCATGCCCGTTTCTGCAAGGTCCGCCATCTGCCGCTCAATCGAAAGATTCGTCCCGTCGTGGAACAAAATGTTGCGACCCGCTTGGTCCGTTGGCGTCACTTCCAAATAACCCCGTTCATTCGTGTGAACCTGGTCACCGTTTTCGACCACAAAAGGCCGGTTGATGTCTTTCTGATGTTCCAAGAACGCTCGGCCCAGCGCCCTTTGAAACCCCTTCACATCCAGCGTCTTGGCCTTGTAACCCGGCGTATGGACGTTGGCGACGTTTTCCGAAATCATGCGCAGACGCTTCTGGGTAAAGGCCATCGTCTTGACCAAACCCGGGGTCGAACCCCGATCCGTAATCGTTGAAAGAAACATCGCCATTGTTCACGATCCTCGAAGGACTGCTCCCACGCGGGCGTACCGCAAGCCCTCTTCGCCCATCTTGACACCCACCGTGCCAGAGTCCGCAATCCGCGCCAGGACCGCTGGAATCTGATTCGACTCGTCGCATGGTTCGGCAGATTCGGCGCACTCGCGCAATTCCTGCGCCCAGGCGAGGTGGTTTTTATTAAACGCCAACACTCACCGCCACTGCTTTTCGCTTAGCGGACTCGGCCTCCTCGCGCCACTGCTTGAGCTTCATACCCAACGTCCGCACGCCCATCCCCAGCGCCTTGGCGGTCTTTGCCCGGTGACCACCGAAACGCTGCAACGTCCGCTCGATAAGTTGACGCTCCATGTCCTGCAACATCTGTCCCTCGCGTAAGCTGCTGAACCCTTCCAGCACCCGCCCCGTTTGTGAACGAAGCCACGAACGAATCAGTTCCGGTCCGATCTCGGGTCCCTCGCACAGCGTCACCGCACGGCAACAAATGTTTTCGAACTCTCGAATGTTTCCGGGCCATTCGTATTCCATCATCATGGCGAGTGCGGAGGGCGAGAGTGTTTTGGAACCACAGCCGTTACCACGGGTGGCCCGTTCGATGAAATACTCTGCAAGCTCCGGGATGTCCTCTCGGCGGTCGCGAAGCGGTGGAACATTGATTGGCAACACGTTCAAACGATAAAAGAGGTCCTCGCGAAACCGCTTTTTGGCAACCCAGCCCTCCAGGTCACGGTTGGTTGTTGCGATGACACGAACATCGGCACGCCGGGTCGTACTGCTGCCGACGCGCTCAAACTCACCTTCCTGCAACACACGAAGGAGCTTCGCCTGCAACGGTTGCGCAAGCTCGGCGATTTCATCAAGCAGGAGTGTTCCGCCGTCAGCCAGTTCAAAACGCCCCTTGCGAGTACGGTCTGCGCCGGTAAACGCGCCGCGCTCGTGCCCGAAAAGCTCACTTTCCAGCAGATTGGCCGACAGCGCCGCGCAATTCAAACACAGCATCGGGCGATTGGCACGCGGAGAATTCCGCTGGATATACGACGAGATCAATTCTTTGCCCGTTCCGGATTCACCACAGATCAAAACGGTTGCGTGGCTCGCCGCCACCTGGTCAAGCTGGGCACGAAGCGCCGTCATCACCCGTCCGGACCCCACCATCCTTCGCTGATGATGGAGGTCTTCCAAGGAGGTACGAAACGCCTCGTTCTCACGCCGCAATCTCGAATGCTCGATTGCCCGCTCGATCAAAACAAGAACGTTGTCCACCTCGAACGGCTTTTGAATATAGTCAAACGCGCCGCTCTTCATCGCATCGACCGCGGTCGATACGGTCGCAAACGCGGTCATCACGATCACCGGCGAGTCACACCCGCGGGCTGCAAGCTCACGAATCAAACCGACTCCGTCCATACGCGGCATCTTCAAGTCGGTAAGAATTACGTCAAAGCGTTCCCGTCTGATCACGTCGACCGCCTCAACCGGGTCCGCGAACGTCGTCACCGTGTGATCTTCTTGCGTCAAAGACTCGTCCAGAGACTCGCGAAGAATCTCTTTGTCATCTACTACTGCAATCCGTGCCATGATTTGCCCTCGGTTTTGAGTGAACTTCGTGCGTACCTCACCATCGTTAACAACACATCCTACGACCCGTCACGCAACGCGTGTGGCGCTCAGCGGCAACGTCTCGCTGACCGGCGCAGTCGGCAACGCCATAAAAAAGGCGCTCCCGCCGCCGGCGCGAGACTCCATCCGAACGTGTCCGCCGTGTGCCTCGACGATTCCGTGAACGATCGCCAAACCCAAACCGGTACCGTTTTCTTTGGTCGTGTAAAAGGGATTGAAAATGCTCTGTGCATGCAGCGGATCGACTCCGCAACCGTCGTCCTCTACGACGATCTCGGCGAATTCGTCAACCGACCCGACAGGCTTGTAGCGGACCCAAACATGACCGCCCTTACCGGCGGCATCGATCGCGTTGAACACGAGATTCGACAACGCCCGGTCAATCAATCGTGGATCGCATCGCAATGGGACGTCATCAACAGGATCATCGATCAGAATCGCAACACCAAAATGCTGAGCCTTCGCTTCGACGATCGTGCGAACCCGCTCGCCCAGATCACGGAACGAAACCTGTGCTAGTTTAGGTTCGGCGCCGCCGGCGAACGCCAGAATGTCACGGACAATCGACTCGACCGTGTCGACACCCGCACCGATCTTCTTCGCGATTTCCCTTTGTTTCGGACGATCCACCAGGTCCCGCTCCAACACCGACGCGAACAGACCGATCCCGCCCAGCGGGTTGCGAATCTCGTGCGCCACCCCGGCTGCCATCTGACCCAACGCAGCCAACCGCTGGCGACGCTGAAGTTCACGGTCTTTTTCCTTGAGCTGTCGTCGCAAGCGATAAACCTCGCGTGTCAAGACATCGTGTGATTCTTTCAACCGCTCCGTCACGTCGTTGTACGCCTGCAACAACGCACCGAGGTCCGGATCTTTTGCCGAAACGGGTTTGGTCACTGACATCAAGCGTCCTCACTTACAAGGTCCACGCGACGAGTCGTTTGCGTCGTGCGTCCATACGCCTCGACCGCTCCGCCCACCGTGTTCATTTCCGAAAGTAGATTAGCCACGCGTTGTTTGCGCGCGGAAAGAATACGCGCGTCTCGCTCATCGCCTTGCAACAATCGCTCAAGCGACTCGCGCGTCCGTATGACAAGACGATCCGCCTCGGCACGCTGTGCAACGTCGAACCGTGCTCGATAGGATTGCCACAGGCGACGAACCGGTTTCAGTAAACCTGAAATCTCCGCAAGGCGAGTCGAAACACGCTGACGATCCGCGAGAACGGACATGAGCGGTTCCATCGCCTCTCCGGCAACCAACGCCCGCTGACGCCCAGCCAATGTCTCCAACTTCACAAAAAGCGCCGCCTGCTCACGCAGCAGACCCAACACGCGCGCCGGCTGCGAATCCAATGTCATTGCGGTTGTGCTCGCGTGCATGTTTGTCTCCTCAACGTTAAAACAGGTCTGAATCGGCAAGCCAATCGAAATACTTTTTCCAATCGTCCTTGGTCTCCGGCGAAAGACTCGACGCGAACGCCTCTGGACGCAGACTGGAAGCCAGCACCCGCGCCCGCGCCAACGCCGCCCGCGCCTCTTTCGGTTGACCTAGAAATATGTGACAGTTGATGACCTGAACATACGCGGAAAGCGCCGTGGGAGAGTCCTTAAACATCCCAATCGCGTTGTCGTACAGCTTCAACGCCGCGCGATAATCCTGCATGTCAAAGTAACTGTCCGCTTCGTACAAATAAGCCTGACGCAGGTAGACCCGCTCGAGCTTGGAAAGCCGCAACGAACCACGCGCCTCGTACTCGGTAATCAACTCCCGATACAGCTCGCGCGCTGTTCGCAACCGACGACGCGACTCCAATCGTGTCTGCTCGATCCCGCTTCCGAAACCCGAATCGAGCGCCTGCTCGCGCAGCGCCAGGGAACTGCGACGATAAGCATTGGCCAACAAGAAACGACTACGCCAGACTCGCGGGTCGTCCGGATAGCGATCCAGCGCCTCCTCCAACGTCGCAATACTCTTCTCGTAACGCCCCTGCCTACCGTAAACATCACCGAGAAGAAAAAGCGCGTCAGCGAACTCGGGCGCTTCCGGCGTAAAAACCTGCGTATCCGAGATGACCAACTGCAGCGTCCGTTCGACCAGCTCAAGGTCGTCCGGTCCACGCGCCAGATAACTTCTCGCCAGCGGAATCAGTGTGCGAATACCGTCCAGCGTCTGCGGAAACCGACGATAACACCGCTGGTACGCGTCGATCGCCTCGTCCAATCGACCGGCCGACTGCAACAGGTTCCCGATTCGCAGCAACCCTCGCGGAACAAGCTCGCTTTGCGGTCGCTGCATGATGAACGAACGGTATCGTTGAACCGCAACGCTGCGCTGACCCGCTTTTGCCGCAAGTTCGGCAGCCTGCCACGCCGCCTCGGATGAACGTCGGTCGTGGATCAAGTCCATCTCGGCGATTTTCTCGTACGTGTCCGCCGCCTGAGCGTACATGCTCTTGAAATCTCCGCCGCGATCACCGGATTCGTCTCGACCAAAGGCATCAGACTCGTCGGTCTGATCTTGCTCCCATTTCTCGGCAAGCGCCGCCTGAATGTTGGCCAGTTGTTGCAACATCGCGACGGTTTGTTCCGTGTTTTTCCCATCGAGAAGCGTCGTGGCCAGTTGCGCGTAGGCAAGCGCCGCTTTCAATTCGCCGACGGCGCGACGCTGTTCCGCCGCTACTGCCAACGAAGTCCGCAAAAGCTCCCTGTTGACCAGACGCGTACTGACCGATTCCAGCTCGTCAATCGCCCTGCGAAAAGAAGCGATCGCCTCGTCGTGTCGCTCAAGCAATACAAGGGCCTCGGCGGAACCAAGCACACTGGCGACGGCGTACGGGCTGTCGGGGTGCAATCGTTCCACGTCACGGAAAAAAGAAAGCGCTTCCTCCGGACGCTGGGGACCGCCGTCGTACATGATGGCGCGCCCCAAAAGCCAACCCGTCATCGCATTGACTTCGTCGTTGGGACTGACGGAATTGCGTAGCGTCCGCAGACCGACCTCGGCCTCATCGAAGCGCTTCGTTTCGTACAGAACAAGCATGCGCAGAAACTGAAACCGCGCAAAGAGGTCCGAATTCTCAAAATACGAAGCGTTGTCTTCCAGCAGCCTTTCTCCCAGCTCCGGTCTTCCCTGTTCATCGAGCAGGTATAGCTTTTCCTCGACCGCCCAGAGACGAAGGTCCAAGCGATCCTTGCCAACCGACGCGAGAAAATCGTCAACGACCGTCGCCATCTGCTGGGGAGGCGTTTCCAACTTGTCGCGCATTAAAAGGATCGTGTGTTTCTTCAACTCCAGCGCCTCGGGATGTCCTTTGGAAATCGCTTCGTTGTACCACTGAAGCGCACTTAAATACTGACCCTGCCATTCCAAAGCCCGTGCAAAGTGTTCCAGATCGTTTGGCGTGAGCGTTGCGTTACGCATCGCCGCGTGCTTGTAGTACCCAACGATCTTCTCGCCCGGTCGTTCGGATGGTTGACTTGACAGCGATTTTGCGAACAAAGCGCGAGCGAGATTCAACTCGATCGTCGCGCACGATTGCCCCTTGCAATCATCACGGGAAAGCATGAATTACCCCAAACGAATGGCGTCGTCATGGAGACCGGAAACGACGAACCGCTCCATTGCGGTCGCCGCCTCTTGCATCGAGATTTTGTTGGGATCGGGCCGTAGAAGCGCCATCGAGGCGGGAAGTGCGACGGCGGAAATGGCCGCCAACGGCAATTGCCACTTCCCACCGATGCGTTGCAAAAGTGTCGTCCACTGCGACATAAGGTGCCCATCCTGAGCCAAAAAACCGCAAAGTTTTCCGCGTCGTCCTGACGCGCGTTCCCAGAGTTTCGGCAGTTTTCACCGAACGACTTGATCCCACAAAACCCCGCGCCCCGACGACCGTCACAACGCTGGGACCGGACAATCTTGAAACGCCGCCATTGTCGTAACGTCCTGCATAAACAAGAGTTATGCGCGAACACCAGGCCACCCCCTGTTACGAAAACGCGAGAAAAACTTTTTACAAAACCATCCTTGCAATGCTGAAACAACGTCGAATCCCAGACGCGGCGACGCGCACAACGTGCGCACGCAAAGTCGAACACGCACGCGTTGACCTGGGGAAAGATTCATGCGCGACGTGCAAGATCCCACGCCGCAGAGATCCGGAGGTTTTAAGACAACTTGAAAAACGAGAACTGTGTATGAGCAAGAAGCAGGGGCTTGAACGCCTCGCAAGCCATCACGTGCTTGTCGATCGCTGGTCGGACCTCGGGGTCTGCCTCGGGGCGACCGTTATGATTGCCGTACCCGTAGTCGTGAAACACCATGCAACCTCCCGGCGCAAGGATGTCCTTGTAATGCTCGAAATCCGCAACCACCTGATCGTAGGAATGCTTCCCGTCTACAAAAACCAACGACGCACAACCCGGACGCAATAACCTCCACGCGACATCCGACTCGCCGGGAAACTGAACCAGCCGCTTGGATTCTCCGAGTTGCCCCATCGCGAGACGCACGTGTTCCGCGTTGGTTGGTTGATCGTGGTGCGGATCAATCGAAATGATCTTGGCAGGGCTGTTGGTCGCACGAAGCGCCAACGCCAGCATAGAAATCGAACGCCCACGGAAAGACCCGATCTCAATCACACACTCGCCACGATCTTGCGTCCACTGGGTCAGGGCGTGCAGCAAGCAACCCTCCAGCGGTTCCGACCAAACGACGTTGTCAACCAGCGTGTCGATCTCATCGGGCGAAAGCCCGGACCAGGTTACATCCGCGGCAGCGAGGAGTCGCTTGGCAATCGCCTGGGCATTTCGCCACCGCGTAACCGAGACAGGCCAATCATCCTCGGGCGCTGTTTCCACGGGCAAGAACAGCTCCTTGAGTCGTCGCTGCGGATCGAGCGTATAGGGCACAAAACGCTGGGCATCGGTCCCACCACGCGCGAAACAGAGACGCCCCATGACCATGTTGACGTCGGGAAACGCCCGGTCGCGTCCGCGATCCTGCTGAAAAAGAGCCGCGGCGCGTATCATGCAACGACAAGGAAGCGGCTGGCGAGGCTGAACAATCACTCCGTCGCCATCTTTTTCAAGGGAAAACCATGCCCCCCCCTGACCGATCATCGCAACCGGAACACGGTCGATCGGAAACTTCACTGGATCGGGCAATTCATGCTGAGAAACGCCCCCACCGACAGCGGGAATTGTGGGTGTAATCATTTGCGAGCCTCCGTGCTCGGTTGCATGAGCGAAAAAGAAGAGGATTTCCCTCTCCGAATGTTGTCAATAACACCAATCGCAGCGTGTGGCGACGCGTTTTTCAGTACTGCCCCGTCGACCCAACCGTTGAAAAAAACCAACGGGATGCGTGGCACCTGGCTTTGGGTGCTTTGTCACGCCTTCATGTTCGGGTTCGCGGCGTCCGCCCTCTCTCGGTCGCGGCTCTGATCGCACGAGCGGAACCCGAAGATTGAACGTTGACGACGAACCGGCTGGCGAAAAACAGGGACATAAAATCAATGCTACTTTTCAACGGGCCGCTGACCATCGCATGACCGAGCCGTCACAACAACGTTGAAAAGCGGGGCGAAACGCTCCGCAGCACTCCTGTCGCGTACGCAAACCTCAACGAATCCTGCGCCGCCGATGATAACAACCGTTTCACCGACGGCAACATCGCAGAATGTTTTTTTCAGCGACCCGATGCGCTGATCCTTCACGAACACCTCCAGCCCCCCCGGTTCTCTCGCCCGCTCCGCAAGCTGGTCTCGATGAATGTTGGTCACAAGATTGCCGAATCGGTCGACGTGAATCACCTCCCCATGAAACACCCCGCCCTCGCACTTCGCCCGACGCGGCACCTCCAGCAGACAAACGTCATCCGTCGACGGACCGAACACTTCGGGCGAAACGCCCGCGGCAAGATGAGCGGCAACCGGAGCCATCACGTCGCGCCCCTGGAAACTGATAGACGGATTCACAAGATAGTACCGCTGGTTGTCAACAACGCGAAGCGAGCGCGCGGCGGCGTCATGGTGAATCCACGTTATCAGCCCGTTGTCAGGTGCCACGATCCATCGACCATCGTATTCACCCAGCAAAATCCGGCGATTTGAACCGACGCCCGGATCGACCACGACTACATGAATCGTCCCCCGGGGAAAGTACGCCCAAACCTGCGAAAGGACGAACGCGGCGTAGGCGACATCCTGGGGTGGAACCTCGTGCGTGACATCCGTGATTGTCACATCGGCGGCGATCGACAAAATCACACCCTTCATCGCACCCACGAAGTAATCCGACCCGCTGAAGTCCGTTGTCAAGGCGATGATGGCCATGACTCCATACTGGCGGGGCCTTGGGGTTGCGTCAATCGAACGCGGTCGGGCGCATCGGTCGAGTCCAGACGTGGCGCGGTGGGGTAGGCTGGTCGCGTGCTACAGTAGCGGGTCCATCGATCATCCTGGGAGAACGCCGCGAGAATCCGCGCCCGCGCCTCCCGACGAGTGCTCCGTGCTGCCATGATTGGGTTCCTCCATGAAGCCATCCCCCAAACACATGGGCCGCCGTCCGTGGCAGACCCGACTCTCGTGATACCCCCGCCACGGATACTGTCACTGGCCTGGGGGCACCGGCCGAAGGCCGTGCGACGGCAGCAGACTATAGAGCACATACCTCAACCGGGGCATCAGCGACTCCTTTATCCTTAACAAAACCGTATATACGGTTTTGTTAAGGACTCTGGGCCGCTCAGCCCCACACAGGCTGGCATGCTAAGTAGCATTCGGCTAGGAAGTTATGTTCAAAGCGGGCGAGCGGATTCGAACCGCCGACGTCCAGCTTGGGAAGCTGGCATTCTACCACTGAATTACGCCCGCAAACGCGGTTTTGCGCTACTTAAGGGCCATCCGTACAAAACACCGGGGCGCACACACACCCCATTATACCCGGAGGGTGGCTTTGGCCAAGGCTCTGCAACTGCAGCTGCCCAAGCTGGGCCAAGCTCTTGTTCACTAACGTTCGTGACATCGACCGGAGCTTTGCTACCGACACTAACATGACAGCGCTGGATTCATTCCGAACCACCATTGGTGGTGTCGAAAACGCCGTTGCTGAATCGGGCTAAACCGCGATTCCATACCGCAATCGTGGACTGCATCGCTGTCATGCTAAAGCACGGGTCCGTGACCAAAACGGCGGCCTTATCTGCAGTGCAATGGTTGACATACTCCCCGTTCGCAGGCCATCCTACCATGTGTCATTTTGAGTCCCCGCAGGCGGGCGAAGAATTTCTCGGAGTCCCAAGTATCTTGCGATACTGTCGGCGAGATGCTCCGCTTCGCTCAGCATGACAGATCAAGCCATGCTCACCATGACAGATTGGGCGTGAGAAGGACGCCCCAACCGTCACGGACTCCCAGAGCACCCACAAATCGCGCAGACACCGCTTGAGCACTCGCGAGCGGGGACTCGAACGGGAACCGGGCGACATGCTGCTGCGCACCGAGCACCCGCCTTCGGTCAATCTGACTCGTGGAAAATCGGTGGACCCAGTACGTCAAACGGCAGCAAATCCATCGCCCGTCGCCCATCAAAGTCCAAGACGCGTAGGTCGTCGGTTTCATGCAGGTCACGCGAAACGACATCGAAATGCGCCCCATATTTCTCGCGGGCCACGTCGACGGGGATCTCAAAAGCGATAAAGCGGCTGACCCCCTTCATCGCAAGCCGGGTCAAAAGCGCCCGATCTTCGATCGACTCGTGGCTCGTGAGGATCACCATCGTACCCACGCCCGAAAAGAGTATGGCAGCCTTCATCGAAGCACCTCCTTTCGACTGCCGTAGGAGCACATTCTGTGCCGGACAATGTAAGCCGCCTGTATCCAGGGCCATTGAGGCCTTTGGGCGAAAAAAGGCGATCGGATGCGGTCCTATCCCTACCAGAACAGCGACGGGAAGGGACCTGACCAGCAACGGCGCTAACCACAAGTCGACGACAGGCGTTTTGGCTCTGAACCGGATCCTCGCCACGCAATTGCTGCCCCCATCGATTCTGTCACACTCCGGACAAAATGACGCATGAGGCATTTATTGCGTGGGAAGCGAGCGGGTGTATAATGCCTCGCTCGGCGGGTTTTCGTGGTAATACGCCCGACGTGCGTGTGGACGTGGAGGACAGGTGGACATGGCTGCGATCGACGCGGAGTTGCTGAAGATCATGGAGTGTCCGGTGGCCCATGTGCCGCTGGTGCAGGTGGGGGATTGGTTGTACTCAACCGATCCGCAGACGCGCCGGAAATATCCGATCCGCGATGGGATTCCGATCATGCTGATCGACGAGTCCCAGGTCGCCGATCAGAGTGAGTTTGACAAAGCGATGGCTGAAGCGAATCAGCCCGGGAGCAACGACAAATAATCGTTTGAGGTTGGCATGGCAAGAAGAGAAGAAAAGAACAAGAATTTTCACACGTCAAGCCGGTTCAAGGAGCGAACCGGGAAGGACTGGATCGGCGATGTGGTCGATTACAAGGAGGTCGAGTTGCTTCGTAAGTTTTTATCGCCCAGCAGCAAGATGATGTCTCGTCGTCGCGCGGGCACCAATTCGCAAGAGCAGGCGGCATTGAAGCGAGCGGTTAAGCGGGCGCGCTTGATGGCCTTGATTCCCTACGCGGGGCAGTAGCTTCGCCTTGTAGTCGTTCGGTGGTGGATGCTCCGCGGCGTTCTTGTCGGCGGAGTTTTTCATGCGCCGATGAAATCTCGCAAAACCGGTAGAATCCTTTCGTGCGCGTCCTCCACAACATAATGCCCCGAGTCGGCGAAGCGGTGGACGTCCGCATTCGGAAAACGTTCGATCCATTGATCGAGGTATCGCACCGTAAAGCAAAAGTCGCGCTCGCCCCAGAAAATCGTCATCGGTTTATCACCCAGAAGCGACAACCTGCTTTCCAAGTTCGTCATCGTGGCGTGGCTCAAAACGCTGGGTGAGAGCGGAATATCCTGCACAAAGCGGTGAACGGCGATGCGATTTCGATAGCTGTCGTAGGGAAGCAGGTATCCGCGAGCGATTTCCGGGGACATTCTTTCCGGTTTCGCCGTTGCGGACTTCACCGCAGCCACGGCAAAAAGATTCAACCCGCGAACCGCAATCGTGCCCAAAATCGGCCAGCGACAACACCGGATCCGCAGCGGCATTTTCCCGCCGAAAAACGCAGCCGTGTTGCAAATGGCGATTCGCGCCACCCGGTCCGGATTCTCAACCGCCCACGCAAGCGAAATCGGTCCACCCCAATCGTGACAGAGAATGGTCACGTCCCCAGCACCAAGATGTTCCGCCAACCTCGACAGGTTGCCAACGTGAGTCGCCAATGTATAGGGGTAATTCTGCGGCTTGTCCGACAGACCGCAACCGATGTGGTCCATCGCCACCACCCGGAAACGATCGCGCAAGTTTCGAATCACTTCCCGGTAATAAAACGACCACGTGGGATTCCCGTGGACGCAAAGCACGAGCGGACCCTCGCCTTCGTCGACGTAGTGCATCCGCTGTCCGTCAACGTCGAGAAAATGCGATGCAAACGGGTATAAATCTCCGAGAATGCGCTTGGCGTCATCCAACACGGCAGCTACCAGCGCACACCGAGCATGACACAGCTCAGCCCACTTCCGATGCCCAACAACGCAATTTTCGATCCGCAAACGGGTGGATCGCGTTCAACCCCCATCGCCATCGTCAGGGGCGCCGAAACCGACCCTACGTTTCCCAAAAAATCGAACGTCGAAAAATCGCGAACCGGGTCGAGTTGAATCGCCTCGTAAAGCCGATCACGGTGCATCGATCCGACCTGGTGGCAATACGTGCGTTCAATATCATCATCCGACCAGTCCAACGACTGCTTGAACGCCCTCCACGTTTTCGCGGCGAGTTCACATCCACCGTTGAGCAACATTTCAGCGTCGGTCCGCATGCTCATCTCCGCGTCGGGAGAAAAACCCGTATCCGCACTTCCCCGACAAAGATGATTGTGCTCCGTCGCCGAAAGAATGACTCCACCGACAACGCGATGATCGCACCGGGTGACACCCTCGTGCGCCAAAACACATGCCACCGCCCCCGACCCGATCGTCAACGACGTAAACGCCGCCTTGAACTCTTTTCTCGTTAGCTTCGATCCCTTGGCAAGAAGCTGATCAATGGTCGTTCGCACGAGCTGGCGGCTACTCTCCCCGGCAACAACAAGACCACGCTTGACCTGCCCCAATTCGATCATGTTCGCCAGCGACGAAATCCCGTTGAGAAAACCCAGGCAGGCGTTGGAAATATCGTACATGATGGACTTGATCGGAAGCCCCAGGTTATTGTGGACAACCGACGCAGTTGCAGGTTCCAGGCAGTCACGCGATACGGAGGTGTTGAGCAAGCACTCGATTTGATCGGCGCGTACATCCGCCATCTCGAGCGCTTTGCGCCCGGCTCGCGTACTGCCGTCGCTGGGAAGCGTCCCTTCCTCCCAGAACCGCCGCTCCCGAATCCCGGTCATCATTTCCAAACGCCCCTCGTGAAGCCCGAAACGCTCGTAAATCGGCGCGAGTTGCCGTTCGATGTCAACGGATGTCACTTTCTGCTCGGGAAGGGCATATCCAAACCCCTCCAGCCTCACGTGGTTATATCGCAACATTCGATCTTTTCCGGTGCATCATGATTCACGGTCCGCATCCAAGTCCGGCATTATAGTCTCACACCGCACGCTCGGTAGGGGGGCAGGTTCGATAATCACCCGCAAGACGGCAACCTCGACGCCCGTGAGTTGATTTTTCCCAACACGCTGCCAACAACCCAATGGGGACTTCCTTTCGCAAAGGCGAGTTCGTCAAACGAACCATACTCGCCGGTAACGGCAGCCCGGATTGCATTCCGGTGCGACACTCCGCCATAGGAGGTGGAAAGATGAAACAGTTGGGGGGATCCCGATCGCACTGGGCGCGGTCGGGAGCAGTGATCGGCATATGGACAGTGGGCACGCTCTGCGGTTGCGGTTCGCAGGGTGGCGAATCATTATTTCTAAGCGCATCCTACCCGGTTCGCTGCGACGACCCCCAGCGAGCAGGTCAACCTGCCACCGATCGGGTCGTCATCGAATGGTCCGGAGGAACAAGCGATCTATCTGAAGAGATGTTCATGGTAGGACTCGATTTCGCATCCTTCGAATTGACCGATGGCGGGACACTCGCCGAGGTGTCCGATGAGTTCATGGCGGCGGTCCGAGACCAGGTCACCGAAATCCTTTGCTCGTTCCCAGCCGCGGCGGTGTACGTTGAAAACGGCGAAGCAACCGGTACAAGCGGTTTCACCGAAGTTCTTGTGACCCAGCAACAATCTCCCAACGCCCCGGGACAAATCGGAAAAGGCGATTACGACCCATGCAATCTCACGCACTCCAACGAAGCCATCATCTACGGAGGAGAGCTGCTTGATCTAGGACCCTCCCATCCGTTCGAAGATTGGGTCACGATCTTTGCCAATGTAATCGCACATGAAATCGGGCACACGCTGGGATACGCGCACGTCGACCGGACAACGACGGAACATGGTGACCGGCGTCTCCAGGTCGAACTGATGCTCGCGGTTCACACCGCCCAGGAAATGATCCGTCCGCAGCGATATCTCGCCAACGACTCAAACTGCCCCGTCGCTGAAGATTCATCCTCCGCAAAACGCATCTTCGCACCCGACGACACGTGCATGGCCACCAAGTGATCCGCGGACCTCAGTCCGCGCGGCGTCGCGGAATAAAAACTACTTCCGGAAGTCTTCGGGCATCCCCAACCCCCCTCCGCGGACTTTGATCCGCGCGGCGCTCACGAGATCGACGCGATCCGGGACGACCACCAAAGGCAGGCGTCTTGTCATCCGAACGACATCTCCCCAACCTGCGCATCGGGAAAAAAGGCGCGCAACCGAGCCCTACTTTCCAAACACCTCGGGCGGGGTGAAGTCCGCGATAAACAGTTGCGGTTCATCAAGCCCGCCCCGCTTGCTGGTCCAAAGCAGCTTTCGACCATCCGGGCTGAAAACCGGCAAACCATCAAAATGCCGGTCAAATGTGATCCGCGTAAGATGGTTGCCCTTCACGTCCATCATGTACAGGTCGTAGTTGGGCCTCTTCCCCTTTGCGAACGCCTCGTGGTCCGCCTGCGTAAAGATAAAGCTCTTTCCGTCTCTGAACCAATAGGGACACCAGTTGAAAACGGCATTATTGGTGATCGCCGTATCCCAGGAACCATCCGCCGCCGCGATCCGTATTTGGAGGTTCATCTTTCCATCTCCACGGCGGTCGCCCCGATAAAGGATTCTCTTTCCATCCGGAGAAAAAAACGGACCACCATCGTACCCTTTTGCGTGCGTGATGCGACGCTGATTCTTCCCGTCCGCGTCCATCACGTATATCTCAAGATCGCCGTCACGCTGCGACGTAAAAACAATGTGCTTACCATCTGCGGAATACGATCCTTCCGCATCATAGCCCGCCGCATCCGTCAGACGCTTGAGGTCGGACCCGTCGAGATTCGCGGAAAAAATGTCCAAATGCTCATTGAAGTTCCAGGTGTAACCGTCAGTATGAATTTTGGGCCTTCGCTCGGTCAGGTTGGGGTCCAGGTGCGAAGAGGCAAAGATAATCCGCTTGCCGTCCGGTCGAAAAAAAGCGCACGTACATGCGCCTTTTCCCGTACTCACCATTTTGGGTTCACTTGACCCCAGCGTCAGCGTATAAATCTGATACTCATCGCGTCCCTTGGGCGTTGCTTGAAAAATGATCTTCTTTCCGTCGGGGGAAAAATAACCCTCCCCAGCGTTGACCAATCCCATGCTGTCAAACGTAACCTGCGTGATATTCTTGAGGTACTTTGATTCGAGATTGTTGGGCTCTTCTTTCTCCATCCCGAGACAGAGCTTGAACGACAACAGAACCGCGATCAATGCAAACCCCCGCATGGCACGCGTTACACCGTGCGGGTTTCGTGGTTTCGATCCGCCCATCAGCATCTTGCTCCTCGCTTGAAACCCTTCCTTCGCCGATCACACCTGTTATTGAAAAGCCGGCAGGCTAGACGATCGGACAGCGATCCACAAGTCTGCACGTACCCCTGATCACCCAAACCGCACGACCCGCTAACCGGCGTCCCAACCTTGACGCCCGATGAGCTTGACAAACCGACAGGGAAGAAGCGGCGTCTCCACGATGCGCGCTCCTTTTCGTACGATCAATGATATGGTTTGCGACTTCGCACCGCCGATGGGCAAAACAAGTCTGCCACCCTCGGCGAGCTGATCGACAAGCGGCTGCGCAACATCCGGGGCACCAGCGCTTACAACAATGCGATCATACGGCGCAAACTCCTCGCGTCCCATGCTTCCATCTCCGCCCAAAAGCGTAACATGTCCAATTTCCAGCGCAGCGAGGTTGGATTCCGCCTTTTGCTTCAACGACGGAATTCGCTCAATGCTCAACACGCAACTCGCAAGCCCCGCAAGGATGGCGGATTGGTACCCCAGCCCGGTACCGATTTCAAGAACACGGTGGTGCTCCTCGACCGCGAGTTGTTGGATCATAAACCCAACGATGTAGGGTTGGCTGATGGTCTGACCATCCCCGATCGAAACCGCTCGATCCTCGTATGCGTGCTCGCGCTCTTCCTCGGGAATGAAATGCTCGCGCGGCACCTGCGCCATCACACGTAGTAACGCTTCATCCGAAATCCCCCGAGCGCGCAACTGCCGCTCGACCATCTCTTGCCTTTGCGACGTAAAATCCGGTTTGGCCATCGAATCAACAGGCGAACACAATCGAACACTCTCAAGCCGACGATCTATTCTTCGAGAATCTCGAACTTCCTTGCGACAAAAGTGTCACCCTCAATCGTCCCGGAAATCGACGCACGGCGGGCGGAGTTGCACAAACCGTCCGCGGCGTGCGCATCGCCGTGATCATCGATGCCACTACCAACCACGAGATAAGTCTTCCCCCCGATCCCGACTGCCAGTTTGCACCCGCGAACACCCTTCATGTGAAAGACGCACGATGCGCATCCCGCAACACCATTTTGGCGCCCCCCGGAAACACAACCGCCCAACACCAGGAAACCGAGCATCCCCCAACAAAAGAAAAAATTGCGCATCCGTTCATCCTCCAATGGGTCGTCCAATGCCCCGACCGGCGCGTCGATCAAAAAACCAGCGTGACCACCATTCTTGGGTAACCGCATGAACCCGCATGTGTGCCGAATAAGCCCGACAATACCAGACATACCTCTTTGTGTGGTACGCCGCGAGTGAGATCGACGCCTCGCTACAACGTTCCGCAGCCCGTAATACGCCAACGGAAAAACATACCCCGCCGGATTTTCGACTATGTGGACGACGCGGTTGTTACACGATTGAGAAGAGAGTAAAGGCGATCGTAGAACTGCACCGCGACCGCCTGTTCCGCCTTGATCACTTCGTCGGCACCAAGCTGCGAAGCCCGCATCCCCTTGGAAGCATAGTTCGTGCGAGCAATGATGTAGACCTTGGGGCGAAGTCGCCGGGCGAGCGAAGTCGCCTCAAGAACAGCCGCTTCGTCAGGAATCGTGAGGGCGAGAATCGAGGCGGTGTTGAGTCCCGCTTCGATGAGTGTTTCCGTATCCGACGCGTCCCCGGGCACGACCGTCCTTCCCAACGCTCGCTGGGTCTCCACGGTAACCTCATTTTTTTCGATGATCGTGTAGGGAATCTGCTCGCTGTCAAGCAAGTCAGCCACGCACCGCCCCGCAAGCCCAAATCCCACGATAATGACCGGTCCCTGTGGTTTTTCGAGAAATCGCGGGGGGGCAAGAGGGGTCACCTGGACGCGCGTACCATCCGCCCAACCGGGAGGCTCGTCGAAGTGAACCTGGCCATCACGAAACACGGCCCCGATGAATTCCTGCGCTTCTTCGTCCATATTCTTTCTCGTGTGACCGGCGTTCTCAAACGCCCTGCGTGGGGGTCACGGGTTTATCGACCAAGTTGGTTTGATTCTTGGAAGGAGTGCAAAATGCGGATCACTCTGCCTCGATCTTTTCCGCAACGGCAGAGCTGTAACTACGGATCGCATCAGCGGCAAGATAAAACGAACCGGTGATACAGATAACATCCTCGCGGCTGATCGCGCCCAGCGCGATCTGCATCGCATCGTCCAGCGTTTTGGCAACCTGGGCCATCTTGCCCGAGTTTTCGATGTACTGTGCCGCAAGCTCCGCCGGTTCCGCCGATCTCGGCGAACCGCTCGTCGTAAAAATCACCTTGTCCGCCCCAACCTGGATCCGCCGGATCATCCCCTCAATGTCCTTGTCCTTCTGGCAGGCGAAAATGACCACCATCGAATCGTAAGTGATATTCTGTCCAACCGCCCGCATCAGCGCATCTACGCTGGCTGCGTTGTGCGCACCATCGACAAGAATGCGCGGTTCCTCCGAGATCATCTGCATCCGGGCAGGCAATGCCACGTCATGAAGCCCGCTCACGGCAACCTGATCGTCAATCTCAACCCCTCTGCTCTTGAGCACATCCAACAGTCCGAGCGCCAGGCTGCAATTGACCGCCTGGTGCTCGCCCATCATCGGAACCCGAACGTGCTCAAACTTGCTCGTTGCGGTTGTCAGGCAAATACGAGCATGCTTCCCCGCTGCCCTTGAAAATTCAAAGCGATAACTGAAATCGACGCCCTCATTGCAGAACCGCAACGTAGTACCCGCCTCGGCACAGGCATCGCAAAGCACCTTCTTAACACCGTCGCGCTGAGGCGCACAAATAACCGGCACCCCCTCTTTGATGATGCCCGCCTTTTCCCCGGCAATCTCCTCAAGCGAGCGGCCAAGCTGGTGAACATGGTCAAAGCTGATGCTCGTGATCCCGATCGCCTCCGGTACGATCACGTTGGTGGCGTCCAAACGACCGCCGAGCCCCGTCTCAATGACGGCGATATCAACGCCTTGATCGCGAAAGTACTTGAATGCGGCGGCGGTGAGCACCTCAAAGTATGTTGGATCGGAAACCCGCGCCTTGGCCGTAACAGCGGAAACCGCCGCAACGGCACGAGCAAATTCCAACTCGGAAATCATCTCGCCGTCAATCTGGATGCGCTCACGGATATCCAGAACGTGAGGGGAACTGTAGGTTCCAACCTTGTGTCCACACGCATGGACCATCGCGGAAAGCATCGCAGCGGTGCTTCCCTTCCCCTTGGTCCCGGCAATATGGACGCTTTTTTGCTCACGGTGGGGGTTCCCGAGCGCGCTGAGGATCCGCGTAATCCGGGATAACCCGAACTTTCCGGAGGCGTACTGGGGCCCAATCACTCGCTCAAAATTAGTGAGAGAGTTTAAATAATTCACCGCAGAACGAAAAGTCCGAATCTGCTTGGGGGCTGGCTTATTTCTTTTGAATGCGCGACGGGGTCGCGTTGCTGCTCTACCCATTTGCTGAACGATTATAGGGGACCTTCCCTTTTTCGTCAACGCACGGCAATGCAACAACCGTCGTATTCCGGTTCGATGTTGTATATGTAAAGTCCTGATACACAATTGGTTGCGGCTACGTCACCTCGCCGCGTACGGACCTCGGAAATCCGGGACACAGATCCAGTCATCTTCCACCCCCTACTGTCCGTTGGGCGTGGTTGTCGGTTAAACTGATCCAATGCCATCAGTTCGACTTGAAATCGGGAACGACCTGACAGTCGTTCGGATCGAGGAGGATATTCTCTCAACGATAGGGGATGCTCTGGCATCATCTTGTGGTCCCCCCGCGGGACGCAGGGCCGTCCTCGTAACAGACCACACCGTCGGCGGAATCTATGGAGACCGCACGGGAGAGAGCCTTGCCAGTGCCGGATGGAAGGTTTCCACCTTTGCCATCGCCCCCGGAGAACAATCGAAAAGACTTACGACAGCCGGCGCGCTCTATCAGTTCCTATCAGATCGCGGCGTCAGACGCGATTCAGCGGTAGTCGCATTGGGAGGGGGTGTCGTGAGCGACCTGGCGGGGTTTGTCGCGGCCACATGGATGCGCGGCATTGATTTTGCGATCTGTCCCACGTCCATGGAAGCTTGCGTGGATGCATCGATCGGAGGAAAGACCGCCGTGAATGTCCCGGGGGGCAAAAATCTCGTCGGCGCATTTCACCAGCCCAAGCTCGTGGCCATCGATCCCGGTGTCCTGGCCACCTTACCCGAACGCGATATTTGTGCGGGACTTGCGGAATCGATCAAACATGGGTTGATCTTTTCCGAGGAGTTCCTTGCGTGGCATGAACGAAACGCATCGTCCATTCTGTCTCTGGCGGGAACATACATCAGCGAGCTGATCGAGCGCAACGTCCGGTTCAAAGGCAAAATCGTCGCGCGTGACGCGAGGGAGCAAAGCGACGATCGAGTCCTGCTGAATTTCGGTCACACGATCGGCCACGCGATTGAATCCTGCTGTGGATTCTCGCTACGACATGGCGAATGCGTTTCACTGGGGATGCTGGCTTCGTGTCGGCTTTCCAACTCTCTTGGACTTCTGAGCGACCTTGATGTTTCTCGTACGCAAGCCGTGCTAAAGCAATATGACTTGCCGACATGCCTGCCCGAAGCAATCGCTTGGGATCGCATCCGTGATGCCATGATGCGCGACAAGAAAGCCACAGCCTTGTCATTGCGGTTCGTTCTGCTGGAAGCGATTGGCCATCCGGTGCTTCGTGATGACGTTGGGGAATCAAGCGTGCGGGCTGCCTACGAGTCATTGATGTAAGAGCCTTCGAAACGCCTCGATCAAAAAGGCGACCCCCATCCGATAGACCTTTGGATTCAATACGACGTGTGTATCACCTTCGCTTTCTAATATGACAGCGCTACAAACTGCGATTGCGGCCCAAAACGTCGATCGGCAAAACGGCACTACCGCGTCTTCGATAGCGCCAACCATCATTGGAAGCCAACCTAGCGGTGTTACACTAAAGCGGTCAAACCTTCGCACGACCGATGGCTACCTGCTGTTGAACAAGCGCGGACGAAACTGCGCGAACTCGGCCGCGCGAACTAAAGACCGCTGTCCCCCCTTTACAAGGGGTGGTGAACCCACGCCCCCTGTACAAGGGAGGATAAACCCAGGTCCCCACTGTACATGGAAGGATATACCCAGGTCCCCTCTTTACAAGGGGGGATGCAGGGGGGGTAATCGGGCTCGGATTCATCTGGAAGGGTTCACGACCGAACGCACAATTATCCATTCCCGTCTTCCCATGCAGCGAGCATGGATTCGAGCAACTCAACCCCAAGCCCGACAACATTCGTGAAACTCCCTTCAACACGATCAACAAACTCATCGCCATGGTCCTGGATTCCGTAAGCTCCGGCCTTGCCCTGCCAGGCTCCCGTGTCCAGATACTCTGTAATCTGCGCATCGCTGAGCGGACGCATGATGACGATTGTAGTGTCATGGCATGTCATTGTTCGACCGCTCCGCGCGTCCATTAGCGTAAGTGCGGTAATGACCTTGTGAGCCTTTCCCGAAATGGCAGTTAGTATTCGACGCGCGTCGTCGCGGTCGGATGGTTTTCCAAAGATATCGCCGCCAACAGCCGCAACGGTGTCACCGGCGAGAACCACGCCGTCGTCGAGCGCCTGTGCGACCGCCTGCGCTTTTTGCAAGGAAAGATACTTGGCGAAATCCACCGGGGACACATTGGGTCTCGGACGGGAGGCATCATCCCGGGGAGGGGGAAGCACCTTGAAGGGAATCCCTTGTTTTTTCAGGATCGCAGCCCGGCGCGGACTCGCCGACGCAAGAATCAAATCGGTGGCGCCACGACCGTCGCATTGTTTTTGAACCATCACACGGGCGATCGTACTGGATTTCGGCGATGAAACGAAACCTGTCGTGGGAAAAACCGGGCGTGTTGCAACCTGCACGAAAACCGCCCCTTTGCGTCGTTAAGGACGAGGGTGGAATTCCTGGTGAACCCGCTTGAGTTGAGCCTCGTCGACATGGGTATACACCTGCGTTGTGGTCACATCCGCATGCCCCAAAAGCTCCTGGACAATCCGCAGGTCCGCCCCACCGGCAAGAAGATGCGTGGCGAAACAGTGGCGAAGCGTGTGCGGCGACAACGGGTTGTCTATTCCCGCTGCGTATGCGTACTTGCGCACCAGACGCCACATATTGGTGCGATCCAATCGCCGACCAGTACGCGACAAGAAAACAGCCTCGCTGGTTCGGGCACACAAAAGCCGCGGTCGAAGATCGTCCAAGTAGCTCGCCATTGCCTCGCGAGCCGCCCGACCGACCGGCACAATCCGCTCCTTGCGACCCTTTCCCATGCAACGAACATAGCCAAGCTTGAGGTTTAACTGACGCAGTTCCAAATCCACAACCTCTGAAACGCGCATCCCCGTCGCGTACATCAACTCCAAAAGGGCTTTGTCGCGGAGGTAAAACTCGTCTTTGGGATCCGGCGCGTTGAGAAGCGCCTCGACCTGAGCGTGGTGAACCGTCTTGGGAATCGTCCGCCACTTCTTCACCGATTCGATCAGAGATGCCACGTCTCGACGAAGCACACGCTCGGCAAAAAGATGCCGCAAGAACACCTTGATCGACGCCAGATGCCGGGCAATGGAAGAAACGGCCAATCCGCGCCTCTGCAGCTCGATGAGATGACGCTGGACATCATCCATCGAAATCTCTCCCGGCTCGACATCACCGGCTACCAAAAAGTCCCAAAACTCGTTCAGATCGCGCTGGTACGCCGTGACCGTCGAACCCGCAAGCCCGCACTCGATAAACAAATAATCGAGAAAACGTTTAACCGGGGGCGCAGGAATCTTTGGTTTATTGACAGGCTGGGTTGCGACAAGCATACCGTGATGTTCCCTCCAACGCCGACACATGCGCCACGCACCTAAAGTGCCGACCACTGGCACTGCTGCACAAACGTCACAACGCACGCCGTTCGTCGCGTGCATTCCGAGTACACATTGTACCCCAATCCAACGCGCGGTCCAACCCCTGCACGCGTTTCACACGGCGCGCCAAAACCTCAGCAGCGATGGGAATATCGGACCAACTTGTAGTTTTAGTTTATCGCCGCTTCGCAGAGCGCCGAGTGTGAAGCGATGAAATGGAAAACAAACACATTGAGGCGCACAAATTGCGCTGCCACGTTGACGACAATTGCGAACCTCAAAAGCGGAACCCCTCGACGACTTCCAGGCTGATCCACACCTGGAACACGGGCGAGCCTATTGGTCCGTCGAAAAGCTGCGACACGAGCTTGGGGACGATGTTCTTGCCGGCAAGCCCCCGGGCCACACATGCCGTTGAGACTTTTTCGACTGACTTCCAACGCCGATTGACGATGCTGCAACTTCCCGCAAGAATGCCCACAACGCAGGTGATCAACAAGCCGGAGTGGCGGAATCGGCAGACGCGCGGGATTCAAAATCCCGTCCTGGCAACAGGGTGAGGGTTCAAGTCCCTCCTCCGGCAGTGGTGCAGAAGCAAGCTCCCCCCAACAATTTCGCGCGATGCTCCCGTCGCTATTCGATTCGCCCGCAGCCGCTGGGCACCAGGGCGTTTGTATCATCGGCACTGGAATCCTGCTGCGGCAGCTTGAGCAATTGCAACCGGTCCAGCGGAATGTTATTCAACTCGGGGAAATCCACGCCTGGCAATAGCCCTTGATAGGGGTTGTTTTCCGTGCTCTTGGGATCGATCGCCTCAACCGAAACGCCTGAAGAACCGTCATCAAACAGGATCATTCCGTATTCCTGGAGCGCACGTGCTATCGTCTTTTCAAAAGGTGCAAGACCCAGCGCGTCGATATCCAAATTCGGATCGAGTCGCAGCCTCGCTCCCTCGGGAAGTGCCCACTGCCCGGTCGACAAACCGTCGCTTTCGGTTGCGGGCGGGACCGGACCGCCGGCAGCCACGCCGGGGTAGGAAAAACCGAGGGCATGGTTGATTCTTCCATTTTGCAACTCGTCGGGCCAAATGAGACCGGCCAGCGTCGTGAATCCCGAGCCTCGCGCAGAAAACCCCTTTTCGTAAATGCCCTGGCTGTCCAGGCTGATGCTGTTAATCCAACTCGCCACCCACGCCCCATTTTCAACGCGCGCTTGAAAAAAATCGTACTCGCATCGCGTCTCGAGATTCAGGATAATCATCTGGTTATCCTGGTCGGCAGCGTCACCGCATAATCCGAATGGGATAGGGTTGTCCGCTCCGTCCACGTCGCTAGCGGGTTCGGCGAAATCGGGAATGGGAACATCCCTGAAATGATCCACGCCCGCGTAGTCTTGACCGCACGCAATGAACACATCCATTCGAGGCGTATTCGAATCCGCAAAATAGACCGGCGCGGAAAACTGCTTGAACTCGACAACAAATCCGTCGGTCGCGGCTGCTTGCACAATGAGGTTGACGTACTCATCAGAATGAGGATCGATCTCGGTATTGGAGGGAATCTTTTGGTTGAGCGGACTGCTTTCGGAGTACAACCCAACCTCGATCGAAGTCGGAAGCGAGGATGGTTTTCCCTGTTGCGATGATCCGGCGCCACCGGAACCATCGCATCCACCGCAGGCGAGCGCCATCGCACAGAGCAAAACCCCTACAACCAATCCTTTGAACTTGATCATGAGCACAATTCCTCCAGCTTCCCCACACACCGGTCGGGGCACCCGGTCATTGTTTCCACGCGAAGCGACGGTGCTTTCCCTCGCCCTTGTTGGTTGAAACGGTTGTTTCCAACTTCACCCACCGCTACATTCGCTCCACCAGACGATCGATCAAGAAGCTGGACTGTTCCATGGCCTGGTCGCGAAGAGGCCCGAAAAACTCACCCACCTCCGCAAAAAGACGCTCGAACTCGCCCACGTTCCTGTCGCTAATGACCTCCTGCAAACGATGCGCGGACTTCACAAAAGCATCCATGACCGACACCGCATCGGGATTCGACATTTCAATCGACCCATAGAGCTTCGCCGACTGCGCAAAGTGCCTCGCCGTCATCAAAAGCTCCATCAGGTAAACCGGCGAGGTAAACCGCAACGTCTCTTCGAGGTCTACACCGAGATTCATAAAAGTTTGCCCCATCACCTCCGTTGCAAAGTGGATCAAAACCTGCACGATGGACATGGCGCGATCATGCTGCTGGGGTGTGCTTTCAACGACAATCAGGCCACGCGCGCAAAACATCTGTTTCAACCACGCGAACTGTTCATCGCCGCGCCCTCGACACATGGTTACGCGCTGCCCCTGCAGGGAATGGACGCTGGGACCAAAAAGCGGATGCGTTCCGACGACGCTTGCCCGGCAGGACTCCAGCATTGACCTCACGGGAGCGACCTTGACGGATGTCACGTCCATGAGCAGCGCATCCTCTCGAACAAGCGGACCAATGCGACGAATCAGCTCAACGGTCTTGTCAATCGGAACACTGACAACAACGACATCCGCCACGGACGCAGCTTCTTCCGCCGTCAAATCCGTGGCGACATCCGCGATCATCACGACGTGCCCCAGGTCTGCGAACAGGGTCGCCATGCAGCGCCCCATCTGACCTTGACCGCCGATAATCGCTACCGTGCGAGGCTCACAATCTACCGGTAGCTCCGCCTTCAAGGCCGCCTGCCGGTCCCGACTTCCCCATAAAACGAGGCGAAAGATGCTCTCGACCAACTCGCCGGAAAGACCCAAGCGGCGGGCGCGATCACGTCGATCCCCCAACAGTTCTCGCTCACGGCGATGATCTCGTATCCCGATCCCGTGTGCCCGTTTGTACTGCGCAATCTCCGCGACCAGTGCGTTGCGACGCGCCAAAAGGTGCAGAACGTCGCGATCGACGCCGTCGATCATGGCTCGCAACACCGACAGGGACAGCGGACGTGGATCTTTATTCTCCGACACGAAAATCCTCCCCACGAGTAAAACCTGCGCCGACTGACGCCTGACCTCCCATTGAAAAAATGCCCCGCAGGCATTTCGTGGGCTTCTTCGCCGGCGAAATGCCGACACCGCGAAGTGAAGCAGCCATGGTCTGACCGGGCTGTCAGCGCGGCGACTTACTTCTTGTTGTTCCTGTCATTCAGGGTCCAATCGTAGTCGAGCCAATTGATTTGCAGTTTCACTCCGCGTTTCAGCGCTGCCTTGAGCGGTTGCGAGTAGCGAGCCGCAAATTCAAGTACGGAACCGGCCACCTGCCTAAAGTCAGAACCGTACCAGTTGTAGAGCTGCGTGAGGGAAACCGTCCTCGAGCCGGACCTGTACCGAAACCATCGATCGTGCGAGTGCACGTAACGCGTCTGATCCTCCAGTTGCGCCTCGATCCGATCTCCACGGTAGGCTTCGTTCCTGAGCTTCGGACAGCCAATCGCAGCACAAACCAACGCAAAATGAACGCGAGGCTCGGAGAACTTCGGTCTGATCTGCTCGTGTTCGATCTCGTTCAGGCTGAGCGTCTTCGACGCAAGGTGCCAGCGCTTGGCATCCCAGCGCTTCGCCCCGGGAATCTCTTTGATCGACTTGAGCGGATAGTAGTCGAGGATGAGCCGCAAGGTAAAAGCGTTGTACGCGTTGATCAAAAACGCCAGCTTCTCATCACGTCCCAAATCGGAAAAGGGGGCCTTTTCGAGCGAAGCGATATAGGCATCCAACGCATCGACGCGCCCCGCCAGTCCCGCGTAGTCGACCCAGCCGTCTTTGTCAACATACTTACCAAGCAGAACGTCGAACGCGCTGTGATCAAACGTCGGACCGTCGGCTTTGCGCTGGTACGCCTCGTGAAGCGTGACCGACACCGGACCGAACAGGCTACGAAGATCACCACGCCAGTGATACGTACACGCGGCAAGCGCCAGCATGACGAGGGCTGAGAGCGAAAGCAGAGAAGTCCCCCAGGACCAACCTTGTCCAGAACCGTCCCCTTGGTTCGAAAGCTCACCACCCTCCCTCCGATCCATTGTTTGATCCTCGATCTGCGTTTGTTCACGAAGCGCCTTGCGCGACAGGTGCGTGACATAGACTGTCACCGCAATGGTCGCAACCAACCCGACCGCAAGGACCGCCCATTCCGCCGGCGTCTTTTCCCGCTCCGCACCCGCCGCCGTGCGCACGCCCTCCGCGCCGATATGCCCCAGGTAGACATACATGAACGTCCCCGGAAGCATGAACGCCCAGCTCGCCAGGACATAAGGCCAAAAGCGGATGGCCGTCAGTCCGTATAGATAGTTGCCCAGGCTAAATGGAACCGCGGGAGACAACCTCAGCAACGCGATGATCTTCCACCCGCCCTCACCAATCGCCCCGTCAATCGCCTTGAACTTCGGATACCGATCCGCCTGCCGCGCAACCTTATCACGCGCCAGGTATCGGGCAATCAAAAACGCCAGAGCCGCGGAAATGGTCGAAGCAAGCGACACCGTCACGGTTCCCCAGAACAGCCCAAACACGGCTGCGGCGGCGAGCGTCAACGCCGAACCGGGAACAAACGCCAGCGACGCAAGAACATACACGACGCCAAGAACGAGTGGACCCCAGAATCCCAAACCTTCCACCTTTGTCTTGAGAAGCTCAATCGCCCGATCAACCGGCAACGCCCTGATGATCACAAGCAACGCAACGAGGATCAACAGGATGGAGACGCCGCGAATAACGCCCGTGCGCCTCCCGTTCGCCGATGCGGTCGAGCCGGACGCCACGGAACGCGAAACGGACCCGCACGCCGAAGACTCACCCGTCGTTGTCGATGTCGAACCCATCAGACTCCTCCATAGAGTCATCGGAAACGGGGATCAAAACTGATGAACAAACACAAAATCGTTCGCCCGGGCACCACCGTGACAGCCCACGCAACTGGCCACTTTCCCCTCCGCGGCGATCTGACCGTCTGTGGTGATATTGGCCCAGAACCAATCGTTGTTGTCGGGGTCGAACCCCGCGACTTTCCACATGATCGTCAGGGCGGCTTCGGTGACCAACGGGTCCGTTCCAATGTTCTTTTTTACGATGATCGACCCGTCGGGGAGCGTCCCATCGAAATTGTCCAAGGCGGATTCGACCACGCCGTTGATAAACACCTGGGACATCGGACCGTGAGGCAGTGAGCTGGGAAGCGTCCCCTGACGATCGGAAAACTGCGCCCATTGCTCAAAGGGATCATCCTGTGTAATCATCGTAAAGAGTTTCGCGCCGGTCGGCGTCGATGTCTCAGCGCCACTTGAACCCCCCGTGGTCTCACCCGTATCAACAGGCATGGACGTACCGGTGCAGCCACCGATCAACAGTGCGATTGCTGCAAGGAAGTTTTGCGATGCGGACTTGTAATTGCAATTCATTTTCAGTCTCCATTCGTTACAACCCTGAACCCACCACTTGCGATCACAGACAACTTTGGCGCGTGCGTTGCCCGTAAACACCCAAGCGGGGAGCGCAAGCGACCCGTGCCGCCAAGTGCTACAAAACCCCACGATCGCTGCGGGACAACCGCTACGGTCAATTACAAAAGCGTCGGCATCGTACGTCGCCCGATGCCGGGTTCCAGTTGGCGGCGCCTTCAAAAAGTGCAGCCCCGTTTTGGGACAGTGTTTCCACCGGCCGGTCCGGCACCGATCAGGGAATCACGGTTGGGATTTTCCGAATCATATCCGCATCCGTGGGGGCGAACGAAGCACCGTTCGCACCGCGCCTCATTTTTTCGACCCCATCTCGTGCGAGCCGGCGGATACGGCATCTTCATGCCGCCCCTTTTGTGACGTTACCGAAGTTTTTTCCGCCGCTTGATCATCACCCTTGAGCGACTCCAGGTAGCGCACCAAATCAGATAGCTGCTGATACGTCATGAGTTCGCCGTAGTTCGAAGCCATCCTCGACCCCTTGGACAATTTGACCCGCGCCACTTGATCGCGGGGAAACGTAACGAAGCGATCGGGTGCAACAAGCAGCGTCACTTTTTCCGCGCTGTTTTCCCGAAGAACCCCCGGAATGGACTCGCCAAACTCGAAGTCGTCCTCGGCGACCTGTGTGGTTTCGGCTTCGCCGCCCGCCTCAGCGGTTTTCCCTTCTCCATTGCCTGTGTCACCGGCGATAGAGGCATGTTCTTCGTCCGAGGAAGAAGCGTCCACCCCTTTCGAAGCGGCGTCTTTCGCTTCCAGACTGGCGATTCGCTTTCGTAATTTTTCCATCTCCGCCCGAGCCTCCGCCAGTTCGTCGAGAGGTTCCGGCGTTTGCCCTGACTCGACCTGCTCGTCCAAAGATTCATCCTCCTCGTCAAAGTCTTCGTCAGACGCAAACCCCTGGTCAACCGCCACTTTTACACCGGGCTTTAGAAACACGGTCGCGTCGTGCCAATTGGCACCAACTTCCGCATTGGGGTCGACAATTGACTTTCCCAGCCACGTCCAGTTGCGGTATGCACCGATGGCCGTCAAATCCGGAGCCACCGACAACCCCTTACGATCTCCCACGGTATGGCAACTTCGACATCCCATCTCCAGGAAAACCTTTTCGCCCCGACGCGCATCGCCGTGGAGAAACGGGCTCGGTTCAAGTGGCGTCGCAAGCGTTTGGGGATTCAGGTCGATCGCCCAGGTATCCACCGTTCCACCCTGACTCTGAAGGTATGCAACCACGGCCGTAATATCCTCTTTCGTCAGGTTGATCGGCGGTTGGTACACGTTGGGCATATCATCCGAATAACCCTCTACAATATGAGCGGAGGGTTCAAGGATCGACTGCACGATGTATTCGGTGGCTGAGCTTAACCCGAACTTTTTTGCGCGTGCGCCCGCGCGAAAACCGAGGTCCTGGTGATTGGGACCGCGCAGATGCTCGCCGCGTTCACCCACCATGTGACAGCGATGACACTGCCCGCGACCCCAGTAGATTTTTTCACCCACCTTCACAATCGGGGGAACAACATGCCGGGCGGCCGCACGTTTTTTTTCCTCCTCCGTAAGCTCAAACGTCCCGGTCGTCGTAATCTTCCCGGTCATTCCACCGTGAATCGTGCAATAAAGCGTGAACAACCCTTCCTGGTCGACCGTCACAATCACCGACTTTCCGGCGTGGATCGTCGTGGGAGAAAGGATGACATCGTTCCGATTGGCTGTGCGGACGAGAAAGACATCATGATCGAACTTGTCCTTGTTGATAAAACGAATCCGATCGCCGACCGACACTTTGACACGATTGGGCTTGAATTCGATATTGGTCAACACAACAGTTTGGTCGAACATGGCGTCTTGCTCGGCGATCACCGCCGGCGCGACGGCAAGACCCAAACTGCCTAGTAAGAATGTGGCGACGATCCGCTTTTTAGTCAACGTCTGTCTCCATTACAACGCCGGTCTTCGACGACACGGGACTTTGAACCTCACCCCGGGACATGCCATCACGGAGCTTGTGTGGCCGCGATACGAAACGTGAAATTGTCGATCCACCCGCTACCATCGCCCGTGTGAACAGCTTCCACACGAACCGCGCTCGCCGACAACTCCACCGATTGCGACGTCCGCTGGTCGACTGCGGTGATCGATCCGACTTCGTTTCCGTCGGCGTCAAACGCCGTCATCACACTGCTGCCACCGCTGTCAATAAACACCAATTCGAGCAAATCAACCGGACCGTCGAAGTCGACCGTAACCATACTGCCCTCGGCCACTTCGTAGCTAAAACGCCCCGAACCATACAGCGACGGGTTGCCAAGCGTGCGCACCGTCCCGCCGGCAAAGTTCGCCCCTTCAAACGAAAAACTCGTATCCCCTTCCTTGGCATCCGCACCGTCGAAAAACAACGTCACGCTTCCGGGGACCTGCGACGTGGGGATCGCCGGCACGCATCCGGCGCCGAGCACGAAAAAACCGGCACACCCAAAAACGCCCAACACAACCGTCCACGCAACTGCGTTGCATTCCTTGCAACCATGCTGATTGGTTCTCATTGAAACGCTCTCCTCCGATTTCTGAATCCGTTTTGATCCACCACGGCTCGCTCCGAAGACCCGCCAAACCTCGACATACAAGCCTCATTCGAAGATGATACGCGATGCGTCCCCCAGCGCCCCCTACAGCATCGTCGTGTATTGTGTGGCGAGGCGCGGGCTTTAGCCGCGCGGTTCTCTCGCGCATGTTAGAGGCTCTTTCTCAACCGAACACCGCCACACAAAAACCGACTTAGGGCCTATCCCAAAATAGTGTGGCACCGGCATCTTGCCGGTGTTTTCACGGGCGAAAGATCCGGGCTGCAACCGTTATTGAGATAGGCTCCTAGCTCTAAACTTGCGCCGATTCGTGTCGACGGTTTCCGGAAAGTCTTGGAGCGTTTCTTTAACGCGTCGCCTTCATCTCGGCATTTCCGAACATGATGTGGATGAACGGCATGCCCGCCATGTTACCCGCGATCGTTTCGTTCACGATCGCCTCTTTTGTCCATTTCATCAGTTCTTTGATTTCGCCGATGCGGGCCAGTCGCTCCTCGCGCTGTTTGGGTGGAAGTTTCTTGGCCTCTTCAATATCCGCCATCATGTGGCGGTTGATGTACGGGAACGGGACAAACATCGTTTTCAGCGGCGACTTCACGATGCCTTCGGGCGTCGGCTTATAAGGCGGGATCATCAGGTGCAGCGTCGTCGTCCTGGAGGGCTGCCCCACCTGTCCATCGAAGTCAAGCTGGTACCCCTCGCTGCGCACCGCCTCGGTCATCATCGTGTGGATCATGTGGTCCTTGGCGATCAGTTTGCCGTTCTTGTAGATATCTCCCTTGCACCAGATGGCAACATACGTCCATTCGGTCGGCATCAAGCGCGTCCCCAGACCGGTGACCCCGTGCAGCAAGTGGTTGGTCACCACGCCACCGAAAGTCGGAAACCCAAAACCGTGAGCCAACGGCGTATTACAAACGACACGGTACGGAACAGCCCCGACATCCGGATGATCCGGATCCGGACCCGGCAACGTAAACGTCGCTTCCAGGTCAATCTTGTCCTTGGTTCGAGCGCCGCCAATGGCCGTCACATCAGTCGTCACTTGCCTGATGCTGCCAACACCCACTTCCCGCCAATTGCTAAACGGTGTGGGGTGATCCACAAACGTATACTTGCCGTCGACCACTCTCCGCATGTCCAGCGGAACCCCCATCAGCGGAAACGGCGCCGGATCAAAACCAGTCGGATGCTCCGGTGTACCAAAGACCGAAGGATCCAAAAAGCGAGGCCCCGGAAGAACCAACCGAGTACCGCCGTCTTTTTGCATCAGCGTGACCTTCAGCGGTCCTCCAATGATGTCGGGGGGATTCTGTTCCGTAGCGTGTCCCTTGGTGTAGGCATGAAGACCAGGCCCTTTCCCCTTCGTCTGTGGGAGAAACACACGCGGTCCGGCGTAGACCGGTTCAACCAGCAGCATAGCCGCGGCAACTACGCTCACCATCGCAACGGCGCGGGCCAACCAAGTCCTGTACTTCCTGCGGGTTTTAGATTTCACTGCGCGCGACTCAATATGAAACATGGTTTGACATCCGTTCCCGGTTGTAGATTCCAACACCGTCATCTGCGTATCGCTCCCTCAACTCTCTCTCAGACACTTCGTTCAACGTCCACCACCCTTGGGACTTGGCGAGTGAACCTTCGTGGCACCGGTTTTCAACCCGCCACAGACGCGGGCGCAAACCGATGCCACGCTTCTCGATTCAACAAGTGGACCTAGCTACCCGCCCTCATGTTCACGCCGTCAAAATGCATCAAAATAAACGGCATCCCGAACATCTTTCCTTCGGCGGTTGCATGAACAACGTGATCCTTGGTACGATCCATCACGCCCTTGATCTGCTTGACAACAGCCAGTCGGTCCTGATTACCCGCAGCCTTCGCCATTTTCATCTCCTTCATGATGTTGGGTTTCACAAAGGGAAACGGCATAAACATGGTTTTCAACGGCGTCTTGACCATCCCCTTGGGCGTCGGCTTGTAAGGCGGAATCACCATGTGCAGGGTCAGACCTTTGGATGGATTCCCCGCGTCGGCATCCAAGCGCATCCGGTCACCCTTGCCACGAATGTTTTCATCCACCCACACGTGAATCAACTGCCCCTTGTTGATCAAAGATCCGTCTTTGTACACGTCTCCGGCACCCCAAAACGCCGCGTATGCAAACGTCGTGGGCAGCGCGCGAGGAGCGATGCCGGCCCCGCCGTGAATCAAATGATTGGTAACCACGCCTCCGAAAAACGGAAACGCGCCGCCATGCGCAAGCGGTTTTTTACAAACAACACGATATTTCGCACCGTCGGGCAGTTCAAACTTCGCCTCAAAGTCGATCGTATCCTTGGTGTACGCACCGTCGATGGCCGTCGCGTCCACCACCGACATCTTGACGGTACCCCTGCTCTTGACATCCCAGTCGCTGAACGGACAAGCGTGATCGATGATCGTGTACTTCCCGTCTTTGACCAAACGCATGTCCGTTGCCACACCAAGCATGGGAAAAGGCGCCGGCTCAAACCCGGCAGGTTGATCCGGTGTCCCAAAAATGGCCGGATCCATCGCCCGCGTTCCAGGAAGGCTCAAACGCGCAGGACCGTCGCTTTGATTCACCGTGATTTTCAAAGGGCCTCCCGCTCGCTCCGGCGGGTTAAGGTCTTTACCACGAGCGCGAGCATAAGCATGAAGACCCGGTGCGGGAGTAAGCATCGACGCCGCTTTGCGCGACCGGCGACCTTGCGCCGCCACAGGTTGCACGCAACCGGCCAACAAACCCAGCACCAACAAAGATAAACCAATCCCCTTGCCCGGCGCAAGTCGCAATTTCGCAGATTCGCTGCGGTCGAAAAATTGAGACATCCAAGTCACCTCCTAATAAAAGGTACAGCGCGATAACTTTAGTGCGGGTCGCCAGGCACGTGCCTTTGACCCCAAAACATTCTGCATCTTGTTCGCCCTGCGTTCGCCACAAAAAAACGGCTCATCGCTATAATGGAAAGACGCGAACACCAGCCGCCACGTCAATCGTCCTCAGCTTTCACTTCCCCCGACTCGCCGAAAGGTTTTAGAAAAGCACGCAAGGGATCGGGAACGCGCTCGCCGGGCCATTTCGCAAACGTCCCGAGCAAATCGCTGAACGGCTGACCACAATGGTGTTTTTTCATCGCCGCTTCATGCGTCGAACAATCCGCTTCCCGCCGCAAAACGCCGAAATCCTCCACCGTCCAATCAACCGCATACGACGCAACGTCGCCCAATTTCGAAATCAAAATCACCCGCGGACCGCGAAGACGAATCTGCGTCTCTCCGCGCGGCGTCCGCACATGCACAACCGTGTGCGTTCCTCCGAGTAGGTTTTGCGTCTGAACCGCGCCAACCTTCGCCTCGTCCTGATCCATGGCCGAAAACACGACGAATCCAGGCTGATCCTCGGCCATCCCCACAGCCAGGAAACCACCCGCGAGATTCTGCGTAAACTCCACAACGTCGGCGTTGGCATTTGTGCCGAGTCGCTGATAGCCGGCATATCCGGCGGAGATCGTCATCGCGGTGATCAAGGTCAAAACGATCGGATTGATCCTTCGCTTTCGCGCGATGGTTGTGGCCGTATCGTTTTGCGCCGGTTCCGGCAATCCCGCGGCGTCGTGAGCGAACGCGTTTGTGGTCGTCGTATCTGACACCTGAAAACTCGTTGCCGAATCAGCACATTCGTACATTGCGATCCATTGCAGAATCGCGGCCCGACAATGGGCGACCGTTGAGTCGAAGATCAGAATCCAGCGGATACCGCGCTTTGTGTACAGGAGCGCTATTCCGCGAAGTGGGCCATTCCTTGCATAGTTGGCGAGAATCGAGGGCACCGCACTCCGAAACGCCGCTGACAGCCCCGCTTTCGGACCCGGTGACAAGAATGGACGATTCCGAATCGACACCGGGTGGCGGACGTCGTTGCGGTTGTATGCGTTGCGAGAAAAAGCGGATTCGCTCCGGGTAGCGAATCACTGAGCGCATAAAAAACCGGAGGGGCGAAAGCCCGCTCCGGTTTTTGCGATTATTGCGATTCTATGCGAGTCGTCTAATGACCCGTCGGTTTGGCGGGAAGACCGCCCTGCCCGGCGTTGGCAAGACCTACGGGCACGTATGCCCGGTGGGTTTGGTCGGCATCGAAGCCCCATTAAATACGTTCGCGGCACTGAGGTCGCCAAAGTCTACAAAACCATCCGCGTTGACATCATAAACATTCTGATCGTCTGCAGAACCCGTCTGATTTGCAAAAATCGCCGAAAGGTCTCCGAAGTCAGTGAAGTTGTCACCATTGACGTTTCCGGGCATGACGACGTAATCCACCTCGAATTGCTGAACGCCCGCCCAGGCACCATCGTTGACAACGGCGTACCAGGTCGCATTGGTAAACGCCGTTCCCGTTTCTTCAACGCGGAGCACCGTATTTCCACTCTCCAGCGAGAAGTTGAAACCAGTCGAAAGGTCTCCTCCTAAGAAAGCGCCGGCATCATCGAGCGCAAAAACCTTCACCTCGCCGGTGATCGGAGTGCCGGGGAGGGTTCCGTCAAACGTAAAACGCACTACATTACCACTCGCCCGTGTGAGCGTCGAATCGCATACAGGGCTGGCCGAAGTCATGCCTACCGGCACATCGCCGACGGTGATGACAAGATTCTCAATGGTCCCGACGCCAGCGGCCTCAGTCGCCCAGAACACATCGCCCGTTTCGCCCTGCTTGATAACGTTGGCGAAAAGCTCCGAAATCTGGAGTTCGTACGTGCCCGCAACGGCCGGCGCTGTAATCGTCCCGGTCGCAAGCGTGGCCGTTCCGCAACCAGCGGGCTGGGCAATTCCAGTGAGGACCGTCCCGATCGGAAACGCCGCGTTGGCAACGGTGTTTTCGATCGTGTTTTGCGCACCGCCAACCTGCACAAGATCGCCGCCGATCAATGTCCCGCCAAAACCAGCCGGGTTGGTGATTCCGTCGGGTTTGACGAATCCGGGCATGGGGTTGGTACAGTCGATCGTCCCAGCGGGAACATCCACCGTATCTGCGGCGAGCGCGCCGCCCGTAAAGTGCAAATTGAACCCGACGAGGGCAAGACCTTCGTTCACATCGTCGGACAGGTCGCCGGTGATGTAGAACTGAACCGGGTCGCCGGGGGCGACGGTAATCGCGTTCGTGTCGTTGGCTGTCGCCTTGACGCTGACGTTGAGGTTTGACGCCGTCGCCAACGAAGACGTCACGGTTAAGGCAATGGCCGCTACAATCAGGCGTTTCATCACATTTGCTCCTGCAAGATTCCTAGATACTCAGTGCTATTTTCTTTGCGAGCGGCGATCAATCCACCAGCACGGCCGTACACCGGTGCGGTCGAATCAAGACCGGCGCTGCTGCGCAATCATAGTCGCCTTGCTTGCCGCTTCGCGCGAAAAATAAAAGGGTTCTAAGACCGAAAACTGCCCACGATTTCGACCTGCCGGCAGCGTCCCACCAAGGGAGCAGCCCATGTGCGACAGACCTGTCAATCGCCGTCTCTTACCGGAGTCCCAGCGCAGTCCCTGAATATCTTCGAAGAAAGCGACGCGTAAAAGAGAACCGGGCGTGGGAATCATCCCAAACCCGGTTCGTATCGCTATGTGATGTCGCGGCTAGCGATCGCCGCTTGTTGTCCCGCGCGGTGCCGCAGCGGCTTTGCGAAAAACCACCACGCAGCGCGCCAACCCACACAAGGTCGGGCGGGCGTCTTTGTTACCCCAACCCGAATCAGGCCGTACGACGACGACGACGCATCGCCGTAGCAAGACCGCCGATTCCCAAGAGCGCCAAAGTAGCTGGCTCGGGAACGATTGTAACCGTCGCCGAACCGAAAAGCGGCTCGACGTCTGCGCCAGCGGTCAGTTTGCTTCGCCCGCCGTCCGTGTCGAAGTTGACCTCGAGATTGTAGGTGTTGTTCTCGGCAAGACCTGTCGCATCGACCGTCAGCGTGCCAAGAAGCTGGCTGGACGGTGTCGCAGTTGACGAACCGAAGTACCCAAACTTCCAGTCTGCGCCATCAGCAGCGGAATTGTCAAAAAAACGCGTGACGCCCGGCGTGTTCAATGCAAAACCGGTAATGGCCAAGCCGTCGGGCGATTGGACTACAACGTCAACTGCGTTGAACCCACTTGCGACCCCGAAGTCCGTGACCGTCAGGTCAAAACTCACAACATCCGAATCCCCCGCACCCCGATCAATCGTGACGGCGTCCGACGGACCAAAGCTTACGGTGCCAGCCATGGCCGACGACCCGATGAACCCAATAAGTAATGCTACTACCGCGACTTTTTTCATCACTCTTTCTCCTTTGTCCCTTAAGCCCCCCCGAAATACGCTTCTTTCAGGAAGATGGTGTTAATTGTATCCCCTCTGCTTCTTTTTTCAAGCCCCTACACACTACGGGCAAACGGCGATTGCAGGCCTCGCAGGCTTACTCGAGCCATTCACCGAAAACGCCGCACTGAGATCACCGAAGTCGACAAGACCGTCCGAGTTTACGTCGTTTGGATCGTCATCCGCCGCAGACCCCGTCTGATTCGCAAACATGAAGGACAGGTCTCCGAAGTCGGTCAAGCCGTCCTGATTCGCATTACCCTTGACGGCAGCATAGGTGACCGTCGTATTGCAGAAGGTGACGCGATACCAAGTTTCATTTGCAAGAACCGACCCGTTTTCTTCAATCCGGAGAGTATTCGGACCATCCGCCGAGCAGGTGAAGCTGCCGGCGAGATTCGGACCGGCATCGGCCCCACTGGCATCCAGAGCAACGATCTCAACGCCTGCACACCCCGTTGGGTCGGGAATCGCGCCGCCATAAGTGATTCGAACAACATTGGTCGACAGCTTGCTTAGAGAAGCGTCGCACGCGGGCGCTGCCGAAACAAAGTTCGGGCAAGACGGCCCTGTTCCCACGGTCAGATCAATCGTCCCTCCGCTCAGGCCGCTGCCGGCGCGCCACGTTGTGAGCGGTTCGCCGTTGATGTTGGTTCCAAAACCCCATCGGACATCGGCCCCGCCGAGGTCGGGGTTGGACTGTCCGGCGTTCATCATGTCGAGCGTGTACGTGCCGTCCACGGCGGGGAGTCGAACGGTGATCTCGCCGATTTTCAGCGGCGTTCCATCGCCCGGAAGAACCCGCTGGGCGTTGAGGTTCTCGCCGAGATTGGCCGGGTCCGTGAAGTAGTAAGTGCTGGAGATCACCTTGGGTCGAGCACCGTCGAGTCTTTGCTCGAGGAAGTGGCCACAACCGCAGCTTGTTGAATCGCTGGAACAAAGCGGCGTATCCCCAAAGTACCAAAAACGAATCGAACCACCACCGGGAGTACCATTGGGGCATCCCTGCGGATGGGTCGTAGGCGGCAATGAGAAAATACAACCGCCTCCGGTCGAACACTGATCCAACTCAGCGGAGCTGTTGCTGACATCGAACTGGACGAAACGAAGGGCGTGATCAGTATCACCGCCGTCGTTTGCCAACATAACGTCCAAGTCAACAATGTCGCCAGGACCATACGGACCGGAAACCTGAGGCACGAGCGTAATCGTCGCTCCCGCCTGTACCACAGACGCCATTGCGAGCGTCAAACAACATGCCAGCCCCCGCCTAAGCATTAGCCCATACCTCCTCAACAAAAAAGTTTCTTTCCTTTGCTGTGCTCGTTGGGACGCCGGTCCAATGCGATTTGGACGACATTCCCCTCCAGTCACTGCACCCTAGATTCTAGCCGAACCAGGAAGGCAACGACCCCCCAAGTCGAACGAACCCCACATACCCCTATGGTTTCGCAAGCATTCACCCGCGACCAGAGCCGCTCGTACACGACGCTTATTAAAGCGGACCGATCCGCCCGAGTCAAGCGACCGACTCGGCAAAAATCGACATTTTTGACCCGCCCCAGACCGATAACCCGCTCGATCCCAACCCGTCAAACCCCTGCAGAGTCCTGCCTATTCACAACCAAGCGTTGTAAGTGCGGAAACCATCCACACTTACAGGTGCATGCCGGGTTGGTTCAACGCGTATCGTGCGACGAAAACGCGATGCCGCGTTCCCGGTCGCTGCATAAATAAGAGGACAGAGGGATCGTCGCGGACGGTCTAAAACGGCAGCCCATCCCCAGATCGCGCGTCACCGATATGGGACTTGAACGCCCCATCCGCAACATGCGGAACCCGCGTAAAAACAATCTCGATATAAGACGTTCCTCACCGCTTGCCGGCGAAAACCG
>Ga0114931_10000192_pt1 | contig 70164 bp, 66 predicted proteins | sample 2SBtaG_FD_89579 | JGI IMG/M metagenome (GOLD analysis project Ga0114931, IMG submission 89579) | Deep subsurface microbial communities from Kolumbo volcano to uncover new lineages of life (NeLLi) - 2SBTROV14_V59a metaG | ecosystem: Environmental > Aquatic > Marine > Volcanic | place: Kolumbo... | reverse complement strand
GCCCGTATCGACCCGGGGGCCCAGATTGGGCCCGGCGTAGTGATCGGTGAACGCAGCCGGGTCGAGGTGGGGGTCTTCATCGGTCCCGGATCGGTGATCGGCGACGACTGCCAGATCGGACGGGAGAGCCGCCTGGTGGCGCGGGTGACCCTCTGCGACGGTACCCACATCGGCCAGCGGGGCCTGCTCCACCCGGGTGCGGTGCTGGGGGCGGACGGCTTCGGCCTGGCCAATGACCAGGGCCGCTGGGAGAAGGTACCGCAACTCGGCCGGGTGATCCTGGGCGACGACGTGGAGATCGGCGCCAATACCACCGTGGACCGGGGGGCACTGGAGGACACGGTGCTCGAGGACGGGGTCAAGCTGGACAACCAGATTCAAATTGCGCATAACGTGCGAGTGGGGGCGCATACCGCAATGGCCGCCTGTTCGGGAATTTCCGGATCCACCCGGATTGGGAGCTATTGCACGTTTGGTGGTCAAACCGGCCTGGCCGGCCACCTGACAATCGGTGATAATGTGCACTTTTCCGGTGCATCCCTGGTGACCCGCTCCTTCCAGGAGCCGGGTTACTACAGCGGTAATCTGCCGGCCATGGAGAATAGCAAGTGGCGCAGGGCCATCGCCAGGATCCGCCAGCTTGATGAACTGGCGAAACGCCTCAAGAGGCTGGAAAGGCATATCGATGCGGGTTCAGATGGCCGGAAAAAACAGCAATCACAATAATGTGGAGAGTCATTTGATCGCCATGGACATCAACAAGGTGCTGCGTCTGCTTCCGCACCGCTTCCCCTTCCTGCTGGTCGACCGGGTCCTGGAGTTCGAGAAGGATACCCGCCTGTTGGCGATCAAGAACGTCACCTACAACGAGCCCTTCTTCAATGGCCACTTCCCCGTTTTGCCGGTGATGCCGGGAGTGCTGATCGTGGAAGCCCTGGCCCAGACCACCGGGTTGCTGGCCATGGAGTCCAATCCCGAGACGGCCAACGACTCCACTATCTACCTGTTCGTAGGCATCGACAAGGCCCGTTTCAGGCGCCAGGTGGAGCCGGGTGACCAGCTGCGTCTGGAGGTGATCCAGAGCAAGCTCAAACGGGGCATCGGTTTCTTCTCCTGCACCGCCAGCGTGGATGGTCAGATCGTGGCCAGCGCCGAGATCATGTGCACCGCCAAGGAGATAGAGGTCTGATCGATCCACGCGCCACCATCGATTCCACCGCGCAGCTGGATGAAGGGGTCAAGGTCGGTCCCTTCACGGTGATCGGTCCCGATGTCACTATCGGCAAGGGTACGACCCTCGAATCCCATGTGGTGATAAAAGGGCCGACTCACATTGGTGAGGACAACCATATCTTCCAGTTCGCCTCGGTGGGAGAGGATCCGCAGGACAAGAAGTATGCGGGTGAGGCGACCCATCTGGAGATCGGTGACCGCAATGTGATTCGTGAGTACGCAACCATCAACCGGGGTACGGTACAAGGGGGGGGAGAGACCCGTATCGGTAACGACAATCTGCTGATGGCGTACATTCATATCGCCCATGACTGCCTGTTGAGCAATCACATCATCATGGCCAACGGCGCCTCGATGGGTGGCCATGTCAGTATCCATGACCATGCCATCCTGGGGGGGTTCGCCATGGTGCATCAGTTCTGCCGGGTGGGCGCGCACAGCTTTGCCGGCGTGGGCGCCTTCTTCTCCAAGGATCTGCCACCCTATGTGATGGCCGCGGGCCATCCGGCCAAACCCTACGGGATAAACAGCGAGGGACTGCGCCGCCGGGGTTTCGATGAGGATTCGATACTTCGGATCAAACGCGCCTACAAGCTGATCTACCAGTCGAAGAAACGCCTCACAGAGGCCGTTGACGAACTGCGTGAAATGGCCAGGCAGGCCCCGGAGTTGGAGATACTGGTGGATTTCATCGCCAGCTCCGAACGCAGTATCCTGCGCTGATTCCCTGCGTCCGGCCGGTCGGTGAGGGGCTGATGGGTAGCGGAGAGGAGCTGGAGGTCGGGCCACAACGGATCGGGATCGTGGTCAACGAACCCTCCGGGGATCAATTGGCCGCCGCTTTGGTCCGGGCGCTACTGGCGCAACGGCCAGGGCTCCGCTTCGAAGGCATGACAGGTCCCGCCATGGAGGCTGAGGGTTGCCGTAGCCTGGCAAGGATCGATCCGGTGATGGGGTTGGTGGAGGTGCTGAAACACCTCCCGCGCCTGTTGCGTACCCGATACCGGCTCCAGCGCCACTTCCGCGACCACCCGCCGGAACTCTTTATCGGCGTGGATGCGCCGGATTTCAATCTGCCGCTGGAGCGGCGGCTCAAGCGCTCCGGCATCAAGAGCGCCCATCTGGTCAGCCCGACGGTCTGGGCCTGGCGTCCGGGTCGGGCCAGAGGGTTCGCCCGCACCGTCGACCTGATGCTCTGTCTCTACGCCTTCGAGGTCGACTTTCTGCGCCGTTACCGAGTCAACGCCCGCTATGTGGGCCATCCCCTGGCGGATGAGATCCCCCTGCAGCCCCGGGATGCGGTGACTCAGCGCCGTGACCTGGGGATGCGTCCCGCAGACCCGGCCATCGCCCTGCTTCCCGGCAGCCGTATGAGTGAGGTCAGCCGCCTCAGCGATATTTTCATCCGCACTGCACGCTGGTGCCGGCAACGCCGGCCCGAGTTGCAGTTCGTGATGCCGCTGGTGAACGGGCGGATCCGGCATTGGGTCGAGGCGCGCCTGGCCACCCTTGCCCCGGAGCTGCCGGTGACCCTGCTCGACCGTCACCCCAGAGAGGCCATCCAGGCCGCCGATGCGGTGCTGGTCGCCTCGGGCACCGCCACCTTGGAGTGCCTGCTGCTCAAGCGCCCGATGGTGGTGGGTTACCAGGTATCGCCCCTGACCCACTGGTTGCTGATGGACCTGGGTCTGCTCAAGATCCCCCATGTGGCCCTGGCCAACCTGCTCTCGGAACGGCCCCTGGCGCCGGAGTTCCTGCAGCAGGCCTGCCGGCCCGAGGCTATGGGGCAGGCGCTGCTGGGGTTTCTCGATTCCCCGGCGCGAGTGCAGGAGATCCGCGAGAGCTACCAGCGGATCCACCAGGGGCTGAGGCGCCAGGCCGCCGAGCGGGCCGCCGAGGCGCTCCTGGAACTCCTGGATTCTTGATGAAGGACAGGCCGCTGGTCGCCGGGGTGGACGAGGTGGGTCGGGGACCGTTGGCGGGACCGGTGGTGGCGGCGGCGGTGATCCTCGATCCGGCCAGGCCGATCGGGGGGCTGGCGGACTCCAAGCGGCTCTCGCCCAAGCGGCGCGATCAGCTGGCCGGGCGGATCCGCGCGGACGCCCTCTGCTGGGCCCTGGGGCGGGCCGAGGTGGAGGAGATCGACTGTCTCAATATCCTGCAGGCCAGCCTGCTGGCGATGCAGCGGGCCGTGGCGGGACTGGCGCTGGCCCCGGGACTGGTGCGGGTGGACGGCAACCGGCTGCCTCACCTGGACTGTCCGGCCGAGGCGATCGTGGGTGGCGACGGCCTGGTGGCGGAGATCGGTGCCGCTTCCATCGTCGCCAAGGTGGCCCGCGACCAGGAGATGATCGAACTGGACGGGCGCTACCCGGGTTATGGTCTGGCGCAGCACAAGGGCTACCCCACGCGGATGCACCTGCAGGCCCTGCAGACCCTGGGGGTGAGCCGGATCCACCGCCGCTCGTTCGGACCGGTGCGACGCCTGCTGGAGCGGCAGCCCGGCGCCTAGCCGCAGGCTGCTGGGCGGGGCGCGCCCGGCTCAGACGATGAACTGCCCGGCCAGCCTCTGCAACTGGTTGGCCAGTTCTGAGAGTGACTGATTGGTGCGGACCGCCTCTTGGGCCCCCCCGGCGGTTCGATGCGCCACCTCGGCGATATTCACCACGCTCTGATTGATACTTTCAGCGACTGAACTCTGCTCTTCCGCCGCGCTGGCGATCTGGGTGTTCATGTCGCTGATGCGGTGGACCGCCTGGTTGATCTCCTCGATGGCCTGGCGGGTCTGCGTCACCTCCTCGACCCCCGACTCGGTCCGCTGCAGACCCGCCTGCATGGTGCGGTTGGCGTCGTTGACGTTGGTCTGCAGGCGCTCGATGATCTGCTGGATCTCCTCGATCGACCCCTGGGTCCGCTGCGCCAGGGTGCGGACCTCGTCGGCGACCACCGCGAAGCCCCGCCCGGATTCACCGGCGCGGGCGGCCTCGATCGCGGCGTTGAGGGCCAGCAGGTTGGTCTGGTCGGCGATATTGCGGATGGCGTCCAGGATGGTGCCGATGTTGTCGCTGTCGGCCTCCAGCTTCTTCACCGCGGCCGCCGCGGTCTGTACCTCATCGGCCAGGGTGTTGATGGTCTTGCCGGTGCTGTGGGCGACCCGATCGCCTTCAGATGCGGCCTGCTGGACCTGCTGTGCCGCCACCGCCGCGGAGGACGCATTGCGTGCCACCTCCTGCACAGTGGCCACCATCTCGTTCATGGCGGTCGCCACCTGCTCCGTCTCGGACTGTTCCAGGAGCATGCCCTTCCTAGACTGCTCCGCGGTGGCTGCGCCCTGGGCGGCGGCGCTGGCCAGCTCGTCGATGGCGCTGGTCAGCTCGATGATGACCTCACGGAGCTTTGCCGTGAAGGTATTGAAGGAGCGGGCCAGCTGGGCGAACTCATCCTTGCCGGACGCGTCCAGGGTCTTGGTCAGGTCACCATCGCCCTCGGCGATGTCTTGCAGCCGTCCGGCCAGGGCCTGCAGGGGGCGCTCGATTGAACGACCGATGGCGAGCAGCAGCAGCAACAGCAGCAGGGAGATGGTCAGGGAGAGGGCGATGGCCTTGACCATCAGGCTGGTTGTGGCCTGGTCAAGGGTGGCGCGCATGGTCTGGTTGAGCCCCTTGAGCATCTCCTCCGCCTGGTGGACCCGCTCGCGCATCTCCCCCAGCTTGCCCTGGTCGGGGCTCAGACCCAGGGCCTGGTTGGCGGCCACCAGGGCGTGGAAGTCGCTGCGATAGTGGTCCAGTTCCTGGCGGATCTGCTGCCTGGGCCCATCTCCCAGGCTGGCGTACCCCAGGGCCTGCGCCAGGGTCTCGAAGTTGTGGTCGAACTTCTTCAGATAGGCGAGGTCCTGCCTGAGCATGAAGTCCTTCTCGTTGCGGCGCAGCATCAGCAGGTCGGCCAGGAGCCGGAAGTCACCGAGCCTATCGATCGATCGCTCGGCCTGGTGGACAGACTCCCTGAGGCTTCCATAGAGGCCGTGTTTTTCATCCAGGCCGATCTTCCGCTGCAGCCCGACTACCTCCCGGAAGGTCGCGCCATAGCCGTTCAGCGCCTGTTCCAGGGCCTCGAACCGTTCACCCTTCTGGGCCGTGTCCGGGAGCAGCCCCCGCAGGCTCTCGAGGTCCTGGGTGAGTCGCCGGGAGGCGGCCTCGAAGTGATCGAAATAACGCACCTGCTTGCGGGCGAGGAACTCCTTTTCGTAGCGTCGCAGGCCGAGCATATCCGCCTCGACGGTGGAGACCATGACCTCTCCGTGCATCAGGCTCTGGGTCTGGTCGATGTTGTATCGGGTCAACAGGGTGAGCAGGCCCAATGAGAGGGTCACCGCCAAACCTGCCAGGATCATTTTCAGTCTGATGGTCATAGGAGTCAACCTTGTCATCACATGAGTTCGTCTGTGCTTCTGCGTCCTGTTGGGTCCTGAATCGTCCAATTCCCCGCACCGCGCCGCAGATGCTCCCCTGGAATGGCGTCAGGAGCGGGAAAAACATTAGAAAATTCGCAACAACTGGATTCTCTGCCGATCCCTGAACCTCTGAACAGGGTCCTGGTCAGGGCCCGTTCTGGGTTAGAATCTGCCCCATGCAACCCAGCTTCATCCATCTGCGCATCCACTCCGAATACTCCCTGGTGGATGGCATCGTGCGCATCAAGCCACTGGTCGCCCGGGCTTCGGAACTGGGCATGCCGGCCCTGGCCCTGACCGAGCAGTGCAACCTTTTCTCCCTGGTGAAGTTCTATCAGGCGGCGCAGGCGGCGGGGGTCAAGCCCATCGCCGGGGTCGATTTCTGGCTGCGCAACCCGGAGGAGGTCAACAACCCCTACCGCCTGCTGCTGCTGGTGCAGAACCAGCTAGGCTACAAAAACCTCACCCGACTGGTCTCCCGCAGCTACCGGGAGGGACAGCATCTGGGACGACCGATGTTGGAACGGGGCTGGCTGGAGGGGAATTGCGAGGGGCTCATCGCCCTCTCTGGCGGGCGCCAGGGAGATCTGGGGCGGGCCCTGCTGGTGGGCAACAAGGCCCTGGCGGAGCAGTTGCTGGGACAGTGGCTGGGTCTGTTCGGCGATCGTTTCTATCTGGAGCTGAACCGCACCGGGCGGCCCCAGGAGGAGGCCTGCCTGCACGCCAGCGTGGAGCTGGCCGCCGCCCACGGGGTGCCGGTAGTGGCCACCAATGACGTCCACTTCCTCGACCCGCAAGACTTCGAGGCGCACGAGGTGCGGGTCTGTATCCACGAGGGGCGGACCCTGGACGACCCCCGCCGCCCCCGCGTCTACTCCGAGCAGCAGTATCTGCGGACCCCCGAGGAGATGCAGGCGCTCTTCGCCGATATCCCCGAGGCCCTGGAGAATAGCGTGGAGATCGCCAAGCGCTGCAATCTCCAGCTGACCCTGGGCAGGCACTATCTACCCGATTTCCCGGTCCCGGCCGGCATGACTATCGAGGAGTACTTCGCCGAGGCATCGCGCAAGGGGCTGGAGGAGCGGTTGCAACGGCTGTTCGACAGCGCCGCCCCGGACTTCGCCGAACGGCGCAGGGTCTATGACGAACGGTTACGGATCGAACTGGACGTGATCAACTCCATGGGTTTCCCAGGTTACTTCCTGATCGTCGCCGACTTCATCCAGTGGGCCAAGGACAATAACATCCCGGTGGGTCCGGGACGCGGTTCCGGGGCCGGTTCCCTGGTGGCCTATGCCCTCAAGATCACCGAACTCGACCCGATCGCCCTGGAGCTGCTGTTCGAGCGCTTCCTCAACCCGGAGCGGGTCTCCATGCCCGACTTCGATGTCGACTTCTGCATGGACAAGCGCGATCTGGTGATCGACTACGTGGCGCGCAAATATGGGCGCGACTCGGTCTCGCAGATCATCACCTACGGCTCCATGGCGGCCAAGGCAGTGGTGCGTGACGTGGGCCGGGTGCTGGGCCACCCCTACGGCTTCACCGACCGGGTGGCCAAGATGGTGCCCTTCGAGCTCGGCATGACCCTGGACAAGGCCCTGCAGGAGAGCGAGGACCTGCAACAGGCCTACGCCGGCGACGACGAGGTGCACGACCTGATCGAGATGGCGAAGAAGCTGGAGGGTTGCGCCCGCAATGCCGGCAAGCACGCCGGCGGGGTGGTGATCGCCCCCGGCCTGCTCACCGACTTCACACCCCTCTACTGCGAGGAAGGAGGCGGCAACCTGGTGACCCAGTTCGACAAGGACGACGTGGAGAAGGTCGGCCTGGTGAAGTTCGACTTCCTCGGCCTGCGTACCCTCACTATCGTCGACTGGGCCCTTGAGACGGTCAACGCCACGCGCCGCAAGAGGGGCCAGGAGCCGGTGGACATCAACGCCATCCCGCTGGACGACGAGGCGGCCTTCCGGCTGCTCAAGGGGTGTGAGACCACCGCGGTGTTCCAACTCGAGTCCCACGGCATGAAGACGCTGATCAAAAAGCTGCAGCCCGACTGCTTCGACGACATCATCGCCCTGGTGGCGCTCTACCGCCCCGGTCCCTTGCAGTCGGGGATGGTGGACAACTTCATCAACCGCAAGCATGGTCGGGAGAAGATCGCCTATCCCGATCCCCACTACCAGCATCCCTCCCTGAAGCCGATCCTGGAGCCGACCTACGGGGTCATCCTCTACCAGGAGCAGGTGATGCAGATCGCGCAGGTGCTGGCCGGCTACTCCCTGGGGGGGGCCGACCTGCTGCGCCGCGCCATGGGTAAGAAGAAGGCGGAGGAGATGGCCAAGCAGCGTGCGGTCTTCAAAGAGGGGGCCCGGGCCAACGGGGTCGACCCGGAACTGGCGATGAAGATCTTCGACCTGGTGGAGAAGTTCGCCGGCTACGGCTTCAACAAGTCCCACTCCGCCGCCTACGCCCTGGTCTCCTATCAGACCATGTGGCTCAAGGCCCACTACCCGGCGGCCTTCATGGCGGCGGTCTGCTCGGCGGACATGGACAACACCGACAAGGTGGTGCCACTGATCGAGGAGTGCCGGCGCATGGGGCTCAAGGTGGAGCCGCCGCAGATCAACCTCTCCAGCTACAAATTCACCATCGCCGACGACCAGACCTTGATCTACGGGCTGGGGGCCATCAAGGGGGTGGGGGAGGCGGCCATCGAGGCGATCCTGGTGGAGCGCGCGGCCCGGGGGCCGTTCGCCGACCTGTTCGCGTTCTGCCGGCGCATCGACCTCAGGAAGGTCAACCGGCGGGTCCTGGAGTCGTTGATCCGCGCCGGCGCCCTGGACGGCCTGGGCAGTAATCGCGCCACCCTGACCATGCAGTTGCCTCTGGCCCTGAAGATGGCCGAGCAGCACCACGCCATGCAGGCGGTGGGGCAGAACGACCTGTTCGGCCTCGGGGAACCCCAGTCCCTGGAGGTCCCCCGCCCTCAGGAGGTACCGGCAGACCTGGAGGAGTGGGAGGACGAGCAGCGCTTGCAGGGGGAGAAGGAGACCCTCGGCCTCTATCTCACCGGCCACCCGATCGATCGCTACACAGACGAACTGGCACAGATCGTGACCAGCCGGATCGGTGATCTCAGCCTGGAGAGCGGCCCCGGCGACGGCCAGCAGCGGCGCCGGGGGGTGCCGGTGGTGGTGGCGGGGCTGGTGGTCAGCGCCAGCCACCGCCAGACCCCCCGGGGGCGCATGGGCAGCTTGTTGCTGGACGATCGCAGCGGGCGCATCGAGGCCACCCTGTTCGGCGAGACCTACGAGAGCTATCGGGAGCTGCTGTCGGCGGACCAGATCCTGGTGGTTTCGGGCAGCCTCAATTTCGACGAATATCGTGGTGGGCTGAGCATTCGCGCCGCCCAGTTGCTCACCTTCGAACAGGCCCGGGGGCACTATGCCGGGCAGCTGGGGCTGAAACTGAGTCTCGACGATGCCAACCCCTGCAGCTTCCGCCAGCAACTGCAGCAGACCCTCGATCCCTTCCGGGGGGGCGCCACGGCGATCCGCTTGCACTACCGTCGCGCCGGGGCGGAGGCGGAGATCCTGCTCGGACCGGCCTGGCGGGTCAATCCCACTGATGAACTGCTGAGGCGCCTCGGTCACCTGGTAGGGCCGGAGAATGTGGTGGTGGTCTATAGGCACCGGGGCGGGGGTGACCGGCCGCTCGGATGAGCCCCTTGTCAACCGATCCCCGGGCCCTGCGTTACTCAGGGTAGAGGGGCGGCGCAGGCCGGCCCGAATCTGACAATGCAACTGCAGGAGAGACGTATATGTGCGAACCGGCAGTGTCTAGGGTCGGGGATCGAACAGGGCCAGGCAGGCGGCTTGGTGTCCAGCGGTTGCCGTTGCCGAGGGAGGACGGGCATGGATAGCCTATTGAGCGGCCGGGTCGGTGACGCCCTGGCCTGGGGAATTGGGGGACAGAGGCTGGAAACCAACCCGGCATTGAACCGTTTTCTGATGGGTGTGGAACGCCGTGCCCTGCGCATGGCGACCCTCTCCAGCGGCAGCGTCGACGATGCCCTGGACATCGTCCAGGAGGCGATGCTGAAACTGGTTAGCCGTTATGGTCGGCGCCGGGAGGAGGAGTGGGGGCCGCTGTTTCAGCGGATCCTACAGAACACCCTGACCGACTGGCACCGGCGCAGCTGGGTGCGCAACCGCTGGCGCCAGCTGGTCGCCGGCGGGCGAGAAGACGAACCGGCGGACCCGGTGGGCGCCCTGGCCGACCAGCGCAGCCCCGGGCCGGACCGGGCCATGGGCGATGGCGAGACCATGGAGGCCCTGGAAGAGGCGATCCGGCAATTGCCGCTGCGCCAGCAGCAGGCCTTTATGCTGCGCCTCTGGGAGGGCCTGAACGTGGCCCGCACGGCCCAGGCGATGGGCTGTTCCGAGGGCAGCGTGAAGACCCACTACTCGCGTGCGGTGAACAGCCTGCGCGGCAAGCTGGAGGGCTATTGGCCATGACTCAAGGCAGCCACGACGACCGGTTTCTGGGCCACGTCAAGGCGCGGCTGGAGGCCAGTGAGGGGCAGCTGGACGAGCTGACCCGGGCACGCCTGGGGGCCGCCCGGCGGCGCGCCCTGGAAGTGGGCGGCCAGGGCCCTGCCTGGTCCCTGGGTGATCTGCTGGTGTGGGGGCGCGGTCTGCGCCAGGGGCTGGTGATCGGCCTGCTGCTGCTCTCACTGGGGGTGGCCCTGCAGTTTCGCGCCCCCTCTACGGCGCCCCAGCAGATGCTGCCCCTGTTCGAGGACATGGAGCTGCTGGGGGAGAGCGAGGAGCTGGATCTCTACCAGGAGCTGGATTTCTATCTGTGGGTGGCGGGTGAACATGAGGCCGGTTGAGGGGATGCTGCTGGGGCTGTCACTGTTGTGGGGCGGTGGCCTGCCGGCGGATCAGACCGGGGCGGAGGAGGGGGCGCCCAGCATCGAGCTGCTGGAGTTTCTCGGTGGTTTCGAGACCCCCGAGGGGGAGTGGTTCGATCCCCTGCAACTGGCGGAAGGGTCTCCAGAGCGTTCCAAGGTCGAGGTGAACGATGATGATTAGACCGTCCTGGAGCGGCCGTACCTGGCCCAAGATCGGCGTTCCAAGGTCGAGGTGAACAATGATGATTAGACTCCTCTTGCTGGCCCTGCTGTACTGCCTGAGCGGCTTGGCGGGGGCGGACGAGCAAGCGGCCGTCACCCCCTGGGAAAGCCTGACGCCCGCCCAGCAGAAGGTCCTGCAGCCCCTCGAAAAGCAGTGGGGAGAACTCCCGGCAGAGCGTCAGCAGCGTCTGCTGAAGGGGCTGGAGCGCTGGCGCAAGATGTCACCGCAACAGCGCCAGCGGGTCAAGAAACGTCTCAAGCACTGGAAACAACTCACCCCCGAGCAGCGCCGCAAGATCCGCAAGCGCTTCAAACGGTTTCTCGCCCTGTCACCGGAGGAGCGCCAGCGGCTCAAGGAGCGTTACCGTCGCTTCAAGCAGCTGCCCGCGGCCGAACGCAAGGCCCTGCGCGAGCGCTGGCAGGGCATGAGCAAACAGGAGAAGCGCCGGATCATCAGGCGCTTGCGGCGTCATCACCGCCTCAGCCCCCGGCAGCGCAGGCAGCTGCGCGGTGAGTGAAGAGGGCGCCATGGCCTACCCAGTTGGTGGGAGTACCCGGAGCAGGACCCCGTGTGGGCGGGACCCGTGGTGTCCGGTCCCTCCCGGGGTCGGCAAACCGCTGCCTTGCCCAGCCCCATTGACCCCCCACACTGTTCTAGCAAAACCGATTCCGGTATAGTCCGTCCATGGATCTGAACTTTCTCGAATTTGAGCAGCCGATTGCGGAACTTGAGGCGAAGATCGAAGAACTTCGCCTGGTCGGCGACGACAATGAGATCAATATCCAGGACGAGATCACCCGTCTCGAGAGCAAGAGCCAGGCCCTCACCGAGTCTATCTTCTCCAATCTCAAGCCCTGGGACATCTCCCAGCTCTCCCGCCATCCGCAGCGCCCCTATATGCTCGACTACGTGGGGCGGATCTTCGATGAATTCCATGAGCTGCACGGCGACCGGGCGTTCGCCGACGACCACGCCATCGTCGGCGGGGTGGCGCGCCTAGAGGGCGAGCCGGTGATGATCATCGGCCAGCAGAAGGGGCGGGACACCAAGGACAAGCTCTATCGCAACTTCGGTATGCCCCGTCCCGAGGGCTACCGCAAGGCGCTGCGCCTGATGGAGATGGCGGAGCGCTTCGGGCTGCCGATCCTCACCTTCATCGATACCCCCGGGGCCTACCCGGGCCTGGACGCGGAGGAGCGGGTCCAGAGCGAGGCGATTGCGCGCAATCTCAAGGTGATGTCCGGGTTGCGCACCCCCATCATCTGCACCGTCATCGGCGAGGGGGGGTCCGGCGGGGCCCTGGCCATCGGCGTGGGCGACCGCCTGATGATGCTGCAATACAGCACCTATTCGGTGATCTCGCCGGAAGGGTGCGCCTCGATCCTGTGGAAGAGCGCGGACAAGGCCCCCCTGGCGGCCGAGGCCATGGCGATCACCTCCGAGCGCCTCAAAGAGCTGGAGCTGATCGACGAGATCGTCCACGAGCCCCTGGGGGGCGCCCACCGGGACATAGAGGCCATGGCCAAGCATATCAAGCACGCCCTGCTCGAGGGCCTGGAGAATCTGCGCAGCATGGCCATCGACAAGCTGTTGGACACCCGCTACCAGCGGCTCATGCAGTACGGCCAGTACGCCAGCGAGTGAGGCCCGGCAGCGACTGGCTGCTGCGCATGCTGGAGCAGTTCCCCCAGGCCGGGAGCTGTCATCTCGCCTTTAGTGGCGGCCTCGACTCCAGTGTCCTGCTCCATCTCCTGAGCGAGATCCGCACTCGCCTGCCCATGCCGATCCGGGCCCTCCATGTACACCATGGCCTGCAGGCCGGGGCCGACGCCTGGGAGCGTCACTGCGCGGCCCGCTGTCGTGAGCTGGCGATCCCCTACCGCTCTCTCCAGGTGGAGCTGCCGGCGTTGGCCGGCGAGAGCCTGGAGGCCCGGGCCCGGGAGCTGCGTTACCAGGCCCTGGCGGCCGAACTGGGGGAGGGCGACCTGCTGTTGACCGCCCAGCACCAGGACGATCAGGCCGAGACCCTACTGCTGCAACTGTTGCAGGGGGCGGGCCCCGCCGGACTGGCGGCCATGCCGGCCCGGGCACGCTGTGGCGCTGGCTGGCTGCTACGGCCCCTGCTCGACTGCTCCCGCAGCGAACTGGAGGCCTATGCCAGGGCCCGGGGGATCGGCTGGGTGGAGGATCCGAGCAATCAGGACCCCCGCTTCGACCGCAACTTCCTGCGCCATGAGGTCATGCCGCTGCTGCGTCGGCGCTGGCCCGCGGTGGCCGCCACCCTGGCCCGCTCCGCCCGCCTCAGCGCGGAGCTGAGCGAACTGGGGGGCGAGCTGGCTGCCCAGGACCTGGCGGCCTGCGTCGGCGCCGGGCCCGGCAGGCTCTCGGTCGGTGCCCTGCGGGCCCTGCCGGCCCCCCGGGTACGCAACCTGCTGCGCCACTGGGTCCAGCGGCAGGGTGGGACCCCGCCGGGCTCCCGCCATCTGCAGCGCCTGCTCGACGAGTGCCTCGACAGCCGCCCGGATGCCCAGCCCCTGGTGCGCTGGGCCGACCAGGAGGTGCGGCGCTTCGGTGGCGAACTCTTCCTGCTCGAACCCCTGCCGCCGCACGACCCGGGCCGGCGCCTGGAGTGGCCGGACCAGACCCCGTTGCGCCTGCCTGCGGGGTTGGGCGAACTGGTCCTGGAACCGGTGGAGGCGGGGATCTCCGCGCGCCGCTGGGCCGCCGCCCGGGTCGAGGTGCGTTTCCGCCAGGGGGGCGAACGCTGCCGGCCCGCGGGTTCCGCCCACCACCGCCGCCTCAAGGAGCTGATGCGGGTGTGGGGCATCCCTCCCTGGGAGCGGGAACGCATCCCCCTGGTCTATCTCGATGGGGAGCTGGCGGCGATTCCCGACCACCTCTGGTGCGAGCCCTTCGACGCCCCGGCCGGTGCTAGGGCACTGCTGCCCCGCTGGCGCCGGCCTTAGCCACCTGCCGGGCCTGCTCCAGTTCCAGCAGCAGCTCCTGCAGGGGGGGGATGTCGTCGTTGCGCTCCAACAGGGTGGCGATGGGGCCCAGTTGCCGGACCACCTCCCGGTAGAGTTGCCAGACCGGGTCCTTGAAGTGGCTGGTGTTGGCATCCCACTCGTATTCGCTGCGGTGCATCAGGGGCGCCAGATGGATCTGCCAGATGCGTTCCCCGGGCAGCCGCTCCAGGTAGTCCCTGGGCCGGAAACCCTGGGCCAGGCCATTGGTGATGACGTTGTTGAGGTCGAGCAGGATCAGGCAGTCCGCCGCCTCGGCGACCACCGTCAGAAACTCCGCCTCGCCCATCTGGCCGGCTGGCTGGGGGTGGGGATCGGCGATGTTTTCCACCAGGATGCGCCGTCCCAGGGCCTCTTGTACCTGGGTGATGCGTGGCACCAGGTGGTCGAGCATCTCGCGGGTACGGGGCAGGGGGCGCAGGTCGTAGCTGTGGGACATGCCCGGGGGCGTCCAACAGAGGTGATCGGAGATCAGCTGCGGCTCGAGGCGCCGCGCCAGCACCGCGAGACGGGCCAGGTAGTTCGGGTCGATGGGGTCGGGGCCGCCCAGCGAGAGGGCGCCGCCGTGCAGGGCCAGGGGGTAGTGGGCGCGGATCCGCTCCAGGGCGTCGAGTGTCTGACGATCGGCCTGCAGATAGCTGTCGGTGAGGATCTCCAGCCAGTCCACCGGGGGGAGCTGGTCGAGGATCGGCGCCACCAGTTCACGCCGCAGTCCCAGACCGAAACCGAGTTGTGGGCGTGGTGTGAGTTGCTGTGGCATGCCCGGACTCAATGCAGCAGGTTGAAGAGGCGGCTGCGGTAGCGTTTGACCAGCTCGCCCTCGTTGCCCAGCAGGGCGAAGACCTCCACGATGGCCTTGCGCGCCGCATCGTCCAGATAGTGACGGTCCGCCTGCATCGATCGCAGCAGCAGTTCCAGGGCGGCCTCATAGTCGTTCGCCATGACCCGGTGGGCCGCCAGCTGGTAGAGCGCCTGCGGGTCCGTCGGCGAGCCTTGCAGGATCTGCTCCAGGCGCTCCACCGGGGGGGCGGAGTCGGCGACCCGGTCGAACTGGATGCGCGCCAGCAGGGCCACCACCTCCGGTTTGTCCCGTTCCTCCGGCGGCAGCTCCCGCAGCAGGCGTTCGGCGTCTTCCAGCTCCCCCAGGGTGGCCTTGTAGCGGGCGTAGGAGATCCGGACCCGGGGGGAGTCCGGGTCCATCCGGTTGGCCTGTTCGATCAGCTCGCCGGCCTGTTTCGCCTGGCCCTGCAGCAGCAGGGAATCCGCCCGTTCGAGCAGGGTGTCGGACTCCCGTGGGATGTTGCGGTCGAGGAAGGCGCGTACCTGGGGTTCCGGCAGGGCGCCCATGAATTCGTCCTTCGCTTGCCCGTCGAGGAACAGCTTGACCGTGGGCAGGCTGCGGATGCCGTACTGGGCCGCCAGTTCGCGCTGCTCCTCGGTATTCACCTTGGCGAGGATGAATTTGCCCTGGTACTCCTCCGCCAACCTGGCCAGCAGCGGCATCAGGCTCTTGCAGGGGGCGCACCAGTCGGCCCAGAAGTCCACCAGCACCGGCTGTTGCCGGGAGCCCTCCACCACGACCCGCTGGAAGTCGTCGGCGCCAACCTCGAAGATGTAGGGGGAGTCGACCATCTGCTTGTTCAGTCTCCGTTTCAACCTAGAATCCTCAGTTGGACAGGGTAAAGTGTGCGTTTGCGGTGGTGCAGGGCAAGGCGCAACGACGCGGAATAGTTAAACTATTCCAAGGAGTTGTAACACAGCCATGCGCCACCGCAGGCGTGCAATTTGCCCTGTAGCGTGATTCACCCAACGGGTGACAAGGTAAATCGAAGCGAGTGTTTTTCATATCAATCACTTAGTTTCAGAATGGAGCGATCAACTGAGGAATCTAGGTTCAACCAAATGCTGGCATTATATACTGTCTCGGGGGGCCTCGTGCCCTTGAAATTCCCCGCCGGGGGACCCATTCACTGCCCAGATAGAAACTCCCACAGGAAACGGACAAATGAGTGATTCGGTACATATCGTCTGCCCCCACTGCGATGCCATCAACCGCTTGCCGGCGAACCGGCTGGGTGAGGGCGCCAAGTGCGGCAAGTGTCACCAACCCCTGTTCACCGCCACCCCCCTGGCATTGAATAGTGCGCGCTTCGCCCGGCATGGCCAGAAGAGTGACATCCCCCTGTTGATCGATTTCTGGGCCCCCTGGTGCGGTCCCTGCCGCATGATGGCCCCAGCCTTCGAACAGGCCGCCGCCCAGCTCGAGCCCCAGGTGCGCCTGGTCAAGATCAACACCGAAGAGGAGCAGCAGCTGGCGGCCCAGTATGGTATCCGCAGCATCCCCACCCTGATGCTGTTTCATCACGGCCGCGAGATCGCCCGCCAGCCGGGGGCCATGGACGCCGGCGGGATCGTCGCCTGGACCCACCAGCATCTGCGGTGAAATGGACAGAGTGCGCGTTCCCTTGTAGAATCTGGCCGGCGTTCGCGGGCAGGAAACATCCGAACCGACCCCTATCCAGGTGGTGGATCCGGAGTCCGCTGAATCCAATTCGACTTTCTTGAGACAGGGCGAGCCTCCGGGTTGGCCCTTTTTCGCGCCTGCAACGGAGGATTCCTTGACCAAGCCAGCGCTACTGGTCCTGCAAGATGGCACCTGCTTCAGGGGCGAGTCCGTTGGGGCCGAGGGTCAGTCGGTGGGTGAGGTGGTGTTCAACACCGCCATGACCGGTTATCAGGAGATCCTCACCGATCCCTCCTACAGTCGCCAGATCGTCACCCTGACCTATCCCCATATCGGCAATACCGGGGTCAACCCGGACGACGAGGAGTCCACCCGTATCCATGCGGCCGGGTTGGTGATACGTGATCTGCCTCTGCTGGCCAGTAACTGGCGCAGCCAGGAGGGCCTCGACGCCTATCTACAGCGCCAGGACATAGTCGCTATCGCCGGCATCGATACCCGCAGGCTGACCCGTCTGCTGCGTGAACGGGGGGCGCAGAACGGCTGTATCCAGGCCGGCGACGCCGTCGACGAGGCGGCCGCCCTGGCCGCGGCCCAGGACTTCCCCGGTCTCCAGGGCATGGATCTGGCACAAGAGGTGACCACCCACATACCCTACGAGTGGGCCCAGGGGTGTTGGTCCCTGGAGGCGGGCATGCCAGAGGCGCCCCATCCCATCGAGGAGCGGCTGCCCCTGCACGTGGTGGTCTACGACTATGGGGTCAAACGCAACATCCTGCGCATGCTGGTGGACCGGGGCTGCCGCCTGACGGTGGTGCCGGCCCGGATGCCCGCCCGGGAGGTGCTGGCCCTGGAACCCCACGGGGTCTTCCTCTCCAACGGCCCCGGCGACCCGGAGCCCTGTGACTATGCCATCCAGGCGATCCGCGAGATCGTCGAGACCGGCTTGCCGGTGTTCGGTATCTGCCTGGGTCATCAGCTGCTCGCCCTGGCCAGCGGGGCGCGCACGGTAAAGATGAAGTTCGGTCACCATGGCGCTAACCACCCGGTGCAGGAGCTGGTGACCAGGCGGGTGATGATCAGCAGCCAGAACCATGGCTTCGCAGTAGACGAGGAGAGCCTGCCGGAGCATCTGCGGGCCACCCATCGTTCCCTGTTCGATGCTTCCCTGCAGGGCATTCACCGCAGTGACCGGCCAGCCTTCGGCTTCCAGGGCCACCCGGAGGCCAGCCCGGGCCCCCACGACGTGGCCCCGGTGTTCGATCACTTCATCGACCTGATGCAGTCTGCACTCCACAACTGAACGATCTTCGGGTGGCCAGCTGGAAATGGAGTCGCTGTCGTATCCTGCGGCGGCAGGGATGTGGGGCCAAGGCATAACTGATTGATTATATTTGTATTAATTCGCGTTCATATGTGGACTTGAATCCTACATGCCAAAACGTACAGACATAGAGAGCATCCTGATCATCGGCGCCGGGCCCATCGTCATCGGTCAGGCCTGCGAGTTCGACTACTCCGGGGTGCAGGCCTGCAAGGCGCTGCGCGAAGAGGGCTACCGGGTGATCCTGGTCAACTCCAACCCTGCCACCATCATGACCGACCCGGAGATGGCGGACGCGATCTATATCGAGCCCATCACCTGGGAGACACTGGAGCGCATCATCGCCCGGGAGCGCCCGGACGCCCTGCTGCCCACCATGGGGGGGCAGACCGCTCTCAACACCGCCCTGGACCTGGTGCGCGAGGGGGTGTTGGAGCGTTACGGGGTGGCGCTGATCGGCGCCTCCCAGGAGGCCATAGACAAGGCGGAGGACCGGGACCTGTTCCGCCGGGCGATGCGCAGGATCGGCCTGGAGATGCCCCGCGCGGCGGTGGCCCACAGCATGGAAGAGGCCTTGCAGGTCCAGGCCGGGATCGGCTTTCCGACCATCATCCGCCCCTCCTTCACCATGGGTGGCAGTGGCGGGGGGATCGCCTACAACCCGGAGGAGTTCGTGGAGATCTGCGCCCGCGGGCTCGACCTCTCGCCCACCAACGAGCTGCTCATCGAGGAATCGATCCTCGGCTGGAAGGAGTTCGAGATGGAGGTGGTGCGCGACCGCAACGACAACTGCATCATCATCTGCTCGATCGAGAACCTCGACCCCATGGGGGTGCATACCGGCGATTCAATCACCGTGGCGCCGGCCCAGACCCTGACCGACAAGGAGTACCAGATCATGCGCGACGCCTCCCTGGCGGTGTTGCGCGAGATCGGCGTGGAGACCGGTGGCTCCAACGTGCAGTTCGCCATCGATCCGGACACCGGACGCATGATCATCATCGAGATGAACCCCCGGGTGTCGCGCTCCTCGGCCCTGGCCTCCAAGGCTACCGGCTTTCCCATCGCCAAGGTGGCGGCCAAGCTGGCGGTCGGTTATACCCTGGACGAACTGCGCAACGAGATCACCGGCGGCGCCACCCCGGCCTCCTTCGAGCCGACCATTGACTATGTGGTCACCAAGGTGCCGCGTTTCGCCTTCGAGAAGTTCCCCAAGGCGGACGACCGGCTCACCACTCAGATGAAGTCGGTGGGTGAGGTGATGGCCATCGGGCGCACCTTTCAGGAGTCCCTGCAAAGGCCCTGCGCGGCCTGGAGACCGGCAAGTACGGCCTCTGCGATGTTCTGGACCTGGCCGACGAGGGGGCGCGGGAGCGTTTGATCCAGGAGTTGCGCCTGCCAGGGCCGGAGCGGCTCTGGTATCTGGCCGAGGCCTTCCGCATGGGCATGAGCCTGGAGGAGGTGCAGGGACACAGCCGCATCGATCCCTGGTTTCTGGTGCAGATCGAGGAGCTGGTGGGCATCGAGCGGGAGGTGGCCGGGGCGGGCCTGGAGGCACTGGATGGCGAGCGCCTGAGGTACCTCAAGCGCAAGGGATTCGCCGATCGGCGCCTGGCCATGCTGGTGGATTCGAGCGAGGCAGAGATCCGTCGCCGCCGCCATGCCGCCGGGGTGCGCCCGGTCTACAAGCGGGTCGATACCTGCGCCGCCGAGTTCGCCACCAGCACTGCCTACCTCTACTCCACCTACGAGGAGGAGTGCGAGGCCCAGCCCAGCGGACGGCGCAAGATAATGGTGCTGGGTGGTGGTCCCAACCGCATCGGCCAGGGTATCGAGTTCGACTACTGCTGCGTGCATGCCGCCTTCGCCATGCGCGAGGATGGCTACGAGACCATCATGGTCAACTGCAATCCGGAGACCGTCTCCACCGACTACGACACCTCCGACCGGCTCTACTTCGAGCCCCTGACCCTGGAGGACGTGCTGGAGATCATCGCCAAGGAACAGCCGAGCGGGGTGATCGTGCAGTATGGTGGCCAGACCCCGCTCAACCTGGCCCGGGAACTGGAGGCCGCGGGGGCGCCGATCATCGGCACCAATCCCGACTCCATCGACCTGGCGGAGGACCGGGAGCGTTTTCAGCTGCTGGTGGAGAAGCTCGCGCTGCGCCAGCCCCCCAACCGCACCGCCACTGAGCCCGAGCAGGCGGTCAGTCTGGCCCGGGAGATCGGTTATCCGCTGGTGGTGCGCCCCTCCTATGTGCTGGGGGGGCGGGCCATGGAGATCGTCTATGGCGAGCAGGAGCTGCGCCGCTACATGCGCGAGGCGGTGAGCGTCTCCAACGACTCGCCGGTGCTGCTGGACCGTTTCCTCGATGACGCCATCGAGGTGGACGTGGATGCCATCTGCGACGGTAAGGAGGTGCTGATCGGCGGTATCATGGAACACATCGAGCAGGCGGGGGTCCATTCCGGCGACTCGGCCTGCTCCCTGCCGCCCTACACCCTCTCCCCGGCGGTTCAGGACCGGATGCGCGACAAGATCCGCCGCATGGCCCTGGAACTCAAGGTGGTGGGGCTGATGAACACCCAGTTCGCCATCAAGGATGACCTCATCTACCTGCTGGAGGTCAATCCCCGCGCCTCGCGCACCGTGCCCTTCGTCTCCAAGGCCACCGGAGTGCCCCTGGCCAAGGTGGCGGCGCGCTGCATGGCCGGTGTCAGTCTGGCCGAGCAGGGCATCACCCGGGAGCTGATCCCCGACAACTATTTCGTCAAGGAGGCGGTCTTTCCGTTCGTCAAGTTCCCCGGCGTGGACACCGTGTTGGGGCCGGAGATGAAGTCCACCGGCGAGGTCATGGGGGTTGGGCGAACCTTCGGCGAGGCCTACCACAAGGCGGTGCTGGGGAGTGGCGCCCACTTGCCCCGGAGTGGACGGGCCCTGCTCAGTGTACGCGATGCGGACAAGAACCGGGCCGTGCAGGTGGCCGGGGATCTGGCCGGATTCGGTTTCAAGCTCTACGCCACCGGTGGCACCGCCCAGGCGATCCAGGAGGCGGGGATCGCCTGCGAGCGGGTCAACAAGGTGAAGGAAGGGCGCCCGCACATCGTCGACATGATCAAGAACCGGGAGATCGACTTCATCGTCAATACTACCGAGGGGGCCCAGGCGATCGCGGATTCGGCGGAGATCCGCCGTACCGCGTTACAGCACAAGGTCACCTACACCACCACCATCTCCGGCGCCGAGGCGACCTGCCTGGCGCTCAAGCAGCTGGATGAGCTCAGCGTCAACCGGCTGCAGGACCTGCACGACTGACCCACCAAGATCGAGGATAGTGAAAATGAGCAAGGTACCTCTCACCGCAAAGGGCGCTGCCAAGCTGCGGGCGGAGCTCGAAGAACTGAAGCGGGTCGCCCGCCCCAAGGTGATCAAGGCGATCGCCGAGGCGCGTGAACATGGCGATCTGAAGGAGAACGCCGAATATCATGCGGCGCGGGAACAGCAGGGCTTCATCGAAGGCCGCATCAAGGACCTGGAGGGCAAGCTTTCGCACGCCCAGATCATCGATGTCACGACTATCGATGCCGGCGGCAAGGTGGTATTCGGCGCCACCGTGGACCTGCTGGAGCTGGACAACGACCAGGAGTTCACCTACCAGATCGTCGGCGACGACGAGGCCGACATCAAGCAGGGGCTGATCTCCGTCAGTTCCCTCATCGCCCGGGCCCTGATCGGCAAGTCCGAGGGGGAGGAAGTCTATCTGCAGACCCCGAATGGGGCCAGGGAGTTCGAGATCCTCGAGGTGCGTTACGAGTAGTCGTCAGGCTCAGACGATGATCCGACGCCCTTTTTTCTTTGGGTTGGGGCGATAGAGGATCGCCACCTGGCCAATGAGCTGCACCAGCTGGGCATGTAGGCGCCGGGCGATCGTCTCGCCCATGCCATTGCGCTCCGCCCTCTCCGAGCCCGCCAGTTTGACCTTGATCAGCTCATGGGCCTCCAGGGCAATCTCGATCTCGTCGAAGACCGCCTGGCTCAGGCCCTTCTGCCCCGCGGTCACGACCGGCCTCAGGTGGTGGGCCTGCTGCTTCAGGGTGCGGATCTGCTGGGGATTGAGTTGCATGGTCGGAGCCACTCCGTAAAAAAGGGCGCTATGATGCTCGGTTATTCCGTAATTTTAAGGTCGCTTCGAGCGCACAGGATATAGACTCCCATGAAACGCAGCAAGAGTAGTCGCCAGTGGCTCGACCGGCACTTCAACGACGACTATGTGAAGCGCGCTCAGAAGGCGGGCTATCGCTCGCGGGCAGCCTACAAGCTGTTGGAGATCCAGCAGCGCGACCGCCTCATCCGCCCGGGCATGCGGGTGGTGGACCTGGGTGCGGCCCCCGGGGGCTGGTCCCAGGTGGCGCGAGACTTGGTGGGTGAGCAGGGCGAGGTGGTGGCCCTGGACCTGCTCGAGATGGAACCGATCGCCGGGGTCTCCTTCATCCAGGGCGATTTTCGTGAGCCGGGGCCGTTGCAGGCGCTGCGCGGCTGTCTGGGAGGTGAGCCGGTGGACCTTGTAATCTCCGATATGGCGCCCAATATAACCGGTATGGCGAGCGTGGATCAGCCCCGCTCCATCTATCTCTGTGAACTGGCCCTGGAGTTCGCCCGGGAGCGGTTGCGTCCCGGGGGCGGCCTGTTGATGAAGGTCTTCCAGGGCGAGGGTTTCGACAACCTGCTGAAGGAGATGCGCGGCTCCTTCACCCGGGTGGTGAGCCGCAAGCCCAAGGCCTCACGGCCAAAAAGCCGCGAGATCTACCTGGTAGCGGGGAACTTCAAACTATAGTACCTTACCAATTAGTTAACCAAGGCCCCTGAACCGCAGGCAATCGAGCCTGCTGGTGAGTAACCGGTCGCTATGCCCTTTTAGCCCAGGTAAATCGCGTGTGATGTCCGTTACACCGTCCTCCTGAGCGGGGAACGGCCTACCAGAACCAGCCCGGTTTCTTCCGCCATGCCCGGGGCGACTTGCGAGGTGTTTTCTTTTGAACGATATGGCAAAAAACCTGATCCTCTGGGTGGTGATCGCGGTCGTCCTGATGACGGTCTTCAACAACTTCTCAACCACCCATAACAAGGCCCAGTCCATCAGCTATTCCGAGTTCATCAACCAGGTGAAGTCAGGTGGCGTGAAAAAGGTCAGCATCACCAACGGTCGCGAGATCGAGGGGATATTCAGCTCCGGACAGCACTTTTCCACCTACAGCCCCGGGGACGAAGGGCTGATCGGCGATCTCCTCAACAACAATGTGGAGATCCTGGCCAAGCCCCCGGAAAAGCCCTCGCTGCTGATGAACATCCTCATCAACTGGTTCCCGCTGTTCGTGCTGATCGGCCTGTGGATCTTCTTCATGCGCCAGATGCAGGGGGGCGGCGCCGGTCGTGGCGCCATGTCCTTTGGCAAGAGCAAGGCGCGCATGCTCACCGAGGACCAGGTCAAGGTCACCTTCAACGACGTGGCCGGGGTCGAGGAGGCCAAGGAGGAAGTCACCGAGATGGTGGATTTCCTGCGCGACCCCTCCAAGTTCCAGAAGCTCGGCGGCAAGATCCCCAAGGGGGTGCTGATGGTCGTCTCCCCGGTACCGGCAAGACCCTGTTGGCCAAGGCCATCGCCGGCGAGGCCAAAGTCCCCTTCTTCACCATCTCGGGCTCCGACTTCGTCGAGATGTTCGTCGGCGTCGGCGCCTCGCGGGTACGGGACATGTTCGAGCAGGCCAAGAAGCACGCCCCCTGCATCATCTTCATCGACGAGATCGATGCGGTGGGCCGCCACCGCGGCGCCGGTCTGGGGGGTGGGCACGACGAGCGTGAGCAGACCCTCAACCAGCTGCTGGTGGAGATGGATGGCTTCGAGGGTAACGAGGGGGTGATCGTGATCGCCGCCACCAACCGCCCGGACGTGCTCGATCCGGCACTGTTGCGCCCCGGTCGCTTCGACCGCCAGGTGGTGGTGCCCCTGCCGGATATGCGTGGGCGTGAGCAGATCCTCAAGGTCCACCTGCGCAAGGTGGCGGCGGCGGACGATGTCAAGCCCGCCATCATCGCCCGCGGCACCCCGGGTTTCTCTGGCGCCGACCTAGCCAACCTGGTGAACGAGGCGGCCCTGTTCGCCGCACGCTCCAACAAGACCCTGGTGAGCATGGAGGACATGGAACGGGCCAAGGACAAAATCATGATGGGGTCGGAGCGCCGCTCCATGGTGATGAGCGAGGACGAGAAGAAGCTCACTGCCTACCACGAGTCGGGCCACGCCATCGTGGGAAGGATGGTGCCCTCCCACGACCCGGTCTACAAGGTCAGCATCATCCCCCGTGGGCGCGCCCTGGGGGTCACCATGTTCCTGCCGGAACAGGACAAGTACAGCCTCAGCAAGGAGTCCCTGGAGAGCCAGATCTCCAGTCTGTTCGGCGGGCGGATCGCCGAGGAGCTGATCTTCGGTCTCGACAAGGTCACCACCGGCGCCTCCAACGACATCCAGCGAGCCACCGAGCTGGCGCGCAACATGGTCACCAAGTGGGGCCTGTCGGATCGCCTCGGTCCCCTCACCTACAGCGAGGAGGAAGAGGAGGTCTTCCTCGGTCGTTCGGTGACCCAGCACAAGAATGTCTCGGACGACACCGCCCACACCATCGACGAGGAGGTCCGCAACTTCATCGATCGCAACTATGAGCGTGCCCACCGGATCCTCACGGAGAACCTGGACAAGCTGCACCTCATGGCCGAGGCGCTGATGAAGTACGAGACCATCGATTCGGATCAGATCGACGATATCATGGCGGGCAAGAAGCCCCGGCCACCGAAGGATTGGGACGAGCCCGAGATCGACGCGGGCGACGGCGCCAAGCCCTCCGGGGAGGCGACCCCCAGTAGCGATGCCTCCGGCGCCATTGGCGGTCCCGCCAATCAGCACTGATCCACGGGTTGAACCTCGACTGCGCCGGCAGGGCCCTCGACCTGGGTAGGCCCCGGGTCATGGGCATCCTCAATGTCACCCCCGACTCCTTCTCCGACGGTGGCCGCTTCCGTGCGCCGGAGGCGGCCCGCGCGCGGGCCCGTGAGATGGTCCGGGAGGGGGCGGCGATCATCGATATCGGCGGCGAGTCGACCCGTCCCGGGGCCGCGCCGGTCAGCGAACAGCAGGAGCTGGAACGGGTCATACCGGTGATCCGGGCCCTGGCGGCGGAGTGCCCGGTCCCCCTCTCCATCGATACCAGCAAGCCGGCGGTGATGCGTGAGGCGGTGGCGGCCGGCGCCGGCATGATCAACGACGTGCTGGCCCTGCGCGCCCCGGCCGCCCTGGAGACGGCGGCCGGGCTGGGAGTGCCGGTCTGTCTCATGCACATGCAGGGGGAACCCCGCAGCATGCAGCGGGCGCCCCGCTATGACGATGTGGTGGCGGAGGTGGCGGGATTCCTGCAACGGCGTGTCGACGCCTGTATCGCGGCGGGTATCCCAACCGAAAGGCTGCTCATCGATCCCGGCTTCGGGTTCGGCAAGACCCTGGGGCACAACCTGAGCCTGTTAAGGCATCTCTCCCGCCTGACGCAATTGAATCTGCCCCTGCTGGTAGGGATCTCCAGGAAGTCGATGCTCGGTGCGGTATTGGGGGAGAGGCCGGTGGAGGGGCGTCTGGCGGCCGGTCTGGCGGCGGCCCTGCTGGCGGTGCGCGCCGGGGCGGTGATCGTGCGCAGCCACGACGTGGCAGCCACGGTGGATGCGCTGAGGCTGGTGGAGGCGGTAGAATCGGCCTGAGCAAAGACCGGCGCTGTTGCGCCGGTCATCAATCGAACATACAGGGGGACGAGGTGGGACGCAGATACTTCGGTACGGATGGGGTGCGGGGGCGTTTTGGCGAGGGGGCGATCACCCCGGAGTTCGTTTTGAAGCTCGGCTGGGCGGTCGGTCGGGTGCTCGGCAGCGAGGAGAAGAGCCGGGTGCTGATCGGCAAGGACACTCGTATCTCCGGCTATCTGCTGGAGTCGGCCCTGGAGGCTGGTCTGGCTGCCGCCGGAGTCAATATCACCCTGCTTGGGCCCATGCCGACCCCCAGCGTGGCCTACCTCACCCGCACCCTGCACGCACAGGCGGGGATCGTCATCAGCGCCTCCCACAACCCCTACCAGGACAATGGCATCAAATTCTTCTCCGGCGCCGGGCAGAAACTCCCGGACGAGGTGGAGAATGCCATCGAGGCGCAGCTGGACAAGCCCCTGGTGACCGTGGACTCCGCTCACCTGGGCAAGGCGGTGAAGATGGACGCGGAGGGCCGCTACATCGAGTTCTGCAAGAGCACGGCACCCCTGGGGAGCCGTTTCACCGGCATGAAGATCGTAGTCGACTGCGCCAACGGGGCGGCCTACAACATCGCCCCCTACGTGTTCGATGAGATGGGCGCCGAGGTGATTACCATCGGTAACCACCCCAACGGCTTCAATATCAACGATGGCGTGGGCTCCACCTATCCCGAACACCTGAAGGCAGCGGTGCGGGAGCATGACGCCGACCTGGGGATCGCCCTGGACGGGGACGGGGACCGCCTGATCATGGTGGACGACCAGGCCAATGAGGTGGATGGAGACCAGATCCTCTACATCATCGCCCGCTCGCGCATGCGCGAGGGGGAGTTGCGCGGCGCGGTGGTGGGGACCCTGATGAGCAACCTGGGCCTGGAGCACGCCCTGCGTGAGCATGGGGTGGTGTTCGAGCGGACCCGGGTGGGGGACCGCTACATCATGGAGCGCCTCTCCCAGAAGGGCTGGGTGTTGGGTGGCGAGCAGTCGGGCCATATCATCTGTCTGGATCGTACCACCACCGGCGACGGCATCGTCTCCGCCCTGCAGGTGCTGGCCGAGATGAGGGCCACCGGCCTGTCGCTGCGGGAGCTCAGCTCCGGCATGAACAAGTATCCACAGAAGCTGATCAACGTGCAGCTGGGAGAGAAGAGTCCAGCCGAGGTGATGGCGGACCAGGCGGTGAAGGAGGCGGTGCGCGAGGCCGAGGTGGAGATGGGCGGTTCCGGCCGAGTGCTGCTGCGTCCCTCGGGTACCGAACCGCTGATCCGCATCATGCTCGAAGGCAGTGACCATGGTCAGGTGGAGGCCCTCTCGGGTAATATCGCTGAGGTGGTGCTGGAGGTCGTCGGCAGTGGTTGAGGGTTCGTCTCAATGCCATTGAGCGGGAAGACCCCGGCAAACCCACTCGAAAGTCACGGATTCAGGAAAAACCCTAATGTATTTTCACACTAACGGTCATGGCGGGAGGCCGCCCAAAATGATGAAACAGTCTCGCCATGACCGTTCCCTCACCCCCCCCTCTCCCAGAGGGAGAGGGGGGGAAGGAGACGCTTCGCGTTGTTCCACACTAATGGCGCTTTATTCTGCCCGACAGATTATGCCGGACCATGCCTGCCATAAATGCAGGGTTGCAATCTGGCAAAGTGGATTTAATGGAGATTGATTTCAGTCGTCCTGGCAGTTAAGCTAGCGCGCTTTGTTTTGTTGCTGCGGGAGTCGATATCATGCGCAAGCCACTGGTGGCCGGAAACTGGAAGATGAACGGCAGCCTGGAGGGCGTCCGGGAGCTGCTGGACGGTATCAAGGCGGGCATGGCCGAGGTGAAGAAGGCCGAGGTCGCGGTCTGCCCACCCTTCGTTTTCATCCCGGAGACCCAGCAGCGCCTCGCGGGCACGGCCATCGCCTGGGGCGGTCAGGACCTCTCGACCGAGCCGGCCGGGGCCTATACCGGAGAGATCTCCGCCTCCATGCTCAATGACTTCGCCTGCAGGTATGTGATCGTGGGACACTCCGAACGGCGCACCTATCACGGCGAGAGCGACCAGTTGGTGGCGCGCAAATTCGCCGCGGCCCGGGCCGCCGGGCTGGTCCCCATCCTCTGCATCGGCGAGACCCTGGAAGAGCGGGAGTCTGGGGTGACCGAGGAGGTGGTGGCGCGCCAGCTGGACGCGGTGATCGAGCTCGAGGGGGATGCCCTGGCGGCTGGGGTGATCGCCTACGAGCCGGTTTGGGCCATTGGCACCGGCAAGACCGCCAGCCCGGAACAGGCCCAGGAGGTGCATGCCTTCATCCGTGGTCGCGTGGCATCGAAGAGTGCCGAGGTGGCCGAGGGCCTGCGTATCCTCTATGGCGGTTCCATGAAGCCAGGCAATGCCCGGGAACTGATGGGCAAGCAGGACATCGATGGCGGGCTGATCGGCGGCGCCTCCCTCAAGGCCGATGATTTTCTAGCCATCTGTAGCGCAGCCAACTAAGCGGACGAATCAGTCATGCAGACACTACTCGTGGTATTCCATCTGTTTCTGGCCATGGGCCTGATCGGCCTGATCCTGATCCAGCATGGCAAGGGCGCCGATGCGGGCGCCGCCTTTGGCAGCGGGGCCTCCGCCACCGTCTTCGGGGCCCAGGGTTCGGCCTCCTTTCTGACCCGCGCCACCGCCGTGCTGGCCACCCTGTTCTTTCTCACCAGTATCGCCATGGGTTACCTCGCGACCCAATCAGACGAACCGGTGGGGGTCATGGAGGGCGTGCAGCCGGCCAAGGTCGAGGAGTCCAAAGGCAAGGTCCCAGCCCCCCAAGTACCGCCGGCCTCGGAAGTGCCGATGATTCCGGGGACGCCGAATCCGCAGTCCGCCAAGGCCGCGACCCACGAGCAGCCGTCTGGTGAGGTACCTGCAGTGATCCCAGAGCCAGCCGAGGTTCCGGGTACGGCTGGAGGCAACTGATTTTCTGTAGGAAAGGGTACCCATAGAACGACACGAACAGCCGATGTGGTGGAATTGGTAGACACGCTGTCTTGAGGGGGCAGTGGCGTGAGCCGTGCCGGTTCAAATCCGGCCATCGGCACCATACTCTGAAACGGTAGCTCGTCCCAGGGGCGTCATACCGTTTTTTTATGCCAGGAAAATATGTATAACCCATTGAAATAATTGGTATTGTTACAATATATCCCGCTTGACAGGCGGAGGGTGCTGGAATAGACTTCGGGCTGCTTCAGAATATTCGATAACTCTGCGCTGGTTCGCTGGAACCCGCGCTTCCCAGAGGGATAGAGCACTAGGGGGGACGGCATTGCCATGCTAGAAAACTATCTGCCCATCCTGATCTTCCTGGCCCTTGCCTTCGTCATCGGTGGGGTAGTGATCGTCATGGGTTTCATGCTGGGGCCCCACAAGCCCGACAGCGAGAAGCTCTCCCCCTACGAGTGCGGCTTCGAGGCCTTCGAGGATTCGCGCATGAAGTTCGATGTTCGCTACTACCTGGTGGCCATCCTCTTCATCATCTTCGATCTGGAGATCGCCTTCCTCTTTCCTTGGGCGGTGACCCTGGAGAAGATCGGCATGGTGGGTTTCGTTGCCATGATGGTCTTTCTGGGCCTGCTGGTGATCGGCTTCATCTACGAGTGGAAGAAGGGGGCCCTGGAGTGGGAATAGTGATCCCCCTGCGTGCATCCACACTTCCGACCAAGGGCCGCCAGGGCCCACACCAGGCCGGTGCGCCAGTCGATCGGCCACGGGGAATGAACTATGGGCATTGAAGGCATCCTCGAGAAGGGCTTCGTCACCACCTCGGCGGACAAGCTGATCAACTGGGCGCGCACCGGTTCCATGTGGCCCATGACCTTCGGGCTGGCCTGTTGCGCGGTGGAGATGATGCAGGCCGGGGCCTCCCGCTACGACCTGGACCGCTTTGGCATCATCTTCCGCCCCAGCCCCCGCCAGTCCGACGTGATGATCGTGGCCGGCACCCTGGTGAACAAGATGGCGCCGGCCCTGCGCAAGGTCTACGATCAGATGGCGGAACCCCGCTGGGTCATCTCCATGGGGTCCTGCGCCAACGGGGGTGGCTACTACCACTACTCCTATGCGGTGGTGCGCGGCTGTGACCGGGTGGTGCCGGTGGATATCTATGTGCCCGGCTGCCCACCCACCGCCGAGGCCCTGCTGTACGGGATCCTGCAGTTGCAGGACAAGATCCGCCGCACCTGTACCATCGCCAGGTAGAGCCCATGAGTGAACAACCCCATTCAACCATGCGGGAGCGGGTCGAGCGCCTGGCGGAGAATCTTCAGGAGCAGTTCGGCCCACTCGGTTGTGAGCTGCTCAGGGGCCATGGCGAACTGACCCTGGTGGTGCCCCCCGGGCGGCTGTTGAAGGTGGCCAAGAGTCTGCGTGACCAGGAAGCATTCTGCTTCGCCGAGCTGATCGACGTCTGCGGGGTCGACTACGCCACCTACGGAGAGACCGAATGGCAGGCCCGGGGCGCCGCCAACAGCGGCTTCGGCCGCGGGGTCGAGCGCCCTCAGGTCGTTCCCAGGGACCCGAGCCACCGTTTTGCCGCGGTCTACCTGCTCTCGGTAAGCAACAATCAGCGCCTGCGTCTCCGGGTCTTCGTCGATGAGCAGGAGCCGATCGTGCCCTCGGTGGTGACGATCTGGAATTGCGCCAACTGGTTCGAGCGTGAGGCCTTCGACCTGTTCGGCATACTCTTCGACGGCCATCCCGACTTGCGCCGCATCCTCACCGACTACGGCTTTATCGGCCATCCCTTCCGCAAGGAGTTCCCGCTCATCGGTCAGGTGGAGATGCGCTACGATCCGGAGCAGCGCCGAGTCGTCTATGAGCCGGTCAGCAGCGTCCAACCGCGCACCCTGGTACCCCGGGTGGCGCGTGACGACAACCGCTACCTGCAGCCGCGGGATGCCGCCGAGACACCCGGAGAGACGGAGGCTGGGGGAGCCGGGGAGAGAGGAGCGAACGATGCCTGAGATCCGTAACTACACCCTGAATTTCGGTCCCCAGCATCCGGCCGCCCACGGGGTGATGCGGCTGGTCCTGGAGATGGACGGCGAGGTCATCGAGCGAGCCGACCCCCATGTGGGTCTGCTGCACCGGCCACCGAGAAGCTGGCGGAGAGCAAGCCCTACAACCAGAGCATCCCCTACATGGACCGCCTCGACTATGTCTCCATGATGTGCAACGAGCACGGCTATGTGCGGGCCATTGAGAAGCTGCTGGGGATCGAGGCACCGATTCGGGCTCAGTATATCCGCACCCTGTTCGACGAGATCACCCGCATCCTCAACCACCTGCTGTGGCTCGGCTCCCATGCCCTGGATATCGGCGCCATGACGGTCTTCCTCTACGCCTTCCGCGAGCGTGAGGACCTGATGGACTGTTACGAGGCGGTCTCTGGGGCGCGTATGCATGCCGCTTACTATCGTCCGGGCGGTGTCTACCGCGATCTGCCCGATGAAATGCCCAGATACCAGGCCAGCCAGTGGGTCACCGGCCGGGACGTGGAGCGGCGCAACGAGGCGCGCCAGGGCTCCCTGCTCGATTTCATCGAGGACTTCACCGAGCGCTTTCCCGCCCTGGTGGACGAGTACGAGACCCTGCTGACGGATAACCGTATCTGGAAGCAACGCACCGTGGGGATCGGCGTGGTATCGCCGGAGCGGGCCCTGCAGCTCGGCTTCACCGGGCCCATGCTGCGCGGTTCCGGGATCGACTGGGACCTGCGCAAGAAACAGAGTTACGCCGCCTACGACCGGGTCGATTTCGATATCCCGGTGGGAGTCAACGGTGACTGCTACGACCGCTATCTGGTGCGCATGGAGGAGTTTCGCCAGTCCAACCGGATCATCAAACAGTGCGTGGAGTGGCTGAAGAACAACCCGGGCCCGGTAATCCTGGACGACCACAAGGTCGCGCCACCCTCGCGAGAAGAGATGAAGGAGGAGATGGAGGGGCTGATCCACCACTTCAAGCTCTTCACCGAAGGCTATTGTCCTCCGGCGGGGGAGGTCTATGCGGCGGTGGAGGCCCCCAAGGGCGAGTTTGGTTGCTATATCGTCTCGGACGGCACCAACAAGCCCTACCGCCTGAAGATCCGCGCCCCGGGTTTCGCCCACATGGCGGCCATGAACGAAATGGTCAAGGGTCACATGCTGGCCGACGTGGTGGCGGTGATCGGCACCATGGACGTGGTATTTGGCGAGATAGACCGGTAGTGAGCATGAGCAGAGCAGAAGCAACCGACAAGGCCACCCCCTTCACCCCGGAGATTCGGGCGGAGATCGATCGCTGGATCGCCAAGTATCCCGCCGAGTGGCGACAGTCGGCGGTGATGGCCGCCCTGCGCATTGTTCAGGATGCCAATGGCGGCTGGTTGAGCACCGAGCTGATGGACCAGGTGGCCAGTTATCTCGAGATGCCGCCGATCGCCGTCTACGAGGTGGCCACCTTCTACTCCATGTACGAACTCAAGCCGGTGGGTCGGCACAAGATCTGTGTCTGCACCAACGTCTCCTGCATGATCAACAACGCCGACCGGATCGTCGAACACCTGCACGAGCGCCTCGGCATCGGGCTGGGCGAGACCACCGAAGATGGCCGTTTCACCCTCAAGGAGGTGGAGTGCCTGGGGGCCTGCGGTGGCGCCCCCATGCTGCAGATCGGCAAGCAGTACTACGAGAACCTGACTCCCGAGATCATCGATTCGATCCTCGACGGACTGGAGTTGAGATGGCCAACGAAGTCTGTTTACGCACCCTCGACCTGGATCGCCCCTGGCTGCTGGAGCAGTACCAGAGCCGGGGGGGCTATGAGGTGCTCAAACGGGTGTTGCAGGGGCAGACCCCACCGGAGCAGATCATCGAAGAAGTGAAGAAGTCGGGGCTGCGCGGGCGTGGCGGGGCCGGTTTCCCCACCGGTCTGAAGTGGAGCTTCATCGCCCGTAACGCCCCCGGGCAGAAGTATGTGGTCTGCAACTCGGACGAGGGTGAGCCGGGGACCTTCAAGGATCGCGACATCCTGCGCTACAACCCCCACCAACTGATCGAGGGGATGATCATCGCCGGCTACGCAATCGGCGCTACACGCGGCTACAACTACATCCGTGGCGAGTTCTGGGAGCCCTACGAGCGTTTCGAGGCGGCCCTGGAGGAGGCCCGGGAGGCGGGTTTCCTGGGGCAGGACATCCTCGGCTCCGGCTTCGAGTTCGAACTCCACAGTCACCTGGGCGCCGGGGCCTATATCTGTGGTGAGGAGACCGCGCTGCTGGAGTCGATCGAGGGCAAGAAGGGCCAACCCCGTTTCAAACCCCCGTTTCCCGCCCACTTTGGCCTCTATGGTTGCCCCACCATCATCAACAACACCGAGTCCCTCGCCTCCATCCCGATGATCCTGGAGAAGGGGGGCGAGTGGTTCGCCGCCATCGGGGTGGAGAACAGCGGCGGTTCCAAACTCTTCTCCATCTCCGGCAACGTCAATAACCCGGGGGTGTTCGAGATCCCCATGGGGACGCCGTTCGCCGAGCTGCTGGAGATGGCGGGAGGGATCAAGGAGGGGCGCCAGCTCAAGGCGGTGATCCCCGGTGGCTCCTCCGCGCCGGTGATCCCCGGGGCCCAGATGATGGAGCTGACCATGGACTACGACGCCATCGCCGCCGCCGGTTCCATGCTCGGCTCCGGTGCGGTCATCGTGCTCGACGATAGCAACTGCATGGTCAGGGTGCTGGAACGCATGTCCTACTTCTACCACGAGGAGTCCTGTGGCCAGTGCACCCCCTGCCGGGAGGGCACCGGCTGGCTCTACCGGGTGGTCCACCGCATCGAGCAGGGCCAGGGGCGCGCCGAGGATCTGGAGTTGCTGGACGATGTGGCGGCCAAGATCACCGGCCGTACCATCTGTGCCCTCGGGGATGCCGCGTCGATGCCGGTGGCGGGTATGCTCAGGCACTTCCGGGACGAGTTCGAATACCATATCGAACACAAAAGATGCATGGTCAACGGCCAGTAGAGATACAGATGACACAGGATTCCACCGTAACCATCGAGATCGACGGACGGCCCCTGCAGGCCAGGAGCGGCGCCATGCTCATCGAAGTCGCCGATGGGGCCGAGATCCCGATCCCCCGTTTCTGTTACCACAAGAAACTCTCGATCGCTGCCAACTGCCGCATGTGCCTGGTGGAGGTGGAGAACGCTCCCAAGCCGATGCCGGCCTGCGCCACCCCGGTCACCGATGGCATGAAGGTCCACACCCGCTCCCCCAAGGCCCTGGCGGCGCAGCGGGGGACCATGGAGTTTCTGTTGATCAACCACCCGCTGGACTGTCCAATCTGCGATCAGGGCGGCGAGTGCGAGCTGCAGGACGTGGCCATGGGCTATGGCAGCGACATCTCCCGCTACGTGGAGGGCAAGCGGGTGGTGGCGGACAAGGACATAGGCCCGCTGATCGCCACTGATATGACCCGCTGTATCCACTGCACCCGCTGTGTGCGCTTCGGTGAGGAGATCGCCGGCTTGCGCGAGCTGGGGGCCACCGGGAGGGGCGAACACACCCTGATCGGCACCTATGTGGAGAAGAGCATCGACTCGGAACTCTCCGGCAATGTCATCGACCTCTGCCCGGTCGGCGCCCTGACCTCCAAACCCTTCCGCTTCAAGGCCCGGGCCTGGGAGCTGATCCAGGTGGATGGGGTGGCGCCCCACGATTCGGTGGGCTCCAATCTCCATCTGCATCTGCGCAACGACCGGGTGATGCGCGTCCACCCCCGGGAGAACGAGGCGATCAACGAGACCTGGATCTCGGACCGGGACCGCTTCAGCTACCAGGGGCTCTACAGCGCGGACCGGTTGACCCGGCCGTTGATCAAGGAGGATGGGAGCTGGCGGGAGGTTGGCTGGGAGCTGGCCCTGGAGATGGCGGCAGTGGCCCTGCGGGAGCCTGAAGCAGACCAGGTCGGCGCCCTGGTCTCCCCCAGCGCCACCCTGGAGGAGCTCTATCTGGCGCAGAAGCTGCTGCGCGGCCTGGGCAGCGGCCATGTCGACAGCCGTCTGCGACAAGGGGATTTCCGTCTCGACGGGGTCGGTCCGGCGGTCCACACCCTGGGCACGGCCATCGAGGAGATCGACCGGCTGCAGGCGGTCCTGCTGATCGGCTCGAATATCCGCAAGGAGCAGCCGATCCTCGCCCACCGCCTGCGCAAGGCGGCGCTCAATGGCGCCCAGGTCAGCCTCATCAACCCCCTGGAGGTCGAACTCACCTTCTCCGCCCGCCAGCAGGCCCTCTCCCCCCACGCCATGGTGGAGGCCCTCGCGGCCCTGGCCAAGGCCCTGGGGGCCAGGCCCAAGGGCGCCCTGGGGAAGCTGGTCAGTGGCGCCAGAGTGGATGCAGCGGCCAAGGCCGGCGCCGCGGCCCTCAAGGGGGCGGAGCGGGGCGCAGTCTGGCTGGGGGGGCTGGCCGAGGCCCATGCCGACTTCTCCCTGCTGTTCGCCCTGGCGGCAGCGGTGGCCGAGGCCAGTGGCGCCCGCCTGGGGCTGCTGCCGGCGGCGGCCAATTCGGTGGGGGCGGCCCTGGCCGGGGCCCAGCCGCACCTGCTGCCGGGCGCCGGCGCCGTAGAGAAGCCGGGGCTGAATGCCCTGGAGATGCTGCGCCAGCCGCGCAGCGCCTATCTGCTGATGGGGGTCGAACCGGGCCTGGACTTCTGGGACGCGGCGCTCTCCCGCTCCGCACTGACCGCCGCCGATACGGTGGTGGCCCTGAGCCCCTACCGGGGCGCGGCCTTGGAAGAGGTGGCGGATATCCTGCTGCCCACGGCGGGCTTTGCCGAGACCTCCGGCACCTTCGTCAATGCGGCGGCCAGCTGGCAGAGCTTTCGTGGTGCGGTGGCGCCCCCAGGGGAGGCCCGCCCGGCCTGGAAGGTGCTGCGGGTGCTGGGCAATCTGCTCGACCTGGAGGGTTTCGACTATGTAAGCTCAGAGCAGATCCGCGACCAGCTGCAAGCGTGCTGCTCCGACCTGCCCGCCATGGCCCTGAAGGGGGAGCCGGATGTGCGGCTGCACACGGCGTCGGACGGACTCAGCCGGGTGGGGGAGGTGCCCCTCTATGCCCGCGATCCGCTGGTGCGCCGGGCGACCGCCCTGCAACAGACCAAGGAGGCCCGGCCGGCGGAGATCCGTCTCAATCCAATGGAGGCGTCCCGACTCGGGCTGGATGCGGTGGAGAGCGCGGTGGTCGTCCAGGACGGCCAGCGGGCCCGCCTGCCCCTGGAACTCGACCGGCGGGTGCCGGAGGGCTGTGCCTGGATACCGGCGGGCCTGGCCGGGGTCGAGATGTTGGGCGGCCAGTTCGCCGATCTGCGGCTGGAGAGGGAGTAAGCGATGGAATTTCTGAGCGGTCTCTGGTTCGCCCTGCCCGAAGCCTTGCGGACCTTCATCTGGATCCTGGTGAAGATCATCGCCATCGTCGCTCCGGTGATGTTGGTGGTGGCCTATTTCACCTACGCCGAGCGCAAGATCATCGGCTATATGCAGATCCGCATCGGCCCCAACCGGGTCGGACCCAAGGGTTGGTTGCAGCCCATTGCGGATGCCCTCAAGCTGATGTTCAAAGAGATCGTCATCCCCAGCAACGCCAACAAGTGGCTGTTTCTGCTGGCCCCGACCCTCACCCTGGGGCCGGCCCTGGCCGCCTGGGCGGTCTTCCCCTTCGACGAGAAACTGGTGCTGGCGGACATCAACGCCGGCCTGCTCTATATCCTGGCCCTCACCTCCATGGGGGTCTATGGGGTGATCATCGCCGGCTGGGCCTCCAACTCCAAGTATGCCTTCCTGGGGGCCATGCGCTCGGCGGCGCAGATCGTCGCCTACGAGATCGCCATGGGCTTCGCCCTGGTGGGGGTGCTGGTGGCCGCCGGCAGCCTCAACCTGGGGGATATCGTGCGTGCCCAGCAGGGTGGCCTGTTCGCCTGGTTCTGGCTGCCCCTGCTGCCCCTGTTCGGGGTCTACGTGATCTCCGGCGTGGCCGAGACCAACCGGGCCCCCTTCGACGTGGCCGAGGGGGAGTCGGAGATCGTGGCCGGCTTCCACGTGGAGTATTCCGGCATGACCTTCGCCGTCTTCTTCCTGGCGGAATACGCCAACATGATTCTCATCTCGGCCCTGACCGCGGTCATGTTCCTGGGTGGCTGGCTGTCGCCATTTCAGGGCTGGCCGCTGCTCGGCCCCCTCTTCGCCTGGGTGCCCGGGTTCGTCTGGCTGGTATTGAAGACCGCGATCTTCATGTTCCTGTTCCTCTGGCTGCGCGCCACCTTCCCCCGCTATCGCTACGACCAGATCATGCGCCTGGGTTGGAAGGTGTTCATCCCCATCACCATCGTATGGATCGCGGTGATCGGCCTGGCGGTGGTCTATCAACTTCCCTGGTGGTTCGATTGAGGGCGCCTGACCCATGCAAGCACTGACAAACTATTTCAAGAGCCTGTTCCTGCTGGAGTTGTTCAGGGGTCTGAGTGTCACCGGCCGCTACCTGTTCAAGCGCAAGTTCACGGTCATGTACCCGGAGGAGAAGGCGCCGGTGTCACCGCGCTTCCGCGGCCTGCACGCCCAGCGCCGCTACCCCAACGGGGAGGAGCGCTGCATCGCCTGCAAGCTGTGCGAGGCGGTCTGCCCGGCCCTGGCCATCACCATCGAGGCGGAGCCCCGGGCGGACGGTTCGCGCCGTACCACCCGCTACGACATCGACCTGTTCAAGTGCATCTACTGCGGCTACTGCCAGGAGTCCTGCCCGGTGGATGCCATCGTGGAGACCCGCATCTACGAGTATCACTTCGAGCAGCGCGGGGAAAACATCATGACCAAGGAAAAACTCCTGGCGATCGGCGACAAGTACGAGGCGCAGATCGCCGCCGATCTCGCCGCCCAGGCGAAATACCGCTGAGCAAGCGGCTGACTGGAAATAGCGATGACATTCGAGAAAATTGTTTTCTACCTGCTGGCGGTGGTGCTCATCACGGCCTCGGTGATGGTGATCACCCGGCGCAATCCGGTCCACTCAGCGCTGTTCCTGATCCTCGCCTTCGTCGCCAGCAGCGGCATCTGGCTGCTGGCCGAGGCCGAGTTCCTGGCGATGGTGCTGGTGCTGGTCTACGTGGGCGCGGTGATGGTGCTGTTCCTGTTCGTACTGATGATGCTCGATATCGATGTCGCCACCCTGCGGGCGGGCTTTATCCGCATGCTGCCACTGGGCATCCTCATGGCCATCACCATGGCGGCGGAGCTGATCCTGGTGGTGGGGCCGGCGAACTTCGGCCTGCAGAAGTATGTGGCGCCGGCGGGGCATGCCGCAAGCTACAGCAATACCCAGGAGCTGGGCGGGGTGCTCTACACGGTCTACATGTATCCGTTCGAGATTGCCGCGGTGATTCTGCTGGTGGCCATCATCGCCGCCATCGGCCTGACCCTGCGCAAGCGGCCGGACACCAAATACCAGGATCCCGCCACCCAGGTGAGGGTCAAGCGTGCCGAACGGGTGCGCCTGGTGAAGATGGACGTGGAGGGGGAGTAACCGGATGATTGCACTATCGGACTATCTCGTTCTCGGCGCCATCCTCTTCGCCCTCAGTGTGGCCGGGATCTTTCTCAACCGTAAGAACGTCATCGTATTGCTGATGTGTGTCGAGCTGATGCTGCTGGCAGTGAATATGAATTTTGTCGCCTTTTCCCACTTCCATGGCGACACCCTGGGCCAGGTGTTCGTGTTCTTCATCCTCACCGTGGCGGCCGCCGAGGCGGCCATCGGTCTGGCGATCCTGGTGGTGCTGTTTCGCAGCCGCCACAGCATCAACGTGGATGATATGGACAGCTTGAAGGGGTGAACCGCGACCGTTGGTCCAGTGGACCAACGCAGCGCGGTGTCAAGATCGTCGGGAGCGATTTTGGACGGCACGGCCGTCCCCGCAGGGGGACACCCCGGGGAAGGGGTGTTCAATGAAACGTCTTCACATGAACAGAGCGAAATGAGAGATCACGAATTATCGCTATGGAAAATCTCTATCTATTGATCGTATTGGCGCCCCTCGCAGGGGCGATCGTCGCCGGCTTTCTCGGTGGCAGGATCGGCCGTGCCGGGGCCCATTGGGTGGCGAGTGGCAGCGTGGGCATCTCCACTCTGGCTTCACTCTATGTACTCAAGGGATTCATATTCGACGACGCGGAGACCTTCAACGGTCCGGTCTATACCTGGCTGGTAAGCGACGGCCTGCACATGGAGGTGGGCTTTCTGGTGGATCGGCTCACCGCAGTGATGATCAGTGTGGTCAGTTTCGTCTCCTTCTGCGTGCATATCTACACCATCGGCTACATGGCGGACGACCAGCACAACTGGCCCAAGAGCAGCCTGGCTGGACGCAACAGCTATCAGCGTTTCTTCAGCTACATCTCCCTGTTCACCTTCTCCATGCTGATGCTGGTGATGTCCAACAACTTCATGCAGCTGTTCTTCGGCTGGGAGGCGGTGGGGCTGGTTTCCTACCTGCTGATCGGTTTCTGGACCGTGCGTCCGAGCGCTATCTTCGCCAATCTCAAGGCCTTCATCGTCAATCGGGTGGGGGACTTCGGCTTTATCCTGGGCATCGCGGCAATCGCCATGTACACCAACAGCCTCGACTACGCGGAGGTGTTCGCCAAGGCCCCGGCCCTGGCCGATACCCAGGTGCAGATCTGGGGCGACTCATCCTGGTCGCTGATGTCCCTGATCGGCATCCTGCTGTTCATCGGTGCCATGGGCAAGTCGGCCCAGGTGCCGCTGCACGTCTGGCTCCCCGACTCCATGGAGGGCCCGACCCCGATCTCCGCGCTGATCCACGCCGCTACCATGGTCACCGCCGGCGTCTTCATGGTGGCGCGTATGTCGCCACTCTACGAACTCAGTGAGACCGCGCTGAGCTTCGTGCTGGTGATCGGCGCCACCACCGCCTTCTTCATGGGGCTGGTGGGCATAGTGCAGAACGACATCAAGCGGGTGATCGCCTATTCCACCCTCTCCCAACTGGGTTATATGATGGTGGCGCTGGGCGCCTCCGCCTACGCCGCCGGGATCTTCCATCTGATGACCCACGCCTTCTTCAAGGCCCTGCTGTTCCTGGCCGCGGGTTCGGTGATCATCGGCATGCACCATGATCAGGATATCCGCAACATGGGCGGCGTACGCAGATACATGCCGATCACCTACTGGACTTTCCTGGTGGGTACCCTGGCGCTGATCGGCTTCCCCGGCTTTTCCGGCTTCTTCTCCAAGGACACCATCATCGAGGCGGTGCATCACTCGGAGATCGCCGGCGCAGGCTATGCCTATCTGCTGGTGGTGGCCGGGGTATTCGTCACCGCCCTCTACAGCTTTCGTCTGTTCTTCCTGGTGTTCCATGGCCAGGGCCCGAGGGACGAGCATGCCGCGGCCCATCTGCGGGAGTCGCCCAAGGTGGTGACCCTGCCGCTAGTGCTGCTGGCGGTTCCCTCCCTGCTGATCGGCTATTTCACCATCCAGCCCATGCTGTTCGGCGACTGGTTCCAGGGGGCGCTCTATGTCCTGCCGGAACACGCCAACCTGGCGGAGGTCGGTGAGCATTTCCATGGGTCCGCCAGCTTCATGCTGCATGGTTTGCTAGGGTTGCCATTCTGGCTGGCCATGAGCGGGCTGGCCCTGGCCTGGTATGCCTATCTCAAGAATCCGGCCCTGGCGGAGCGCATCAAGCGCACCCTGCTGCCCCTCTACACCCTGCTTGACAGGAAATACTGGTTCGATGAGGCCTATCAGGCAGTGTTCGCCGCCGGCAGTCGCGGCCTGGGCAAGTTCCTCTGGTTGGCGGGTGACCGGGGCGTGATCGACGGTCTGGCAGTCAACGGTTCGGCCTACAGCGTCGGCTGGGTGGCCGGTCTCATGCGCCATCTGCAGAGTGGTTATCTCTATCACTATGCCATTGCGATGATCCTCGGCCTGACCCTGATGCTGGCTTGGTTCGTGGTCGCTTAAGAGAAGGAAAAGAGCATGCTTGCCGATTGGCCAATCCTCAGTTTCACAGTCTGGCTGCCGATCATCGGTGGCTTCATGGTGCTCGCCAGTGGCGACCGGGAGGCCAACGCCACTCGCTGGACCGCGCTGATCATCGGCCTGCTGACCTTCCTGGTGAGCCTGCCCCTCTGGTTCACCTTCGACAGTTCCACCGCGGCCATGCAGTTCGTCGAGCGGGCGCCCTGGGTGCCGCTTTTCCATATCGAGTACTACCTCGGTGTAGACGGCATCTCAATGCCTCTGATCATCCTTACCACCTTCATTACCCCTCTGGTGCTGATCGCCGGCTGGGAGGTGATCCAGTACAAGCCCTCCCAGTACATGGCGGCCTTTCTGATCATGGAGGGGGTCATGGTGGGGGTATTCGCCTCCCTCGACGCCATGCTCTTCTATGTCTTCTGGGAGGCCATGCTGATCCCCATGTTCATTATCATCGGGATCTGGGGCGGCCCGAACCGGGTCTATGCGACCATCAAGTTCTTCCTCTACACCTTCTTCGGTTCGGTGTTCATGCTGGTCGCCCTGATCTACATGTTCTTCCAGTCGGGCAACTTCGAGATACTCGGCTTCCACGCCCTTAAACTCTCACTGCATGAACAGATCCTGATCTTCATCGCCTTCCTGCTGGCTTTTGCGGTCAAGGTGCCCATGTGGCCGGTCCACACCTGGCTGCCGGACGCCCATGTGGAGGCGCCCACCGGTGGCTCGGTGATCCTGGCGGCGATCATGCTGAAGATCGGCGGCTACGGCTTCCTGCGCTTCAGCCTGCCGATCACTCCGGACGCCAGCCACTCCCTGGAGTGGCTGATCATCGGCATGTCGCTGATTGCAGTGATCTACATTGGTTTCGTGGCGTTGATCCAGCAGGACATGAAGAAGCTCATCGCCTACTCGTCCATCGCTCACATGGGCTTTGTCACCCTCGGCTTCTTCATCGTCTTTCTCATCCTGCAGAACCCCCAGGCCAGTGGCGGCGCGGTGCTGGGGATGCAGGGCGGCATGGTGCAGATGGTCTCCCACGGTTTCATCTCCGCCGCCCTGTTCCTCTGCGTCGGGGTCCTCTACGACCGCCTGCACAGCCGCCAGATCGGCGACTATGGCGGGGTGGTCAATACCATGCCGGTGTTCGCCGCCTTCATGGTCTTCTTCGCCATGGCCAACGCGGGCCTGCCGGGCACCTCGGGGTTCGTGGGGGAGTTCATGGTGATCCTGGCCAGCTTCCGGGCCGACTTCTGGTACGCCTTCCTGGCCGCCACCACCCTGATCATTGGCGCCTCCTATACCCTGTGGATGGTCAAGCGAGTGATATTCGGTGATGTGGCCAACGACAAGGTGGCCAGTCTGCAGGACATGAACGGCCGGGAATATCTGGTGCTCGGGGCCCTGGCGGTGGCGGTGCTGCTCCTCGGGCTCTGGCCGGCGCCGCTGGTGAAGGTGATGGACGCCTCCGTCACCCACCTGCTGCAGCAGGTCTCGATCTCCAAGCTCTGATTGCGCGGTGGACTCAATGCATTTCGATCCGACTCAACTGATTCCGGTGCTGCCGGAGCTGTTCATCCTCTCCCTGGCCTGTCTGGTGCTGGTGGTCGACCTGTTTCTCAAGCAGGAACAACGCATCGTCAGCTATGGCATCGCCCAGCTGGGGCTGCTCGCGGCCATGGCGATCACCCTCGCAGTGGGGGGGCAGCAGACCCAGATCCTGTTCGATGGCAGCTATATCCGCGACCCCATGAGCGATGTCCTCAAACTGGCCATCTTTGTCGTGAGCTTTCTCGCCTTCCTCTACGCCAAGGACTATCTGCGAGACCGTGGTCTGTTCAAGGGGGAGTTCTATACCCTCGGCCTGTTCGCCGTACTCGGCATGCTGATCATGGTCTCCGCCAACAGTTTTCTCACCATTTACCTGGGCCTGGAGCTGCTCTCGCTCTCCCTCTACGCCCTGGTGGCCTTCAAGCGCGACTCCGCGGCCGGCGCCGAAGCGGCCATGAAATATTTCGTGCTGGGGGCCCTGGCGTCGGGCATGCTGCTGTATGGCATCTCCATGATCTACGGGGCGACCGGCGTGATCCGCTTCGACCAGCTGTCCAGCGCCCTGGCCGGTAAGGGGCTCGACGACAAGGTGTTGCTGTTCGGCCTGGTGTTCGTGGTCATCGGCCTGGCCTTCAAGCTGGGGGCGGTGCCGTTTCATATGTGGATTCCGGACGTCTATCACGGCGCCCCCACGGCGGTGACCCTGTTCGTCGGCAGCGCCCCCAAGATCGCCGCCTTCGCCCTGGCGATGCGCCTGCTGGTGGACGGCATGGACGGGCTCAACGGTGGCTGGCAGGGCTGGCAGGGGATGCTGATCGTGCTCTCCGTGCTCTCCATGGCGGTCGGCAATCTGGTCGCTATCGCCCAGGCCAACATCAAACGTATGCTCGCCTACTCGACCATCTCCCATGTCGGTTTCATCCTGCTCGGTATCCTGGCGGGTACCGAGACCGGGTATACCGCGGCCATGTTCTACACCCTGGCCTATGCGCTGATGTCCGCCGGCGGCTTCGGTATCGTCATCGCGCTCAGTCGCAAGGGCTTCGAGGCGGAGCGGCTGGCGGACTACCAGGGCCTCAACCAGCGCAGTCCCTGGTTCGCCGCAATGATGCTGCTGCTGATGTTCTCCATGGCCGGGGTGCCGCCGACGGTCGGCTTCTTCGCCAAGCTGTTCGTCCTGGAGTCGGTGATCTCGGTCGATCTCACCTGGCTGGCGGTGGTGGCGGTGATCTTCTCCATCGTCGGCGCCTTCTACTACATCCGCATCGTCAAGTTGATGTATTTCGACAAGCCGCTGGACGAGACCCCGCTGCTGATCGGGGTGGATACCCAGGTGATGCTCTCTCTCAACGGCCTCTCCATGCTGCTGCTGGGGATGTTTCCCGCCGGCCTGCTGGCGCTCTGCCACTGGGCGATAGCCACCTAGTCCGAAATCTGGAGCAAAAACCCACTTGCCAAGACCGCCCATCCCGGGTAGTATTCGCCTCCGTCGATGCGGGGTGGAGCAGTCTGGTAACTCGTCGGGCTCATAACCCGAAGGTCGTTGGTTCAAATCCAGCCCCCGCTACCAATTATAATAAAACCCCGTTGATCGGGGTTTTTTTATTTCCGGCCCCGCGTGTCGTTCCAGGAACGATCAGGCAGCCCAGGATTCCGTGGCCATAGCCACGGAATGATCAGCGGGTGCGGAAGAACGAGAAATGGGCCTTGGGCCCATTTTTTATTTGGTGAGAGCAATGCGATCTGCCCCGGAAAGACTGACGGCCCTGCTGCGCCAGGAGGTGGAACTGCTGGGCTATGAATTGGTGGGCGTGGAGTTGCTCGGCCAGGGCAAGGGCGGGGCACTGCTGCGGATCTATATCGACCATGCGCAGGGCATTACCTTGGACGACTGCGCCCAGGTCAGCCACCAGGTAAGCGGTGTGATGGATGTGGAAGACCCGATCCATGAGCGCTATCGCCTGGAGGTTTCCTCACCGGGTCTCGACCGGCCGCTGTTCGAACTGGCCGATTTCGCCCGCTTTGCCGGCAGCCAGGCGCGCATCAAGACCCGCGCAAAACTGCAGGAGCGGCACCGTTTCAAGGGCCTGCTGAAGGGTGTGGAGGAGGACCAGGTATTGCTCGAGGAAGATGGAACGCTCTATCGCATACCGATAGGGGAGATAGACAAGGCCCGCTTGGTGCCGGAATTCTGAATTGGGAAACAACAGATGAGTAAAGAGATTCTGCTGGTTGTTGATGCGGTTTCCAATGAGAAAGATGTCGAGAAGTCGATCATCTTCGAGGCCATCGAGGCCGCGTTGGCATCCGCGACACGAAAACGCAATGGCGACGACATCCTGGTGCGGGTGGCGATCGACCGTGCCACCGGGGACTACGACACCTTCCGTCGCTGGGAGGTGGTGGAGGCCTACGCAGAGGACGAACCGGACGCGCCGCTGCGCCAGATCCTGCTGGAGACGGCGCGGGTGGACAACCCGGAGATCCAGGTCGGCGACTTTGTCGAAGAACCCATCGAGTCGATCGAGTTCGGGCGCATCGCCGCCCAGGCGGCCAAACAGGTGATCGTGCAGAAGGTGCGCGAGGCGGAGCGCGCCAAGGTGGTGGAGGCCTACCAGGGACGCGAGGGTGAACTGGTCACCGGGGTGGTGAAGCGCATCGACCGAGGCAACGTGTTCCTCGACCTGGGGGGCAATGCCGAGGCCTTCATCGGCCGCGAGCACATGATCCCCAAGGAGTCGGTACGGGTCGGCGACCGTCTGCGCGGCTATCTCTACGAGGTCCGCTCCGAGCCCAGGGGACCACAGCTGTTCATCAGTCGCACCATGCCGGAGTTGCTGATCGAGCTGTTCAAGCTGGAGGTCCCGGAGGTCGGTGAGGGACTGATCGATATCCGCGGTGCCGCCCGGGATCCGGGACTGCGCGCCAAGATCGCAGTCAAGGCCCTGGATCAACGCATCGATCCGGTGGGGGCCTGTGTCGGCATGCGCGGCTCGCGGGTGCAGGCGGTCTCCAACGAACTCAATGGCGAGCGGGTGGATATCATCCTGTGGAGCGAGAATCCGGCGCAGTTCGTGATCAACGCCATGTCCCCGGCGGACGTGGTCTCCATCGTGGTGGACGAGGACGCCCACGCCATGGACGTGGCGGTGCGCGAGGAGAACCTCTCCCAGGCGATCGGCCGGGGTGGGCAGAACGTGCGCCTGGCCAGCCAGCTCACGGGCTGGGAGCTGAACGTCATGGACGAGGCCCAGGCCGCCGAGAAGAGCGAGTCCGAGGCGCGGGTCTATATCGAGACCTTCATGGAGCAGCTGGACGTGGACGAGGACGTGGCCGCGATCCTGGTGCAGGAGGGCTTCACCACGGTGGATGAGGTCGCCTATGTCCCCCGGGAGGAGATGCTGGGCATCGAAGAGTTCGACGAGGAGCTAATCGACGAACTGCGCAACCGCTCCAGGGACTTCCTGCTGACCAAGGCCATCGCCAGCGAAGAGGCCTTCAAGGAGCCGGCCGAGGACCTGTTGAACATGCAGGGGATGGACCAGGAGCTGGCCTATACCCTGGCCGCCAGGGGCGTGGTGACCATGGAGGACCTGGCGGAGCAGTCGATCGACGACCTGATGGAGATAGACGACATGGACGAGGAACGGGCGGGCCAGCTGATCATGACGGCGCGTGCGCCCTGGTTTGCCGAGACCCAGGAAGCGGATGACACGGACAACTGAAGGGATGTCGGAAGACCCAGCGGTGAACGGGGTCTAGGTACCCTGTAATGTAAGAACGAGGCAATCTCGAGAGGCCTGAATAAATGAGTGAAGTAACGGTATCGCAGCTAGCAAAGGTCGTGGGTATTCCCGCCGATCGCCTGATCGAACAGTTGGCGGACGCCGGGATCCAGGCCAAGGACCCGGACGCCAGGATCTCAGACGACGAGAAGGCCAAGTTGCTGAGCCACCTGCGCAAGAGCCATGGCAGGCAGGGCCCGGTCGGTACTGCGGCCCCCAAGAAGGTCACCCTGCGCCGCAAGACGGTCAGTGAACTGCGTCAGCCCAGCTCCGGCGGCCGCAGCACCCTCAATCGTTCCTCCTCCGGGGTGGCGGCCAAGACCGTCAGCGTGGAGGTGCGCAAGAAGCGTACCTATGTGAAGCGTGGCGCGGTGGAGAGCGACCAGGAGACCCTCAGGCAGGCGGAAGAGGCGCGCAAGGCGCTGGAGGAACAGGCCCGGCTGAAGGCCGCCTTCGAGGCGGAGGTGGAGGCGCGCAAGTCGGCTGAACGGGCCCGCCGTGAAGAGCAGGAGGCCGAGAAACGCAAGGCGGAGGCCGAGGCGGTGGTCAAGGCCCAGCAGGAGCAGCAGCTCAAGGCCGAGCAGGAGGCGGCACGCAAGCAGGCGGAGGCGCAGCTGGAGGCGGAGCAGAAGCTCGCCAAGCAGCAGGAGCTGGCGGCGCGTGGCAAGAAGGCGCCGAAGAAAGAGAAGGAGGCGCGGCGCGAAAAGGAGGGCGCTTCCCGATATGGCCGCAAGGAGCTGCATGTAGCGGCGGACAAGCGCGGCCGGCGGCGCAAGAAACCGACCCGCGGACGGGGCGTCAGTGCCCCCGCCAGCGACGCCTTGCACGGCTTTCAGAAGCCCACCGCCCCGGTGGTACGCGACGTCAAGATCCCAGAGAGTCTGACCGTGGCGGAGCTGGCCCAGCGCATGACCGTCAAGGCCGCCGAGGTCATCAAGGTGCTGATGAAAATGGGCATGATGGTGACCATCAACCAGCCCCTCGACCGGGACACCGCGACCCTGGTGGTGGAAGAGATGGGCCACAACCCGGTGCTGCAGCGTGACGAGGATATGGAGGCGGAACTGCTGGGCGCCGAGGAGGAGACCGAGGGCGAACGGGTCAAGCGGCCGCCGGTCGTGACCATCATGGGCCACGTGGATCACGGCAAGACCTCTCTGCTCGACTATATCCGCGCCAGCAAGGTGGTCGCCGGTGAGGCGGGCGGCATCACCCAGCACATCGGCGCCTATCACGTGGAGACCGACAAGGGCACCATCTCCTTCCTCGACACCCCGGGCCATGCCGCCTTCACGGCGATGCGCGCCCGGGGCGCCAAGGTGACCGACATCGTCATCCTGGTGGTGGCGGCGGACGATGGGGTAATGCCCCAGACCAAGGAGGCGATCCAGCACGCCCGCGCGGCCGGGGTGCCGCTGATCGTGGCGATCAACAAGATCGACAAGGAGAACGCCAACCCAGACCGGGTCATCCAGGAGCTCTCCCAGGAGGAGGTGATCCCCGAGGAGTGGGGCGGCGACACCCTGTTCGTGCGGGTCTCGGCGAAGACCGGCGAAGGGGTGGACGAGCTGCTTGACGCCATCCTCCTGCAGGCCGAGGTGCTGGAACTCTCGGCGGTGGAGAAGGGACCGGCCAGCGGCTCCATCGTCGAGTCCTCCCTGGACAAGGGAAGGGGTCCAGTGGCCACCGTGCTGGTGCGTTCCGGGACCCTGCAGCGCGGCGACATCATCGTCTCGGGCAAGGAGTTCGGACGGGTGCGGGCGATGTTCGACGAGAACGGCCATGCGGTGAAAGAGGCGGGACCCGCGATTCCGGTGGTGGTGCTGGGGCTCTCGGGTACCCCCGAGGCGGGCGACGACGTACGCGTCGTTCCAGATGAGCGGCGCGCCCGCGAGATCGCCAGCCTGCGTCAGGAGAAACAGCGCGACAGCCGCCTGGCGGCTCAGAAGGCGGCCAAGCTGGACGAGATGTTCAGCCGCATGGCGGAGGGGGAGACCCAGACCCTCAACGTTATCGTCAAGGCCGATGTGCAGGGCAGCGTGGAGGCCCTCAGGGACTCCCTGGAGAAGATCGCCACCGACGAGGTCAAGGTGCGGGTGATCGCCGCGGGGGTGGGTGGCATCACCGAGTCGGACGCCAATCTGGCGGTCACCTCCAACGCCATCATCATCGGCTTCAACGTGCGCGCCGATGCCGGGGCCCGCAGGGTGGTGGAGGAGCAGGGCATCGACATGCGCTACTACAGCATCATCTACGAGGTCATCGACGACGTGAAGAAGGCCATCTCCGGCCTGCTGTCACCGGAGGTGCGGGAGGAGATCATCGGTCTGGCCGAGGTGCGCGACGTGTTCCGCAACTCCAAGATCGGCGCCATCGCCGGCTGCATGGTGACGGAGGGGGTGGTCAGGCGCAACAGCCCGATCCGCGTGCTGCGGGACAACGTGGTGATCTTCGAGGGTGCCCTGGAGTCCCTGCGCCGCTTCAAGGAGGACGTCAACGAGGTCAAGAGCGGCATGGAGTGCGGCATCGGCGTGAAGAACTACAACGATGTCCAGGTCGGCGACCAGATCGAGGTGTTCGAGCGCAGCGAAGTGGCGCGGGTCGTCGAATAGGCGATGGCACGCGAATTCAAACGCACCGACCGAGTCGGTGCACAGCTGCAACGGGAGCTGGCCGGGATGATGCATGAGGAGCTGAAGGACCCGGAGCTGGGCATGGTGACCATCCAGGAGGTGCGGGTAGTGCGTGACCTCTCCCAGGCCAAGGTCTTCTATACCAGCCTGGATACCCGGCTCAGTACCGCCGAATCGAGCCGGCGGCTCAACCGGCTGGCCGGCCACCTGCGTTGGCTGCTAGGGCAGCAGCTCGAGCTGCGCAGCGTGCCCAGGCTGCTGTTCGTCTATGACGAATCGATCGAACAGGGCGAGCGGATGGATGCCCTGATCGAACAGGCGGTGGCCCATCAGGGGCCGGCGGACGCAGAAGAGCCAAAGCCCTGAACCCTTCCTTACCACCCGTCAATCTGACTGATAATCCAAGAGAGGTAACATGGGACGTCGTCGCAACAGGGGGCGCAACATCAGCGGTGTGCTGCTGCTGGATAAACCGCTCGGCATGACCTCCAACAAGGCGCTGCAAGAGGTCAAATTTCTCTACAAGGCGGCCAAGGCCGGGCATACCGGCAGCCTGGATCCGCTGGCCACCGGCCTGCTGCCGATCTGCTTCGGCGAGGCGACCAAGATGTCGGCCTTCCTGCTGGATGCGGACAAACGCTACCGGGTGCGGGTCAGGCTGGGGGTCACCACCAGCACCGCCGATGCAGAGGGCGAGGTGCTGGAGACCCGGGATCCATCGGGGGTCGACGAGGCCCGGATCCGCGCGGTGCTGAGCGAATTCCTGGGTGAGCAGCAGCAGCTGCCGCCTATGTACTCGGCCCTCAAACACAAGGGGGAGCGCCTCTACAAGCTGGCCCGTCAGGGGATCGAGGTGGAGCGCGAGCCACGCTCCATCCTGATCCACTCCATCGGGTTGAACGCCCTGGAGCACCCGGAGTTCGTCATGGACGTGCACTGTTCCAAGGGCACCTATGTGCGTACCCTGGCGGAGGATATCGGCAAGCGCCTGGGTTGCGGGGCGCACGTGAGCGGCCTGCGGCGCACCGCCGTAGGGCCCTATGACGACAGCAGCTTGCGAGAGTTGGAAACCATCCAGCAGGCCTTTCGGGACAAGCGCTTCGCCGAGATGGATGGCTGGCTGTTGCCCCTGGAGAGTGCCCTGGCGAGCTGTCCGGAGGTAGAATTGAGCGCCGATGCCGCCTTCTACCTGAAGCAGGGCCAGCCGGTGCTGGTGCCCCAGGCGCCTACCGATGGACTGGTCCGGCTGTACGCCAATGCCCATCAGTTCCTCGGCGTGGGGCAGATCCTCGAGGACGGCCGGGTGGCCCCCAAGCGTCTGCTGCAGGTGGCCTCGTAGGTGTTGCCGTAGGGAGGCAAACCGCGCATACTACGCGGCTGCTCGGGGTTGTTCCGGGCTTTTTTATCTGGCCAGGCCCGCCTGAACTCATTGTCGGGTGGCCAAGCAGGGCCATGGATCATCCGACCCAACCTAGAGGAGAGGCGTCATGACAATGAGCGCAGAAGAGAAGAAGTCCATCGTCGAGGAGTACCAGCGTGCCCCCAACGATACCGGTTCCCCCGAAGTGCAGGTGGCCCTGCTGACTACGCGTATCGTGCAGCTGACCGAGCATTTCAAAGAGCACAAGCACGACCACCACTCCCGCCGCGGTCTGGTGCGCATGGTCAATTCCCGCCGCAAACTGCTCGACTACCTGAAGAGCAAGGACGTGGATCGTTATCGCGAGCTGATCTCGCGCCTGGGCCTGCGCCGCTAATCCGGCCATTCATCTGCACTGAGGATTAAACAGTGACTCCGATCAAGAAAGAATTTCAATGGGGCGATCACAAGGTTTCCATCGAGACCGGTGAGATCGCACGTCAGGCCGATGGCGCCGTGATGATCAACATGGACGATACCGTCGTCCAGGTGACCGTGGTGGAGGCCAAGAGCAGCGTCGAGCGGGACTTCTTCCCCCTCACCGTGGACTACCAGGAGAAGACCTATGCCGCCGGCATGATCCCGGGTGGCTTCTTTCGCCGCGAGGGGCGCCCGAGCGAGAAGGAGATCCTCACCTCCCGCCTGATCGACCGGCCGGTGCGTCCCCTGTTCCCCAAGGGTTACACCAACGAGGTCCAGATCATCGCCACCGTGATGTCACTGAATCCGGCGGTGGATCCTGAGATCCCCGCGCTGATCGGCGCCTCTGCCGCCCTGGCCATCTCCGGCCTGCCATTTGGCGGGCCGATCGGCGCCGCACGGGTGGGTTACAAGGACGGAGAATATATCCTCAATGCCGACAAGACCGGTCTCAACCCCAATTCGGATCTGGATCTGGTGGTGGCGGGCACCGAGAACGCGGTGCTAATGGTGGAATCCGAGGCCAATCAACTGTCGGAAGCGGTCATGCTGGGAGCGGTGCTGTTCGGCCATGAGCGGCTGAAGGCCGTGGTTCAGGCGATCAACGAACTGGCGGCCGAGGTTGGCAGGTCACCGGCACCCTTCGAGGCGCCCCAGGAGGACCCGGAGCTGACGGCGGCGGTGGAGGCGGCGGCCGCCCAGGGCATCGGCGATGCCTATCGGATCGCCGACAAGCTGGAGCGCTATGGCGCCATCGATGCCGTGGTCGACGCCACCCTGGAGCAGCTCTGCAGCGTCACCGAGGGCGAGGAACCGCGCTGGAGCAGGGATCGGGTCAAGGGGGCCATCGAGAAGCTCAAGAAACGCACCGTGCGCGGCCGTATACTGGCCGGCGAGGCGCGCATCGACGGCCGTGACAGCAAGACCGTGCGGCCGATCTCGGTACGCACCGGGGTACTCCCCAGGACCCATGGTTCTGCCCTGTTCACCCGTGGCGAGACCCAGGCCCTGGTGATCGCCACCCTGGGTACCGAGCGCGATTCCCAGATCATCGACGCCCTGGAGGGCTCGCGCCGTGAGCACTTCATGCTGCACTACAACTTCCCCCCCTTCTGCGTCGGCGAGACCGGCCGGGTCGGCAGCCCCAAGCGGCGAGAGATCGGCCATGGCCGGCTGGCCAAGCGGGGCGTGCTGGCCTGTATGCCGACCATCGCCGAGTTCCCCTACTCGATCCGCGTGGTATCAGAGATCACCGAATCCAACGGCTCCTCCTCCATGGCCTCGGTGTGTGGCACCAGCCTGGCCCTGATGGACGCCGGGGTGCCGGTCAAGGCCCCGGTGGCGGGGGTGGCCATGGGCCTGATCAAGGAGGGCGACCAGTTCGCCGTACTCACCGATATCATGGGTGACGAGGACCACCTGGGGGATATGGACTTCAAGGTGGCCGGTACCGCCAAGGGCATCAACGCCCTGCAGATGGACATCAAGATCGACGGCATCACCCGGGAGATCATGGAGATCGCCCTGGACCAGGCGAAGGAGGGGCGCCTGCACATCCTCGGCGAGATGAACAAGGTGCTGGACAGCCATCGCGGTGAGATGTCCGAATATGCGCCGCGTATCATCGAGTTCAAGATCCACCCGGACAAGATCCGCGATGTGATCGGCAAGGGTGGCGTGACCATCCGCTCCATCACCGAAGAGACCGGCGCCACCGTGGACATCACCGACGACGGGGTGGTGAAGATCTTCTCGGTAGACAAGAGCGCTGGTGAGGAGGCGCGTAAGCGGGTCGAACTGATCACCGCCGACGTCGAGGTAGGGGCGGTCTATGAGGGCAGGGTGGCCAAGCTGATGGATTTCGGCGCCTTCGTGACCATCCTGCCAGGCAAGGATGGCCTGGTGCATATCTCGCAGATCTCCAACGAACGGGTGGAGAAGGTCAGCGACAAGCTCTCCGAGGGCGACATCATCAAGGTCAAGGTGCTGGAGGTGGACAAGCAGGGCCGTATCCGCCTGAGCATGAAGGCGGTGGACGAGGGCTGATCGGGGCCCCCAGCCGTTTCACCCATCGCTGGTGATCATCCAAGGGGGCCCTGCGGGGCCCTTTGTATTGCCTGAAACCAAAGCGTAGGATCTCTCGTATCTTTTGGAGATTCGGTAGCTGCGCAAGAGATTATGGCAATCTCCTCGATCCATGGCCTGCCCGCGGCGATACTCACGCTCCTCTGGCTGGGAGGGCTGAGCGCCTGCACGCCCCTCAAGCAGGGTCAGCAGGGTTATGTCTTCTGGGACTGTAGAGATGTGCCCTGTGAGGAATCGGGCAAGACCCTGATTCCCCATGGGAAATTCGCCGAGGTCCGCCAGCAGGCGCGCAAGCTGATCCAGGGCATGCTCGACGAGGAGATGGTGGCGGGTCTGAGCATTGCCCTGGTCGACTCCAAGGGACCGCTGTGGATCGAGGGCTTCGGCCAGGCCGATAGCCGCAGTGGGGCGGCCGCCGCTGCCGACACCGTCTATCGCATAGGCTCCCTGAGCAAGCCCCTCACTGCCCTGGGGGTGATGCAGCTCGCTGCCCGGGGGAAGATCGATCTGGATAGCCCCCTGGTGATGCAGCTGTCCGGTTTTTCCATCCGCTACCACCAGACACAACGGATGGCCATTACCCCCCGGCAGCTGCTCAGTCACCGCAGTGGCCTGCCCAGCGACCTGCGCAAGGGGATGTACACGGCCACCCCTTTCATGCGAGTCACCGAACTGCTCAAGAACGAATACGCCGACTATCCCCCCAATACAGTCTACGATTACTCCAACCTGGGTTACGATCTGTTGGGCGCCCTGATCCAAGAGAGTTCTGGCGAGTCCTTTCGTCACTACCAGCAGAGCCAACTGTTCGAGCCACTTGGCATGCACAATACCGCCTATGTCCTGAGCTCGGCGCTGGAGCAGCACTTGGCGGCCGGCCATGAGAATGGCCAGGTCCGACCCCAGCCACCGCTGCGAGACACCCCGGCCCTCGGGCTCTACTCCACTGCGGTGGACCTGGGACGGCTGCTCACCGCACTGTTGCAGAATCGTATTCCTGGTCTGCATAAAGGCTCCCTGGTGGAGATGTGGACCCCCCAGACGGTCAAGGGCGAGATCGCATTCGGTTTCTCGCCGGGGCTGGGGTGGTTCATCGAAGACGACAAAGGGCTGGGAAGGGTGGTGCGCCATGGTGGCGCGACCCTATTGTTCGGGAGTGAAATGGCCCTACTGCCGGGCCAGGGGCTGGGGGTGGTGGTGCTGACCAACAGTGCCGGTGGCAATCGGGTGGCGCGTCAGCTGGCGGCCACGATATTGCATCTCGCATTGCAGGAGCGGGGTTCGAGAATCCAGGTACGGGCCATCTCCACCCCCAGGATCCACGAACGCAGCCAGTTGGTGCCTTCGGGGGGCTATGCCACCGACCTGGGACTGTTGATGATCGATCCGGAACGCCCCCGGCTCTGCGCCTGTATCATCGAGCAGATGCTCGATATGGTGCGTTTCGACGACGGCAGCTATGGACTGACCCCGGAGAGCGCCGCCGAACTGCCATCCGGCTACAAGATCCTGGGGGAGATGCGTTTCCGCTCCCGGCGCATGGGGGGGCGGGACCTGCTGCTGGCGGACCGCTCTGGCGAGGAGATGGTGCTTGGCAGCCGTATCGAGGGCGGGCGCTGGTACCGAGTCTGGCGGCAGCAGATCGGCAGCTACCGCACCATCAACCCGGATAGCGCCTACTCCATCGAGGATCTGAGCATTAGCAACGAAAAAGGAGTGCTCTGTCTCCATTACCGGGCGCCCCACCTCAGTGACCAGACGATTCGTGTGCCCATCAAGCCGGTCTCCGCCACCGAGGCGGTGATCGAGGGCCTGGGGCGGGGGCGTGGAGAGACCGTCAGCATCGTCGAGGTCAATGGTAAGCAGTGCCTGCGTTTTTCCGGCTACCTGGGTGAACCGATGGGCCCATCCCGATAGTGATTCTTGCCGCTGGTGAGGGCAGGCAGTACCCTTGTCGGCTCAGCATCTCTATTGGAGTACCCATGACAACGGGGGAGATCGACTCGGCCAACGCAAATCAGCAGCGTAACGCCCAACTGCAGGAGTTACTGGCGGCCTGTGCGCTCAAGGATCGCCAGGCCTTCGCGCGTCTCTATGTGATGACTTCGGCGAAACTGTATGGCGTGGTGCTACGTATCTTGAGCAGAGACGAGTGGGCGCAGGACTGTCTGCAGGAGGCCTACATCAAGGTCTGGAACCGGGCCGACAGCTATCGCCCCTATCTCGCCTCGCCGATGACCTGGATGGCGACGATCGCGCGCAATCAGGCGCTGGACCTGCTGCGCCGGCGCCATCGCGAGGTCAGGGAGAGCGAAATCGATGGTCTGCCGGAGGAGGTCGATCGGGAGTTGCTGCCGCCGGAACGGTTGCAGCGGAGCGCGGATGGCCAGCGGCTCAACCGCTGCCTGGAACAGCTGAAGAGCCAGCAGCGTCAGGTGATCGCCCTGGCCTATTTCCGGGGGCTCACCCATGACGAGCTGGCGGCGCGCACTCACACACCACTGGGCACCATCAAGACATGGATTCGTCGGGGCCTGGAACAGTTGAAGAGGTGTCTGGAACCATGAGGCAGGAGCGGCAGAGCGATTTCAGTGAACTGGCCGGTGAGTACGTGCTCGGCAGCTTGACGGGTGACGCGCGCGAGCGCCTCGAACAGCAGTTGGCTGACGACTATGCCCTGCAGGCCGAAGTCGATGCCTGGGAGCAGCGCCTGGCGCCCCTGCTGGAAGCTGTCGATCCGGTGGACCCCCCCAGCGACCTCTGGTCACGCATCCAGCAGCGCATCGATCCCCCCGAGCCGGCGACCAAGGGGGGTCTCTGGGAAAGCCTGAACTTCTGGCGCGGCATGGCATTGGTCACCCTCAGCCTGGTCTTGGGCGTTACCCTAAGCCTGCTGACCCTGCGTCCCATAACGGTGGACGCCGATCGCATGATGGTGGTGATGAACGACCAGTCCCAGGCGGGCTGGATCGTGGAGGCGGGTCCGCACGAGTCGATGCTCTATGTCAGCGCCCTCCATCCGACTCAACTGTCGGGGGATCGGGTCTGTCAGCTCTGGGTGGAGGCCGAGCCGGGTCGCCTGGTACCCCTCGGGATACTCCCCCACAAGGGGAAACGATTCATTCGACCACCGGTGGAGATCAAGCCCGACAGCCGCTTTTTGGTCACCATCGAGCCGGCCCGGTCCGCGCCCGTGGAGCGGCCGAGCAACCAGGTGGTGTTCGAGGGCAGGTTGACCGCGATCTGAGGTAGTCCCTTCACGGTTCCCGTCTTTCTCGACGGAGTCGGCTACTCGCCCAGATAGGGGCTGGGCCGCCCCCATAAAAATTAACCCGGATCTTTCACAAATTTGCACCGATCTCGCTTGTCTCTTGTCTCCACAAGAAATATTCCCTCGGTCGGCCGTAATCAACGATACGCCACTCCTTCGGGAATTTCCTTGTGAAAACAATATCCTGCGCGATACCAGCACAAATTTATGAAATCTCCGGGTTAAGAACCAGATTCTCTGAAAAATTCTTTACCGTTTTGGTTACGCTTCTTCTGCTCGCCGGCAGATCCCCATAGAGGACGGAGCCGGCCTGGTGTCGGCCCTACGATCCTGCCTGACAGGCCCGCAGGGCGTCGTCATATCATCATGTGAATCAATGAATTGTGCTATATTTCCCAGTCAGTCCCCAGGTTCAGGTTGAGATTATCCTAGAATCCTCGGTTGGACAGGGTAAAGTGTGCGTTTGCAGTGGAGCAGAGCAACGACTCCATGGATGGACGGTATGCAGAAAATGCAGGAGCAATTTTCTGCCTATTCCAAGGAGTTGTTAAGCTTGCCGCTCCCAGCTCACGCCCCTCGCCTACGTCCATGTAGGCGACGCAGCCATGCGCCACTGCAGGCGTGCAATTTGCCCTGTAGCGTGATTCACCCAACGGGTGACAAGGTAAATCGAAGTGAGTGTTTTTCATATCAATCACTTGGTTTCAGACTGGAGCGATCAACTGAGGAATCTAGGATCATGAGTCCCTGCCAGTCCACATTCCTTCCCTTGGGGAGGCCCACCGTCACCGGCCCGCCGCCCCACCACGGCTGGTGGCTCTCAGGGAGGCGGGGCTGATTTGGTCGGCAAATCCTTCAACCTCTCCCTGCCCGGCATCGGCTCCTACAGTGGACGCTACGCCTATTTTGCCGCCGTCTGCGGCCTGGTGCTGATGGGGGCGGCCTACCTGGGATGGAACCATGTCACCCGCACCGGCCGGCAGCAGATCAGCCAGATAGAGAAGCGGGCCATGACCGCCAGGGTGCTGGACGATGTACAGAACCAGCTCAATCTCCTGGAGAACCGCCTGCAGAAGATCGTCATCCAGTCCGATAAGGGTGACCGGGAGGCCCTGGCGTTGCGGGTCAGACGGCTGGGTTACGCACTGCGTCACCTGCGCACGGCCCTGCGTCAGCAGGGCGGCAGTGACCTGGTACTGGCCGAGGCGCTCCAAGAGGATGGCGAGTCCTTGGGACAGGCCGCCCAGGAGTTGTTCAGGATCCGCACGAACGACGAAAGCTGGTTTCCCGCCCTGCGTCTGATGCGGGAGGAGATGCTGCCCCACGACCAGCAGCTGCTCGGCCTCCTGGACCAGCTGCTGCAAGAGTCCGAAGACGAGGAGATCCCCCTCGCGACCCGCCTGCGGGTGCTGCAACTGGTCACCTCCCTGCGCAAGGACTGGCTCAACATGATCGCCGAGATGCGCCTGTTCGTGGCCAACCGCTTCGGTATCTTCTCCAACGAGTCGAGTCAGGGCATGCACTCGCGGCTGCTGAACGTGCGTATCTATGCCGATGAATTGCCCAAGTACCTCACGCCGTTACGCAGGCTCGCACGCAAACAGGAGCTGGGGTTCATAGGTGAAGAATTCATGGATGCGATCGATAGCCACCAGCGGGCCTGGCTCGAGGCCTTTACCCGGCTCGAAAAGCTCCTGGAAAGCCCCGACTGGCGTCGGGACCTCGTGCTGATGAGGGAGTCCATCGCACCCGTCGTGAAACGTATGCGCGAGCGCATCTCCACCCTCGATACCGACCTGGGCACCCAGTCGGCAAGGGATATCACCCATCTGGCGGAGATCACCCGTCAACTCTCGAAATCGATCCTGAGTCTGGCGGTGGCTGGCATCCTGCTGATCCTGTTTGCCTACCTGTTCCTGCGGCGCAACCTCCTCAGGCCCATTGCCGAGACCGCCCTGGCCCTCAAGCAGGAGGCCCAGGGAATGGTGGACATCGCCCCTCCCCCGGCGAGCCTGCGGGAGACCCGGGACCTGGTAGAGGCGTTTACCGAGATGCGCAAACAGGTCCATACCCGCCAGCGCAGTCTCGACCACATGGCCCACCACGATGCCCTCACCCAGCTGCCGAACCGGCTGCTGTTCCGCGACCGCCTGCAACACGCCCTGGAGCTAGCCAGTCGGGGGGACCACCTGGTGGGACTGATGTTCCTCGACCTGGACCGCTTCAAGCAGATCAACGACAGCCTCGGCCACCTGGTCGGGGATGAACTGCTCAAGCTGGTGGCGGAGCGCCTGCAGGGGCTGGTGCGCAGTTCCGATACCGTGGCCCGGCTCAGTGGTGACGAGTTCGCGATCCTGGTCGAGGGCCTGGAGGAGCAGGAGGATATGGTGCCGCTGGCGGAGAAGGCCTTGAGCATGCTGGAGCGGCCGATGTGGATCGCCGGCCAAGAGCTGCGCATCTCCGCCTCCATCGGTATCGCCCTGGCACCGTTCGACGACATCACCACCGAGCACCTGATCCGCGACGCGGACGCCGCCATGTATCAGGCCAAACGCGAGGGCCGGGCGGACTATCGATTCTTAAGCAACGAGATGACCCACCGGGCCAGCGAGAGCCTCCATCTGGAAAACGAGATTTACCGCGCCGTGGAGGCCGGGGAGTTTCTGTTTCACTTTCAGCCGGTGGTGAGGATAGGCGACGGCAGACTCGACGGTTGTGAGGCGCTGTTGCGCTGGAATCATCCCCGCAAGGGGCTGTTGTCCCCGGAGGTCTTTCTGGACACCCTCAACTCCACTGGCCTGATCTCCGCCATCATGGAGAATCTGCTCGACCAGGCAGAGGCACAGCAGCGCGCCCTGAGCATCAAACAGGGTTATACAGTGGGAGTTTCGGTCAATCTCTCGGTGCGTCTGCTGAACGACCCCACCTTCTGCCGGGCGCTGCTGGAGCGGCTGGTCGCAGGACAATTCGCCGATGGCGGCCTGGTACTGGAGATCACCGAGGATATCCTTACCCAGGAGCTGGCGGAGGCAGAGGTCTTTCTGCAGCAGGTCAAGACCCTGGGTGGTCGAATCGCCCTGGACGACTTCGGCACCGGCCAGGCCTCCTTGAGCCATCTGCGGCAGTTTCCCTTCGATCTGCTGAAGATCGACCGGGCCTTCATCCGCGATGTCAACACCGACCCGAACAACGCCAGCCTGGTGCAGGCGATCATCCAGCTGGCCCACGCCTTCGGCATGCGGGTGGTGGCCGAAGGGGTGGAAACCCAGGCCCAGCGGGACTATATCCAGGGGTTGGAGTGCGACTATATCCAGGGCTATCTGGTCGGTGCGCCCCAGCCGTCCGGAAGCGCCGGTCTATGCTGAAGCCCGTGGACCGAGCTTCTCCGGGCCGATGGGCGGGGAGAAGAAGGCCTCGGCCGAATCCGCATCCACCGGCCGCCCCTGGCCGTCCACCAGGGGCTGATCGTAATCGTTCCAGCCCTTGAGCCCGGTCTTCAGTGACGCCACATTGGCAAACCCCATCTGTTTCAGGGTATGGGCGGCGAGGATGCTGCGATTGCCCGAACGACAGATGACCACCACCCGACGCTGGCGGGCCTCCACCAGTTCCGGGACCGTCTCGTCATAACCGTACTCGCAGGCGGCCTCTAGGATCCCCCGGGGAACCACCAGGGACCGCGGGATGCGTGCCGTGGACGACTCGGAGGGGCAGCGGATATCGAGCAGCAGCTGGTCCCGCCCCCTGGCCAGCTCGTCTGCCAGCTCCCAGGGGTAGATCTCATCGATCTCTCGAGCCTGCTCCGCCACCAGGTCTTTGAAGGTCTTTCTTTGCATGGTATCGCTCTCAACTGTTCACTGGATCAGGAGCTTAAGTACCCCGGCCCATGGGCTCTATGACAACCGTCAACCCCTGAGCAGTCAGGACTCGGCGCGGGCGTCGCGGCTTGACACTACCCCGAAAGTACCGTAGATTTCGCGCTCCCACGTGTGGCTGACAGACTCCTTCTGCCCTTGACCCGTGGAAACTGTCCCCATCGTCTAGAGGCCCAGGACACTGGCCTTTCACGCCGGTAACAGGGGTTCGACTCCCCTTGGGGACGCCATCTGCAGACATGACCAAGATAACAAGGCCTCGCGGTTTTCAAGGGACGCGGGGTTTTCTAATATCTTGATTTCACGTAGGATGAGCCCCTGCGTTACCTGCCGCCTGTCGCCGTCTTCTCGGCAATCCACAGACCACCGCCTGATTCTCCGTGGTCAATCTCCCTGGTGTATTTGGGACTCGCGCAACGACAACCATGCATGGAGGCGCTCGTGTTGCGGGTGCAGGGAGCGCAGGAGCGACCGCGCCTTGCCAGACGGGCGCCTCGACACTCCACACTCATGAACTTACTATTGCGTGAGCCCTGATAGGAAAATTTAGGCTACTATCTTTAGGGGTTCGATCCCCAGCCGACCCTGCATAAGATCAAGAAAACCGAGGAGATTGCCGGATGGTCAATGAGGAAAATTCTCCACGAGCCAGCGATAGCGAAGCCATACTGCAGCAACAGTATCTGCGTGCCTTGGGCTCTTTCGAGGGGATCGTCCTCAGTCAGATCGATGTCAAGAACAAGCTGGGTGACCGGCTCAACTACAGCATTCGTACCGGTATCATAATCCTGGGCGTGATCGCCCTCTCCATCCTGATCCTGCTGCTGACCCTCACCTCCCAGGTGATGCGGATCTCCCAGGTGGTGGAGGACATGAATCATCACTTCAGCGCCATCTCGGTGAAGATGGACAAGGTGAAGTTGCACATGCAGTCCATGGAGCCCCAGGTGGCCCAGATCGAGCAGATAGACACCTATATCGACTCCATGGACGATGAGATGGTACGCATCAGGGACAACATGGCGAACACCCGCTCGGCGGTGGCCGGGGTGCGGGGCAACCTGTCCGGGGTGCGGGCCAATGTCGGCAGCATGACCGTGAACATGGGCAAGATGAACCTGGAGCTGCAGACCATGAGCCGGGAGATGCATCACATGGCCAAGCCCGCACGAACCATCAACAAGATGTTTCCCTTTCCATTCCCATAGGAGCAGACGATGCAGGACGATCCAAGACGCGCAATCGTCGAGGTGATGGCCCGTTTGGGTAAGGAGACCCAGTTTCACCTCGACGAACGCCATCGCCACTTCCGGATCACCGATGCGGTCATCATCACCGTCTCCGTGTTGTTGGTGATACTGGCGGTATTCAATATCTACTATGTAAAGGTGCTCTACAGGGAAATGGGCGGTATCGTCACCAACATGGATTCGATGTATCAGAATCTCGTGGTCGTGGACAAGGACATGGACGCAATTGCACAATCGGTGGAGCTGTTCGATGGCCACATCGCCCATATGACACCGATCCACGACAATATCGCCACCCTGGCGGTATCCCTGCCCAATGTGCGCAGCAGCATGGACGTGATCACAGGGGACATGCAGATCGTCGAGAAGGAGATGGGCCTGATTGGCGGCGCCATGGGTACCATGGACCAGACCATCGTGCAGATGCTCGGAGGCATGTCGGTGATGCGGGAGAACATGCGCAACATGGCCAACCCCATGGGCATGATGAATCCCCTGCTGCCCTGAGCAAGCTGCTGGAGTCGATTCAGTCCCCTTGGATGGGCTGTGGACGTTGCTTTCAGGTGGTCGTGCCGCGGTCTGCGTGGGAAAATACACCCGCATGCTGTGATGTTGTCGGTGTTTTCGTGACTGGACCCGATCCAGATCAAAAAATGGTGAAATTTTTTGTGCCAGGGCCGGTCCATTGCACTATGGTTAGCAATCAGGCTTGATTGGAATCAAGTCAGAGTCTGGATGCAAGAAGGGACATAGGCTCCCAACCCTTACAGCTTACTTACGATATCAATCAAGGACTATCGATGGATAGATTCTTTACCTGGCGGGACGACTGGTCATTGGGTGTGCCTGGCATGGACCGGCAGCATCGTCAGATCGCGGAGATTCTGAACAATCTGGCGGAGACATACCTCGGTGAAGAGGGAGACTCGGAGGCCGCATCCAGGGAGGCCCAGTGCCATACCTATCTGCAGGCCCTTTACAGCCGGAGCCGTGAGCACTTCAGCGATGAAGAGACCCTGATGCTGGAGGCCGACTATCCCGATCTTCCGGCGCATGCCCACGAGCACCGCATGTTGCTGGCGGAACTCATGTTTTTCATCCGGGATATCGAAGAGGGCAGGGACCAGCTCAACCTCGGCGCCTTGAAGTCCCTCAAGACCTGGTTCATCTCACATGTCCTGAGCAGCGACAAGGAGTTCGCCGAATTTCTTCAGGCCCAGGGGGAGGAGGCGCCCGCGGCGGCCGGCCGGCAAGCGGCCGGGGAGCGCTAGCCTCCCGGGGCCGTACACTGGCCGTCGCTATTCAGTTTTCTTGAACTGGCGATAGAAGAACAGCAGCAGAAAGGCCCCCACTGTGGCGGTCAGGATACTGCCAATGCTCAGGCCGCCGGTGGTCCCCAGGCCGATAAAGGAGCCGAGGAATCCACCGACGAAGGCGCCAGCGATCCCCAGCGCGATGGTGATGAGAAACCCCATATCGTCTCGACCCGGAATGATCCATTTGGCCAGGGCGCCGGCCAGCAGGCCGAGTAAGATCCAGGAAATTATGCCCATTTGTCATACCTCCATTGGGTTGGGTGCGCAGGTCAAAGCGCCTGCGCGGAAAAGGTGTCGCAGCCGCTGATCCGGCCCTCCCGCAGGCCGGTCTTGAACCACTTGGCCCGTTGCGCCGAGCTGCCATGGGTGAAGGAGTCGGAGCTAACATAGCCCTGGGCCTGCCTCTGCAGGCGGTCGTCGCCGATGGCGCTGGCGGCCGCCAGGCCCTCTTCCACGTCACCGCTCTCAAGCAACTGGTGCGAGCGGTCCGCATGGTGGGCCCAGACCCCGGCCAGGCAGTCGGCCTGCAGCTCCTGACGCACCGAAAGCCGGTTGGCCTGCTTGCTGCTGAGGCCCTGTTTCGCCTTCGCCACCCGTTTGGAGATGCCCAGAAGAGTCTGTACATGGTGGCCCACCTCGTGGGCAATCACATAGGCCTGGGCGAAGTCCCCGGGCGCCTTGAAGCGCTGTTTCAGGTCGCGATAGAAACTCAGGTCGATATAGACCTTTTGATCGCCCGGGCAGTAGAAGGGACCCATCGCCGCTTTGCCCAGACCACAGGCCGATTTCACCGCCCCCCGGAAGAGCACGAGCTTGGGTTCCCGGTATTTTCGCCCCTGCCTGGTGAACAGTTCCTTCCAGGTGTCTTCGGTGTCGGCCAGGACCACCGAGACGAAGCGCACCAGCTCCTTCTCTCTGGCGCTCTGACGGACCGTCTGGCCCGTGCCGGGGGCCAGGCGCTGCGGGCCGGCACCGCCCAGCAGGCCACCCAGGTTGCCGCTGAGCAGCCCGTAGGCGCCGATGGCCAGGACCGCGATGATCCCCCCCTTCAGGCCGAACAGCCGGAACACCGTCGGCAGCAGGTTGAGCATGCCGCCACCACCGAACCCACCGGATGGGGCGCGCATGGCGCGCCGGTCCTCCAGGTTGCGGCTCTCTCTGTGGCCCTGCCAGCGCATCCGTCAGTCGCCCTGGAATACCTTTCCGACCAGCGAGGCCACACCATCGCCCCCCTTGGCCTGCAGGAAAGAGAGCAGGATGGGGACGAACTTGCCGATCATGCCGGCATCCATGTCGAGCTTGGAGAAGCCGCTGGCGAGGCTGGCGAGATTGCCCAGTTCTGCTCCACCGAGGGAGGCGGCCAGGCCGCCCAGCATACCGCCCAGCCCGCCACCGTCACCGCCGGGAGCGGCATCGATCAGCCCCTGTGCCTCGGGTAGCGCCCCGGCTACCTGGGCGAAGTCTCCGGATGAGAGCTGCTTCTTGACCAGTCCCAGTAACAGTCCGGCACCGCCCTGTGCCTGCTGTTCGCTGACGCCGGCACCGGCCGCCAATTGTTGTACCAGTTCCATCATGTTAAAACTCCTCGACAGGTTGGAGATAGAGAGCTAGAGAAGGGGTCATGGGCCGCTTGCGGGCCTTTTTACACCCCGGGCGCCATCGAGTCTAACCCAACTGGCGGTTCAGGCCAGCGGTAATGGTAAATGATTGTCAATTCAGCCGCTGTGGAGCGGTGGGGAACAGGGAGAACAGATGACCGATACCAAGATCCTGCTCGGCGGCAACGGACAACGCCAGATCTTCCTCGACGCGGCCATGGCCAATCGCCATGGCCTGATCACCGGCGCCACCGGCACTGGCAAGACGGTGACCCTGCAGGTCCTGGCGGAGTCCTTCTCGCGCCTCGGTGTGCCGGTCTTTACCGCCGACGTGAAGGGAGACCTGTCAGGCCTGGCGGGCAGGGGCAGGCCCCATCCCAAGATCAGCGAGCGGTTGGAGTACATCGGGGTGCAGGAGCACCCCTTCGAGGCCTGTCCGGTGCTGTTCTGGGATGTCTATGGCAGGCAGGGCCACCCGGTGCGCACCACCGTCTCCGAGATGGGCCCGATCCTGCTGGCCAATCTGCTGGAGCTCAACGAGACCCAGCAGGGGGTGCTGCAGATCGCCTTCAGCGCGGCGGACGACCAGGGCCTGCTGCTGCTCGACCTGAAGGACCTGCGTGCCATGCTCAACTCGGTGGCGGATCATGCGAGTGAGCTGCAGCGGGAGTATGGCCGGGTCTCCCGGCAGAGCGTCAGCGCCATCCTGCGCCGCCTGCTGATGTTGCAGGAGGCCGGCGGCGAGATCTTCTTCGGTGAACCGGCGATCCGTATCGAACACCTGATGCAGACCGACTTCTCCGGCCGCGGGGTGGTCGGTATCCTCGATGCCACCACCCTCTACCAGTCGCCACGCATCTACGCCACCTTCCTGCTCTGGCTGTTGTCGGAGTTGATGGAGGAGCTGCCGGAGCGGGGGGATGCGGACCGCCCGAAACTGGTCTTCTTCTTCGACGAGGCCCACCTGCTGTTCCACAAGGCGCCCAAGGCCCTGTTGGAGAAGATCACCCAGGTGGTGCGGCTGATCCGCTCCAAGGGGGTCGGCGTCTTCTTCATCACCCAGTACCCCAACGACGTACCAGACCAGGTGATCGGTCAGCTGGGCAACCGTATCCAGCACGCCCTGCGCGCCTTTACCCCCAGGGACAGGAAGGCGGTCAAGGCCGCCGCGGAGACCTTCCGCCAGAACCCCGCCTTCGATACCGAAGAGGTCATAGGCCAGCTGGGGGTGGGGGAGGCCCTGGTATCCACCCTGGACCGCAAGGGGGTGCCGACCCAGGTGGAGCGCACCCTGATGATGCCGCCCCGCTCCCAGTTCGGGCCAGTGGATGCCGCGATCCGGGAGACGATCATGGCGCGCTCGCCGCTCAAGGGCATCTATGAGCAGGCAGTGGACCGGGAGTCGGCCTATGAACTGCTCGAGCAGCGGGAAGAGGAGCTGGAGAAAAAGCGTGCACAGGAGGCCCGGCTGGAGGCCGAAGAGGCCGCCCGGCGCAAGGCGGACCGGAGCCGGGGCAGACAAGGCGGCAGCCGGCGCCAGGGAGTGGGGGAGGCCTTCGCCAAATCGGTGGCGCGGGCGATCGGTTCCAGCCTGGGGCGGCGGATCATCCGTGGTATCCTCGGATCCATCATCGGCGGCAGGCGCTGAGCGGAGGGCTGGAGATGCAGGGGAAATGGGTACAGATCGGCGTGCTGGCGGTGGCGGGTATCATCGCCCTGGTGTTCGTCAAACTGATGTACGACATGACCCGCCAGATGACGACCATGACCGGTTACGTGGGCTCCCTCTCCCGGGATGTCTCTGCGATGCGCACGGACATGCGCAAAATGAGCGCCAGCATACAGCGCATGGACGAGAACATTCAGGCCATGGGTGGGGCGGTCCAGCAGGGCGGCAAGGTCTTCAAGCAGTGGGACCCGACCCAGATGATGCGTTGAGCCGCTAGCGGTAGTCGATGGAGCGGGCGTCCAGGGCCTGCCGGAGGGCCGCCAGGGCCAGTTGCAGCTCCCCCTGGCCGCGGAAGCCGAGTTCCACGTAGCGGGTCTCCCCCAGATGGGGGAGACTGAACATCTTCAAGCCCGGAAATCGCACCGACAGCTCCCGCATCACCGGGATCAGCTCGTTTTCACTGGCGTCCACGACCCGTAGCGAGGCCTCTCGGGAAGGGCGGGCCGGTGTCTCATCCAGTCGGGGGTAGTGGCTCTCCAGCACCCTGGGCCATGGGCCAGGCCATCTCGGGAAACCCGGGCAGGAAGTGGTGTTCCCCAAGGGAGAAACCGGCGATCTGGTTATAGAGGTTGGGGATCAGCCGGCTGCCCGCCGGGAGATCGGCCATGTGGATGCGCTCCGGGTAGGCCGCCTCGCCGAAGCGCCCCTCGATCAGCGCGGCCGCCTCGGGGTGCCTGACCAGCCCGACCCCGGCCGCGGCGGCGGCACAGCCACGGGTCAGGTCGTCCGGGGTGGCGCCGATCCCGCCACAGACGAAGGTGGGCAGGGCCTGGTCCAGGGAGAGTCGCAGCTGGTGGGTCAGCTCCTCGAACTCGTCGGGGAGGATCCAGCAGCGCTTGAGGAGGTCTCCCCGCTCCTTGAGCAGCTGGCGAAAGAAGGGCAGGTGCCGGTCCTCCCGGTCGCCCAGCAGCAGTTCGTCGCCAATCACGATCAATCCGAATGCCCTGGGTTGGGAGGTGATCATGAGGTGTTGGTGGCCTCAGTAACCCGCCTGGCTGAGGAATTCTCGCAGGTGGCGCACGTCCTGCTTGGTCAGGGCGGCGCTGTGGTGGGGCCGGTGCACGGTCCCCTCCACGCCATTCAGCCGGAAGCTCATGCGCGCCCCGTGGGAGACCAGCAGCTCGGCGCCGATCGCCTTGAGCAGGGACTCCACGTCGCGCCAGTGGATATTGCCGCTGGCGGGTTCCTTGCGAATGGCGTCGAGGGTGTGCTGATGCTTGTGGTTCATCTCCCTAGGGCTCCTCCTCCCAGGGCTCTTCCAGCGGCAGATCCGCCTGCCAGTCACCCTCGTTGTCCGCCTCGGCGGAGAGGGGGCTGGTGGATTCTCCCGGGACCTCCTGGAGTGGTGCGACCCAGTCCGCGGGGGTGGTGTCGGTGACGGAGGTGCCGAAGTCGTCCTGCTCGGGGATATCCAAGGCGCCGGCCCAGTTCTCCGGCTCCTCACAGGGCTCGATATCCATCTCACGCCAGTCGGCCAGGTCGATCTCCTCCAGGTTGCCATCGAAGTATTGAATATCCACCAGCATCTTCGTCTCATCGACCTCGACCACGCGGAAGGGTTGCCCCTTGTCCATGTGTCGGTACCAGTTGTCGGTGATGGGGTCTGTTTCGTTGACCATGGTACACCTCCTTCAGGCCTGAACCCGTGGGCCCAGGATGGACGCCATGTGTAAGTTATAGCACCTCGGTCTTTTCTGGTGCGAAAGACTATCCTTTCTAATTAGGTGGGTGTCGTTTTCTGTAGAATCCAAGGTAGTCGATCGGGAGGAGGCCATGTCGGACAGCCGTCAGATGCTGCGGGAGATAGAGCGGGAGGTGGTCCTTACCCGACATCTCACGGGCCGGTCCACACTGGACCCGGGGGTCATGCAGGCACTGCGGGAGGTGCCGCGCCATGAGTTCGTGCCAGAGGGGCTGCAGGAGCAGGCCTACTACAATGGCCCTCTGCCGATCGGCCAGGGACAGACCATCTCCCAGCCTTTCATCGTGGCCCTGATGACCGACCTGCTGACCCCCCGGCCGGAGAGCCGGGTCCTGGAGGTGGGTACGGGGTCGGGGTATCAGACCGCGGTGCTCTCCCGGGTGGTGGCCCAGGTCTACAGCCTGGAGATCATCGAGGCCCTGTCGGTTCAGGCCCAGGAGCGGTTGCGGCGGCTCGGTTACGACAACATCAGCTATCGGGTAGGTGACGGCTACCAGGGCTGGCCCGAGCAGGCCCCTTTCGATGCCATCCTGGTGACCGCCGCCGCACCGCACATCCCCCAACCCCTGATCGAGCAGTTGCGGACGGGGGGACGGCTGGTCATTCCCGTGGGCGAGGCCTATGGACAGCAGGAGCTGATGCTGGTAGAGAAGGACCGGAAAGGGAAGGTCGCGTCTCGTCCGCTGCTGGGTGTCGCGTTCGTACCCCTGACACGGGACCAGGGGGAATCCCTCCATGAATAAGGCGGGATGATTCTGCAGCCGGGTGGTCTAACAGCGCAACACGTGAGGAGTGATGGATTCATGTTCATCCGCGAGATAGCGAGGTGCGGGCTCTGGCTCGGCCTGTTGCTCAATTTGCCGATCTCCACGGCCCATGCCTGGGACCCGGGGGATCTGAAACAGCTGCTCGAGTCGGGGCAGTGCAATGGCTGCGATCTGAGGGGTGTGGGTCTGCGAGACGCCAAGCTGGCGCGGGCCCAGTTGCGAGGGGCCAGGCTGCAGGGGGCCGATCTGCGCGGTGCCCATATGACCTCCGCCGACCTCACGGGTGCGAACCTGAGGGGGGCCAGGCTGGGAGATGCGGATCTGTCGGGTGCCCTGTTGCAGGCTGCCGACCTGCGGGGAGTGGAACTGTTCGAGGCCCATCTGGCGGGGGCCGATCTGCGGTGGGCCAATCTCACGGACCTGGACGTGGATCTGGCCTTCGAGTCCGTCGAACTGATCGGTGTCCTGCTGGAAGGGGCGAGATTCAAGGATGGAGTGCGCTGCGGTCCACTGCCTCGCAAAGGGGGCTTTGGCTGCGCCGCCGTGCCCTGATTCAGCAGGACCCAGGCCCCCAGAAATCATAACGAAAGCTTATTCGAGGAGAAAACTCATGCGTAAAACATTGTTGGTCACGACCCTCTGCACCACCCTGGGGCTCGCCGGTTGTGCCTCCTATCAGGGACAAAACGAGCGCTCCGGCATGATCATCGGTGGGGTGCTCGGTGGGCTGTTGGGTTCCCAGGTGGGGCGGGGGAACGGGCAGACCGCGGCCATCATCATCGGTACCCTGGCGGGCACCGCCATCGGTGGCTCGGTCGGGCGCTCGATGGACGAGACGGACCGCCTGAAGACGGCCCATGCCCTGGAGACGGTCCGCACCGGCGTCCCTTCCAGTTGGCGGAATCCCGATACCGGCAATACCTATACGGTCGTGCCCACCCGCACCTTCGGCTCCAGCAGCAAACCCTGCCGCGAATACACCATCGATGCCACGGTAGGGGGGAGGAAGCAGGAGGTCTATGGCACCGCCTGCAGGCAGCCGGACGGCAGCTGGAAGGTGAAAAACTGATCACCTCTACCATCCCCTGGTAGAGGATCAGTCTGGTGACCCGGCGGACTTCCCCTCTCCCCAGGGGGGTCACCTTTGGGTGAACGAAGGCCTCTCCTCATCGGCAAGTGACGGCCTTCACAGGCCGTTTCCATCCAGTCCTGGATGGTTCATTCAATTTCTCGATCTTGAGACTAGTGCACTGTTTTTCATAGGGTAAACCCCTATGATCAGCTCCAGCGACGATTACTTCCTGCGGCCGCACTTCAAAGTAACCGCATCTTTTGCTTGACAATTTATTTTGGTGGGACTAATTTCCCAGCCTAAAATATCCATCTCTCAACCCAGGCCTGTCGGCTCGCAGCGCCAGATTTCAGGATGACAATCATGAACAGTAACGCCATCGGACCGCACCAATCGCCCTTGCAGCGAGGCCTCATGGGCCTCTCGACTCTGCTCCTTCTGGCCACCCTGAGCGCCTGTGGGGGTGGTGCTGGGCCTGGTGGCAACAAAGCGCCCACCGCCAATGCCAACGGCCCTTACACGGGGACCACTGGGCAAAGCTTGAGCTTCGACAGCAACGGATCGAACGATTCGGATGGCTCCATCGTCACCTACGAGTGGGATTTCGGTGATGGCAGCAGTGGTAGTGGCGTCAGCCCCAGCCACAGCTACGGCACCGCTGGCAGCTATACCGCCACCCTCACCGTGACCGACGATGGTGGTGAGACCGACAGCGACAGCGCCAGCGTCACCGTCAATGATCCTACCCCTGCCAACCAGATACCGACTGCCAATGCCCATGGGCCCTACAGCGGCACCATCGGTGTACCGGTGAACTTCAGCAGCGCCGGCTCCAGCGACAGCGACGGCAGCATCGCCGCCTTCGCCTGGGACTTCGGCGACGGCGCCACCAGTACGGTCGCCAATCCAACCCACACCTATACTGCGGCCGGCAACTATATGGTCACCCTGACGGTGGCCGACGACCAGGGCGCCAGCAGCCTCCCATCCACCACCACCGCCACCATCGTAAACCCGGTACCTGGAAATGCCATACCCACCGCCAACGCCAACGGCCCCTACACGGGCACCACCGGCCAGACGGTGAGCTTCAGCAGCGCCGGCTCCAGCGACAGCGACGGCAGCATCGCCGCCTTCGCCTGGAACTTCGGTGACGGT
>Ga0114931_10000191_pt1 | contig 70176 bp, 51 predicted proteins | sample 2SBtaG_FD_89579 | JGI IMG/M metagenome (GOLD analysis project Ga0114931, IMG submission 89579) | Deep subsurface microbial communities from Kolumbo volcano to uncover new lineages of life (NeLLi) - 2SBTROV14_V59a metaG | ecosystem: Environmental > Aquatic > Marine > Volcanic | place: Kolumbo... | reverse complement strand
TTTTCAACTCGGTGTTCAACTTGCCGGTACGGCTGTCTTGAAAAACAGCCCCGGCAACCTCGGTCAGGCCAAGGGCGTCATCAAGTTCTCGATAGGCGAGGAACCCTCCGTCGGAGGTAATCTTGGAACCGTGGAATCCCAGCTTTAGCCGGCGGTCTTACAGCCTGACAATCAGGAAAACACCCTCAGATAGCCGTAAAAGCCGGCGAAGGCGGCCAGCAGGGCGATCGCGCTCAGGGAGGTCAGCCTAAGCAGGCCTTGCGGCCGCATCGCCGCGGGGATTTCCCGGCCGGTCATGGCGCGATGATTGAGAAAGGCGATCAGCGGCGCGAAGCTAAAGGAGGTGGTGGTGGCGAAATCGATGAACATCTTGAACGAGGCCGACCACAGGACAATCAGCAGATATCCCCCCAGGCCGCCCAGCGCCATGAACAGGAAGTAAAGCCGGCCCTTTTCGAGATGCGCCGTCGCCCAGGGCAGCTCATCGCTGGTCAGGCGCGCGGCGCAGACCATCAGCGCCCGGGGAAAACCGTCGATCACCGTGATGATGGTCGAAAACAGCACCGCGAAAATGCCCAGGCCGGCCAGGGGGATCGACCACGGGCCGATGGCGGCGCTGTAAAGCCGGATCACCTGGGCGATAAAAGCAGGGGCGGCGCCGGCGAAGGTCTGGCCGGTGCCATACATCAGCGCGGCGCCCAGAATGATGAAACAAAGGGCCAGAAAACTGGTGCCGATATAACCGATATTGAAATCCAGTCGATAGCGCGAAAAGACGCGCTCGGGCGGCGCTTCGCGGGTTTTCTCCAGCGTCCATAAGGATTGCCAGACGCTGGCCTCCAGCCCGGTCGGCATCCAGCCGATGAAGGCGACAATGAAAAACAATGACCCCCGGTCGAGCGCGGCGGGAAACAGGGCCAGGCTGCCCCAGGCGCCCGGGGGCATCCTGATCAGGGCATAGACGGTGGCGATGATGGTAAGCAGGGTGAAGGTCAGCACCAGGATTTTGACCAGCCGTTCCAGAATATGATAGCCGCCCAGACCCAACAGCACCAGGCACGACAGGATCAGTCCTAGGGCGACCAGGGAGATCGGCGCCGTGATCCCGCTCAGGGTGATCATCACCCCGGCGGTGGCCAGCGACAGCGCGGCGATCACCACCGAGACCACCATCAAGTTGAGCAGGCCGTAAGCGACGACCGCCCAACGGCCGATATTACGATAGCCCTGAAGCAGGCTGGTGCCGGTGATCAGGGCGTAGCGCGCGCCGAAATAGAACGCCGGATATTTCAGAACATTCACCAGCACAACGGTAACCAGCAGGCCCAGACCGAACAGCGCCCCGGCCCGGGTGGACTGAACAATATGGGAGACCCCGACGCTGGTGGCGGCGAACAGCAGGCCGGGCCCCAGAACGCGGCTTAGTTTTTGATGCTCGGGCCGGGGTGCGGTCACAATTGGTACTTTTCTTGTCTATGGCCGCATGGCGGGGCCGCGTGCTTTCCGCTTTGGAGTGTGCGCGGCCCGGTGCCGGTTTCCTTTTCGGGGATCAGAAGGAATAGTCCACCGTCAGGAACCAGTTGCGCGGCCGGGCGAACACCACCAGCGCATAGCCGATCGTGCCGTTGCTGTCACCGGCGATGATATATTTCTCATCGGTGACATTATTGACCCCGAAAGTGGCGCGCCATTTCGAGTTCGGCTCCTCATAGGCCATGGAGAGATTAAGGGCGTTATAGCCGTTTTCGGCGACCCGGGCGTCATTGACCGGCTCGAACTGGATTGCCGATTTATAGACCCAGTCGGCGCGCGGCGTCAGGGTGCCGTAATTGCCCAGATTGATCAGATAGGAAACCCCCAGGTTCAACGACCATTTTGGGGTGCGGATAAGATCGTCGTTCAGGCTTATGGCGACGTTGATATCGGGGTCGATGCGGTCATATTTGGCATCCTGATAGCCCAGGGCCCCCTGAATGAACAGCTCGGGCACGGGAATCCAGGTCAACTCGGCCTCGAAGCCCTTGATGGTTCCCTTGGCGGCATTGGCGGTGACGGTGTTAATCTGCCCCGGTGGGTTGGCGGCTACCTGAATGCCCTTGTAGTCCGACCAGAAGGCCGCCAGATTCAGGCGCACGCCCTGGTCGGGAAATTTCATCTTCAGGCCGGCTTCGTACTGGATCAGGGTTTCCGGATTATAGGTCGGCGGATTGGCGGCCGGCTGGGTCAGGCGGATGACGAAACCGCCGCTCTTGAACCCCTTGGAAACCGTGAAATAGCTCGAGGCATTGGCGAAAATATCATAGGCCGCGGTGCCTCTCCAGGTCACTTCGTTGAAGGTCAGCTTTCTTTGCCCGGGCGGCACATAAGGGTCGCCGCCAGCCTCGACGACGGCGATAATCTCGGCCACCGGATCGAAGCGTTTGGTTTCATCGGTGTAGCGTATGCCGCCGGTGAGGTGAAACGCCGGGGTGACATCGAAGGTGCCTTCACCGAAAAATGCGTAATTGTCATTGTTGGTGGTTCCGCCAATATTGCGCGGAAAGCTCGGCACCACCGCCTCGATCAGGCCGATGTCGCGGGCGTGTTCCTTCATGTAGAACGCGCCGGCCACCCAGGTCAGGCGATTCTCGAAGGCGGTGCCCAGAAACTGGAGCTCCTGGGTGAACTGGTTCTGCCCGTAGTCGTCGGTGGTCTGGAAAATCAGAAATGGCGTGGCGTCCGAGGAGCGCGAGAAATTCGCACTGAGGTCACGATAGGCGGTGATTGATTTGACGGCCAGGTTTTCGCTCGCCTGCCATTCGGTAATCAGCGACACTCCCCATTGGTCGATGTCGTTTTGCGACGGGCCGGTCTCGAAGCTCTTGAACGGCGCGCCGGCATATTGGTCGTTGGCGCAGGCCGGGTTGGTCAGCGGGCCGCCGCTGGTGCCGGCGCAGGCCGCGGGCGCGCCATTGCCAAACACATTGTTGTTGTAAAGGAAGATAAACGGCGCGCTTTCGGTAACGTCGGTGGCCACTTCGGGGGCGCTTTGCTCGCGCACCCGCTCGCCGTCGACCGCCAGCTTGAACGACAGGCGATCGGACGGCGTCCAGACGAATTTGGCCCGGCCGCCCAGCACCCCTTCATCGCCCAGCTTCTTGTTGCCGGGGACCAGCACCCGGTCGACATAGCCGCGCCGCGACTTGTAAAGGCCGCTGAATGAGGCCTGGAAAGTCTCGCTGAGCGGCACATCCACGGTGCCGAAAATATTGACCCGCCGGTCCTGCCCGCCGGTCACCCGGAGCCGGCCGCCGAACTCCCGGCCGGGATCGCGGGTGGTGATGTTGATCGCACCGCCGATGCTGTTGCGCCCGAACAGTGTACCCTGCGGTCCGCGGATCACCTCGATGCGTTCAAAGTCCATCACGTCAAGCACCGAGCCGATGGTGCGGCCCAGATAGACCCCGTCGATATAGATGCCGACACCGGGGTCGGTCACCGGGGTGAAATCATTCTGTCCGACGCCGCGGATATAGACCACTGCCGCCGAGCCCGAGCCCGAACTGGTGCCGCCAAAGCTGAAATTCACATTAGGCGCAACATCGGCGAGGCTGGAGATATCGGTCATGTCGCGCTCTTCAAGCGCCTGGCCGGTCACCGCGGTCACCGCCAGCGGCGCATTGAGCAGGGTTTCCTGCACCTTGCGGGCGGTGACAGTGATTTCCTCCAGCGCGAAACCAGCGTCATCGGCCTTGTCCGCGGCGGCGGAAACGGGCGCGCCCGAAAGACCGGCGACGCCAAGCATAACCAAAGCGGCCGGGCCGTTGGTCCACAGTTTTGTCCTTTGCATCAGATGAAGCCTCCCCTTTTCATGTTTTATAGACAGCATACGATCCCTAATACCGACGCTTGAGGGGGCGATTGGCGAACCGGAAAATTCAAAAAGACCGGTCGAGGCTGACAAACCAGTTGCGCGGCCGGGCGAAAATCGCCAGCGCATAGCCGATCGTATCGTTGCTGTCGCCGGACAGCAGATATTTCGCGTTGGTCAGATTGTCCACCCCGACGCTCAGCCGCCAGCGGGCGCCGGGGTCTTCATAGGCGAGTTTGACATTGACCAGGTGATAGCCGTTTTCGGCGACAAAGGGATTGTTGACCGGCTCGAACTGGATGGCCGATTTATAGATCCAGTCCAGGCGCGGGGTCAGGCTGGCGCCGCCGGCCAGAGCGAAGCGCCAGGACAGGCCGAGCGACCACGACCATTTGGGGGTGCGGATGAAGCGGTCGGCAAGGCTGATGGCGACGCCAAGATCGCCGATTCGGTTATAGGCCGCGTCCTGGTAGCCCAGTGCGCCCTCGGCGCGCAGCGCCGCCAGCGGCGACCAGGTAAACTCGGCCTCGATGCCCTTGATGGTGCCGTTCGCGGCGTTGGCGGTGACCGTATCGATCCGCCCGGGCGGATTCGCGGCGACCTGAATATTGTTGTAGTCGGAATAGAAAAAGGCCAGATTCGCTCTCAGCCGGGCGCTGGGAAAGGCCATTTTCAACCCGAACTCATAGAGCGTGACATATTCCGGCCGAAAACTCGGCGGCTCATCCACCGGCTGGGTCAGCCGCTGCACGAAGCCGCCGCTCTTGAAGCCTTTCGAGACCGTCAGATAGCCCGAGATCTCGTCGAGCGCCTCATAAACCAGCGCGCCGCGCCAGGTGACCTCGTTGAACGACAGGCTTTTCTCGATTGCCGGCACATAGGGCGCGGCATCGGCCAGCACCCGGGCGACGGGCAGAAAGCGTTTGGTCTCATTGGTGTAGCGCAGGCCGGCGGTGAGATGCAGGCGGCGGGTCGCGTCATAGGTCGCCTCGCCGAAAAAAGCGATATTGTCGTTGTCGGTCATGCCGCCGATCTGGCGGGGAAAACTCGGCTCGATGGCCTCGACCAGATCGATATCGGACGCCGCCTCGGTCATGTAGAAAAAGCCGCTGACCCAGTTCAGGCGGCTTTCGAACGCATTGCCGATCAGTTGAATTTCCTGGGTGAGCTGATGTTGCCGATAGTCGTCGGTGGTCTGGAAAATGGCGAATGGCATGCCATCGGACGAGCGCGAGAACAGCGCCTTTATCTTGCGATAGGCAGTAATGCTTTTCAGCGTCAGCCAGTCCGAGACCTCCTTGCGGGCGATTAGCGAGACCCCCCATTGGTCGAGATCATTGCGTGACGGCCCGGTTTCATAAGATGTGAAAGGCTGGCCGGCATATTGGTCGTTGGCGCAGGCCGGGTTGGTCAGCGGCCCGCCGCCGATGCAGGCCGCCGGTGCGCCATTGCCGAAAATATTGCTGTTATAGGCGACAATGAACGTAGCGGCCTCGTTGATGTCGCGGGCCACTTCCGGCGCCGAGGATTCGCGCTCGCGCGCGCCGTCGATGCTCAGCCTGAAGGTCAGGCCATGGCCCGGCGTCCAGATGATCTTGGCGCGGCCGTCCAGCGCCTCGTCGTCGCCCAGCCGGTCGCCGGCGAGCACGCGCTTCACATAACCCTTGCGCGAGCGCAACAGGCTGCTGACAGTGGCCGCCAAGGTGTCGCTGACCGGCAGATCAAGGCTGGCGAAAGCATCGACGCGGCCATAGCGCCCGGTGGTCAGCTTGAGGCGGCCAGCGAGTGTGCTGCCGGGATCGCGGGTGATCAGGCTGATCGCGCCGCCGATGGTGTTGCGCCCGAACAGGGTGCCCTGGGGGCCGCGCAGCACCTCGATGCGCTCCAGGTCCATCACATCGAGCACCGAGCCGATGGTGCGCCCCAGATAGACTCCGTCGACATAAATGCCGACGCCGGGGTCGGTCACCGGAGTGAAATCATTTTGTCCGACGCCGCGGATATAGACCACCGCCGCCGAACTTGACCCCGAACTGGTGCCGCCAATGCTGAAAGTTACATTGGGGACGATATCGGCGATATCCGAGATTTTATCGACCCCTCTTTTTTCCAGATTGTCCGCGCTCAGCACCGTTACCGCAATGGGAATATCCATCAGGTTTTCCTCTCGCTTGCGGGCGGTGACGATAATCTCCTCGAACAGATCGGCCGGCGCCCCGGCGGCAAGCGGGCGCTGGGTGGTATTATGCGCGCCGACGATAGCTGGCGGGCGGGCGCCGGCGCGGCGGAAAATCCGCACCGTGTTGGGATTGGTGAACTCAAAGCTGAAGCCGCTGCCCTCAAGCAGCCGGCGCAAGGCCTGGGCGGGCGAAAAAACGCCGCTGATCCGGCGGCTGATCACATAGGCGATGCGCGGATTGGCGCTGATGAACTGAATGCCCGACTGGACGGAAAAGACAGTCAGAGCATTGACCAGAGACTGGGCGGGAATATCGAAGGCCGTCTGTTTTACCGCCTGCTTTTGGCCCGCCGTTTCTTGGGCCCAGGCGCTGGCCGTCAGTCCGGGCCAGCCGCCGACCAGCAGCAGACACTCTGCGATGAGGCAGGCCCCGATGAGGCAGAACCGTCTTTTCAATGGCTTCTCACTGGGCTCGCCTCCCCGACAAGCGTCTTGAAACAGGTTTTGTTCCGGGCATTATTTGCCGCGGTTGGTTTATTGATTAAATGGCATTTCCCCGGAAGCCGACACCAAGCGGGTTTCATTGGCGCTGATTTGCACCGCCTTGACCGGGTAGCTTTTTATAATCGCGCTTAAGGCGCCGCGCCAGTCCCCGGTGTTGAAAACGGCATAGACCGGCATGCGGGCGGCAACGCTGTCATCGAGCAAAATCAGATGATTGGAATGGCGGTTGATCTCGTAAAGGGCGTCGGCGAGTTTTTCGCCGCGGAACACCAGGCGGCCCTGACGCCAGGCCAGGTTGTCGGGAAAGCTTGTCTTGTTCGCCGGGGTGACCTCGATGCCGGTGCTCGCGCCGGCCGTCTGCCCGGCCTCGGCGCGGCGCACCCGAATGGCGGCCTGCTCGCCAGGCTGGCTCAGGATTTTGAAAAGCCCGTCCACCGCGCCCGTGGCATCCCGAGCTTTGCTCACCCGGACAACTCCTTTGACCAGGGTGACCATGACGGTATCATCGGGCGACAGCTTGACGTCGAATTGGGTGCCGATGGCCTGGACCCGGCCGGTGCCGGCAAAGACGAAGAAGGGGCGCGCCGGATTATGGGCGACATCAAACAGCGCCTCGCCCCGGTTCAGATAGACCCGTCGCTGGTCGGCCGAATAGTCGATCACCACCTTGGACAGGGCGTTGAGATGAACCGAGCTGCCATTATCAAGGACGATGGTGCGCTGTTCGGCCCGTGCGGCGGCATAGGCCGTGTTTTGCGCCGGCCCGAGAAAGGATGAGGCGGCGACATAGCCCAGGCCGGCAACCACCAGCAGCACGCAGCAGGCCGCCGCCCAGCGCCTTGCCGGCCGGCGCATCATCAGCTTTTGACGGGCGGGCGCCATCCTGGCCGCCGGGCGGGGGACCGGCAGGGCCTTGATCCGTGACCAGCTTTGCTGCAGGCTTTGCATGGCGCTAGCATGGGCGGGCTCGGCGTCGCGCCAGTCGAGATAGGCTTCAAATTCCTCAGGAGTGATATCGCCCAGCTCCAGCCGGGCCATCCAGTCATAGGCGGCCTCGGGGATTTTCTGTCCGCTCTGTTTTTTCCAGCGTTTTATCATGTCGAGCGCACCGTCAGACCTCGCCCAGGCGGTTGTGAAAATGGCGGATCACCTGGGCAAGATATTTTTGCACCATGCGGCGCGACAGGCCGGATTTCTTGGCGATCTGCGCTGTGGTCAGCCCTTCCATACGCCGCAGATAGAAGATCTCCTGGTGGCGGCCCGACAAGCAGGCCAGGGCCTCGTTGAAGCGGTCGCGAAACTGCTTGTATTGCAGCCATTCCTCGGGGGAAACCTCGGCGCCGGGATGTTGTTCGGTGTCCAGCTCGACCGCCTCATCCACCACCCGGAGCCGTTTTTTGCGGAAATGATTGATTGTCAGGTTAAAGGCGATGCGAAAAACATAGCCGCGCGGCCGCTCGATGCGCCCGCTTTGCGCGACTTCCAGATAGCGCAGGATGCTTTCCTGGACGATTTCCTCGGCCAGGCCGGGTTCGCCCACCCGCGACAGGGTGAAGTGATAAAGATCGCTCCGCACCGCCAGCAGAAAGGCGGTTGCCTCTGCATCCCGGATTTTGGCAGTCTGCTTTTTTGTCCCGGTCCCGTTCACCATCGCTGGCGCCCCAATCTGTCTTTGGTGCCTCTCCCCTGATCACCAAGCCTAGCACACTGACAAGAGATGTCTAATGCTTGCAGGTTTGGGGGGCAGGGCGACCGACTATCGGCCGACGAGGGGGCGCGGGGAATTATGGCGCAGCGGTGAAGGGGCCGGGGAAAACAGCACGCAACCAGCCCACCGTCCCCCAAACAGCCAGAGCCATCAAAAGCGGTCTGGCCCCTGCATAAGGGGTCACCTAAGACCGGCAAGGCCTGATCTGTCAAAGATCAGTCGTCCGCTTGCGGTCCTTTATTGACGTCGACGTCGACAGCGGGGACGGCCTCGCGGGCTTTCTGTGCAGACGTGCCGGGGAAATCCCCGGCATCGCCCTTCGCGTCCCGTTTCGCCTCCAGCTTCGCCGCTTTTTTATCGGCTTTTTTTCGCTGTCGTTCGAGGCGCTCAAACCGATAGTTAGGTTTGCGAGCCATTCACTCAGTCGTTGGCGACCAGGTTTTCGGCCGACGATTTACCGTTCTGGCCGGTGACGACTTCGAAGTCGATCTTTTGGCCTTCGCGCAGCGTCGACATGCCGGCGCGCTCAACGGCGGAGATGTGGACAAAGACATCCTTGCCCCCTCCTTCAGGTTCAATGAAGCCGAAGCCTTTGGTCGAATTGAACCACTTAACAGTGCCTGTAGTCATGAAACTTCCTTTATCTAGTAAACAAAAAGAGTATGTGACGCATTTGGGCGTTAATTGAAAGCCTTTTATTTTTAAAAATTGATGTGCGCCGGGAATGGACACCGCCGTAACCGCCGTCACCCTTGGGCTGCGGGCTCGAAACCGGGCGGCTGACGCTTGAAAATCCGGGCGAAACGGGGCGCGCCAAAGGGTGCCAGAGCCCCTACTTCCGCTATGGACTCTCGGGGGCGATCTGCTTTAACCTTATGCCCCGGGAAGGGGATTTCCCGGGTTCTGATTTGATGCATAATCCATTGGATAACATGTGTTTTCCATAAGAGTTCACCTGCTGGCCGCAGGGCTCGGAGCATTTTTACAGGGAAGCCACCGGGAGAAACAGACGGATTGATGAAATGAGTAGGAGGGTCACAGGCTGGATCGGGGCCGGCCTTGTTGTCTTGTTTGTGATAACGGGGTTGTTTTTACTGATCGGAAAATCTGAAACTCCGTGGGCCCCCGCGAGCGTTTCCTATGACCCTCAATGCGAGAAAGGGTGCAAGGAGCTTCGGTCAACATCCTTGACCCATTTCGGCGATATTTCTCTTTATGTTCAGCCGGATGTTGACGATGCCATTGCGCAATGGGGAGACTGTCTGGACTCGGTGACCCGATGCATTGAAGACAGGGGCCTGACAAGCTCCAATATTGTGGCCTGTGTTGGGGAATCGATCTGTCCGGACACATGCAAGACCACCTTCTCCACCGAAGCGCGGGGAGTGAGCCAGGTTGGCGCGGCCCTGGATGCTTTTGAACGGGTGTTCATTAATGACGGCGCCGCCTGCCTCCCCGAGGGAGGAAACCGTTGAGATGCTGGGCGGCATGTCTGGTCTGGTTTCTCATGGCAACCAACGCCGCCGCCTGGGAGACCGAAACACCGCGAGAGAACACACCGCAGGATTGGCAAAGCCTTTACGCCTCTTTTCCCGTCAAGACCGATACGAATCTGGCGTGGAACAACAACGAGCACGCCCGGCTTGCCCATATGGCCCTGAAAAAACTCGGGCTGGCGAAGCTTTACTCGATTGGCGGCCCCTCGTTGACGGCGATAGACCTTAATGCCAGCCTTTTCCGGCGCGCCCTGAAGAAGCGCGGCGTCTATATCAAGAACGCTCCGGCATCGCCGTTGGAGGAACGCCTGCTGCCGCCGCCGGTCCATTTCGCCGGTTTGCCCGATATCAGTTATACGATGTATGACTGGATCAATAAAAACGCCTTTTGTCCACCGGGCATCCCGTCCCGCAATGGAAAGCCAGCGGACAAATGCCATGCCTTCAAGGGCTGGATGGGGGCGCTGAATTCTTCCCATTTTGGCACCCAGGCGGGGCTATGGTATCGGCATTTGCACGCGGTTGCCCTCGACCTTGCCGGCCGCGCCCGGGAGATGCGCGAAAAGATGCAAAAGCACGGCCCCGAAACCGTTGCCGCCTACAAGGATTACCTCAAGGAGGCCGAATATGAAGCGCTGGCCTTTGAGGGCTATGCCCAGCACTTCCTGCAGGACCGTTGGTCGATGGGCCATATGTGGGAAAGGTGGAATGCCGCGGATTATGATCAACTGGTTTTCAAGACCTACTATGACAATTTTGAAACCGCGATCGCTTCCGGGCTGATGCATGGCTCCCAGTCCATTACCGGGGCACCGGACCCGCTCTCGTCCCCTTATCTCAATCCCCTTAAAGGCAGGGGGCTGGGCTGGGTTCGGAAATTATTCGGTAAATCGGCCTATATCATTCCCACCTGGCGTCATGCCGGCGCCAAGGGCATGGATCCGACCAGGGCGGAGATTCTGCAAAGAGACGGCGGGCTGTCCCTGGACACAACCCCGCATACCGGCGTCGGGGATAACCGTGTCGAGGATATGCTCGACCATCTTTACGGCAAGGAGTTCTCGTATCCGGACAAACCGCTGGAGGTTGGGATACAGAAGCAAAACCTGCTGCGCTGCACGATGGGCGGCTGGGTTGATGTCATCAAGGGCTTCGGTCTTGACCGGGAATCGGGCGGCTATGGGGTCAACGGCGTAACACTGCCAACCGGCGCCAGGGGCCTTTCCGAGGATGTCAATTTGACTATCGGGTGTTTTGACAATTGGGCCACCAACCGGTCCATGGCGCTGGCCTGGACGGATCTATACGCCACTTTCGGCTCATTTGCCCGCATCGCCATTGGGTTTGTCGAAGATAAGACCACCGCGCTCCTGGGAAAGCGGTTCCTGAAAAATAACCGAATATCAGGGGTCAAGGTTACCTGGCGGGTCTGGCGCCATGCAATGACAAACCCTGATGGAACCGATCTTGCCCGTGGCGCCATCGGCAGTTACGGACAGGTTAAACAGGGCGGGAAATACCGGGCGCTGCCGAGCTATATTGAACCGAAAAACCTGGAGGACCTGCCGGAGGGGCCGGGCAGAAACGGACGTGACAAGGAGGCGGTATTCGGGTTTTTCAACCGCGCCCACACCGACTGGTGGTGCAACGAGGGGTTGGCTGATCTTGACGGCTGGCGCGGCAGCGATGACAAGGCGGAACAGGCCGCCTGCCGGCTTGTCGCCGACAGATATTATGCGGGGACCGACCGGGCGTATCAGGGAATACGCAAGGAAACCCGCACTGTTGACGGATCAGCCACGGGAAAAAGACTGGTTCCTGTTTGCTCGATGTATAATCGCGAGGTTCCCGATGCCGGGTACAGCGAACGCCTGCCGGTGACCCTGGCCCCCGGCTATGTCGCTGAACCATATAAACGCAGCGCCGATAACTTCAGCACGCAAAGCATTGCGAACTGGTGCGGAAAAATTCCGGTCCTAGATTTGCTGCCTCAGCCTGAAAACCGCGATGAAGACTTGGTGGCGCTGGTCCGCGAGCAGAAAGACAATATCCTGCTCGAAGGACAGAACCTGGGGGACAAACCCGGGCGGCTGATACTTGGCGATGCCATAATCATAAAAAAGTCCGATATCCTGGAGTGGGACAGGATGCACATCCTGTTCCGTCTGGATAAAAACAGAAAATTCGAGGAAAAAGATTATCCCGTAAAAATTACGCGCTCCGACAAAGTTTCATCAGTTGGTCGTTTTTTCATTCGGATCAAGAAGAAGCCACCGAAACCCGAGCCCCCTGCCCTTGATATAAGCGGGTGCTGGAAGGGTACGACGACGTTTGGAACAGGGTTCATCTCCCTCTTTCAGTCAGGTCACGAGGTGATTGCAACGGTTCCCCTCGAAGAGGCCTATATGAAACCGGGAACAGAAAGGGTCGAGGTCGTCTATAGCGGTACATTTGATCCGCCGCATTTGACCCTGTCTCATCGCGCGAAAGACTTTACGGCGATCGATCCCCTGTTATGGCGTTACAGGGTCGATACATATCCTCAAAAACAGCGGGATGCCTTGCTTGCCTTTGGTCTTGAAAGCAAATTTGAATTGCGCGTGGTCAAGGGGCCAAGCCCGCTCTTTCTTCTTTTGCAGGGCTCGCCCAATGCCGAATTTCATCTGGAGGGAAAGTATTATTCCTTTACCAGCACTTTTGCAGGATGGAACGAGGTGATCAATGGCTACCCTTACGAGAATAAAGTCACACGGGATGAAGAGGGCATCGAAACAGTAACCATAAATGACCATCCCGTTGATGCCGCCAAAGTAATAGCAGGGTTCAAGAAAGATTGCCCCGCTCCCAATTTTCTTTTATATGATGTCGATAAAACCAGGGAAGTGGCGAAATATCTGTGCTGGCGGCCGTTAACGGGAAAGCGAGCAAAGCCGGATGAGGTGACCTGGGAAAAAGTGAGCGACATGAAGGTGGGATCTCTGGCCATAAATGATGCCGGTTTCACCAAGCCTTTGGATAAGCTGCAAATGGGTGACCAGATCTGGATCAGGGCCAAGGCCCGCTCGGGCTGTCCAGACATACGAGATCACCTCGAGGCCACTATTTTCCCTGAAGACAGACCTAAGGCCGCCATCCATGTTATGCTGACGGAGACCGGACCCGAGACATCTGAATTTCGCTCTTTACAGGCGGTGGCCACGGACGATCTTGAAATCGGTCCGACGCGAACCATCATTATCCGCGCCGGGTTGAAGGGGGCGTCCATAAGAGTGACGGTGGACAAGGCTCCCGTTTCCCAGCCCTCTCGCCGGCCAGCCGGCGGCGGGCTCAGCGCGTCAAAACAGGGCAAAGGCAAAATAACGGGCGGCGCAGCGCATAAAACTCCTGCCGGGGGCCAGCGCGGCGGCGGGCAGATTGTCATTCCCGCCCCGGTCGGGGCAGGCCGCAAGCCGGTTACCCCGCCGCTACCGCAAAGGGTGGCAAAGGCTGCCCAATGGACCGTCTACAAGCTGACCTCCTATGCGGACCCGCACGGCGGACTGCCCAAGATGACGGTGGTCAAGATCGCGTTCAAACGCAGCGCAAAACTGGCTCAACTGCGGGTAAGACGCTATCCGGTATCGCTGTCGCGCAACGACCAGACGGGCAAAATTCTGTGGTCTGTAAACTGGGACAGCGGAGAAATCGGGGATCAGGGCATGGCCAGCAATCCGGCGGCGATGGATATGCTGCAGCACAGGGCGCAGGGCATGAGGCGCGGCGCGGTGGCCAAAAGCGGGCTTGAAGCCTTGATCGGGCAACAGCTCGGGGCCGGCAGTCAGCGAAAATCCCCCGTGCGTTAGCCTGCAATTCTTGTAAAACAGCGAAGGGAGAACCCCTATGGGCAAATGGACCTACCGGCGCGGGCTGCATGATCTGGGCGGTGGCGCCTGGGCCTATCTGCAACCCGATGGCGTCTGGGGGTGGAGCAACGCCGGCCTGATTGTCGATGGCGAGGCCTCGCTGCTGGTCGACACCCTGTTCGACGAGCCGCTGACCGCCGCCATGCTCGAAACCATGGCCGACGCCACCGGCATCGGCGCCGGCGAGATCACCACCCTGGTCAACACCCACGCCAATGGCGATCACACCTTCGGCAACCGGCTGGTGACGCGGGCCGAGATCATCGCCTCGGCGGCCAGCGCCGAAGAAATGGCCGAGACCCCCCCCGCCATGCTGGCGGCGATGATGGCCCAGGCCCCGGATCTGGGCGCGATGGGGGCCTATCTCGAGCAGATCTTCGGCAGCTTCGATTTTGCCGGGGTGCGGCTCAAGACGCCAAGCCGGACCTTTAGCGGCAGCCTCGAGCTGACGGTTGGCGATACCGCAGTTCGGCTGATCGAGGTCGGGCCCGCCCATACCCGCGGTGATGTGCTGGTCCATGTGCCCGCCCGCCGTCTCGTCTATAGTGGTGATATTCTGTTCATCGAGGGCACGCCGGTGATGTGGGCGGGACCGGTGGGCAATTGGATCCGCGCCTGCGAGGCGATCATGGCGATGGATGTCGAAGTCATTGTTCCCGGTCACGGCCCGATCACCGACAAGGCCGGTGTCGCCGGGGTGCGCGACTATCTTGTCTATGTCGATCGTCAGGCCCGCGCCCGGTTTGACGCCGGGATGAGTGCTGGGGAGGCGGCGCGCGACATTGCGCTGGGCGATTATGCCGCCTGGGGCGATGCCGAGCGCATCGCCGTTAATGTGGACACCCTTTATAAGGAATACCGGGGCGAGAATACGCCGCCCGATATTCCCCGCCTGTTTACGCTGATGGCCGAACTGGCGCGTCGTTAGACGCCAGGGCGGCCAGAATGTCAGGCTTTTCACCCTTGCCCAGGGCGAGATAGGCGGCCTTCAGGGCCTGGCGAAAGTCCGGCCGGTCTTGGAGGGTGTCGGGAAAGACCGTCCGCTGACCAAGAAAATCATCCACCACCGCGTCATCCCCGACCGGGTGGCGGCGGGCCGCGCGGGTGATTTCCTCGGCCAGCGGGTCCTCGATCGGTGCGCCGCGCACCGCCTTTGCCTGCGCAAAGCCTATCCAGGCGGCGACAATCAGGCACAATCGGCCAATCGGCCGGACGGCGTCCAGATTGTCATGGATGGTGCCCAGCACCCGGATCGGCAGTTTCTGGGAGCCATCAAGGGCGATTTGCGACAGGCGGTGCCTGATCACGGGATTGCGGAACCGGCCCAGGATCGCATCGCGATAAGCCGCCAGATCGAGGCCGGGCGGCGGGGTGAGCCCGGGCATGATTTCCTTGCTCATCATGTCATGGAGATAGCGGGCGATCCTTTCCTCGCTCACCGCCTCATAGACGGTGTCAAAGCCGGCCAGCAGGCCAAGATAGGCCAGGGCGGAATGAGCGGCGTTGAGCAGACTGAGATTGGCGTTCTCAAACGCGCCGACATTATTGGTCATGGTCACCCCGAAGGGCTCCCAGTCGGGGCGGCCGAGGGGAAAATCATCCTCGACCACCCACTGGGTGAAAGCCTCGCGCTGAATTGGCCAGCCATCGGTCAGCGACAGGGCATCGGCGATGCGGCTTTTCAGGGCGTCATCGCTATGGGGGGTGATGCTGTCTACCATAGTGCGCACAAAGCGCACCTCGTCTTCGATCCATTTGGCGAGATCGGGCGAGAACTGTGCGGCGTATTGGCGCACGGCGCGGGCCAGGCGGCGGCCGTTGTCGCTTAAGTTGTCGCAGCTGACCACGGTATAGGGCCGGATGCCAGCATTACGGCGCAGCGCCAGCGAGCGGGCGATATAGCCAATGGTGCTGGCCGGCGCCGCGGGGGCGGCCAGATCGCGCCGGATCGCCGGGTGACCGAGATCAAGATTGCCATCGACATCAAGGCAATAGCCCTTTTCCGTAATCGTCAGGGACAGGATTTTGGTGTCCGGCGCGCCGAGCAGGCGCAGCACCTGTTGGCGCTGGCGGGGCGCCACCAGCACATCCTTGATCGCCCCGATGACCCGGAAAGAGCTTTCGCGGTCGAGAATGGCGAGGGTATAGAGGAAATCCTGCTCCTTGAGGACCTCGCGGACGGTCGCGCTGTTGAGCGATATGCCGCAGATGGCCCAGTCGTTCTGGCGAGCCAGCACATCGTCGATATAGACGGCCTGATGGGCGCGGTGGAAAATGCCGGGGCCCATATGGGCGATACCGATGCGGGTAGCCTCCCGGTCATAGGCGGGGCGACCAATGGCCTTGGGCAGACGGCCCAGTGTTTTTTGCGAGAGCCTGTCCGGCGCTTTTGACATGATTTCTCCCGTGGCGACCGTCAATTAAAACAGGCGCCGCCGTCGATATTGATCGCCTGTCCGGTGATTTCGCTGGCCTTGTCCGAGGCCAGGAAAACCGCCATATGGCCGATATCGTCGGCGCTTTGCGGCCGCCCCAGGGGGATCATCTGGCGCACCATGGCCTGAAAGACCTCGTCCGGGCTCATGCCCTTGAAAGCGGGATGGGCCTGGCCCAGCACTTTTGCTCCCACATCCCACATCGCGGTGCGGATAATCCCCGGACACAGGGTGTTTACAGTGACGTCAAAGGGCGCCAGTTGCAAGGCGACGGACTGGGTCAGAACAATGACCCCGGCCTTGCTGGCGCTGTAATGGGGCAGCCAGTCCGCCCCCTTGCGCCCGGCGATTGATGAAATATTGATGATCCGACCGCCCGTTTGCTGGCGAAAATAGGCGGCGATCGCCTGGTTGCACAAGAATACTCCCTTCAGGTTGACATCGATGGTCAAATCCCAGTCCTCCAGGGAGATATTCTCCAGGGTGAGAGGGGCGTCGCTGTCGGGACGGTGGCTAAAACCGCCAACCCCGGCGGCGCACACCAGAATATCGATGGCCCCCATTTCGCTTAGGCTTTGCGCCACCAGCTGCGCGCAGTGATCCTTGCGGCGCACGTCGGCGGCCAGCGCCAGGCTCTGGCGCCCGGTTTCCTCGTGCAGGCGGTATGCGACCTGCTCGGCACGCTCGTGGTTCAGGTCGCTGACCACAACCTGCGCGCCGGCGCGGGCCATGGCCTGGGCGATGCCTTCACCCAGGCCGCTTGCCCCGCCGGTGATGACGGCGACCTTGCCTTCCAGCAGCATGGAACCCTCCCTGTCTTTTCAAGGGTAACCAACGAACGAAAGAAAAAGGCCGGCGCCGGGGATGTTTCCGGCGCCGGCTTTCCCGAGTATCATGGCCGGTGATGGTTCAGAAATTTTTCCTGACGCTGACGCCCCATTCACGCGGGCGGTTGTAAATCGCCTCCGAAAAACCAAAGCTGTTCAAATCCGACGAGGCGCTGTTGATAAACCGCTTGTTGCTCAGGTTGGTTCCGAACAGGGATATTTCCCAGCCGCCCTCCAGCATCTCATAGGTTAACCGCGCATTGAAGATGCTGTGCGCCTGGCGGATGATCGACGGCGTGTTGGTGATGTCCGAGAACGACTTGCTTTCATAGGTCCAGTCGCCGCGGATGGAAAGCTCGCCGTCATTCGCCACCGGCCAGCTATATTCGATATAGGCGCTGGTGGTCCATTTGGGGGTTCTGACCGCCTTGCTGTTTATGGTCACCCCCACCACGGAGGGGTCGAGCTTGGTGATCTGGAAATGCAGATAGCCGGCATTGGCGCCAATTGCCAGGCCCGCCATCGGGGTGGCCTGAAACTCCATCTCGAATCCCTTGATGCGGGCCGACCCGATGTTGTCGGTGCGCAGAACCAGGGTGCCGGTATTTTGGGAAAAACTGATGGCGTTGATCTGCATGTCCCTGTAGTTCATGAAAAAGGCGGCAAGGTTGAGGCGCACGCGGCGCTCGAACAACTCCGACTTTACGCCGCTTTCATAGGAGGTCACGAACTCGGGATCAAAGGTCTCGACCAGCGCCGATTCCGTCGGTCGACCGTTAAAGCCGCCGCTCTTGAACCCTCGCGAAACCGATACATAGCTCATCACCTCGTCGGACCAGCGGTATTGAATGCTGCCCATCGGGGTGACCGCATCCCAGTTGTTGCGCACGGTGGTCAGGGGAACGATGAACAGGCCGCTGGCGATGCGCTGGTGGCGCAGGGTGTATTTTTTCTTTTCATAGGTATAGCGGATGCCGGCGGTGACCGACAGGCGCTCGGTTACGTCAAAAGTGCCCTGCGTAAATCCGGCGATGCTGTAGCTGCTAAGCTCGTTGAAAATATCCAGGTCGAGGTCGAGGAACTGGTTGAGGAAATTGCCGGCGCCGCCGAAGCCCGAACCAATCGGCCCGGGCAGCGCCTCGAAGGCGTCATACATGCCCGAGATCAGCCGGACATCATTGAGGTCACGGCCGAATTCGTCAAAATAGAACACGCCGCCCTGCCAGTGCAGACGGTTGTCGAAGAAATCTCCGACCAGTTGCAACTCCTCACTGAACTGGTGCTGCTTTTGCCGGTCGTCGGTGGCGACAATCGGCAGCGGCGAGCCATCGCCATCGCGCCCGAAGCGGGCGGTGAAGCCGCGGTAAGCGGTAATCGACTTTAGCGTCACGACGTCCAGATTCCATTCCACGGTGCCGTTCACGCCCCAGCCATCATAGGACACGCCATTTGGCCCCGTAGCATAGCTGTCATCCACATTGTTGGGAATAAGAAAGCGGGCGTCATAGGGCAGGCCCGACGGCACGCCGATAACCTCGTTCCATTGCAGGGTCGGGAAAGCGTTTGAGGGATCGATAAGCGTAACCACAGTGGGGGCGGAGTTTTGCCGCGAGGTGGTGAAGTCGGCTGAAATGTCAACCGTGACATCGTCGGAGGCCAGCCAGCGAATGGCGGCGCGCGCCGCCGTCTGGTGCTCGTCGCCAAGCCCCTTGTCAACCACCTTGCCGGTGGCGAAATCAAGCCGGTTGCCATAGCCGTCCCGGTTCTTGGTGGAAAAGGATATCTTGGCGAACAACTTGTCGGTGACGATCGGAAAATCGAAGCTGCCCCGGGCGTCGATGCGCTTGTAATCGCCGGCAATGACTTCCGCCCGTCCGCCGGCCTCGCCCGTGGGCTTGGCCGAGACCACATTGATCGCGCCGCCGATGGTGTTTTTGCCGAACAATGTGCCCTGCGGGCCGCGCAGCACCTCGACGCGTTCCAGATCGAGCAGATCCATAACCCCGCCGATCGTACGGGGGTGGAACACGCCGTCAATATAGATGCCTACGCCGGGGTCGGTCGTAAACAGAAAATCGTCCTGGCCAACGCCGCGGATGTAAACATTGGCGCTCGGCCCGACACCGCCGCGCGCCGTGGAGGAGACTGTTACGTTTGGCACAAAGGACGTAACCTCCATGAGGTTTGTAAGATTACGCTTTTCAAGTGCGCTTTCCGAAAATGCCGAAACCGCAATGGGCGTGTCTTGCAGTGATTCCTCGCGCTTTCGCGCGGTTACCGTAATTTCCTCAAGGGTGTTGAAAGTGGAAGTTTCCGCAGATTGCACAACCCCCCCACCCCCTGAAAACGCTAGGCCGCAGCCGAACAAGAACATCAGGGCCCGAGACTGAAAAAGCGGGCCTCCTTTATTGCAGGATTTCGAGATATGGTTTTTGTTCATCATGCCCTCCCTGGACGTTTTTAAAAAAACAGACTGCATCGTCCGCCCGCATGCGAACGAAAGCCGGGGATCTTGCGCGCCCGTTTAGTGCAAAGTTCTGATTTCTAGTGACAGGGTAGCAATTAAGTCTGTCGAAAAAAATAGCGTAAACAACCTAATTTTGGATTTAATTGCCAAATATATCCGGCCTGGCCTCCCTGTGGGCAGAGCCGGTACGTCAAAAGCAATCGCGTAATTGCGCAGCAATGACTGAATTTATACGCTGGATGGGCGCGGGGAGGGCGCCAAAAGCCGTCAGACCCTGATATTCCCTTGTTCTCCATAGTCTGCTATAATAATCCGTTGTCGCTGTGGCCGGGATCTTGACTTGAGGGGCATTTGGAAAAATGTCAGGCGCTCTGTTTGAATTTCAACGGCATGATCTTGAAGATATTCTGTCTTTGAGTGAGATTGCTCTCAACTGTGAGTCAATGGATGACTTGCAGCAGGAAATTCTGTTTAAGATTCAACAGACTGTGGGTGCCGAGAGCAGTGTTTATTTCGACGTTGTCCACACCTCGTTGGGCTGGCAATTTGTCAATGGCATTTCCTATGGCGTGCCCGACAAAGCCCCGAAAACCTGGTGTGATCACTATCAAACCATCGATCCGTTCACCATCAATCTTCTCAATCATCTGGAATCGGGGGATAAACGGATTATCACCACGGCGGATACCATCAATCCGTCGGACTATGTGCGGATGGAATTTTATTGCGACTTTTTGCGGCCGCAATCGATTTACCATATGATGGTTGTTGGCCTGCCCAGTGATTCCAAGCCGGTTGGCCTTATCGGCCTGCATCGCACCTCGGGGGCGCCGGCGTTCTCGCCGCGGGATGTCTCCAAGGTTGATGCCATGGTGCCCTATATTTCGGCCGCGGTGCGCAAGATAAAGCTCTCGGAGATGGCGAGCGAGCGTCAGGCGATCATTAAGGCCCTTGCGGGCGATCTGCACCACAATGGGGTGCTGGTCCTCGACAAGGACCTTTTCCCCACCTTCCTTGATGACCATGCCCGCGAGGTTCTCAAGGCACCGGCTCATCAGGGCCACGAGATCATCAGGACAATCAATGACTTTCTGCCGCCCCAGCTTGTCCGCTGTTGCGAGGAGCTGCGGCAAAAGGCGAATTCGTCCTGCACCGGCAAAATCGAGCATCATGCGGATTTCACAATCGAGCATGAGGCGAAAAAGATAAGCGGTTCTGTCTGCGCCTATAAAACGCAGGCCCGGGGGCTGTGTTTCCTGATCTGCTTCAAGGCCCAGGCGGGTGATCTAATCAAGCCGGGCACTCTGCAAAAATTCAACCTGACCCGTCGTGAGATCGATATCGCCCATCTTATCAGCGCCGGCATGACCAATCCGGAAATCGCCGACAAGCTTTTTATCAGCGTGCGCACCGTTCAGAACCACCTGCGCTCGATCTACCGCAAGGTCCAGGTCCACAACCGGACCAGCCTGCTCTCCCGCCTCATGCAATAGGGGCGGATACCGCCTATCACCGAATTGCCGCAATGGCCTCGAAAGCGCGGGCAATCGCCTCGGCTCCGGGGTCGGTAACCCCGGCCAGATTATCTTCATGCACATAGGCCGCCCGCCCGGCGCGGGCCTGGCGCATGGTGGCGGTCGCATCGGCGCCCTGGCGCGCCGCCGTCGCCGCCTCGGCGACGGACTTGCCCTGCATCAGACTTTCCAGGCCGGGGATAAGGGCATCAAGCAGGGTGCGGTCGCCCTCCCGCGCCCCGCCATAGCACATCATCTGACCGGCGCCCTCATAAAGTGCGCCCGGCCAGTCCTCGCCCTGCTTGCAGGCCTTGCCGGCGGCGGTAAAAAGGATTGCCATCAGCACCCCGCTTGAGCCCCCCATGTTGCGCGAAAGCAGCGCGCCCAGCGCGGCGCCCAGCGCGGCCCCGTCATTGCACGGCAGACTGTCCAGAGCGTCCAGAACACAGCGGGCGGCGGTGGCGAAGGTGGTTCCGGTATCGCCATCGCCGATCCGGCTGTCGAGATGGTTCAGCATGTCCTCGGCGGCGATCAGCATGTCGCAGACCGCCCGGATCACGGACTGCACGGCCGCATTTTGCGACGGGCTGTAGGCCTCGCCCCGGCCGGTCTCGGGAAGCGGGACAAGTGTTATCGCGCCGGGCTGGCGCACTCCCGGCCAACCGCTCGCCCCGACCGGGGCCAGCAGCGCCTGCTCGCGCACCCCGTCAAGCTCGAGCGCGGAAACCGAAAAGCCGGTCATGTTCAGCGAGGTCATCAGATGCGCCGGGCCAATGATCAGCGCGCACTGGTCGGCCAGGTCGGTTTTCATGAAGGCATTAGCGAGCACGCCCATTTCAAGCGGCGGCACCGCGCCAAGATTGTTGAGGATGATCGCTAGGCGGCCGGCAAAACCTCCCAGCGCCGCGCTCAATCTGGCGCAGGCCAGCGCCATCAATTTGTCGGCCGGTTCGAAAGCGATTTTCGAGACTCCCGGCTCGCCATGAATGTCCAGGCCAAGCTCGGCCTCGTCGGGGCCGAGATAATCGTCTTTTGTCGTGCCGGGCATGGTGCAACTGTCGAGCGACAGGCCGATGGAATAGCTGGCCGCGGCCGCCGCCTGCGCCGCCGCCGCCAGCACCTCGAGCGAGGCCCCTTGGGCGGCCAGAAAGCCGGCGATCTTGTGCACGAACAGGGTGCCGGCCAGACCGCGCGGATTATGGGCGTCCGGAATGGCGATGTCATCGGCGACAATCACCATCTCCACCTTGTAGCCCAGGGCCTTGGCGCGCTCGGCGGCGAGGCCGAAATTAAGCCGGTCGCCGGTGTAATTCTTCACGATAAGCAGGCAGCCGGCCGTGCCGGTGACCGCCCTGATCGCCGCCAGCACCGCCTCCACGCTGGGCGAGGCGAAAATATCGCCGCAGACAGCCGCGGTCAGCATGGCCTCGCCGACAAAGCCGGCATGGGCCGGCTCATGACCCGAGCCGCCGCCCGAGATCAGCGCCACGCGGGATTTGTTCCAATCCGTCCGGACGATGACCTTGGTGTGGGGATAGCCATCCAGACGGGCCAGGCCGAGGGTGGGGGTGGTCGCCAGAAAGCCGTCCAGTGCCTCGGTGACAATGGTGTTTTTCACATTGATGAAACGTTTCATGTCATCATCCCTCTTCTCCCGATCAGTTCGTCCGGGCTAAGGGCCCCTGTCGAGAAAGTCGCAGATCAAGTCGTTAACCCGGGTGGCGGCCTCCATATGCACCATATGGCCGGCGTCATCGATAAGGCTGCACTTTGCGGTCGCGGGCAGGCCGGCGAGCTGGTCGGCCGGCGCGATCCGGTCTTCCCGCCCCCAGATGATCTGGAGCGGAGCGGCCAGTTGCGTCAGGTCCTGCGCCGGGCTGGCGGCCTCGGGCCCGAAAACCGCAGCGGCGGCAATTGCTTGCAAGGCGTCCTGCGCCCACTCGATGCGCTTTGCCTTGAGCACCTCCTCGACCATCGCCCGGGTGACCAGAGCGGGATTGGCGAACAGCTGCTGCATACAGGCCTTCAATGGTTTGCGCCGCTCGGCGGCCAGGAAAGCCTCGACATAGGCCCGGTTGACCCGGGTGCCGGCACCCAGACCGCTGATCAGGGTCAGGGAGGCAACCTGTTCGGGGGTGCGGGCGGCGAGGGTTGCGGCCAGGGAGGCGCCCAGCGAATGGCCGACAAGATGCGCCCGCGGCAGGGAAAGCGCGGCCATGAAGGCCGACAGATTGCCGGCCAGACCGGCTAGGCGGCCATCGCCAACCTCTTTTGACGAGCCACCATGGCCGGGAAGGTCGAGGGTGTAAAGATCGCGTCTCTCGCCCAGCCGGGGGATGTTCAGCACCCAGCTGTTCTGGGCGCCGCCAAAGCCGTGGATCAGGATAACCGGAGTGTCATCGGCGGGATTTTCCGCCGGGAAATGACGCCAGGAAAGCGTTATGTCGCCATCGATGGTGATCTGCCGGGGCTCCTCATCGGCCGCCTCGCCCTCCTGGGGCGGGACAAAGCTGGCCTGGAAATCGGCAATGAATCCATCGATGGCCGCCTCGCAGGTATCGCCTCGGGCGATCACCCCGAGCAGGCTGCCCACCGGTAGTTCATCTCCCGGGGCGGCCACCAGACGGGCGAGCGTGCCCGCGGCGGCGGCCTCCAGAACATTGACTGTTTTCTCGGTCTCTATCTCCAGGATTTCATCGCCCTTTTCGAGGGCGGCGCCGGGGTCCGCAAGCCAGCCGACAATCTTTCCACTGGCCATCGCCATGCCCCATTTGGGCATGGTGATGCCGACAAGAGTATTTTCGCTCATCCTTGAGCCTTTGCCATGACCTTGCGGGCCGCAGCGACAACCCGGCCCGCATTCGGGATATAAAGGCTTTCCAGATTGGGCGCGGCGGGAATGGGGACATGGGGAGGTGTTACCTTGATGATCGGCGCCTCCAGGCTTGAAAAGCCCTCCTCGGCGACCACCGAGGCGATGTCCGAGGCCATGCCGCAGCGCGGCCCGGCTTCATCGACAATGACCAGACGGCCGGTCTCCTCGACGCTTTCCAGAATGGTTTCCACATCCAGCGGAGTGGTGGTTCGCGGGTCGATGATGTCGCATTCGATACCCTCTTTGGCCAGTATTTTTGCCGCTTCCAGCGCGATATGAACCATGCGTGACAGCGCAACGATGGTGACATCACCACCCTCGCGGACAAAATTGGCTTCTCCAAAAGGGATCAGATAAGGCTCGTCCGGCACTTCCTCGACCATTTCATAGAGCAATTTATGCTCGCAAAAGATAACCGGATCGTCATCGCGGATGGCCGAGGCCAGCAGGCCCTTCGCATCATAAGGCCCTGACGGAACAACGACTTTCAGTCCCGCAAAATAACTGAAAACAGGATAGAGGCACTGCGAATGCTGGGCGCTGATGGAAAGCCCCGCTCCGATCATGGTGCGGATGGTCAGGGGTATTTTGTCCTGGCCGCCATACATGTAGCGATATTTTGCCGCCTGATTTACGACCTGGTCGAAGCAAACCCCGACAAAATCGTTGAACATGAGGTCGGCGACCGGCCGCTGGCCGCTGGCCGCCGCGCCGATCGCCATGCCCATATAGCCGGCTTCGCTGATCGGCGTATCAATCACCCGGTTGGCGCCAAATTCTCCCAGCAGGCCCTTGGTGACGGCCATCGGCCCGCCCCAGGCGTCATCCTCGCCGCCGCCGCCGGCGCCGCCGGCGACATCCTCGCCGATGAGTATCACGGAAGAATCGCGGCGCATTTCCTGCAAGATGGCCTCGTTTACGGCCTGCCGGTAGGTCTTTTTTGACATGGTTGATCTGCCCTAGGAATTGCTTGCGTAAATATAGTCCATAAGCTCGCCATCGTCCGGGAATGGCGCTGCCTTGGCCTGGGCGTAAACCTCATCGATAAGTTTGCGAATTTCCTGATCTATGGCGTCAAGCTGCACCTCGCGCAACAGGTTTTCTGCGATAACCTTGCGGCGAAATCTCTTCAGGCAATCCTTGTTTTTTCGATATTCCTCGACCTCACCTTTTGGCCGGTAGGTTTGCGCGTCACCCTCGAAGTGGCCGTAGTAACGCCGCTGCTTGGCCTCGATGAGGCTCGGCCCCTCGCCGGCGCGCGCCCGCCTGACGGCTTCATTCACCGCATCATAGACGGCGAAATAATCATGACCGTCCACCACGGTGCCGGGCATGTCGAAAGCGGCCGCCCGTTTGTAGATATCCTTGCCCGCGGTGGCATAATCCGCCCCGGTCGCTTCGGCATAGCCGTTGTTTTCAAACATGATGACCAGCGGCAATTTCCAGATCGAGGCCATGTTCATGGCTTCGCTGACCACCCCCTGGTTAGCGGCGCCATCGCCGGCCAATGCGACCGCAATGCTGCCGGCGCCAGCGTTTCTGGCCGCCAGCGCGGCGCCGCAGCCCAGCGCCACGCCGCTGCCCACGCCACTGTTGGCGCCCCACAGGCCGGATGCGACATCATGCAGATGGGCCGAGCCGCCCCGGCCGCGGCAAAGTCCGCCGTCGCGGCAGTAGATCTCTTTTGCGACCGCGAAAATATCGGCGCCCCGGGCGATTGCGGGGCCATGGGCGCGGTGGGTGTTCAAAAGAACATCCCCCTCGGCCAGATTGGCGCATACCCCGACGGCAGACGCTTCCTGGCCGGCATAAAGATGTACGAAACCGGGCACGCCGCCGTTGGCGAATTCGATGTGCATGCGGTCTTCAAAGTCCCGAATCATACGCATCTTGCGATAGGCGGTCAGCAGTCCCTCGCTACTTTGTTCCATAAACCATGGCCTTTGATCACCGATTAACAGAAAATGCCAAATTACAGATTTGGCATATCCGAACAAACAGGTCTGTTGATTTTATCTTGCAGGGAAACAGGGTAGCAGCTATTTCCCGGGTAACAATAGCGTAAATTGCCCATTTTGCCTGGCGTGCTCTAATCCACAGGGCCGCTTTCCACGGATTTTGAGTTCTCCTGAATAATCAGATAAAGCATCGGGAAAGATGCGGCCAGACAGAATACGCCAAATATGAGTACCGCGTTATAATCAAGACGGCCGCTGATCGACTGTGTGGCGCTCAGAACTGTGGCCGCGATCGCCGGCCCGAGCCCCATGCCGCAGGCGACGACGAAATTGACCAGAATCGCAATGCGTCCCGACGGGTCGAGATTGGTCATATTGGCCAAAAGGTAAGGCGAGGTGAACCACCAGGAAAATTTGAACACCAGGGAGGCGATAATATAAAACAGGGTGCTTTGCAGGCCGAACAGCAGCAATGTGCCGACGCCGATCAGGACATAGCCGCAAAGCGAGGGCAAAAGACGGCCGAAACGTTTGCTCAGCCAGGTCGCTCCGCCGGCGCCGGCGACCCCGACGATTGACGCCACGGATAGCACATAGCCGATGAAATCGGCCTGAAACCCGGCCTGGTTGGCGATGCGCTCGACATAGGCCCACACGCCGCCGATTGCGGTATAGAACAGCAGCAGGGCCAGAAGGCCCACCGGGGCGAGCTTTCTCGATCTGGCGGGAATGCTTCTAAGTCCTTGTTTATGCTCAGCTCTTCCAGTAGAAGGCATGAAGCGAATCGGAAGAAGCATGAATGTCATGAAGGATGCCATCACCAGGAAAAAGCCCTTGACGCCAATGATCGGAAACAGATGGGGAAAAATCGCAAAACCGGTGACCGCGAAGATGATCTGTCCCAGGGACCAGAAGCCAAAGGCTCTTTCCTGGTCTCTCATCATCCCCGAGACCACGATGGTCATGGTCATGATGGTGCCCAGCGCCAGACCAGAGACAAAGCGTATCGGCAACAGCATTTCAAAGGACGTAAAGATGCAGGAGATCAGATATCCCGTAATGATGATTGCCGTCGAGCAATAGAGAATTTTATGCCAGTTGACCCGGCCGATCAAAAGCAGGGTCGAAAAGGTGGACAGCGCCGCGCCGATCAGTTCGGCGGCGATGAGATAGCCCCCCTGCTGGGGCGAGAACCCCAGGTCCGTGACATAAAGCCCGACAATCAGGGGGCCCAATACGGCGGGAGCCGGGGTAACCGCCGCCAGCAGCGCCACCGCCAGAATCGTCGAGGCGTGGTTAACATCGGCTTGTTGTGCACGGTTCATTCAAAGACCCTTCGACGCTACGGAGCCAGTCAGGAAACAAGCTTTATACGGGAAATCGGGAAATTCTCCATGACAAAATTTAAAAATGCTCAGGGGGCTTGCCACATGAAGGGCCCCAGATTTACGGACAGCACCCGCCAGTCCTCGCTCCAGTGGACCTCCCCCAGGCTGTGTTTTATGCCGTAAGCCTGCATGGCGGGGGCAAGCAGGGCCAGGGGGTTGGCGCAGGCCATGCGCAGGGCGGCGCGAAAGTCCGCAATGCCCCATTTTACGATATTGGCCACCGCCTGGTCCATGCTCAGCGAAGAGCCGGCCAGGAACGAGCCGCCTGCGGCCTTGACCACCCCCGCCTTGTCCAGCTCCACAGCCATGCCGGCGAGGAAATATTCCCCTGGCGGCGAGCCGGCGGCTGCAACCGCATCGGTCACCAGGATGGATCGCTCGATCCCCTTGGCGCGAATGAACACCTTGAGGGTTTCAGGCGGAATATGCCGGCCATCGGCAATGAAAGAGGCGTGCATCCGGTCTTGCGCCAACTGCCACAAGACGGGATTGTCAGACCGGTGCAGGGTTTGCGGAACGCCGTTGCCGAGATGGGTTGAAATCCGGACGCCTTGGGCGATCGCCGCGGCCAGATCTTTTTTGCTCAGCGCGGAATGCCCGACCCCGACGATCTTGTGGTTTTGCACCGCCCAGGAGATAAGGTGCCCGGCGCCTTCAAGCTCGGGGGCGAGGGTCAGGTAAAGGATTGGTCGCGCAAGGCCGCGTTCGAGATCGCGGACCAGGTCGCTCGAGGGCGGAGCCATGTCTTGCGGCGGGTGGCAGCCGGCATAACCGGCCGCGGGATTGAGGAACGGCCCTTCGAGGTGATAGCCTGGCACCATCAGGGGACCCAGCCGGCTGTTGGCGACCGCTTGGTCCAGGGCGCGCAGCCGGCTGTGCAATTTATCCGGCGCGGCGGTAATGATCGTTGGCAGGCAGGTGGTCACCCCCGCCCTCAGCATGGCGTCCAGCGCATGGTCGAGATCGTCCGGGCGCAGCGCATCATCGTTGAAATCAACCCCGGCGAAGCCGTTGACCTGAAAATCGATCAGGCCGGCGCTGGGGCGCGGCTCCTGCGTTGCGGGCAGATTTTGCGCCGCCTTTTCCACGACCATAATGCGCCCGTCATCGCCGGCGGCGGCAACCAGCAGCTCGGCGCCGGTATCCAGAATTCTGCTCTGTGACGACCTCTCGATAACCGGCGTTACGGGGCCCTCAGGCATTACCGCTTTGCTCCAGCAAACGCGACGAGTCGGGATCAAGAAACAAATCGCACTGGTCGTGGCGCCTCAGGATGGAGGCGGGAATATGGGGGCTCACGTCCGCTTCAAGGGCATTTTTTACCGCCTCGGCCTTGCGGGCGTCGGGAACCGAAATGATCAGATGGTCGCTTGTCATGATCTGGCGAATGCTCATGCTGATGGCTCGGGTGGGGACATCCTCCAGGCTGTCGAACCAACCTTCCTTATATTGCTGGCGCCGGCAGACGCGATCAAGGTTGACCAGAATATAGGGATCGGTGGTGGCGAAATCCGCCGGCGGATCATTGAAGGCCAGATGGCCGTTTTCCCCGATGCCGGCGAAACACACATCGATGGTTCGCGGGCCGATCAGGGCGTTCAGCTGGGAGATTTCCGCCCTGATATCCGGGGCATCGCCGATGATCTCGTAGAACGACCCGAGGCTGGGAACCCGAGCCACGAAACGCTCCTTCAGGTAGCGCCGGAAACTGGCCGGATGGTCGGGAGAGATGCCGACATATTCGTCAAGATGAAAGACATCGATGCGGCCCCAGGGCATATCCGGCTCCCTTACAAGGTGCTCGAACAGGGAAAACTGGCTCGCCCCGGTGGGGATGACCATGCACAGGCGCTCCTTGTCGCCGGCCCGGCGGCGCAGGATGTCGGCGCCCCGCCGCGCGGCCTTGGCGCCAAGCTCTTTTTCGGTCCGGGAAATATCGATCTTCATGTGCTTTATTCCAAACGATAATCGTTTTTAATAAATGAGGATAGCAATATTTTAGAAATATAAGCCCCAAAAAGTCTAGTTTTATTTTTAAACATAGATAGTTCAAAAAATAATTGACACTGGCCGCAAGCGCCCCCTAGACTGGCAGATCATAAGGGCAGGCCGCTGTTCTTGGCGGCGGCAGAACAAATCAAGGGTGTTCCTGTGATGGGGGGAGGGCCAATACCAAAACTCATAGTCAGAATCGGTGTCATCCTTGTGGTGGTGACGGCCTCGGTGGCGGCGCTGAAAATGCCCCTCGATGGCCCCCGGGCGGGCCGCTCGCCGGTGATCCTGCGACTGGCCGAGGCCCTGCCCGAAAGCAATCCGGTGACCGTCGCCATGCGCAAGTTCGCCGGGCTGGTGAAAGCGAAAACCGCTGGCAAGGTGATTGTGAAGCTCTATTCCAGCGCCCAACTAGGCCAGGAACCCGAGGCGATCGAGCAGGTGCGGCTCGGCATCATTGACATGACCCGGATCAATGCCGTTGCCCTGGCCAATGTCAGCCCGTCTGTCGGGGTGTTCACGCTGCCCTATATTTTCCGCAACAACACGCATAAATACAAGGTTCTGGACGGCGCAGTGGGCGATGAGGTGCGCGCCGACCTGCAACAGGTCGGCCTGCTCGGATTCGACTTTCTGGAGGCCGGCTCGCGTTCGTTTTACACCCGCAGCCGGATCATCCGCAAACTTGACGATCTTAGGGGGCTGAAAATCCGGGTCCAGCCGTCGCGCATTACCATTCGCATGATCGAGCTGCTGGGCGCGGTGCCCACCCCGATGAATTTTGGCGAGGTCTATTCCTCGCTTTCCACCGGGGTGGTCGATGGCGCCGAGAATGATTACGTCAGCTATTACACCTCGGGGCATTACGAGGTCGCGCCCTATTACACCGAGGACAATCATTTAAGCCCGCCGGCCATCCTGATCATGAACCGGGCAAAATTCACCGCTCTGCCGGCGGCCTATCAAGAAGCCATAAGACAGGCGGCTCATGAATCAGCGCTTTTTGAGCGTAAGTTCATGAGCGAGTCGAACCGTCAGGCCAAAATAAAGGTAGCCCAGGCCGGGGTTACCATAACAGCTATCGACAACACCCCTTTTCGTGAGGCCGTAAAGCCGATCTACAAGGAATATCGTGCCTATTCGCAGTTGATAACGCAAATCGAACAAACGGAATAGACCGGTCCAATCATGGAAATGCGCGCGCATATATTGTTTGACTGGATCAACCGGTTTTTCGAATGGATCTGTTATGGTCTGTTGACTATATTGGTGTTGATTACGGTGGTTCAGGTTTTTCTGCGCTATGTCCTGCGCTCGCCGGTCAGCTGGTCCGAGGAAGTCGCGCTTTTGCTGCTGGTCTGGTTCGGCATGCTTGCCGTCGCCATTGCGGTTTTCCGCCATACCCACATGGTTATCTCGGTTGTCTGGGACCACTTTCCCCCGCCCGTGCAACATGTCGTCAATATTGCGGTGGAACTGCTTATCATCATTTTCGCCCTGAATATCGCGATCAATGCGCAATTGCTGATCGATATCGTCGGCGACCAGCCCCTATCGGCCTCCGAGCTTCCCAAGGCGTGGCTCTATTATCCCCTTCAGTTTGGCGGCGGGCTGATGGCGTTCAACGCCATCGGCAATATCCTGCTGAACCATTTTCCGGGGAAAATCCCCGGCTCGGAAAGTTGCGGGAGCTGAGCAATGGACCAGCGCTCAACCGCCACACTGATGCTGCTCGGGCTTTTCCTGTTCTTCATGTTCTTGCGCGTGCCCATCGCCTTTGCGCTCGGGGTCTCGGCGCTGGCCACCGCCTTTTATCTCGACATCCCGACCCTGGTGGTGGCGCACAGAATGGTCAATGGCCTGAACAGCTTTACCTTTTTGGCGATCCCCTTTTTCATTCTGGCCGGCCAGCTCATGGGCGAGGGCGGCATTTCCGACCGGTTGGTGCGTTTCGCCGATACGCTGGTCGGGAAGATGCGCGGCGGACTGGCGCAGGCCAACGTCGTCTCAAGCACCATGTTCGGCGGCATTTCCGGCTCGTCGGTGGCCGACATCGCCTCCATCGGCTCCTTTCTCATCCCCTCGATGATCCGGCGCGGCTATCGCCCCGGCTATTCGGTGGCGGTGACCATCACCTCGTCGGTTCAAGGGGTGTTGATTCCCCCGAGCCAGAATATGATTTACTATGCGCTGGCCGCCGGCGGCCTGTCGCTGGAAAAACTGTTTCTGGCCGGCTATATCCCGGGCCTCATGCTCGGCGGCGGCCTGATGCTTCTGTGCTGGGGGCTGGCGGTGCGCCAGGGCCATCCCGCCGGCGAGCGCTATTCCTTTAAACAATCGATCAGGGTCGCTCTGGACGCCTTGATCGGGCTTTTCACCGTGGTCATCATTATCGGCGGCATCATACTGGGTATTTTTACGGCCACCGAATCTGCGGCGGTGGCGACCGTTTACGCACTGATCGTCACGCGGTTCATTTACCGCACCATGCCGCTTGGGAAGATCATTCTGGTTCTTAAAAAATCGCTTGAATCCCTGGCCACGGTGATCGCCATCATCATGACCTCATCGGCTTTTGCCTTTCTGCTGTCCTACCTGGAAATCCCCGAGGCGCTGGCGAATATGATTCTGTCGTTATCGGCAAGTCCGGTTGTTGCCATGTTGGCCATCAATCTGCTGCTGCTGGTTCTGGGCATGCTCATGGACATGGGCGTTCTCATTCTGCTGCTGACCCCGATACTTCTTCCCATCGCCCTCAAGATCGGTATCGATCCCATCCATTTCGGCATCATTATGATGATCAATCTGGGCATTGGCCTGTGCACGCCCCCGGTTGGCACATCGCTGATGGTAGGCTGTTCCATCGGCCATGTTTCGATCGAAAAAACAATGCGCGAGCTGGCGCCATTTTATCTCGTCATGCTTGTCGTCCTGATGCTGGTGATATTTTTTCCGCCGCTGACCCTGTTTCTTCCCGGAATACTCGAGTAGACCCATGAGCCAGATCAGCAACCGTCTGCAAAGTGTTTTTGAGCAAACGATCCAGGGAAATCGTTCCAAAGACCTGTCCCGGCTCTATCTGGACATCATGAAGGGGCGGATTTCGTCGCGCCGGGAATTCTCCAAAACCTACAATCTGCGCTCGTCGAGCGTGTCGGAAATCGTCAACCGGCTGATCCGTAAAAACCTGATCTATGAGGTCGTCAATACCCCGGCGAGCCGGGGCCGGCCGGCGAAAAAACTCGTTCTCAATCAGGATCGTTTTGTTGTTTGCGTCATGCGGATCAGCAGCCAGACCCTGATCTGCAATGCGGTCAATATTACCGGGCAGATTATCGAGGAAACCCGGCGTAATCTCAGTTCGGATTGTAATAATCAGCAGATGGTTGCCAGGTTTCACCAGCTTTACCGCAAGCTTCTGGAAAAGCTGCCGGCCAATATACTCTGCCTGGGGATCATCTTTTCCCTTCCCGGCATACTGGATATTGAACAAAAGAAGTGGGTCATGTCGTCGCGCTGGCCCGAGATCAACGATCTGGCGATCGGCGAGGAACTGGCCGACATCGGGGTTCCGGTAAAAGTGGTCCGCAACATCGATTCCGAGCTGCGCGCCCGTCTGTTCAATGAATCACGGGAAAATATATTGCTGGTGCACTGGGGGTTCGGCATCGGCAGCGCCTATTCGGAAGGGGGGGAGCCGGTCAATTCACAATATGGCCGGTTTGGCGAAATCGGTCATTGGGACCTGGGCAACAAGTCCGAAGAGCCGTGCCGTTGCGGCAGGAAAGGGTGCCTAGAAGTCAGTTGCGCCCTTTGGTCGATCTGGCCCGATCTGGTCAAGAGATGGCCCGATCTGTCGAAAGACGAAGAGGGTTTCATGACCCAGGCCACCAAATATCCCTTGCTGGAAAACGACAAGATCAGGCAGGCGGTGGATATCATGGTGGCCACATTGGGCAATCTGTGCCGCATCCTGTTTCCGTCCAAGGTTCTGCTGTCGGGGCCGTTTTTCGCCAATGACGAAATACTGGCGGAATTCTACAGGAAGTTTCTTGGCGACGGGGTACTGCCCCATGCACCGCCGCCCAAACTGATCTATGTCGAGCAAAGCGAACAACTGGAGACGGAAGGGGCGGCGATACCGATTATCGCCGGCGAAATCGGGAAGATCTTGAATGCGTAACCATGTTTGGGAGCAGATGATAACCGCCACGCGCCGCTACGGGCATTATGCCGGCGTGGTTCTGGTGCTGCTGTGCGCCCTGATCCTGAAAATATCCCTTGCCCAGGCAGCTATTCAGCCTGGCGACCCGGACCTGTCGGCGGATAAATACGGCATTATTCCCGCCCCCCGAAGCATGAAGCCGATGCCCGGCAGCTTTACCCTTGCCCCCGATACCCGGCTGACGATCAACAAGGGCGCGGCGAAAGAGGCGGCAGTCTATTTCAGGAATTTCATCGCCCCGGCGACCGGCTATGACCTGGCCATCGTCAGGGCGGACAGGCCCGAAAGCGGTGCGATCAACCTGATCCTGTCGGACGGCTTTGCCTCGCCGGAAGGCTATGCGCTTTCGGTCTCGCCGGACAAGATAGTCATCCGGGCGTCAGACAAGGCGGGTCTGTTTTACGGCCTGCAAAGCCTGCGCCAGATGCTGCCGCCGCAAATCGAGAGCGCCTATCCGTTCAATAACGTAAAATGGCGTATTGCCGGCGTTAAGATCAAGGACCAGCCGCTTTATTCCTATCGCGGCATGCATCTTGATGTCAGCCGCCATTTCTTTTCCAAGGATTTTGCCAAGCGCTATATCGATTTTCTGGCGCTGCACAAGATGAATGTCTTCCACTGGCATCTGACCGATGACCAGGGATGGCGCATTGAAATCAAGAAATATCCCCGGCTGACCTCGGTCGGCAGCCGGCGGCCGCAAACGGTGATCGGCCACCCCTATGACCGGGTTCATTTTTATGACCGCAACCCGGTGGAGGGTTTTTACAGCCAGGAGGACATCAAGGAAATCGTCGAATACGCCCGGCGGCGGCAGGTTACGATTATTCCCGAAATAGATGTCCCGGGCCACACCTCGGCCCTGCTGGCGGCCTATCCGGAATATGGCTGCGTCAAGAAAGACTACAAGGTCAAGACGGAGTTTCATATTTTCCGTGATGTCATGTGTCCGACTGAGGAGAGCTTTTCGTTTCTGGCCGATGTTTTCGCCGAGGTCGCGGCATTGTTTCCCGGCCCCTATATTCACATCGGCGGCGATGAGGTGATGAAGGACCAGTGGAAGGCCTGCAAGAGCTGCGCGGCCCTGATGAAAAGAGAAGGCCTGAAGGACTACAACGCGCTGCAAAGCTATTTTGTCCGCCGGGTTGGAAAGATCATCACTGGCCTGGGCAAGAAAATGGCCGGCTGGGAGGAAATTCTTGAAGGTGGCATAGGCCCCGGCGCGATGATCACCGTGTGGCTCGACCCCAAGGCGGCGCTCAAGGCGGTGCGGACCGGCCATGACGTTGTCATCGGGATGAGCAATAAACTCTATTTCAACCAGTTCGAATCGCTGTCGCTTGACGAGCCGATGGCGTCAAGCTGGCAGCCGCCGATCTCACTTAAGGATGTTTACGATTATGACCTGATTCCCGGCGGGATGACGCCGATCCAGGCGCGCCATGTGGTGGGGGCCCAGGGCCATGTCTGGACGAATTTCATCAAAACGCCGGCGCAGGTCGAGCATGCCGCCCTGCCCCGGATGAGCGCGCTTGCGGAGATTTTGTGGTCGCCAAAAAACCGGCGCTCCTGGCCCGGATTCATGGTGCGGGTGGAGCGGCTTTTCAGGCGCCTGGATCTGATGGCGGCCAATGCCTCGCGGGCGGTCTACAAGGTTAGCGCCCGGCACAGCCTGGTTGACGGGGCAGTGAGGATCGCCTTGAGCACGACAGGCGGGACCCCGACAATCCGCTATACGCTGGACGGGAGCAGGCCAACGATACACGCGCCGGTTTACCGCGCGCCGCTCATGATAACCCGGCGGACCGTCGTTCGGGCGGTTGGCCAGGACCCGGAGACGGGAGAGCTTTACGGCGACTTCCGCATGACGGTTGTGCCCCACAAGGCGCTGGGAAAAAAGATCACCTTTTTGCATGCGCCCCGGGCGCTCTATCAGCCCGGTCCGGAAAAAACCATATTGGACGGGGTTATCGCCACGGACCGGATTTTCCACCCCACCGAATGGGCGGAATTTCATGATGGCAATCTTGATGCGGTAATCGACTTTGGCGAAAAAACACAAATTGGCGCGGTTTCTTTCGGGTTCGACGCCGGCCAGTACAGGCGGCTTTATTCCCCGCAGGCGGCGCAAATTCTGATTTCCGATGATGCCAAGACATGGAAAACAATCAAGGAGGTGAATGAACAGACAATAAACCGGCAAAGGCCGTTTTTGAAGATCAGTTTTCCTGCTGTGAGGGCGCGGTATTTACGCATTATAGGCGTAAATAACAGGAAAGTATTTAATACGCGCCTTGAGAAAATGGTTCCGGTTTCAATTTTCATTGACGAGATAGTAGTTCATTAAACCGTCTCGGTTGTGGCGCGAATTTCCCTTGGTCATCCTCCATTTTGTCGGGGGAGGATGGGTTGTGGTCAGAGCAAATAAAAACTAATGAATTTTCGGCTATTTATTTGAAATTATTGTAGAAAACAATGAATATTGAGTAGTTTGCGCTATATGTTCTGGGCTTCCTGACATGGTAATATCTTAATCAATAATAAATGCACAAATAACTATTGATGAAAGGGAAGAATGTTATGAAGAGATTCAATAAAAGAGCTTCGGCTCTTCTTTCTGGTGTGTCGCTGGCAGGGCTGTTCTGCGGCATGGTTTTGGCGCCTTCCGGTGCCTATGCGGCAGGTGAGGATGCCAGCTTTGGCATTGAGGAAATTGTCGTAACGGCCCAGAAGAGGGCCGAGAGCCTGCAGGATGTCCCGGTTGCGGTTACGGCGTTGTCCCTGGGCACCATCGAGCAAAACCGGATTGTTTCAATCGAGGATATTTCACGCGTTGCGACATCGGTGAACTGGCAGCAGGGGCTTACGGCTTCCAACAGTACGGTTTCCATGCGCGGTTTCGGGACCAATGCTTTTGGTGTTGGGGTTGAATCCAGCGTATCCATCGTTCAGGACAATGTTGTGCTCAGTCGGCAGAACGAGGCCTTCGGCGAGCTTTTCAACCTGGAGCGCGTCGAGGTTCTCCGCGGGCCGCAGGGAACATTGTTCGGAAAGAACGCATCGGCTGGCGTAATTCATCTGATCACCCGCGCCCCGTCCAAGGAGTTCGAGGGCAAGGCCGATCTGTTCTATGGCTCCTTTGATGAATTCGTGGCCCGTGGCACCGTCTCGGGCCCTCTGACCAAATCGGGCAATGTGGCGGCCCGCATTACGGCATTTTACAAGACTGTCGGCGGCAACATCCTCAACAGATTCGATGGCAAAAAGCTGAATGGCATCAGGGACAGCTATGGCGTTCGCGGCAAGCTGGCAGTTGAGGCCAGCGACCGGCTGAGCCTCATGATTATTGGGGATTATTCCAATACCAAAACCAATTGCTGCGCCGAGCCCTACCGCACCCTGCCGCCCGACACCAATGTGTTCGGCGTGGGGGCGTTCAATGTCAACAATGCCGTGGTTGGGGTCGAAGTGGGCGTGAAAAGCCGCGAAACATCCCTGGATGCGCCGACTTTCGGCAACTACAAAAGCTGGGGTCTGTCCAACGAGGCGAATTACGATCTTGACTGGGCTACTTTTACGTCTATTACGGCATATCGAGAGTGGCAGGAGGTGACCAATGCGGATATCGACTGGAGCCCCATCGCGCTTTTCCTGAGCAATGGCGGCAGCAAGAAGCAGGAGACATTCACCCAGGAGTTTCGCCTGACATCATCGACAGACGGCCCGCTCCAGTGGATTGTCGGGTTGTTCTACTTCAACAATGACAATGTTCAGGATTTCAACCGTGATTTTGGCGGGGGAAATGGACAGTATCTCGATTCGACGCTCAATGTGGATAATTACGCCGCTTTTGGCGAGGTGCGGTATAAATTCGAGACCGGAACACAGCTTATCGCCGGCGCCCGCTGGCAGAAGGAAAAGTTGAAATATACGGCTATCGTGTCGAGGACCGGCTTCAACACCGCCGATCATCCGGAAATTCCGACGTCCTTTAAAGACAGCGATGCCATGGTCAAGCTCGGGGTGCAGCAGGATCTGGGCGAAAACACCATGGCCTATTTCACCTTCTCGCAAGGCTACAAGGGTCAGGCCGTTGATTTGACAACGGGTTTGAGTGTGGCCAAGGCTCTGCTCCAGCCTATTGCGCCGGAAACTGTTAATTCCTTTGAGCTGGGGCTGAAGGCGGAATTCCTCGATCGGCGGTTTCTCGTCAATGTCGCCGCTTTCCTGTCGAATTTTTCCAACTTCCAGGCCCAGGCGTTTGATGATGCGGCTCTTACGTTCCGTATCCTGAATGCCGGCAAGGTGCGCTCAAAAGGCATCGAGATCGAAACCCAGTTCGCGGCAACCGAGGAACTGACGCTGGTGGCCAATGCGACATTCCAGGACATCACAATCCGTAAAATTGTCGGTACGGGGTGCTATCCCGGGCAGACAGAGGCTCAGGGCTGTGTCGGCCGGGTCCAGGACCTGGTGGGCGCGACACTGCCCAATGCGCCGGACACCAAGATCTACCTCGGGGTGAATTACGACACCCCGCTTGGTAATGGCACCTATGTCGGCTTTGCCAATCTAAATTACGCCTGGCAGAGCAGTGTGCAATACTCCCTCAATCAGAACCCACTGACAATTCAGAAATCTTACGGGATTGCCAACTTCAGTGTGGGTGTGCAGAATACCGACCTTGGCGTGAAGGTTACCGCTTTTGTCAATAATATCTTTGACAAGAGCTATTCCACCGGCATTCGGGCCCCCGGGGGTATCTGGGGCGGATCAACGGGCACCGTGCAGCAAATACCCCGGTCCGCCGAGCGGACCTTCGGAGTAAGGGCCGGTGTTACCTTCTGATCTGGAAGGTTCATGTTAGAGCGAGTGAGGGGGAAGAGGGTCCTGGCAGGGGCCCCTTCCTTTCTCGTTGTTGAACCGGACAATCCAGGGGCTAACCCGAGGAAACGAGATGACTAAAACAGCATGTTTCATTCTGGCGGTTGTTCTTCATTTTCCTCTGTCCGTTCTGGCGGGTGAATCAGTCACATCGGTTGTGGCGGAAGGCCGGACATCACAAGGCTTGGCTTCGATTACGCCGACCGAAGGGATCGCTGGTAACTATGGCAGCTGGACAGTCTCCTATGTGGTGGGTGAAAAGGGCATAAAGACCGGTGGCGGCATTGAGGTCGAGTTGCCGGATGCCTGGTATGCCGGGCCGCGTAATTCCACCACCCGGCTGCAAACCACCGACCCCAAAGGCAATAATTATATCACTGGCGCAACCTCCAACCCTCGGGCAGTGATTAAAACGAGTGTCGTGGGAGAGGAAAAAGCGATTTTACTCAAATGGGATCGGCCGTCGATAGACGGGCGAACCGAACGCTATGTCTTTGTGGTGCGGGTTGTGGTGGAAAAAGGCAAACTCGAAAAAGGTGATGTGATCTCGATTGTCTTTGGCGACCGCTCGGGCGGCTCGGCGGGCTATCTGGCTGCGGTCATCGCCGCCCCGCCCAGCCCGGTGTTGGTGGCGCTCGACCGCAACGGGGATAATCATTTCAAGCTGTTGAAAAAATTACCTAAAATTACCGCCCGTCCCGGCGTGGCGAATGATATGTGGGTGCTGCTGCCTTCCCAGGCGGTGGTGGGAAAGCCGCTGAAAGGCCGGATTGCGCTGGTTGACGAAAATGCCAATGCGGTGGACCACGCCGCTACTTTCAAGCTTTTCCAGCAGACCGGGGCTGCGGAATTCCCTCTCGAGGTGACGATGGCCCCAAACCGGGGCTATGCTGAATTTGAGCTTACGCCGCGTCATAAAGGCGTGCTGCGCCTGCGGGTGCGCAGCAGCGATTTCCCGCTCGAGGCGGTATCCAACCCGGTGGTGGTGAGCACCAGCGAGCCGGCGGAAAAATTATATTGGGGCGATATTCATTCTCATTCCCATTTCAGCTGGGACGGGGTTGGCGCGCAGAATTTTTATTACGCCCGCTATATCGCCGGTCTGGATTTCTACGCTATGACAGATCATTCCTTTGCCCCCAGAAGCAGAAAAAGCCTGGCCCGCGGGCGCGGGCGTTTCGGATCGTTTAGCGCGGGGCAATCCCCGGTCACCGGGACGGGTCTGGCGCGCGGGTTGAACAAGACAACATGGGCGAAATATGCCGCCCTGACGGATCGCTATAATGATCCATCACATTTTGTCACATTGCAGGGCTATGAGGATTCCATGGCGGCGCCTTACGGCCATCGCAATGTCTATTTTCGCGACAAGCCGGGCGTTCTGGCCTATCCCGGCCAGACAAGCCTGCCGAAACTGTGGACGCTGCTTGAAAAAGGCACGGCGCTGACCATTCCCCATCACAGCGGCAAGATGCCGGTTGGGATTGATTTTTCCATTCACAACAAGGAGTTCGAGCGCAATATCGAGATCTATTCCGGTCATGGCCTGAGCGAGGGCTATGATCCCGCCAACCCGCTGGCGTTCGAGCATATTCTGTTCTCCTCAGACGCTAAAAGCGTTTTGCCGTCTTACCGTCAATATGCCCAGGATGCCTGGAAAATGGGCCTCAAGCTGTCAACCATCGCCTCTTCCGACAACCATCACGCCCACCCCGGCCAGCCCCAATATGGCCTGACTGCGGTGCGCGCCAAGGCGCTAACGCGCGCCGCCATCTTCCAGGGGTTTTATGACCGCATGACCTATGGCACCACCGGAGCCAGAATTATTCTGGACTTCGCCGTCAACGGCGCGCCGATGGGCCAGACACTGCGGGTGACGGGGGCGCCGGATATCCGGGTAACGGTCATCGGGACGGGGGCGATTGATTGGGTCGAGCTTTTGCGCTATCAGGAGGGTGACCGGGATTATCAGGTGATCAAACGCTGGCAGCCGGCCGGTTGGGAGTTCGAGGGCGCCTACCGCGACCAGGATTTCAAGCCCGGGGCGATCTATTACTTCCGGGTCAAACAGAAATACAAGATCCGCAAACGGATTGTCATGGCTTGGTCGTCGCCGGTGTGGACCGAAAAGCAGGAAGACTGAAGATGCGCGAAGCATGGCGCTGGTTTGGCCCCGATGATCCGGTCAGCCTCGATGACATCAGGCAGACGGGGGCGACGGATGTGGTTAGCGCGCTTTATGACATTCCCGCCGGCGAGCCCTGGCCGCGCGGTGACATCGCGGCCTACAAGCGCCTGATCGAGGAGACGCCAGGCGAAAAATCGCCGCTGCGCTGGTCGATCGTGGAAAGCATTCCGGTTCACGAGCATATCAAGCTGGGCCGTCCGGGCATTGCTTCTCATATCGATGGCTTTATCCAGAGCCTGCGCAATCTGGCGGCCTGCGACATCAGGACCATTGTCTATAATTTCATGCCGGTGGTGGACGCCACCCGCACCGACCTTGACTATCGCCTTGCCTCCGGGGCCACGGCGCTGCGCTTCGATCAGGGCGAACTGGCGGCGTTCGATCTGTTCATCCTGAAACGGGCGGGGGCGCGGCAGGACTATACGCAACCGGAAATCGACCAGGCCGAGGCCCTTTTCCGCAAAATGTCGGTGCAGCAAAAAGACATCCTGGCGCGCAACATCATGGAGGGCATCCCGGGCCGGATGACCGCTTCCTACGGCATGGCGGAGTTCAAAAAGGCGCTGGCCCAATATGACGGCATCGATCAGCGGGCGCTGCGGCGAAATCTTTATCATTTCCTCGGCCAGGTGCTGCCCGAGGCGGAAAAACTGGGGGTAAGGCTGGCCATTCACCCCGACGATCCGCCCCGCGGCCTGTTCGGCCTGCCGCGGATCATCTGCACGGCCCATGATCTGGAACAGTTGTTTGCAGAATTGCCCAGCCCGGCCAACGGGGTGACGCTTTGTGTCGGCACCTTTGGCAGCCGGCCCGACAACGACCTGCCCGCTATGGCCCGGCGCTTTGGCCCGCGCATCCATTTCGCCCACCTGCGGGGGGTGAAAAAAGACCCGCGGGAGCCGCGAACCTTCTATGAGGCCAGCCATCTGGACAGCGATGTCGATATCATCGCCGTCATCCAGGCCCTGCTGGCCGAAGAGGCGCGGCGCAAAAAGGGCCCGGCCGATGGCTTTGCCGACATTCCCATTCGCCCCGATCATGGCCATCAGATGATGGACGATTTGCACAAAACGGTGAACCCAGGCTATTCCGGCATTGGCCGCCTCAGGGGGCTGGCTGAAATAAGGGGGGTGATCAGGACGCTGGAAAAGACGGCCCCTTGAGCCCGGGCGGATTAGCCATAAGGACCATCGCCGTGGTTGGCGAATGCATGGTCGAGTTCACCTGCGAGAAGGGCCGGCGGGTGGAAGGCTTTGGCGGCGACACCTTGAATGCCGCGCTTTATCTGGCCCGGTTGTTGAAAGGCCGGGAGGTTACGGTCAGCTATGCCACCCGCTTGGGGGACGATGCGCCCAGCCACGCCATGCTGCGCGCCTGGCGACAGGAGGGCATAGACTGCGCCTTGGTCGAGCAAGTCCCGGGCTGCTCCCTGGGGTGCTACTGGATCAATGTTGACGCCCGGGGCGAGCGTGTCTTTACCTATGACCGGGCCGGCGCGCCGGCCCGCGAGATGTTCTCGGGCGACGCATCGGCGCTGGTGGCCAAATTGCGGCGCCATGATGCGCTTTATGTCTCCGGCATTACGCTGGCCATCCTGCGCCCGGTTGGCCGGGACCGCCTTTTGCATCTGATGAAAGCGATGAAGGACGCCGGCAAGGCGGTTATTTACGACACCAACCACCGCCCCGCCCTGTGGGACAAGGCGGAGGGCGCCCTTGCGGCGAACCGGGCGGCCCTGAATGCGGCGACCCTGGCCCTGCCCTCCCGGGAGGATCTGGCCGGCCTTTTCGGACTGGAAAGCGCCAGGGACTGTCTGGCCCTGCTGACCGGGCTGGCCATTCCCGAGATCGTTCTCAAGCAGGGTGGCGACCCGGTCCATCTGGTTTACGAAGGCCGCCATAAAATTGTCGCGCTCGAGCCTGTCGGGACGCCTGTCGATACGACCGCGGCGGGGGATTCCTTTAATGCCGGCTACATCGCCGGGCGTCTTGCGGGCGAAAGCCCGCCCCGGGCGACAGACAGGGCCATTCGGCTTTCCCGTCTGGTCATTGGCCATCGCGGTGCCCTGGTGCCCAGGCAGGCGATGACGGCGCTATAATAGACTGAAAGCGGGCCGTGCTTTGGCGACTGTAGGGCGTATATCCTTGGTCACATAGGCGTATTTTATTACGTTATCTGGCGCCACATGGATTATCCATTCAGAAGATGCCAGGGCAAGGGTGAAATTAGTCGAATAGCCAGCAGGCTGGCGCGCGACTTGATCGATTGTCAATATGCCCTCATTATACATCACGATGAAGACGACGGTTGATTCCCTGAATGGCGCCCGCGCATCTTCCGTATGGGTTCTTCCTGTGGGTTGAGACGCTATGGCGCATGGGGGGCGCACTCAACGGCCGATGGTGCCTTCATGGTCAGTCCAGACCGGTTTAACCAGACAGGTTTAAAAGGTATCGAACATGAAAAAAACAGCGATTCCGTTGGCGGGCGTGGTTCTGGTGCTTGGTGTGGTGGCCTGGTGGTTTGCCCAGCGCCTAGTCCATGACCAGGCCGTTGTCGTTTATGTGTCAGAAGACCAGGTATTTTCCGAACCCATACTGAAGGACTTTGAAAGAGAGACCGGTATTAAGGTAAGGGCGGTTTACGATACCGAGGAGGCCAAGAGCACAGGATCCATGAACCGCCTGATTGCCGAAAAGAACAATCCCCAGGCGGATGTCTACTGGGTGAATGAACCGATCCGGGCTGAAGTCCTGAAACAAAAGGGGATTGCGACGGCTTATTTCTCACCACAGGCGAAGGACCTGCCCCCGGTATTCAAGGATCCCGACGGGTACTGGACCGGCTTTTCCGCCAGGGCGAGGATTCTGATCGTAAACAACAGGGTAAAAAACAGGCCCGGGAGCATCCTGGACTATGCGGATCCCCGCTGGAAGGGTCGTGCGGTGATTGCCAACCCGCTGTTCGGCACCACCACCGCCGAGATTTCCGCCTTGTTCACCTTCTGGGATGAACCGCGGGCGAAGGCTTTTCTGGCGGCGATGAAAGACAATCAGGTGACGATCTCCACCGACAATGGTGAAAGCGCCGACTTTGTGGCCGCAGGGCGATATGACTTCAGTCTGGTGGACAGTGATGATGCGGTCAACCGGATGCGCCAGGGCAAGCCTGTCAGCATGGTCTATCCGGATCAGGGGGCAGATGATATCGGCACCTTCATCGTGCCCAACGCGGTGGTATTCATCAAGGGGGCACCACACCCGCAGGCAGCAAAACGCCTCATCGATTACCTGCTTTCCAGGGAAACCGAACGCAAGCTCGCCTTTGCCGATTGCGCCCAGATACCCCTGCACCCCGGAGTGCCCACTCCGTCCGATGTCAAGCCCATCAAGGATATCAAGGTGATGCCGGTGAACTATGCAAAGGTGGCCAAGCGCATGATGGTCATCCAGCCTCTGTTGAAAGCCTGGGCAGGGTTATAAGGTGACGAAGCGGGCATTCCTGGCGCTGATCGTCACCGGGTTCGTCATTATTGGCATACTGCCCGTGCTCTCCATGCTGTTCCAAAGCGTAATGGTGCAGGGAAGCTTCAGCCTCGCCTCTTACGCGGGGTTGCTCTCGTCGGCCCGCCAGTGGGTGTTGATGGGCCACAGCCTGGCCCTGGCCGCCCTGGTCACCGGCTTTGGCGTTCTGACGGGAGTGCCTCTGGGTATTCTGCTGGGCAAGACTGACCTGCCGTTGCGCCATTGGTTCGCCGGGCTGTTCATCATTCCCCTGCTCATCCCGCCATATATCATCGCCGTTTCATGGTCTGATTTGCTGGGTGGGGAGGGCTTGCTGACACATCTGCTTGGTGGCTCTGCCATCGCGGCCAATTGGTTGTTCGCTTTGCCCGGTTGTGCCTTTGTGCTGTTCTCCATCTTCCTGCCCATACCCATGCTGCTTACCATGGTTTTCCTGCGCACCATCACTCCCCGTCTGGAGGAAGCCGGGCGGCTGGTTTCCGGCTGGGGCGGCGTGATAATCGGGATCAGCCTTCCTCTTATCCTTCCTGGCGTGCTCCTGAGCGCCATGCTGGTGTTCCTGCTTGCCTTTAGCGAGTTCAGTGTGCCGACGTTCCTCCGTTACGACGTTTTTCCGGTGGAAAGCTTCATCCAATTCTCCGCTTTCTACAACTTTAAGGCCGCAACCGCGGCCGCTTTGCCCATGGCCGGCATCACTTTGCTTCTGCTTTTGCTGGAGGCGGTCTTTCTTCGGGAAAGGACCTATAAGTTAAGCCTGCCCGCTGGCTCCGAGCGTTTTCCTCTCATCGGATTGGGGACATGGCGTTACCCCCTCCGGCGTGGTCGCTATCCTTGGCGCCCTTATCGTGGTTGTGCCTATCCTCACTCTGTTCATACAGGCCGGCGGCATTGATGCCTACGCCGAGGCGCTGCGCCGGGCCGGAGCCAGTTTGCAGCGTAGCCTGGTATATTCGGTCATCGGTGCCACCCTGCTGAGCATCACCGGCTTTTTTATCGGCTATCTGATCCACACCAGGGCCCTGTGCGGATGGCGTTTGGTGGATTCACTGACGATCTTGGTCTTTGCTCTGCCGGGCACGGTGGTTGGCATCGGCCTTGTCAGTTTGTGGAACACCCCATGGACCAATTTTATCTACGCCACTCCCATGATTATCCTCCTTGGTTACCTTGCCAAATACACCGCCCTGACCAGCCGAATCACGGTTACCACTCTGGCGCAGATTCCACCCTCCATGGAAGAGGCGGCGCAGGTTGCCGGGGCAGGATGGTTTCGCAGAATGGGCCTCATCGTTGCGCCCCTGGCCCGGCGCGGACTGATAACCGGCTGGCTGGTGGGTTATGTCTTTTCGTTGCGGGATACCGCCATCACCATGCTGGTCTATCCGGCAGGATACGAGACCTTGCCGGTGCGTATCTTCACCCTCATGGCCAACGGTTCCGCACCACTGATCGCCGCCCTGTGCGTTATCATGATTGCCGCCACCTTGCTGCCGGCGGGTATCTTGGGGGTGTTGAGCGTCGGCATGACAAAAGAGGTCCGCGCATGAGTATTGTGGAACTGGAATCGGTTTCCAAGTGGTATGGCACGGAACAGGTCTTGTACGGGCTCTCACTCGAAATTGTTGCTGGAGAGCGCGTTGTTTTTCTCGGGCCTTCCGGCTGTGGCAAGTCCACAATCCTGAGACTGATTGCGGGGTTCATCGCCCCGGACAAAGGCGGCATATATCTGTCAGGGGAAATTGTCTCTCGTGATGGGTGTATTATCAGGCCGCCTGAGGAGCGCGGAGTCGGGATGGTGTTTCAGGACCTGGCCCTTTGGCCCCACCTCAGTGTAAAGGGGAATATCGAGTTCGGCTTGAAGGCCAAGGGGATGGAAAAAAATGACAGGCAGCGCCGTATCGAAGCCATGCTGGAACTGGTGGGCATGATCGCTTATGCCCACAGGAAACCCGGTGAACTCTCCGGCGGCCAGCAGCAACGGGTAGCCTTGGCGCGGGCACTGGTGCTCGAGCCCAAAGTGTTGCTGATGGACGAACCCCTCTTCAACCTTGATCTGGAGTTAAATGTCCGGCTTCGCAGAGAGATTGTTGAGCTTCAGGAAAAACTTGGGTTTACCATGGTTTACGTTACCCATGACAAAGACGAAGCGATTGAGGTTGCGACCTGCGTGGTGACCATGAAGAATGGGCGGCTTACCGATTGAGCAGCAAGATCCAATTTCAGACGGGATCAGCAGGCCGTTAGCGGCGCAAAGGAACGCAAGGTTAGCCCATCCCTTCTCGCGTTACGGGCTTTGATTGCACTCAATCATGGCAGGAGGGGCACCAGACAGCCTTGGCCACGCGCAGCATATTGCGGCCCAGAACCTTGGCGATATCCGATTCTGAGTAGCCTTTTTTCTCAAGCCCTTCGATGATTTCCCCGATCGCGTCCACCGGTACGCAGTCGACGGTTTTGTCATAGTCGTTGCCGGCGGGCCAGAAGCCGGTGTCGGCATCGAGAATCCCGTTAAGCTCGGCGACATTCATATAGCCGGAATCAAACCCCAGCCCCACGTGATCGATCCCCACAAGCTGGGCGATATAGTCGATATGTTCGGCCATCAGGGCCGGGTCGGGTCCATTGTCGCCGAGAAAAATATTAATGCCATTAACCCCGACAACCCCGTTCGTGGCGGCGCAGGCCCTGATCAGCTCATCGGAAATATTGCGGGCGTGCTCCTTGAGGGCGCGGGCGTTGGAATGCGAAAAAATACACGGTCTGGCGCTGGCCTCCAGAATATCCATGGCGGTGCGCGGGCCGGTATGGCTGCAACATTTGATCATCCCCACCCGGTCCATCTCGGCGGCCAGCGCGCGGCCAAAGTCGCTCAAGCCCTCGTCGCGCGCGTCATGCACGCCATAACCCGCCAGATTGCGGCGGTTATAGACGAACAGCATCCAGCGCACCCCGATGTCATAGAGCAGCGAAACCGCATCGAGCTGGTCGGCAAGGCAAAAGCTGCCCTCAAGGTTAAAGCCGACCGCCAGCTTTCCCTGCTGGCGGGCGCGCTCAACGTCGCCAACCCCGTCCAGAATGATGAAATGCTCGTGGTTCTCCTTCAGCCAGCGCCGGGCGAAGGCGGCCATGCGGATGACATGTTCAAGCGATTTGTCCGCATCACCAAGATTAAGGAAGGTCACGTCAAAACCGGCGCGCCGGTGGCGGTGCAGCCCTTCGATCGTCGGGGTGCCCGGCAGGGGGGAGATATAGGTGTGATTGTCCCAGACGAGGGCGTTGTTCAGGAGCATGGCCGGCCCTTTCTCACTCGGCGTTCGCGTCGGGCCGGTAATAGCGCCGGACCTGATCCTCGGTCACAAAGCCGTTCTTGAGGTCCCGGGCAAGCGCCTCGTCGCTGCGTTTGCGCGGATCACCCCAGCCACCGCCAGTCGCGGTGACCCAGCGCAAGACATCGCCCTTCCTGATCTTGAGCTGGGCCGCCTTGCCGTAAATCTCCCGCCCGTCGCCCTCGGCCTGAGCGCCACCGCGCAGAACCTCGAAATAATTGCGCGAGCCGTCGCGCCCGCCATCGATCCCCCATGGCGGATATTTGAACCGCCCGAAAGAGCCGGTAAAGGATGCTTCGGCGGCATGGAGGCGGATATCAAAGCAGATGCCCTTGCCACCGCGGTAGCGGCCCTCGCCGCCATCTTCGTTGTGGAAAGCATATTGCTCGACCGTGACGCCATAGCGGGCCTCGATGATTTCCACCGGAATATTATAGGTCTCGCCATCGGCGACCGAGAACTGGCCGTTGAGCCCGTCGCGGTTGTGCATCGCCCCCCAGCCCCCGATCAGGGGGCCGACAAGGATCGTGCTCTCGCCGGTATGCGGGTGCCGGCTTGTCAGGATCACCGCGCAAACCGACAGCACGTGGCCGGCGGTCAGCCGCTCGGGCACATGCCGGGCCAGCGCTTTCCAGATCAGGTCCTCGGCATAGAGCATGGTTTCCCAATAGGTCGATGTTGGCGCCGGCCGTTTGGCAGTAAAGACCGTATGGTCGGGGCAGATCACTTCAAGCGCCCGGAAACAGCCGCCGTTCGCCGGAATTTGCGGGTTGGTCAGCGCCTTGAAGATGGTGCGCACCGCAGAGACCAGCCCGGTGCGCGAATTATTGATGGGGCCGATCGCCTGCGGCGCGCTGCCCGAGAAATCGACCGAGAACTTTTCGTCGGTAATCGCGACCTTGACACAGACCTTCAGGGGATCGGCGCTGACGCCATCATCATCGATCCAGTCTTCGGCGCAGAACTCACCCTTGGGGAGTTTTTTCAGCTCGGCCGCGATCATGCGTTCGCCATAATCGAGCAGCTCGTCCATGGCCGCGAAAACCGCATCCCGGCCGTATTTCTCGAACAGTGCAACCAGCCGGGTCTCGCCGACGTTATTGGCGGCGATGCCGGCCCAGAAATCGCCCATCGAGGCTTCCGGCATGCGAATGTTGCTTTGCAAAATCTCGATCAGCGCCCGTACCGGCGTGCCGCCGGCGATGATCTTGATGGTCGGCAGTTGCAGCCCTTCCTGGAAAATTTCCGTTGAATCGGTTGTGTAGCTGCCCGGCCACATGCCGCCAACGTCAACCCAGTGGGCCTTGTTGACGGTAAAGCCGACGAGCTGGCCGGCGAAAAACACCGGTTTGGCCAGCGCCACGTCCGATAAATGGGTACCGCCGCCCTCATAGGGGTCGTTGGAGATGAACACGTCCCCCGGGCAAATATCGTTATCAGGGCCGAATTTGGTCAGGATGTCGCGCACCAGGGAATCGATCATGCCGAGAAAAACGGTTGTGCCATTGCCCTGGGCGATCAGATCACCGTTGCGGTCGGTAACCCCGACCGAATAATCAAGCGCCTCATAAATGATCGGGCTCATTGAGGTGCGGCGCAGGGCGGCGAACATTTCATCGCCAATCGCGGTCAGCGCCGACTTGATGATCTCCAGGGTATAGGTGTCGTGGCCGGTCGTTGTGCTCATGTCTCGCGCTCCAGTGCAATATGGAGATTGCCGTAAGCGTCCATGTGGACCGTCTTGTCCGGCGTGACGACCAGGCTGGTTGTCGGGTCCTCGACAATCGCCGGGCCGGTAAAACACATGCCGGGCTCCAGCAGCGCCCAGTCATAGATATCCGCGTCATGAATGCCCTGTTCATCGAAGTCCACGCGGCGCGACGGCTTGCGCGCCGCCTCGAGCGTGCGCCCGCTCACCGCAAGCTCGGGCGGCGGCTGCTTGTCCATATCGGACAGAACCACCACGTGATAGTTCACAAGCTCGGCGGCGTTTTCGAGCCGGAAGGTATATTCCCGCTCGTGGGCATCGTGGAAGCGCTTGACGGCCTCGGCAATGGCCGGCGCATCAACCGTACCGGCAGGGAAAGGCACCTTGACGGTGTGTTCCTGGCCGCGATAGCGCATGTCCGCATAGCGCTCGATGCGCAGTCTTTCCTCCGGCATGCCCTCGTTGCGGCAGACTTGCCGCGCCTCGGCTTCAATCTCGCCGAACGTCCGGTCGATCGTGGCCGGGTCGATCTCATCGAGACGCTCAACCCTGGTCTGGAGAAAGTCCCGGCGTAAATCGGTCATCAACATGCCCCAGGCCGAGAACACCGAGGAATTCACGGGGATAATTACCCGGGGCACCATCAGCTCCTCGCCCAGGGCAACCGCGTGCATGGCGCCGCCGCCACCAAAGGCGATCAGTGCGAAGTCGCGCGGGTCATAGCCTTTGTTGAGCGATATCAGTTTCAGGGCATTGACCATATTGGCATTGGCGATGCGGATGATGCCGCGGGCGACGTCCTGCGGTGTGCCGCCCAGCGTTTCGGAAAGTTTTGACAGCGCCCGCTCGACGACATCAAGCGCCGGCTTTTGCGCCCCGCCGAGGAACAAATCGGGATTGATTCGCCCCAGGACCAGGTTGGCGTCGGTCGTTGTCGCGTCCACGCCGCCCCGTCCATAGGCCGCCGGGCCGGGGGCGGCGCCCGCCGACTGGGGGCCGACATGCAGGCGCCCCCCGTCATCGATCCAGGCGATGGAGCCGCCGCCATTGCCGATTTCCACGATCTCGACCACCGGGGTGCGGACCGGATAACCGGCGTTTGTGCGGCTCCATTCGATGGCATATTCGGTGGTCACCCTGGTTTGGCCGTCATGGATCAGCGCGCATTTTGCGGTTGTGCCGCCAATATCCAGCGCAATGAGATTGGCCTCGCCGATCTGCCGGCCCAGCGCGGCCGCCCCCAGCACGCCGCTCGCCGGCCCCGATTCCACCATTGAAATCGGGTTGGCGGAGGCTCCCTTGACGGTGGTGATCCCGGCATTCGACTGCATGATATAGGGCTTGCAGCGCAAACCCTGGCGGCCCAGTTCGCCTTCCAGACGGGACAGATAGCGTTTGGCCACGGGCAGCACATAGGCCGACAGCACCGTGGTCGAGGTGCGCTCATATTCGCGCCATTCGCGGCAGACCGCATGCGAGGCGATCACATCAACCTCGGGCCAGAGCTGGCGCAAGCGATCGATGATCGCCCGCTCGTGCTGCGGGTTGACATAGGCGTGCAGCAGGCAGACGGCGATCGATTCCACTTCTTCGGCCTTGAGTTCCGCGACCAGCGGAGCAAGCTCGTCAAGGTGGACCGGCTCGACCACAGTGCCCCGATAGTCGATCCGTTCGGTTATCTCGCGGCGCAAAGAGCGCGGCACGAAGGGCGCCGGCTTTTCAAAGGCGAAGTTGAACAGGTCCGGACGGTTGCCGCGGGCGATCTCAAGCACATCCCTGAAGCCCCGGGTGGTGATCAGGGCGGTCTTCGAGCCGCGCCGGGACAGCAGGGCGTTGATGACCACCGTTGTGCCGTGGGCGAAAAATGTGAACGCCCCGGGGGCGATCCCGGCCCTGGCGATGCTGTTCATCACGCCTTGTTCGAAATTTGGCGGCGTTGTTTCGGATTTGACCGTGCTGATACCGTCTTTTCCGAAGCATACCAGGTCTGTAAATGTGCCTCCAACATCTGAAGCGACACGCATGGGGCCTTCCTCCCTGGGCTGGTTCATCACCGAGCCGACGGTGCACCAGAACACTTTATCAAATAACGCTACACTATCAAATAAATCTATGATATCAAATTTTTTGATAGAATGGGTAAGTTTGATGGGCTTGCCGATCCCGAAAAATGGCGAGTAAAAAGGAAAGCGCCCCATGATCGTTGAGAACCGCAAGCGAAATCAGCCGCTCCCTGTCGGATCACACATCCGTACCCGGCGCAAGGAGTTGGGCATGACCCTGCAAGGTCTTGCCGAGGCCTCCGGCCTATCAGCGCCGTTCATATCCCAGGTTGAGTGCAACCAGTCGGTGCCGTCCATCGTCTCGCTTGTGAAGCTGGCCCGGGCGCTTGATGTGGACATGAACTATTTCGTCGAGGTGCCCCAGAACTCAAGCGTTGTGCACCGGGCCAACAGACAGCCGCGCATTGCCGTCGATTCGCCGGTTGAATATTTTCAGCTCGGGGCCAGTCTGCCGGATCAAAAGCTGGATGCCATTCTGATGCGGATCCCTCCCGGCCATGACTTTCCCGTCGACCAGAGGGAAGGGGAGGATTTTCTCTATATTCTGGAGGGCGAGCTTAAAGTCGGGGTGGGCGACATGAGCACGACACTGCGCAAAGGGGATAATGTGCATTTCGATGGCCGTTTGCCGCACACGGCGAGAAACGAGAGCGGACGGGTGGCGGTTGTCCTTTATGTCGGCACGCCCAGCATTTTCCGGGCCAAAGAGCAGACTGGCGACAAACGGCGGAAGTGACCGGTCATGGATATCCTGAAGCTGAACTATCCCGATCCTGCGGACCGTCTGTGCACCCTTCTCACCCTGAAAAGCGGCGAAAGCGCGAGCCTGGAAGTGGGCACCGCCTGTCTGAAAGCCGGCACGCGGATGCCGGACAGGGGCGTCTCGGCCCATCCGCGGCACGAAATTTCGATCATCTTGGAGGGGGAAATAGAGACGACATCCAGCGACAAAACGGTTGTCCTGGGGGCGGGCGATATTGTTTCGATAGCGGCGCGTGAGCCACAATCATCCATCGTCAGGCAGGATAGCCGCCTGATCTACCCGTTTTTTGGCGATCCGCAGCAATGAGATATGATGTCGCCATAATCGGTGCCGGGATTGCCGGAGCCTCCGTTGCCGGCGAGCTTGCCGGGGACGCCCGGGTTCTGCTTGTCGAACGCGAAGCCCAGCCCGGATATCATGCCACGGGGCGGTCCGCAGCCATGTATATCGAGACCTATGGGAACCGCACGGTTCGCGGCCTGATCAGGGCCAGCCGGGCCTTTTTCCACACTCCGCCGGCGGGCTTTTGCGACCATCCGCTGCTCGCGCCACGGGGCGGACTTGTCATTGGGCGGGCTGATCAGCAGGACGCCCTTGACGCGCGCTGGCGGGAAAGCGTGACCCTTACCCCTACGATCGCGCGTCATGACGCCAGCTTTGCCCTGGCCCGGGTGCCGGTGCTCAGACCGGAGCATGTCGCCGGCTGTGTCTGGGAGCCCGATGCCATGGATATTGATGTTCATGCGCTGCATCAGGGCTATTTGCGGCGGCTGCGCGAGCGGGGTGGGCGACTGATAACCGATGCCGGCCTGGAAGGGCTGGCTTGGCGCGGCGACCACTGGCGGATTGAAACAAGGGCGGGGCTTTTCGACGCTGCGGTTGTGGTCAATGCCGCCGGCGCCTGGGCGGACGAGATCGCCGAACTGGCCGGCGCCGCCAGGCTGGGCCTTGAGGCCAGACGCCGCACGGTGGTTTTGTTTGACCCTCCGGCAGAGACAGCGCCATCGGGATGGCCCTTTGTCATTGACATGGATGAAAGTTTTTACTTCAAGCCGGAGGCCGGGAAAATCCTCGCCTCGCCAGCCGATGAGGCGCCGGTTCTGCCTTGCGATGTGCAACCGGAGGAAATGGATGTGGCTGTCGCCCTGGACAGGATAGCACGGGCGACCACACTGGCGCCGCGCCGTCCCGATCATAAATGGGCCGGGCTGCGCAGCTTTGCGCCCGATGAAATCCCTGTGGTCGGATTTGATCCCGAAGTCGGCGGATTTTTCTGGCTGGCCGGGCAGGGAGGGTCCGGCATTCAGAGCGCGCCGGCGCTCGCCCGCATTGCGGCGGCATTTGTGCAGAAAGGGGCGATGCCGGCGGATATTGCCGATATCGGTGTTGCGCGCGCGGCTCTGGATCCGGCCAGATTCAGGAGATGCACCAAGACGCATATTATGGACCGGCACATGACAGACCAATAGGGAAGCATCAGGCGCATGGGTCGTAAAGGGAGACAAATGCCTGAACCTGAACAGCAGGATTTGATCAGTCGCCAGCATTGGCTGATACACGCCAAGCTTGGTGCGCCGCGCCAGCAGGTGCGCCTGATCGAGCGGCCGCATCTCATGACCCGGCTCGACCAGTTTCTGGCGCGCCGACTGGGACTGGTCGTCGCCCCGGCCGGTTTTGGCAAAACGACCCTCTTGTCACAATGGCGTCAGCGGCTGATCGACGGCGGCACGAAGGTCGCCTGGCTGACGCTTGACGAGGGCGACGCCGATGTTCACCAGTTCTTGTCCTATATCGTGTTCGCCCTGGCGGAATCAGGCGTGTCTGTCGGTCGGCTCGAAAGCCTGGCGGAACAAGGCCTGATGGATATGTCACAGCGCGTCGCCCTGTCGGCAATCCTCGAGACAATTGTCCGCGAGACAGGCAGGACTGTGCTGATTCTCGATGATTATCATCGCCTCCAGTCATCCGAAATCAATGCCTTGATCAGCAACCTGGTTGCCTCGAGCCCGCCCAATTTTTGCCTGGTGATGAACAGCCGACTGCGTCCGGCGATCAATCTGCCGCAATTGCTGGCAACCGGCCAGGCGCTTGAACTGGTTGCCAAGCCGCTTCGTTTCTCGCGTGAGGAAATACGTCATGCCGTCGCCATCCCGGTTTCCGATGATGTGCTTGAAACCCTGTTTGAGCGCACGGAAGGCTGGGCGGTTGCGGTGCAACTGGCCCGCCTCCTGGTTCAGGGCGAGGGAGGCAGGAGCGAATTTCTGACCCAATTCACGGGGCGCAGCGGTCATATCGCCTCCTATCTGGCCGACCAGATATTGGCGACACTGCCCGATGACATCCAGGATTTTCTGATGCAAACCTCGGTTGTCGAGCGGTTTAACGCTCCCTTGGCCAATGCTTTGTGCAAGCGGCATGACAGCCGGGAAATTCTCAGGAAACTGGAGAATCTGCAAGCCCTTCTGGTGCCGGTCGACGACCAGCAGGAATGGTTTCGCTATCACCCTCTGTTTGCTGATTATCTGCAGGATTTATTGCGCCGCAAACACCCGCGAATGAAAACCGGGCTGCACAAGATCGCCTCCGAATGGTTTGAGGGCGCGGGCCGGGTTTCCGAGGCAGTGCGCCAGGCGCGACTGGCGGGAGATTTCGACCGCTGCGCCCATTTGATAGAATGCGCCGGGGGCTGGCAATTAATCCTTTATGGCGGAATTGGATATTTGCGCAATCTGATGCGCCATATCCCGGCCAAGGAACTGCCCCGCTTTCCCCGTCTCCAATTGGCCCAGGCTTATCTATATGTAAAGGACGGGCAACTGCGCAAAGCCCGTGCGCTGTGCGATGCGGCGGCGGCAGTGCCGGTGGGAGGCGCAAATGACGCGGCGCTCGATCGCGATCTGTTCAATATTCGGGCGATGCTCGAGACCTATGAGGATATGCGGGTTACTCCCGATTCTTTGCGCGAGCTGTTTGAGCGACACCGGACGGTGGCTCCCGAGGACGCCATGACCAAGGGCATTGTCGGCTGTCTTCTGGCCCTCGCGACGCTCGCGGTCGGGCAGTTTTCCGACACCGACCAGATCAGCCGGACCGCGATGCGGGCGATGCGCCAGGCGGGATCAATGCCGGGGCTCAATTATTGCTATCTGCACGCCGGCGCCGCCGCTTTCTACCGCGGCCAATGCCAGCTTGCCGAAGCGCATTTCTGGGAGGCGCAGCGCATGGCGGAGGATAATTTTGGCGCCGACAGCGGCCTTAAATTCATGTCCGATGTCCTGTTTGGCGCCCTCCAGTTCTGGCGTGGTGATTTATCCGATGCCGCCCGACACAATTTTCGCAAGGCCATGGACCATGTCGAACAATTTGACGGCTGGTTCGAGATTTACGCTTTTGGCCTCGATGCCGATGTCGAGATCGCCTTGTCCTGTAACGATCCTGACCGAGCCAGAGAGGCGATTGCCCGGGCGCACCGGATTGTCGAGCAAAAAGGAATTCGGCGGTTGCATGATCTTGCCAGGGCTCACCAGCTCAAACTCGGCGCAAGATTCCCGCAGGCCGCCCCTCTGGCCAGTGACGGCGATGCGGAGCAGATCTTCCAGCTCTATCCGATTGGCTGCTGGAAGGACGACCCGTTTTGCTGGCGTCCCTATATGGAATTAGCGCTGGCCGGATATGGACGTAAAGAGAGTTTGCCCAACCATCTGGCCCTGCTGAATGATGCTATTGCATGTTGCCGCGCCTTTGATGCCCGTTTTCACCTGATCCGCCTTCTGACGGAACGCGCTATCATAAATGACCGGATGAACAGACGGGAGGCGGCGCTTGAGGGAATCTTTGAGGCCCTGAAACTGGCGGCACCGGAACGTATTCGCCAACCGTTTAGGGACAGGCGGGAGGTGAGCCCCTTGCTGCGGGCCGTACAAAAGAAGCTGCGCCAGGAGGGCGCAGGCGGTCTGATCCTGAATTTCCTGTCCGACTGTCTGGCGCTCGGCGGGGAGGGGGGGCGGAAGGGCTTTGCGGCGAGCATGCCGATGTCCTGACGCCGCGTGAGTGCGAGATTTTGCAGGAACTGGCTCTTGGTCAGTCCAACAAGCAGATCGCCAAGGCGCTCGATATGACCGACAATACGGTAAAATTTCATCTCAAGAATATCTTCGCCAAGCTTCGGGTCAGCCGCCGGTCCCAGGCGGTCATTGAGGCCGGGAAAAGAAATATTCTTTCTCTGTCCCACCCAAACGGGTAGGCGAGCGATATATCTCGCCCCGTCCACCCACCCAAATTTTTCTCCATCCCACTCTTCGGGCACCTTGTTCAAGGTGCAAGAAAAGCCGACCATCATCATGGTGGCTTTCAACCAGCCGACCTTATTCATTAACCAAATAAAGGTCGCAATAAACCCGCGTCATACGCGATTAATCAATTGGTTTACAGGGAGATATCTGATGAAACGCACATTGTCCATGGCGCTGATGGCCGTAACGGCCCTGGCGGGTACATCGTTGCCGGCCACACCATCGCTGGCGCAGCAAACCGCCAGCGAGAACGATGGCCTGCTTGAAGAAATTATCGTCACCGCGCGGATGCGTTCAGAATCGCTGCAAACAGCCCCCTTGAGTGAAACAGCATTTTCGAGCGCCCAGATCATTGACGCCAATATTGATCAGCCGGGTGATTTCATTGGCCTGACCCCGAATATCACCGTTGCCCTGTCGCAGAGCGCGGGGATTTCCTTTATCACCATCCGGGGCATTCCCCAGGTTCGTAACGGCGAACCGCCGGTCGCAACCGTGGTTGACGGGGTTTTGCAGATCAACTCCCGCCAGTTCACCCAGGATCTGTTCGATATCCAGAGTATCGAGGTGCTGCGCGGCCCGCAGGGGGCGCTTTATGGCCGTAACGCCATCGGCGGCGCCATCATCATCAACACCAAACAACCGACCAATGACTTCGAGGGCCATGCCCGCGCCGGTTATGGTCGGGGGCAGGAATATCTGCTCGAGGGCTCGGTCTCCGGCCCGATTATCGAAGACAAGATGTTCTTCCGCCTGGCGGCGCGCTATACCGACCGCAAGGGCTATTTCGACAATATCAATCTTGGCGTGAAAGCGGACGGGTTCGAGGATTTTACGGTTCGCGGCCTGTTGAAGTGGCAGGCCACCGAAAATCTGGCCGTGGATTTGCGCGTCAGCAGGGGACACACCAACACGGGAAGCGTCAATTTCCGCTATCAGCCGGCAATCCTGACGCCGGATGGCCTGTCGCTGGACACCTCCCTGCCGTTTCCCTTTGATTTTTCGATCGCGGATTCCAATCTTGTCGATCGCCGATTCAATCAGACCAATGTGGGCGAGAACGAACGTCACATCAACGAGTTCTCCCTCAAGCTGGACTATGAAGCGGATTTTGGAACGATCACCTCGACGACCTCCTACAACAAGGTCATGGAATATATCGGCGGTGACCAGTTCCCCTATACGGCGGCGCTGACCCAGATCTTTTTCGGCGGCGCCTTTGTCGCCGATGGCGGCCAGACCCAGTTCGTGGACATCAACGCCTTTAGCCAGGAATTCCGCGTTACCTCCCGGGATGACCAGCCGCTTCGCTGGATGGGCGGGGTCTATTATCTGAAAACAAACCGCTTTATTTCGACCACCACCAGTGATGATCGCGGCATGGGCATCTTGCGCATCGAGCGGGACCCGTTCTTTGGCGATCCGACCAATCCGACCCTGTCGTTCCTGGCTGACAGAAACCATAACAACGCCTGGGCGGTGTTCGGCAATGTCGCCTATGACGTGACGGACCAGATCGAGGCCTCCTTCGCCATCCGCTATGACGAGGACAAACGAAAGCAATTCGTCGACCCGCGCAGTACGGGTGGCGCGCCGGGCGTCATCAATCGGCGCACGTTCAGCAAAACCCAGCCGAAGGTCGCGCTGCGCTATCAGGCAACTGAAGATGTCCTGCTCTACACCTCCTGGGGGATCGGCTTTCGCTCCGGCCAGTTCAACCAGAACGGGGTCAAGGAAGCGGCCGAATCCGTCGGCATCAACGGCGTCGATGATTTCGTCAAAGCCGAGACCGCCAGCACTTTCGAGGTTGGCTTCAAGAGCGAATTGCTGGGCCGGCGGCTGCGCATAAACAGCTCGCTCTTCCACACCATTGACAAGAACCCGGCCTATTTCGTCTTCATCGGCCCGATCAGCGCCCAGGTGCTGGTGCCGATCGACAAGGTAAGGCTGATGGGCGGCGAGATCGAGGCGGTGGCGCGCCTGCTCGATGGTTTTGATATCTACGCCTCCTTCGGGCTCACCGACAGCAATATCAAGAAATATGCGGTTAATCCCGCACTGGTCGGGAACAATGCGCCCTATGTTGCCAAAACCACGATCAATCTCGGCGCCCAGTATCGCACCGGCATTACCGACAAAATCGGTGTGTTTGCCCGGGTTGACTACGAGCGGCGCGGCAGCTAGTCATGGTCGCCGGAAAACCTGACCCCGCGCAAGCCGCTGAACCTGGTTAATGTGCGCTTCGGGCTGGAAGATATCGAGGGCCGTTGGTCACTTACCGGCTCAGTCGTGAACCTGACGGATGTGGTCTATAACTCTGAATATGTGGCGGGCGGCTTTGCCCATCCGGCACCGCCGCGCGTTTGGAATATCGACCTGCGTTATAACTTCTAAGTCACTCCCCGGCCCGGGTGCGATCGGGGACAGGATGCCAGACCTCCTGTCCTTGCGGGGCTCCGTTTGGCCATGACGCGAGGAGAGGAGAAAACAATGTCCGATTACAGCTATTCAGGTGATCCGGTCAGGGTTATGTGGGTCAACCCCCTTGGTTACGCCGATTTTGATGCCCCGATCGCCGAACTTCTGGGGCAGATCAAGGAGCCGCGAACCCAACTCGAGCTTGTTTCCCTGGCTCAGGAAGCCTTTACCACTCATCTTGAATATCGCGCCTATGAGGCGCTGGTGGTGGGTGATACGATCCGGGTGGTCCGCCATGCGGCCGAGGCCGGGTTCGATGCTCTGGTGGTGGGGTGTTTTTATGATCTGGCGCTGGAGGATGCCCGGCAGATTTCGGGCGACATGGTGGTGGTGGCGCCCTGTCAGGCGGCGGTGCAGATCATCACCAACCTGTGCAACCGGTTCTCGGTCATTGTCGGCCAGCAGTTCTGGATCGAGCAAATGACCGAGCGGGTTCGCTATTACGGCCTCGCCGACCGCCTGGCGTCCATGGTGCCGCTCAACCTGGGCGTGGATGATTTCCAGAAGGATACGGCCTGCACCGAACAGCGCATACTCGATGCCGCCCGCAAGGCGGTGGAAGAGGACCATGCCGAAGGCCTGATCCTTGGCTGCACCCTCGAGTTCGGCTTTTTTCAGGAAATCCAGAAACAGGTCGGGGTGCCGGTGATCGATGCTGTATTTTCATCGTTCAAGATGGCCGAATATCTGGGCGGGCTGAAAAAGCAGATGGGATGGAAGCCCTCACGCAAGGGCTCGATGACGCCGCCGCCGGAAGAAGAGATCAGGCGGTTTCGCATTTTTGATGCCCCGCCGCCCATTGGAAACCAGGTCAGGGTCCCCTAGGGGGTGCAAGGATGCCGGCGGTTTACGGCCAATTAGGAGAACAAGAAGAATGGACATACGCACTCTGCCACAGCCATCGGGAGATATTGATATTACTTCCCTACTCACTCTGGGACCGCAGGACGGGGCGGCTATCGATGTCGGCACGGCCTTTTTTCCGCCGGACATCCGATTCCCGCAAACTGGTTTTTCGGTGCATCAGCAACATGAAGTATCATTGCTTCTCGAAGGCGAACTGGCCATCGAAACGCCTGGGGAAACTCAGATCGTCAAGGCCGGCCAGGTGATCCATCTTCTGCCCGGCGAACAGCATGCCGCCACGGCCATCTCCCGGGCCCGGGTCTATTATATCCTCTTTGGCGCCCCGGTTGACAATGATCGACGACCGGGGGGGAGCAGACACACATGAGTAAAAAAATTAGACTGGCGAGCGATGTCGGCGGTACTTTTACGGACCTTGTTTACTACGAGGTTGACGAGAAAAGCGGCGCCATACGGGCGGTTGAGACGGCAAAAGCGCACACCACGCCCCCCAGTTTTGAGGAAGGGGTTATGGCGACCCTGGACAAAGCCGGCATTCACATTCCCGCTGTCGAGTTTCTCGCCCATGGCACAACGGTGGTGATTAACGCCCTGACCGAACGCAAGGGGGTCAAGACCGGCCTTATCACCACCCGCGGCTTCAGAGACGTGCTGGAGATCGGACGCGGCGACCGGCCGGATTACTTCAACCTGCGCTACAAGAAACCCGAGGCTTTCGTGCCGCGCTATCTGCGCCGCGAAATTACCGAGCGGATGACCCATCATGGCACGGTCTACAAGCCGCTGGTTCTGGACGAATTGCCGGCGATCCTCGATCTGTTCCGTAAGGAAGGGGTCGAGGCGGTCGCCCTTTCGCTGTTGCACGCCTATGCCAATCCGGCCCATGAGCAGGCCTTGCAGGGCGCCATCCGCGAGCTCTGGCCGGAAATATTCGTCGTCGCCTCGCACCAGATTTCCCGTGAATGGCGGGAATATGAACGCACCAACACCGCGGTTCTGTCGGCCTATGTGCAGCCCATTGCCGACAATTATCTGACCCGCCTGTCCCAAAGGCTCGATGACGACGGTTTTTGCGGCTCCTTTTACATCATGCAGTCGAACGGCGGCGTCGATACCCTCGAAGCCGTCCGGCAAACCCCGATCACCATGGTTGAATCCGGGCCCGCTTCCGGTGTCCTGGGCGCCGCTGTGCTGGGCCGGCTGATCGACGAGCCCAATATCATCGCCCTTGATATTGGCGGAACGACGGCGAAATGCTCGCTCATCGATCAGGGCCGGGTGCGGGTCACCAGCAAATATATGATCGAAAAAAGCCGCACCTCGGCCGGCTATCCGATCATGACCCCGGTGGTTGATATCGTTGAGATCGGCAATGGCGGCGGATCGATCGCCTGGCGCGATGACGCCGGCCGGCTGCACGTTGGCCCGAAAAGCGCCGGCGCGGTGCCTGGCCCGGTGGCCTATGGCCAGGGCGGCGCTGAGCCGACGACAACCGACGCCAATCTGCTGACCGGGCGCATCAACCCGGACTATTTCCTCGGCGGGGAGATCGAGGCCGATATGGACAGCGTCCAGGCGGCGTTCGAGCGGTTGGGCGGCGAGCTGGGCCTGAGCCCCGAAGAGGCGGCGCGCGGCGTCATCCGGATCGCCAATCACAATATGGCCAATGCGCTCAAGCTGGTGTCCATCAACCGTGGCTATGATCCGCGTGATTTCACAATGGTGGCATTTGGCGGCGGCGGCGCCATGCACGCCACGGCGCTGGCACGCAATCTCAATATCCCGCGAGTCATCATTCCGGCTCATTCGGCGGTTTTTTCCGCCTGGGGAATGCTGATGTCCGATCTGCGGCGCGATTATGTTCTGACCCGGCCGTTGATCCTCAATGGAGGCGCAGCATCGCAAATCGGCCAGGTGATCGCCGAAATGGAAGCCGGGGCTTTAGCTGCCTATGAGAAGGATGGCGTCGATGCCGGCAAGGTCCGTTTCGAGCGCTTTGCAAATATGCGCTATGAGGGACAGGAACACACCGTCAGCGTGCAACTGCCGGACGGCGAGATCACCGATGCCTCCCTGTCGGAAATCGAAAAGCGCTTTCACGATGATTATGAACGCGAATATACTTACCGTCTGCCCAATGACGTCCATCTGGTGACCTATCATCTGGTGGCTTTCGGCCACATCGAACAACCCGACCTGGCCAAACTCGCCCATACCGGCGAGCCGGCCCGCGTGGCCCTCAAGGGTCAGCGCGAGGTTGACTTCGATGCCGACGGCGTTTTGCCTGCCGATATTTACGATCGCGACAAATTTTCGGCCGCAATGGAATTTGACGGGCCGGCCATCATCGAGGAAAGCGGCAGCACGACGGTGGTTTTTCCGGGTCAGACGGCGCGGGTTGACGACTATGGAAATCTCCACATCACCATCTAGAGGAAACCCATGATGAGCAGTGCAGGCGGGAGCGGTGGCTTCGACCCGATCACAACCGAGATTATTCAAAGCTCGTTGCAGGCCATTGCCGACGAAATGTTCGCCACCATGCGCAAGACGGCGATGAGCTCGATCATCTATGAGGTGCTTGATTTTGGCGTCTGCGTAACGAATGCTGATGGCGAACTGGCATCGTCCGGGGCTGGCATCCCGGCTTTTGTCGGCATGCTCGACTGGGGCGTAAAGGCGGTTCTCAAGCGCCACAACCAGCCGGGTGATATTCGCCCCGGGGATATTTTCGCCACCAATATCCCTTACCGCGGCGGGGTCAGCCACATGAACGACGTCACGCTCATGCTGCCGGTTTTTACCGATGGTGAGCTTGTCGCCTGGGTTGCCAACAAGGCGCATTGGGTTGATATGGGCGGCATGTCTCCGGGCAGTATCAACCCCGAGGCGAGCGAGGTCTTTCAGGAAGGGTTGCAGCTTCCCGAAGTCAAACTGTTTGAAAACGGGGAGCCGGTTCAGGCGGTCATGGATATTATCATGGCCAATGTTCGCCTGCCCGATATCACCACCGGCGATTTGTGGGCCGGGGTCGCCTCGATGCGCTCGGGCGAGAAGCGGATTGCGGAGATCGCCGAAAAATACGGCAAGGACGCCCTGGTCCATGCCATCGAGCAATATATGCTCTATGGCGAGGCGGTGTCGCGCAAGGCGCTCAGGGAAATGCCCAAGGGAACCTTCAGGGCCGAGGATTTCTTTGACGACGGACGCAAGCTGGTCGTCGAGATCACCATAACCGACGACGACTTTGTGGTCGATTTGCGCGGCAATCCGCCGCAGGACGCCAAGGCGTTCAACGCCTCCTACGCCGCTACCGTGGTCGATGCCCAGATGGTTTTCAAGGCGGTGACCAGCCACGACACACCGGCCAATGCCGGCACGTTCCGCCCGTTGAAGGTGATCTGTGATGAAAAGTCCATTTGCGCCGCCGAATTCCCGGCCGCCATGGGGCTCTATTACGAGGTCGGTATCCGCTATATGGATCTGATCTGGAAAGCCATGGCTGCGGCCATGCCCGAGCGCCTGACTGCGGGGCATTACGCCTCGATCTGCGGCACCATCATCGGCGGCATTCACCCCGACACCAACCGGGCTCATTCCTTTATCGAGCCCGAGATCGGCGGCTGGGGGGCGGCCGACGGCATGGATGGTGACAACGCGCAATATACCGGCTTTCACGGGGATACCTTCAACTGCCCGGCCGAGATCAACGAGGCCCGCAATGGTGTGATGATCGACCAATATGCGCTTAATCCCGAACCTGGCGGCGAAGGCGAGTTCCGGGGCGGCAAGGGGATCTATCTCGATTATCACATTCTCGCCGACGACTGGTGGCTGACCGCCATGTATTCGCGCTCGCGCTATGGTCCCTGGGGGCTGAACGGCGGCAATGAAGGCTCGACCAATTACATCCGGATCATTCGCAAGAACGGCCGCGAAGAGGTCTTGAACACCTGCACCGGCCTGGCCCTGGGCAAGGATGATGTCATCCGGATTGTCACCGCCAATGGCGGTGGCTTTGGCGACCCGAAGGAGCGCCCCCGCGAGAAGGTTCGCGAAGATGTCAAAAACGGCTATATTTCACCCGATCAGGCGCGCGACGTCTATGGTCTGACCCCCTAGAGCCGTCAGGAAAGGAAAGATGGGCAAAGATATCGTCCCGTCCATTTTGCTCAGAAATGGCACTCTGATCGACGGCTCCGGCCCGGACCCCGCCGGTACGGTCGATGTGCTGGTCGAGGGGGCGACCATCCGGGAGGTCTCGGACCGCCCCATCACAGCGAAAGGCGCCGCCGAGATCGACCTTGAAGGCCGGGCTCTCATGCCGGGACTTATCGACTGCCATGCCCACCCGGTTTTGACCCAACTGCGCATCCTTGGCCTCGAGGATGTTCCCCCCACCCTGGCGACGGCGCAGGCTTCGGTTGTCATGAAGGGAATGCTTGAGCGGGGCTTTACCACCATCCGGGATGCCGCCGGCAGCGACTGGGGGCTCAAGGAGGCAGTGGCCAGGGGCTATCTGACCGGTCCTCGGCTGTTCATTTCCGGCCGGGCGCTCAGTCAGACCGGGGGGCACGGCGATTTCCGGCGGCGTACCGATGATGTCATCCCCTGTGGGTGCAGCCATGTACTGCATATGACCTCGCGGATCGCCGATGGCGTGGACCAGGCCCGCCATGCGGTGCGCGATGAAATGCGCAAGGGGGCGGACCAGATCAAGGTCATGGTCTCGGGCGGGGTGGCCTCGCCCAATGATCCGCTGAAATCATGCCAGTATTCGGCCGAGGAACTGACCGCAATTGTCGAGGAGGCGGGGCGCTGGGGGACCTATGTGCTGGCGCACGCCTATACCCCCCAGGCCATTACCCACGCCATATCTTGCGGTGTGCGCTCCATCGAGCACGCCAATCTGATCGATGCGCCGGCGGCGCGTCTGGTTGCCTACAAGGGGGCTTATGTCGTGCCGACCCTGGTGACCTATGACGCGCTCGCCCGGCTGGGCGAGACGCTCGGCATGACGCCGGCCATGCTCGAAAAACTCAAGATCGTGCGACAGGTGGGCCTGAGCTCGCTTGAGATCTGCCGTGATGCCGGGGTTAAACTGGGGTTTGGTACCGATCTGTTGGGGACCACCCATGAGGACCAGTCACGCGAATTCCTGATCCGCGCCGAAGTGCAAAAACCCCACGAGGTCATCGCCTCGGCAACCCGCATAAGCGCCGAGATTCTCGGTCAGCAAGGCCGGCTCGGGACCATCGCGGCGGGGGCGATTGCCGATCTGCTGGTGGTCAACGGCAATCCTCTTGACGATCTTGCCCTGTTGCAGGATCAGGGCCGTCATATGCCCATCATCATGAAGGCCGGCAGGCTGCACAAGAACCTGCTGTGACATTATCCCTACTGAAGGATCTTTCCCTCGGTCTCCGGCAGGATCAGCGCACCCTTCTGAAGACCGGCTGACCGCCGGCCATCGCGAGATTTGCCGCACCACCGCCAACGGCATAAGAGACTTTTGCGGCATCAGCGCCCCGCCGGTCGCGTCCGGGGGATCTCACCGCTCGGCGGCCAGAGGCAAGAACGCCGTAACTGGCGGAAATAGCGCCGCTATTCGAGTGGTCCGGGACAAGCAAATATATTTATATATCAATATGTTAGGTGTTGGCGGAGGAGGAGGGATTCGAACCCTCGAGGGGCTTGCGCCCCAACACGCTTTCCAGGCGTGCGCCTTAAACCGCTCGGCCACCCCTCCGCGAGGCGCCTTGTCGACGATGCGGCACTATAGCGCAGCATTGTCCGGGCGCAAGTCTCTGTTGCCATATACCAGGGTGACTGGCCGGGCCGGCCTTAATGCGCTACAAACTGGGCAATGCATAAATCAGGGTCGCAGGTTTCATTCTGGTCCGCCGTCGCCATGGGCGTCGGGGCGATGGTTGGCGCGGGCATTTTCGCCCTGCTTGGCCAAGCCGCGGCGATCTCGGGCAGCGCGGTCTATCTGTCGTTTATCGCCGGCGGCGTCATTGCGCTGCTCAGCGGCTATTCCATGGGCCGGCTCGGCGCGCGCTATCCGGCGGCCGGCGGGCCGGTTGAATATCTTACCCGCGGCTATGGCGAGGGCGTGTTCTCGGGGACCATGAGCGTCATGATGTATCTCGCCGCGGTGATCTCGATCGCGCTGGTCGCCCGCACCTTCGGAACCTACGCCTACGCTCTGTTGCCGGCCGGCCAGCCCGGCATTCTGGTCGAGGTTTTCTCGGTCGCCATCGTGGTGGTGTTCGCGGCGATCAACCTGGAGGGCGCGCGCAGCATGGCGCGGGCGGAAAATCTGGTGGTGCTGGTCAAGATCACCCTGCTGGCGATCTTCGCCATCGCCGGGCTGATCTATTTGGAGCCGGCGCGCCTCGCTCCCGCAGGCTATCCGCCAGCCAGCACGACCCTGTTCAGTCTGGCGGTCACTTTCTTTGCCTATACCGGGTTCAGCGTGATCACCAATGCCGCCGAGGACATGGCCGAGCCGGCCAAAACCCTGCCGCGCGCCATCATGACCGCGATCGGGGTGGTGATGGTGCTTTATGTGGCCATCGCCCTGGCGGTGTTTGGCAATCTGCCTGCCGACCAGGTGATCGCCGCCAAGGACTATGCGCTGGCCGAGGCGGCCCGCCCGGTGTTCGGCCAGGCGGGGTTTGTCGTGGTTTCCCTGACCGCGCTTTTGTCGACCGCCTCGGCGATCAACGCCAATCTTTACGCGGCGACCAATGTCACCTATCAACTGGCCCGCTATGGCGAGTTGCCGGCTGCTTTCGGCAAGCCGATCGGCCACAGCCGCGAAGGGCTGGTGATCAGTTCGGCGGCGATCATTGTTCTGGCGGTCTTTTTCAATCTTGGCGAAATCGCCGCCATCGGCGCGATTTCGACCCTGATCATTCAATGCGCCATTCATATCGGCCATTTGCGGTTGATCGGCCAGACCGGCGCCCGGCGCGGGCTGATCGTGCTGGCGGTGCTGGCCAGCCTTGGCGCCATTGCGCTGTCGGGGGTTTATCTCGGCGAGAAGGCGCCAGTTCTGCTGGTCTGGATCGCCGGCTTTTTCGCTCTGTCGCTGGGGGTGGAGCTTACTCTCAGGGCAACGACCGGTCGGGTCACCCGGTCGCGTGATCTGGGGGAATAGTCCGGTTTATTCGCTCTTGCGCGCCGCCAGGCCGATCGCCAGCAGCGCCGCGCCGTCGAACAGCAGACTGATGCCGATATAAATGCCGACCAGAAAGGGCGAGGTCTCGGGCCAGCCGGCCAGCAGCAGCGCCGCCAGCACCACCGACAGCAGGCCGTTGAGCACCATCCACCCCCAGCCGCCGCCGGGATAAAGCGCCGAGGCGAGGCCGAAGCTGGAAAAGGCGTCCATCAGCAGATAAAAGGTCAGCAGCAGGGCCAGCGCCGCCACCCCGGCCACCGGATTGATCAGCATCATTGCCCCGGTGATCACCAGCAGAACCGGTTTGAGCCAGCCCAGAAAAGAGGCCTTGTAGCCTTTATAGGTGTAATAGCCGGCGGCCAGCCCGGCGATGATCATCAGCCAGCCGAAAAACACACTGGCCACCAGCGAGAACACCATGGGGGCGAAAATGCCCGCCGCGCCGAGCACCAGCAGCAGCCCGCCCATCACCAGCGCGATGGTGCTGAAGTTTTTAAGAATGTCCGGATCGAATGACTGCCGTTTCGTTGCCATGGGGGTCTCTCCTTGAAAGGAATATCCAGGTCAAGCTTAGCGGATTGCGCCCGGGGCTACAATGCGAGCGCCGGGCTGTTCTTGACCTCTTCCATGACCACATAGGTATGGGTCTGGCTGACCTGCGCCAGGCGCGACAGCTCACCGAGGAACAGCCGGTAGGCGGCCATGTCGGCGAGCCGCACCTTCAAAAGATAATCAAAACCGCCGGCCACCATATGGCACTCCTGCACCGCCGGCATGGCCAGCACCCGCTCGCGGAAACGCTCGAAGGCGTCGGCGGTGGTGCGGTCGAGCGAGACCTCGACAAAGGCGAGCAGCGCCGCCTCGAGCTTTTGCGCATCGAGCAGAGCGGCATAGCCGGTTATATAGCCGGCGCGCTCCAGCCGGCGCACCCGCTCCAGACAGGGGGTGGGGCTGAGGTGTACCCGCCGGGCGAGCTCGACATTGGCCAGCCGGCCTTCGGCCTGCAACAGGCGCAGGATCTGGCGGTCGGTCCGGTCGAGAGGGCGGACGGGGTTCTTCATAGCAGAATTATTAGCTGTAAATTTAGGATATTTCTAGAGAAAATATCGGTAAAATCCTCAAATAAGCGCCATGTTCTACTATTCTTATGTCATATCTAAGTGAATAATAAATAGTGCAAGGATGCTGCTGATGTCTTCTTCTCTACCGCCTGCCACCGATGACTTGCGCCGCCAGTTGCGAGCGCAAACTCTGGCCGACGAAGAGCGCTGTGTCGCCGGGCTGCTGGAGGCGGTCGAGCTGTCTGCCGGGGCCCGCCACCGCATTGTCCGGCGGGCGCGTGAGCGCATCGCCGCCAGCCGGGCGCGGCGACGCGAACAGGGCACGCTGGACGCTTTTCTTGCCGAGTTTGGCCTGTCGAACCAGGAGGGGGTGGCGCTGATGTGTCTGGCCGAGGCGCTGTTGCGGGTGCCCGACGGGGCCACCGCCGACCGGCTGATTGCCGAAAAGCTCACCACCGCCGACTGGGCCGACCACCGCGGCCGCTCCGATTCGCTGTTTGTCAACGCCTCGGTCTGGGCACTGATGCTCACCGGCCGGGTGATCGAACTGGAGGGCGCGGTGGCCGACAATCCCGGCGGTTGGCTGTCGCGGCTGGTGGCGCGCTCGGGCGAGCCGGTGATTCGCGCCGCGATGATGCAGGCGATGCGTATCATGGGCGGCCAGTTCGTTATGGGCCGCACCATTGCCGAAGGGCTGGCCCGCGCCGCCAAAACCCCCGGGGTGCGCCATTCGTTCGACATGCTGGGCGAGGCGGCGCGTGGTTTTGCCCAGGCCGGGCGCTATTTCGAGGCCTATGAAGAGGCCGCCCGGGCGATCGGCGCGGCCGCTGATGGCGCCGGGGTTTATGCCGGCCCCGGCCTGTCGATCAAGCTGTCGGCGCTCTATCCCCGGCTGGAGACTGCCAAGGCGGATGAAGTACGCCGCGCCCTGCTGCCCCGGTTGGTCAGCCTGATGGCGCTGGCCCGCGAGTGCGATATCGGGGTGACCATCGATGCCGAGGAATCCTGGCGGCTTGACGTCACGCTGGACATTGTCGAGGCACTGGCGCTGGCCCCCGAGCTGGCCGGCTGGAACGGGCTGGGGCTGGCGGTGCAGGCCTATCAGAAGCGCGGGGCCGCGCAGATCGACTGGCTGATTGACCTGGCGCGCCGCGCCGGGCGGCGGCTGATGGTCCGGCTGGTCAAGGGCGCCTATTGGGACGCCGAGATCAAACGCGCCCAGGAGCTGGGGCTGGACGACTACCCGGTGTTCACCCGCAAGGCCTCGACCGATCTGTCCTATCTGGTGTGCGCCGGCAAGATGCTGGCCGCGCCGGCGGAGATTTTCTGCCAGTTCGCCAGCCACAACGCCCACACCCTGGAGGCGGTGCGTGAAATGGCCGGGACGGCCTCGCCCGGCGGGTGTGATTTCGAGTTTCAGCGCCTGCATGGCATGGGCAGCCTACTCTATGACGACAGCGCCGCCGAGCCCTGCCGGGTTTACGCCCCGGTTGGCCGGCATGAGGATCTGCTCCCCTATCTGGTGCGCCGGCTCTTGGAAAACGGCGCCAATTCCTCGTTCATCAACCGCTTCATGGACCGCGATGTGCCGCTCGACGAGGTGGTGGTCGACCCGGTCCGGCTGGTTGAGGAGGCCGTGCCCAAACGCCACCCCCGCATTGCCCCACCGCCGGCGCTCTATGGCCCGGCCCGGGCCAACGCCAAGGGGCTGGAGCTGGCCGACCCGCTGACCACCGGCCCGCTGCTGGCGGCGATGGCGACAGCGCGGGCCGAGCCATGGCATGCCGCACCGCTGATCGGTGGTGAGAACCAGGAGGGCGTAGCCGTCCCGGTGCTCAACCCGGCCAACCGGTGCGAGACCGTCGGCACGGTGGTCAGCGCGAGCGCGGATCACATCGAAGCGGCGTTGGATGCGGCCGGCGCGGCGCAGGCGGCGTGGAACCGGCTGGGCGGTGCGGCCCGCGCGGACATTCTGCGCCGCCTCGGCGATCTTATCGAGGCCGACATGCCCCGACTGATGAGCCTGTGTGTTGCCGAGGCCGGCAAGACCATCCCCGATGCCCTGGCCGAGGTGCGCGAGGCGGTCGACTTTTGCCGCTATTACGCCAATTGCGCCGCCGATCTGTTCACCCCCGTCGATCTGCCCGGCCCAACCGGCGAGCGCAACATATTGCATCTGGCCGGGCGCGGCATCTTCGCCTGTATCAGCCCGTGGAATTTTCCGCTGGCCATTTTCACCGGCCAGGTCACGGCGGCGCTGGCCGCCGGCAACGCGGTGGTCGCCAAGCCGGCGGAGCAGACCCCCATGATCGCCGCCGCGGCGGTGCGCCTCCTGCACCGCGCCGGGGTGCCGGGCGATGTACTGCACCTGCTGCCGGGCGACGGCCCGCGCGTGGGCGGGCCGCTGGTGGCCGACGGCCGCGTCTCCGGGGTCGCCTTCACCGGTTCGACCGAGACCGCCAAGGCGATCAACGAAACGCTCGCCCGGCGCGGCGGGCCGATCGTGCCCCTGGTGG
>Ga0114931_10000190_pt1 | contig 70605 bp, 65 predicted proteins | sample 2SBtaG_FD_89579 | JGI IMG/M metagenome (GOLD analysis project Ga0114931, IMG submission 89579) | Deep subsurface microbial communities from Kolumbo volcano to uncover new lineages of life (NeLLi) - 2SBTROV14_V59a metaG | ecosystem: Environmental > Aquatic > Marine > Volcanic | place: Kolumbo... | reverse complement strand
CGTGGTGAACACGGTTGACGTTTTGAAACAGGCGTCGACGGCGTTGCTCGAGTACCACGTGTACGTTCGGGACTTGGATCCCTCGCCGCAGAGCAGTTCGGTGAACGTGCAGGATATCGTTTCGCACGTAGACGCGTTGAAGCTCAGAGCGTACCAGCTTTCAATCACCGCCTGCCCCTAACATTGCATCGAGACCGACCTTGCGCCGATGCGATACTCAGTAGCCGACTTATCGCCCTGGTGCGGGCTCGAGCACGCGACCATCGTGGCACCTGGCACATAAGACGGGGGCAAGTCACACCCGCTGCGCGACGCCGATTTCGCTCAGCCCCCGAGGCCGCTACGGATCGTATCACTGGTGGCCGTATTGATGATGGCATTCACAAACGAGATAAGCTGCCCTTCGGCGATGCTCCTGACGTCAATCGGTCTAACGCACCCCGTCCCCCACATCGTCGACGTGCCAAGGACTGCCAGCATCAGACCGGTCGTTCGTTTTGTGAAACGTTTTTTCTTCATCAGATCAATCTCCAAAAGCTTTCATCCCCGTCTACGAAAATCTATCACACGCTATTGTTAGGATTCGCGAATTCCGCTGCCTCCCAATCGCGGTTCTGAATCGACAAAGCGAACTCCAAGACTTAGGTCTGCTGAAAAACTGCAGCACTGGCCTACCACCTATGTTCTCACCGGCAAGATGCCGGCGCCACACACGCAAGCAAGCAAGCATTTTCCAACAGTCTGTTGGCTGTGACGCTCAGCTGGTCGCTATTATTCGCCATGCACGGTTCCGGCTACTTTCTCGTAAGAAACCATGGATCGCCTGGCGGTCGGCGAGTCCAAAACTCCGTTCTACACTGCAACTTTGCCCTGCGATCTCTGCAAGCGCCAGACTTCAAACTGTTTGGCCACCAGGAAGATCACCGGATAGATCAACAGTTCCATGGCGAAACTGCTGAGCAATCCACCGAACATGGGCGCGGCCAAGCGTTTCATCACATCGGAGCCGGCGTGCGTGCCGACGAGGATGGGGAACAAACCCAGCATCATCGACATGACCGTCATCGTCTTGGGGCGGATTCGCAACACGGCGCCCTCGTGGATGGCCGCCTTGAGGTCTGCCAGGTTGTGCATCCGGCCTTCAGCCTTACGCCGATCGTAGCTGTTGTGCAGGTAAAGCAGCATGACCATGCCTGTTTCGGCGTCGAGACCCGCCAGAGCGATCAACCCCACCCAGACCGCCAGGGACATGTTGTACCCGGCGAAGTACAAGAACCAGACGGCACCGATCAGGCTGAAGGGCACAGCCAGCAGAACAATGCAGGTATCGAACCAACTCTTGTGGGAGATGTAGAGCAATAGAACGATGAGGACGAACACGGCGGGGACCGCCACCGCCAGCCGCTTGTTGGCCGCCTCGATGTACTCGTATTGCCCCGACCAGACGATGCTGTAGCCGGCCGGGAGGGGCACCTTGTCGGCGACCACTTGCTTGGCCAGGGTGACCCAACCGCCCACGTCGCTGGTGGTCAGGTCCACGTAGATCCAGGCGGTCTTGCGGGCGTTTTCACTTTGTACGACCGGTGGTCCCTTATGAATCTCAATTTGAGCAAGCTGGGCGAGTGGAACCTGAGCGCCGGACGGCGTTGTAACCAACGTTCGTTTCAAAGCGGGAAGATTGTCACGCAATTCACGTTTGTATCGCAGGTTGACGGGATAACGTTCCAATCCCTCGACCGTCCAAGTGATGTTCATTCCCCCCATGGCCGACATGATGACGTTTTGTACGTCCTCCACCCGCAGTCCATAGCGGGCGATCTCGTCGCGGTCGATGTTGAAATCCACGTAGTTGCCGCCGATCGTTTTCTGTGGATACGCACTGAGGGTGCCGGGAAGGATCCGCACCTGAGCGGCGATACGCTCGACCAGATCTCCCAACTCGCCCAGGTCGTCGCCCATGATCTTGATACCCACGGGTGTTTTGATTCCCGTCGAGAGCATGTCGATACGGGTCTTGATGGGCATGGTCCAGGCATTGGTCAGGCCGGGGAAACTCACCACCTCGTTGAGTCCGGGAATGTGCTCGCCGTGATCTTCATACCCGTAGGTCAGTTCCTTGATCGTGATGGGTCGCTGTTCAGGCCAGAAGTACTGCAACCCGGAGTAATGCTTTAGCCATCCAGGCAAAGGGGCAAACCAGCGATCGAAATGTCGCTGGCGCCAGTTGTTCTTGTCCGGCTCGAGCATCACGACCGTTTCGATCATGCTCAGCGGTGCCGGATCGGTGGCTGTTTCACTGCGTCCGATTTTTCCAAACGCGTGATGGACTTCAGGGAAGCTGGCGATCAGCGCGTCGGTCTGCTGGAGCAATTTCCGGGCCTTGGTGATGCTGATTCCCGGATCAGTTGTGGGCATGTAAAGCAAATCACCCTCATCCAGGGGCGGCATGAATTCGCTGCCCAGTTGGTAGTGCATCTTCAACCACGGAACTTTGTCTCCAACCACCTGGCGGCCGAAGATGTATTCCTGGAGCGGCAGGATGGCACTGGCCACCAGGACGAGTGCGATGAGCAGGGTCAAGTATTTGCCCTTCATCGCCGCCCAGAAAAAGGGCTCGTACAGTCGTTGGAGGATCCGGCTGATCGGATTCGTCCGCTCATTACGGATATTGCCGCGGATGAAGTAGATCATCAGAATGGGTACGATCGTCGCGGACAGCAGCGCCGCCGTACCCATCGCGAACGTCTTGGTAAAGGCCAGCGGTTTGAACAGTCGCCCGCTCTGTTCACCCAATACAAAAATGGGAATGAAGCTGACGGTAATGACCAACAGCGCGAAAAAGAGCGTCGGACCCACCTCCTTGGCCGAGTCGATGATGATCCGATCGTGCGGCTTCTTGCCCCGGTCGCGTTCGTAGTGTTTGTGGGCGTTTTCCACCATGACGATGGAGCTGTCCACCATGGCCCCGATGGCGATGGCGAAGCCTCCCAGGCTCATGATGTTGGCGTTGAGCCCCATCATCTGCATGATGATCAGACTGCCCAGCAACGCCGTGGGAATAACACAGATCGCCACGAAGCTGCTTCGAAGATGAAACAGGAAGACGGTGCAGACAAGGGCTACGATAATGATTTCTTCAATCAGTTTTTGTTTAAGTGTTTCCACCGCCCGCTCGATAAGGGCCGAGCGGTCGTACTCAGTCGCGATGTCGACCCCGGCGGGAAGGCCCTGTTTGAGTTCGTCGAGTTTGATCTTGGTGTCTTGAATGACCTGCAGGGCGTTTTCACCGTAGCGCATTACGACCACACCGCCGACCACTTCCCCCTCACCTCCGCTTTCGGCGATCCCACGGCGCAGTTCCGGACCCAGGTGGACGTCGGCGATGTCTTTCAGATAAACGGGTGTGCCTTCGGAAGTGGCACGAATGACGGTTTTTTCGAGGTCTTCGATTCCCTGGCGAGCGCGAACCCGACCCAACAAAATGCCCTGCTTTTGGGCCTCGCTCACCTGCTCGGGCGTCAGTTCCGCGAGGTAGCCGCGACCGCGGACCATGTACTCGGTCTCGGACATCTCCAACACGCGACCACCGATTTCGCTGTTGGACATCTTGATCGCCTCTTTGACTTGACTCAGCGGGATACCGTATGCCAGCAACCGATCGGGATCCACCACGACCTGGTACTGGCGTACAAAGCCGCCCAAACCGGCTACTTCAGAAACGCCCTCTACGGTCGTCAGTTCGTAGCGGAGATACCAATCCTGTAAACTGCGCAGCTCAGAAAGGTCATATTCGCCCAGGACCAACTTGGTCTTTTTGTCCCAGGGGCACGTGCCATCGTGCTGAAAGATACGCACGTGCTCGAGCTTGTCGCGAATTTCCTCCGGCGCCTGAGAGAGTGAGTCGTACCAGCGGTCGGGATCGTCGGGGGAGTGGTACTTTCCGTTGGGGTGCTTCGGGCAATAGTAACCGTTGCGCAGCGAATACTCGTAGACCCACCCCACACCGGTGGCATCGGGACCGAGTTGCGGCGTAATCCCTTTGGGGAGACGACCCGCCACGTAATTGAGATATTCCAGCACGCGCGAACGTGCCCAGTACATGTCCGTTCCGTCTTCGAAGATAATGTAAACAAACGAGAACCCAAAAAAGGAGTACCCGCGAACCACCTTCGCAAAAGGAACCGCCAGCATGGCCGTCGTCAGCGGATAAGTGACTTGATCTTCCACCACCTCCGGCGCTTGACCTGGATACTCTGTAAAGACGATCACCTGAACGTCGGACAGATCAGGAATCGCATCGAGGCGAATGTTGTAGATGGTCCACACGCCTCCCAACACGGTGAAGCCGGTAAGCAGAAGAACCATCATCCGGTTGCGACAGCAGGCCTCAATCAGTTTGCCGATCATAAAAAAGATTCCTCATTCAGCTTGTGGAGCGCAACGTGCGAGGACGACAATGCACTGCGGGTTTATTCAACCCCTTGCGGTTCACCGCATCGCAGCATCTTGAATCCGTAATACGGATTGGCCTTTTCCTGACTCGTCTGAAGCCAGTCCCCCTTGCTCATCGGGCAGTGGAAAATGTAGAGTTTGGGCCAGCGCCGGCGGTCCGGTCTTGCATACCCCACCAGCGTGCGAACTGCGGCACTTAGATCAACGAATGTCACGCGATCCGCTTCCAGTTTCCCCGTCATTTTGAGCGCAGCGGCGTTTAGCTTTTTCCCCGCGGAGGTCATCTCCGCGGCGTGTGGGATGCCTGGGTCTTGAAGATGCTTCATCAACTCCTGCGAGGCGGACACCAGCCCCAGCGCTTGAAGCGTCAACCCGTTTGTTCGGTCGGATGCCAACAGCCTCTGGATCTCCAGGTAGTGCTCGAAAATATAATCCATCTGGGTGGCAATATGTTCCGGAGCGTCGCGCGGCTTCCGCAGGGTTGACTTCTTCACCAGTTGCATACCACAAATGGAACAAGTCCCCGGTTTTGCGGATCGTTCCTCGTCGGGATGCATCGGACAAACGTAATCCACATCCGCGACAGGTGCCTGCGACGTTGGAGGTGGAGAAACCGCTGCGCCGGGGGACTCCACCAAGGGCGCACCGCAAATCGTGCAGGCACCCGGCTGATCGCTGTACACCAGCGGGTGAACGGAGCAATGATATTTTGCCCCTGCTCCCACCTCCGAAGACGGGGGAACGTTTTCCTCGGCCATGTCTTCGTCAAGCCAGATCCCGCGGAAGGCGGCAAGACCCTGCCCACACCGCGGGCAGTTTCCAGGAGACGTGCGGATCACGTCGGCATGGTCCGGATCGGGACAGGTGTACATTACTTTGAACGCCTTCAGCGCTTTTCCGCAGCGTGGACACTCGCCCGGTTTGTCGGAGAAGGTATGAGGATGGTCCGGGCAAGAGTAGGCCACCTGACCGCCCTTGGCGGCTCGCCGAGTCTGAACCCAATCCAACCCGTCAATCGGTTGCAGGGTCATCCCGCAACGCGGGCATTCGCCTGGCTTATCGGAAAAGTACGGTCCCTGCTCGGCGGGGTCCGCCTGGTTGGGATGTTCTTCTATCGGACATGCGTAGGTCGTCCCGGGGGGCATGGAGGCGAGGCTGATTTCATCTTTGTGGTCATGCTTTTCGGTTGCCTTCGATTCCTGCACCCGCTTGGTGGTCCTTGCTTTTTCCACCTCCATCATCTTGGCGACAGCCTCTTTGAGCTTGCTTTCCGCGTCGAGCATGAATTGACCGCTGGTGACCACGACTTCGCCTTCATCAAGTCCGTCGAGCACCTCCACCATGCCGTTTTCTGCTTCGACGCCCACTTGAATGTCGCGCGGAAGATATTTTCCGTTGCCGAGATTGACAAACGCCACCTGGCGCGTGCCCGAATCAATGTAGGCTTCCCGGGGGATAAGAATCGCATCCCTCTGAAGCTGTGATTCCAACCGCACGTTGGCATACATTCCGGGCTTGAGTCCCAAATGGGGATTCTCAAACTCCAGACGCACCTTGATAACCCGGGTTTGTTCGTTGAGGTAAGGGTAAATGTATACGACTTTCCCCACAAAATCTTCACCCGGGATGTAGGGAAGGGTCATCGCTGCCCGTTGACCGACGTGAATCCACGGCAATTGATATTCGTAGACATCCACATAAACCCACACGCGAGACAGATCGGCGATGGTGTAAAGCCGCATCCCCGGCTTGACGTACATTCCTTCCAGCGCCATTTTTTCCGTGACAATCCCCGTGGCGGGGGAGTGAATCATCAGCGCCTTTTCGATCGTTGCGGTTTGCTTCAACGTTTCAATCTGCTGATCCGAAACATCCAAGTATTTCAGCTTTACGACGGCGGCGTCGACCATTTTTCGGGCATCCTCGCGGGCCGATTGAAGCGTACTGTTTTCCAGACGAGGAAGATTCTGAATCGCGGAGAGGTATTCCTGCTGGGCGGCATATAACTCAGGGGAATACACATCGAAAAGCGGATCCCCCTGCTGAACCTTTTGGCCCGTTTCGTCAACGTACAGCTTCTCAATCCATCCGTTGAACTTTGTGTCAACAAACGTCACAACTTGCTCGTCATAGTCAACGCGCCCTACCGTGCGGATGGTCTTAATCAGCGGACCGCGCCGAATCACCGCCGTGCGAATCCCCATGTTCTGCGTGGTCACCGGGTCAATGCGAATCGTATGTGCAGAAGCCGACTGATCCTTGTCCGCGTACACCGGAACGAGGTCCATCCCCATCGGGCTTTTTCCCGGGCGATCCGAAATGAAACTTGGATTCATCGGCGCACGCCAGTACAGCACCTTACGTTCGTTCGATGTGCCGTTCTGGCCGGAATCGGCGCTCTCCTTCTTGAGCGGCGTCAGCTTCATGTGGCAAATCGGACATTCGCCCGGTCCCTTTTGGATCACGTTGGGATGCATCCCGCAGGTGTACCACTGCTCATCCTCGCTCGCCGCCGAACCGTCGGTGCCCGAAACAGAAACCGACGATTCAGAACGTTTCGTCAACCAGTGTCCACTCCAAGCGCCCCCCACCAATGCCATAATCGCAATCAAAAGGGTTAAGGATGCACGCCCGGGACGACGGACCGACCCGCCGCCGACGATCGACGGCGACCCTTGAACAGCGAACCCGGCCTTTTGATCACCGCTATCGTCTCTTTCCATTTTGAATCCTTTGTCCCAAGTACCACTCATTGGGGTTCTCCCGCCTCGTCCAGACTCAAGCCAAGCGCCTGCTCTAAATCCGCAACGCTGCGTTCAAGCTCGCCCAGCGACCGGTAGTATTGGATCGTAAACACCAACCACTTGCGCCAGTTGTCAATGACATACAGAAAATCGTTGGTACCGGCCATGTACGACGCCTGGGAAACCTGATAAGTCTGCTGCGCCTGGGGAATGATCGTATCGCGAAAGAGCGCAGCCAGATCGCGCTGAGCGCGAACGCGCTCCAAAGCGTCCTGAACTCTAAAGTAAACCTCGTTGCGCATCGAAGTGTATTGCTGCCTGGATGCGTAAAGGTTACGCCGTGACTCTTCGATTCCCGCCTTGATCTTGTCGTACCAGATCGGAAGCGTGAATCCGAAGTTGATCGCCCAGTTGTCGCTGCCATCCTGGCTCATCCGCGAGGTGACCGGTCTGACCCCGGTGTTGGGGTTGGGGGGCGGACGAAACGCATCCCGCGACTCCATTTTGATCCAGTCGAACCCAAGCGTAAAATCAGGCCAATACGCCAGTTTCGCCAGTTGAACGGACTGTCGATCCCGCTCGATTTGACGGCGAATGCGTTCCAGTGTCGGGTTCCGCTTGATCGCGGCCGCGAACAGCTTGTCGATTGACATATCCGCTCGGCGAATGTCGAAGTCCTCCGGGGAGGCGATGAAGGTCGCCGGATCACGGCTGAGCAATTCGTTCAGTCGGGCCACCACCGTAACGCGGCGCTGTCGAAGATTGATGAGTTCCGCTTCCAGATTGGAAAGTTCGACCTGGGCGCGGAGAACGTCGTCCTGCGCCCGACGACCCGCGGCGACCTGTGCCCGCGCCACATCGATCAGTCCGCGTAACAGGTCTTGGTTGTCGCGTGTAATCTCGATGCTTTTATCAATCGCATACAACCCGAAGTATGACCGTTTTACGTCGGCAATCACACGAAGCCGCGTTTCCCTAAGCTGGTGGATTGCGATCCTCGTTTCCTCCAGCGCAATTCGACCGGCCCGGTCCAACTTCTGGGGAACCGGGAACTTTTCGTTGAGACTGAGATTGAAAAAATTGTCCCCCTCCGCCGTCCGCACAGGCTCCGGAAGCGTTTTGGTGTTGAAGGTCGGATCGGGCAAAGCCGTCGCTTGAGCGATGCGCTCAGCTTTCGCCCGCGCTCGATCCCGCGCGGACTGAATATCGGGATTCTGCGCCAACGCCAAAACGATGAACTCGCGGAGCGTCTCAGCAGATCGCGTCTTCTGGGGTGTTTGGTCCTCGCGGACCGGCTTGCTTTCCGCCTCAGGCACACGCCCGTAGTGCCCCGCCGTAATCGAACGCCCCTTCATGTTTCGTTCGATCATGCTCGAGACGTCCTGCCGTCCCAAATCGTTCAACGAACAACCGACGGTCACAACTACCATCAACGCGACGGTCCATCCGAGTCCTCCCGCATACGTTCGGGAAAAAAGATTCCTTGTCATATTTGTTTTCCCTCAGGAGGATATTGACGGTGTCGTAATGACGACATCCCCAACATCCAGCGCGATCTTTCGTGCCGTCCCGCTTCGCTCATCCTGCGGTCCGGACCCGGACAAAATCCCTCTACGGAACTTACGTGTTTTGATGCACGACAACGCGGGTTTCTTCCACAAGTCGCCCGGCGATTTTCGACCGTGACTTCTCGACAACCGCCTGCATGGACTACCGCTGTGACTCAAGAAACGCCACCAGCGCGACTCGCTCTTGGTCCCATAGCTCAAAGTTCTTCATCGACGTACCGGGAATCACCGCTTCAGGCGCTGCCAAAAACCTGTCCAAATACGCCCTTTTCAGCCGCGAACTGACGTGCGTAAGGTCCGGACCGATGCGATTTCCTTGTGACGCCAACACGTGGCATCCCCGGCATTGATAATTGGCGAACAAGCGTCGACCGCGCGCGATTCGATCTGCGTTCGATTCGGCGTCATCAATCCCATCCCCAAAGCGGTCCGAGTCGGTTCGTGTCGACAGGTACCGCGACAGCGCTTTTGCCTCTGCCGGCGACAGACGATAATCGGGCATTCGAATCTCGGGTCTCACGCCGTCAGACTTGTAGCGGATCGCTCGCGGATTCGCAAGATAGCTCCGCATCCAATCCTCGCGAAGTTTGCTGCCCGCGTAGCTTAAATCCGGCGGAAGCCCAGGTATGACCTCCCGGCGATTCGGCCCATGACACAAATCGCAGCGCAAAACGCCATAAAGTTGTTTGCCCTTTTGGAGCAGGTCGGCTGCACTTGCCTCATCAACGTCCCGCACAGCCTCCTTGCTCTCGGGTGCGACCGAAGAAGTAGAAGCCATCTTCGCCAAAGAAGCCATTCTCTTTTCTCCCTTCTGGACAGCCGAATATCCCGCAACGGTCATACCCACAACGCCGACCACGCAAACGATGCCAAAGGCCAAAGCGATGGGGCGTCGTTGAAGGCGACGCTCGTTGTTGCGATCCAACCACGGCCAGACGAGCAGCAGCATCGCCCCCGTACCCGGAATAACCGCCGTCGCGAGAATCTGCCATCGACCTTGAAAAATACGAAGCAGGTGTTGCAAACCGAGAAAATACCAGTCCGGTCGCGGCACATACGACGAATTCGTCGGATCAGCCTTGTCCTCCAGCGGAGCGCCCAACCACAGGGCCAACCCAATCACGATTAAAACAGCCAGCAAAACTGCAACGGAATCTTTGAAAGCCTGTAGCGGGAAAAACGAGTCCAACTTTCGTCCCGCCTCGCCCCTGCGAACCCAAGGAGGTGTAATGCCATGTCGCCTCACCAAGTAGAGATGAACCGTTAACAATAGCACCATCGCTGCGGGCAGAAGAATGACGTGGACGGAGTAAAATCGCGTGAGCGTAAAAGGGCCTACGTTGACCCCGCCGCGGATTATCTGCAAAAGAAACGGACCGATCACAGGAAGCGACCCGGGAATCTCGGTCGCCACTTTCGTGCCGAAATACGCCTTCAAATCCCACGGAAGCAAATACCCCGTCAGACCGAACCCCAGAAGAACAAATAAAAGCAAAACGCCCGCCACCCAGGTCAAGCGCCTCGGAGATCGGTAAGCGGCAAATACAAATACCCGGATCAGATGCAACCCCGCCACTACGATCGAGGCCGATGCGGCCCAATGATGAACCCCCCGGATGACCGCACCCCACACGACTCGATTCTGAATATAACGTACGCTTTCCCACGCCGTAGATGTCGAGGCTGCGTAATTCAGTGAAAGCAGGACGCCGGTCACAAACTGCACGACGATCAAAACCACCAGCGTCGAACCGAAAACATGCGCCCAACCGACCCCTTCGGGCAACCGCTCGTCAAACAGTTCGCGCAGGACGCGAGGCAACCGAATCCGCCGTCTTCCAACGGTCTGATCCTCAACGAAATCATCGGTTGCATTCTCTTTTGCGCTCACGAAACCTGAATCTCCAGGTTTCCGTCGCGAACGCGCGTCGGAAAACGTGCCAGCGGTCTGGGTGGAGGTCCGCCTACCACGCTACCAGACACGTTGTACCTGCCGCCGTGACACGGACACTCGAACTGATTGGTTGCTTCGTTAAAAACAACGTTGCATCCCATGTGCGTGCACACCGGCGATAGAACAATGATCCCCTCATCGCCGATCGCCTCATCGCTACGGCGAACATACGCAACTCGATGCGTTCGCCCAACGCTGTATCCGTCCTCGTCGTTGTATTGGAATGCAACCGGCCTGGGATCATGGGACGCAAACTGCGAGGCCTTGCCAATGGCAACCCATTGGCTTGATCGACGTTTGAGTATTGGCGACAGCAAGTAGCCGACGGCAGGCGTGGCGACAACCATCGCCACAAAAGCGTTCAAAACCACGACCACCCTGGCGAGAAATCTTCGTCTACAAGGCGGCAACTCATCCATTCAATTCCATCCTCGTACACGAACAGCCCGGGCCAATGCACACCGGCAATAGATCCGACAATACCACAACAATAGCACTAACCAAAAACGTCCGTTGGAAGCATCCCTGATTGCGTAGCGAGCCGCGGACCTTCGTCCGCGCGGATCCGCCGGACGAAAATGACTTCTGCCAACCAAAGACCGCTACACGAAACGCACTGTGCTGTTGGGACGCGAAAAACAAGAATCACGACCGACGATCAATGGTCGTGATCGCCATGGTCATGGTCCCCGTGTTCGTGGCCCTCGTGATCGTGATCTTCGTGCCCATCATCGTCATGCCTACCTGCCGGGGTGTATTTTTCCGTGAACCGGAGCGTTTTCTCGCTCGCTCCGGGTAAATTGTTCAGGTTGAACGTAACCCTTGCGTCGCCGGGCTTGACTCCCTTGAAATCAACCGGCGCGACAAGGTAATCCTGCGGCGTATATTTCATTCCGCAATCGCCGCAACGCCCCGGTCCCTTTCCGTTTTCGTCCGGGTGCATTGGGCATGACCATAACGTTCCCTCGGGAACATCCTTCTTGACAAGTTTCATCCCACATTTGGCACACTTGCCGGGCTTGCTCGACTCCTGACCGGAACACATCGGGCATGCGTAACCTCCCGGGACCGCACGCACAAACTTCAACGTCGTCGTTCCACGCCCTTGCTCACGGAAATCCACAACCCCCGTCGCCGAAACCAACACGCCTTTGGCATTTTGAACGTGCATTGGATTCTGCTCGCCATCATAAAGATAAAGACGAACCTGGTCCGGCATGAACACGGTCTCAACATGAAACTCCTTCGACATCGTTACCACACCGCCATGCACCTCAGCACGTTCGTGCGAGTGACCGGACTTCTCGCCGTGTTCGTGCGCCAACACTCCGCTTGCGCCAAGCCCAAACGTAACGACAGCCGATAACGTTATCGTTTTCACCACGATTCTCATTTTCACGATCTCCAAAATGATTTTGAACCGCCGAGGTGACAACCGACACAGGGGTGCCTCGGTGCCTTCGCTCCGGTCCGAATCCGCGGCCAAGCCAACCGACTCACGATGAATCGACCTTCGGCTACGACCGACCTTACCGGTTAGATGCGGCGGAGGGAGGGTTTCTTCCCGAATCGGAAAAACTTTTTTGGCGGCGATGTTGACCTGCCTGTCGTCGCCGTTTCTCAGAGCCGTTTTGGCGGCTTCAAAGGCGGTGTGGGATCTTCAGGGCCGGTCTGGTCTGGACTTGCGGTTGATCGGATCGTTCTACAGCATTGTCACTTATTGTGTAGCGATCTGCGGACTTTAGTCGCACCGATCTCGTGGATGTCAGAGGCCCTCTCTTACCCCCCTGCATCCCCCCCTTGCAAAGGGGGGACGTAGCAAGCCGCGGACTTTAGTCTGCGCGGCTTTGTCCGCGCGGCGGCGGGTTCAACATCTCAGGCAAGAACGACACCGTGGGCGGACTCAAGATGACACGAAAATCGGAACAAAACACCCGTCGTTGCACCGCGGGACAAGACTGCCGATTCCGTCACGGACCGATTCTTATCGGACACTGGCATTTCGAGCCAACGCCCCATATCTAAAGCGACCCGCCGCGTCCACCGACGATTATCCTGAAGGTACGTCCGACAAAACGACCCAACCGCTACCAGCGCAGTGGTTTGTCGCCAAGAATGGCTCGTATCGGCCCTAAGGCAACAAAATCGAACACCGCTCGGGACACTGCCCCACAGCGACGAGCCGCGCGTTCAGCGAAATCGCGAACAGAAAAGGTACAAGCGAATGCATCCCAACCCGTCGTTCTTGCTTCTTGATCCCCCTTCCCCGCAAGATTTCTGCCGACGGGGAAGCTTGCGTGAAAAAGACGATGCGCAGAACGCCCCGTTTCCAAGCATTGATCTAATCTTGCTCTCTGGAGCCGTCCGTGAGGCAGGGTATGCGCCTGTGTTCATCGACGCCCAACTGGATCATCTTTCCTGGGGTACACTCCTGGAGCGGGCGCGGGATCAGAACCTCGCGGGGGTCATATCCCTGGTTTCCAGTGCACGTTTCGAGGAGGAACTCGAATCGCTTAAAGAGTTTTGCAAAGAACTTGGCGGGATTCGCTGCTTCGTCATAGGCACCATCCTCATGCAGCAGGACAAGCTCCGGTTGCAACGAGTTTTGACTGATCACCCCTGGCTTGACGGGATCATTCTCAACACAACGGAGCATAACCTGACCGAACTGATTCGGGCGGACCGTCGTGCGGGCGTCCAGCCACACAACATCGCGATGGATCGACCGGGGCAGTTGGCGATCCCCGATACGACCGTTCGCTATGGTGACTCGTTTCACATACCACAGCCAGAGCATTCGATTTTCAAAGACTCGCGCTATTGCTTTCCGCAAAGCAAGCGCGGACCGGTAACCTGCACACAGTTTTCCTTCGGGTGTCCGTTTACTTGCGAGTTTTGCGTTGATAATCAGCTTTATCGAAAAACGCTTTACCGCGACGTCGACGAAATGGTTGACGAGATGGTGTCGCTTGAGAAGGCAGGGTTCCGAGAGGTATACTTCAAGGACCTCACCTTCGCCTTAAAAAAAACAATTGCCGTCGAGTTTTTGCGGAAGCTTTCCGACAAGAAACTTCGCCTGCGATGGCTTTGCACGACGCGACTGGATGTGGCCTCGCACGAAATGCTGACGCTCATGAAAAAGGCCGGTTGCTACGGAATCGAGTTCGGAGTTGAACACGCAAACGAAAAGAAGCGACGTCTTTTGGACAAGCGCATCAATGACGATCGCGTACTTGAAGTGTTTCAGAATTGCCGACGACTCGGTATCAACACAACCGCGTTCATTATGTTGGCGTTCGAGGATGATACGGAACAGGACGTACGGTCTACCATCCGGTTCGCCCGATCGCTCCGGGCGAATTACGTTTCGTTCAACATCGCCACAGCGCTACCCGGAACACCGTTTTGGGAGCGAGCCAAACGAGAGGGATTCCTCCGCTCACAGCCGGCCGATTTCGGATTCGCAACAAGCAATCTAAAGCATCGACATCTTACCCCGGAGCAAGTCGCAGGGCTTTACAAAGAGGCGATTCGATCCTTTTATTGCAGACCGAGCGTGGTGTTGGAGAAACTGCTTCAAGTTCGAAGCTTTTTTGAGCTGCGAAAGCTGTTTCGCCTTGGTGCGGTCGCGATTTCTTAGCGAAAGAGACCCCTGATGCATCTTCTTTCATTGCCTCGTCATCAGATCGAGACAACCCCGAGTGACTACTTCGGCATCGTTCGTACCCTGACTTCGCGCAGGGATCATTCGGGCGCAATCAGTAGTTTTGAACGCGCTTTCGCGGAGTATGTGGGATGCAAACACGCGATTGCGATTTCGTCCGGAAGACTTGGAATCCACCTGACCCTCGAACAACTTGCGATCGAACCCAATGACGAAGTCATCGCCCCGTCGTTTAATCTGTCCGCAGCCATCGAGCGGTTTTGTCAATTCGGACTCGTTCCGCGTTTTTGTGACGTGCGTCCCACGGACCTGACCATTGATCCTGTCAACGCGCAGAGACTCATATCAAACAGAACGCGCATCCTCCTGGCGACGCACATGTATGGCCACCCGGTTGACATGGATGAAATAACGTCGCTTGCTGAGAAAAACAATCTGGTTCTCATTGAGGACTGCGCGCACGCTTTGGGGACCAAGTGGAAGAATCGCTGCGTCGGAACATTCGGTAAGGCAGCCATCTTCAGTTTCAGCGTGCTCAAGCTTGTCACCACGTTCGGCGGCGGAATGATCGCTACAAACGACGACGATCTCGCGGGAGCGATCCGCCTGCGACTTGCTCGCCTTCGTGCTTTTCAGCCCGCGCCGGTTGGAGTGAAAAAAGCGATCACAGGAACAATCATGGACGTTGGAACCGGAAGGCTGACCTTTAGCTTCGGCGCGTGGCCACTCCTTCGAATGATGCGAATACTCAAACCCAACGTCCAGCAAGCAATGATGACCGAATCGCCGAAAACAGATCGAAACTTTGATCCGGCGACAATCCCGCCGCTGCACCCTTTCCAGGCGAAATTGGGACTGAGCCAGTTGGGTAAAGCAGAACATTTGATTGAACGCCGCCGGCGGGTGGGACGCTGGTTGGATGAGCAACTGGGGGGGATTGATGGCGTTGATCTATTCCAACCCTCGGGAACCGGTCGTCACAACGGCCTGTATTACGGCGTGTTGGTGGACCGACCGGCCGATCTTTCGGCGTACCTGTTCAAGAATGGAATCGACACGGAGACGAGCGAATACCAAAACTGTGCGGAGCTGGGCATCTACGGAGATCACCGGACCGACTGCCCCGTCGCCCACAACATTCAGTCGCGCATTCTTCGATTGCCCAACTATCCGGGTATGTCCCGTCGCGATGTGCGCCGGATCAGCAACACGATTCGGCGTTTTCTCAAAAGGTAACGCATCTGTTTCCAGGCGATTCTTGGCCCTGTGCTACGCGACATAAGACCGTAGAAACTCAAGAGAACGCTTGGCAGCGACGACCGCATCATGACTATGCCGTGAGAGTTCGACGTTGACCGGTCCCGCATAAGAGCATGCGCGAAGCGCATCGAAAACCGGCTCGAACGATACACTCCCCTCGCCGAACATCCGGTGCTCATGGACGCCTTGATTCATGTCCTCAATATGAACGTTGAACAGTTTTTCATGCCACCTCGCGATGTGGGACTCGGCTTCCCCGTCGCCAAGACAATGAATGTGTCCAACATCGAGAGTCAATCCAAACAGTGGGTGATCGAGCGCCCGCTCCAGCCGAGCGAACTGAGCCATCGTCTCAACGAACATTCCCGGCTCCGGTTCAAAGGCAAGGCGCACGTCCCGCATTTGCGCGTATTCCAGCAGAATCCGCAGCTCTTTTTCAAGACGGTTCCGGAGCACCTCAGCCCTCGTGTTCTTGTCGGCGCGCCCCGACCAGAGCGAAACACACGTCGCATTCACTCCCTGTGCAATATCGATCGCCGCAAAAAGAAACTCGCGCCGCCTCTTGCGATCTGACGCACCCTCACTCATTAACGTAGGTTGATGCTTGCGTCGGGGATCCAGAAGAAACCGAGCGCCGGTTTCGAGAGTCATTACCAAACCGAATCGATCTCCCAGCTTGCGCAATTGTGAAATGGCCGAACTGACTCCCGTTCGGTCGAACGAATCCAACAAATCATGCTCAAGTGTCACTGCGATGGCGTGGTATCCGATCGATGCCAGAATATCAAAAACGTCTTCCAGTCGATGATGAGCGAATCCGTTGGTGTTGTATCCGAGTTGCAAAAAATCACCTCCGGAACATTCTCCGTTTTCGTTCCACACCCCTTGTCGTCCTCGCCCATCAACGTGGCGATGAGGTCCAAGGGATACGCGAAAATGAATGACGCTCCTACCAAAAAAGAAACGCCCCTTCTTATCCGCGCGGTTCGTCAGTGGGTTTGGTCAATTCACTGATGGGTACCTCTACATCCATGGCCCCAGAACACACCAGCGCCGATTGTTTGTGTAGTTGCATCCGAACGACTCTAGCCCGACCGTTGAGCGACGCGACGAAGACCTCATCGCCCACACCAAGATCGTGGACCCATTTCGTCCAGGCCTCGAACGCTTCCTGTCTTGCCAAAAGCGACCTGCGATCTTGTTCGAGTCGCTCGCGTTCCTCCTGCGAGGCGATCGAGGCCTTCCGGGCATCGCGGCGTGCCTGCTCCGCCTGTCTACGCGAATCGAGTGTCCCGGCGATCGCCTGGTTGAGCGCCCGGGTCCGGTCGTCGAGAAAGCGTCTGGCCATCCGGATCAACCGCGCGGGCAGGCCAAACCGTTTGGCGATGATTAAGGCGTTGCTATTGCCCGGTTCACCGAGCTTGAGAACAAACGTCGGTCGAAGAGACTCCGGATCAAATTCGACACATGCGTTGTCGACGCGCGGATTCGTGAACGCCACCGCCTTCAAAACCCCTAGGTGCGTCGTGACGATGGCTTTTGCTCCCAGCGACAAAAGCTCTTCCACAATCGCCCGACCGATCGCCGCTCCTTCGTCCGGGTCGGTTCCCGCGCCCAGTTCATCAATCAAGACCAGCGTACGTTCGCCGCTTTTGCGAAGAATCTCGCGCAACGTCGCAAGGTGCGCGCTAAAAGTGCTCAGCGATTGCTGCAGACTCTGCTCGTCACCAATGTCGATAAAAACCCGGCGATAGACGGGAAGACGCGAACCCGCTCCGGCGGGGATGGGAATCCCGCACTGAGTCATCAGCACCGCAAGCCCAATAGTCTTGAGCGACACCGTTTTTCCGCCCGTGTTGGGACCGGTAACCATCAACACATCAAAATCATCTCCAAGGCGTACATCAATGGGGACGACTTCACGAGGCGGATTTCCATCCTGCGATTCCCCGGCGAACAGTTCAACCAGCAGCGGATGCCGCGCCGAATGCAGCTCAAGAATACCGTTGTCGTCAATCGCCGCGCAGACGCACCCACGCTTTTTCATGTACCGGCACTTCGCAGCGATCAAATCAAGCAACGCGATCGCTCGAAGTGTTTCCTGAATCTGCGGCGCATTGGAGCTGATCCGTTGCGTGAGAAACTTGAGAATGCGGGTGATCTCTTTCGATTCATCCTCCCGCAAACGTACGATCATGTTGTTCAACTCCACCGATTCGGACGGTTCTACAAACAGCGTTGCCCCCGAATCGCTGCTTCGATGCACGATTCCTTGAACCCGCCCGCGATACTCAGATTTCAGCGGCAACACACATCGGTCGTTGTGAAAGGTCGCACTGCCGTATTGAAGGATTCCACTTTGTCCAGCCTGTTTAATGATCCGGTCAAAAACTCCCCGCAGATGGCGCCGGGCATCGGCGATCGCGTTGCGAATGTCGGAAAGTCTTCTGGAAGCATCGTCGCGCACCTCACCCCGCTCATCGATGGCCTGCAAAATCGCCTCCGCAATGACGCTTAAATCCGGCAGACGTCGATCAATCGACTCCAGCGACGACGCGACTCCTTCGACTGCACCGAACCAGCGACGAAGGGCGGCAGTGGCGGAAAGCGTATCCGCAACTTTGACCAGCGCGTCTGCCTCAAGCGGTGTGGGAAAAGATGACGCTCGCACCAAGTCCCGAACATCGTGGACACCTCCAAACGGAGGCAACCCATGTTCCTGCGCCAGATTTGACATCTCCTGCGCCTGGCGTAACCAGGTTTTGACCTGTTGCGAATTGGTAGCGGGTTTGAGCGTTGAGGCCAAGCTCTTGCCCAGGTCTGTCGCGCAGTACCCCGCAAGAAGGCTTCGGATCGCGTCAAACTCCAATTTATGAAAAGTGGACTCGTCCATTACCCATCAAATACAATTGCTCGGACGACGCACGAGGCTCGCGAGCTTTTGCCGATACAATTTGCGACCGAAATCGACGGAAGCCGCCGTCTCGTGGGCGTATAATACACGAAACGGGCAAATGTAGGATGCGTAACATCTAGGAGGATGGCCAAATGGGTCAACGTAGGACTCAAATCGGATGGCGTCTGGGTTGCTGGGCGGTTGCGCTTGCACTTATCACAGCGGTGGGCGCTTCGGTCCGCGCCGGCGACAAAAAATACGATATCGCGGACCTCCAAGCTTTGCAGGAGGCGTTCGTCTCGCTGTCGCAGAACGTGCGACCGCTCGTGGTTGCGATTCGCACCTATGAACTTATCAAACCCGGCGACATGGAGGGGTTTCTCCGTGTGCCCGTCAGCCAGGGGAGCGGTTTTATTATTGATCCTGACGGCTATATCCTCACCAATCGCCACGTGCTCGAAGACTCCGCTCAGGTTTCAGTCACGCTGGCAAACGGTGAAAAACTTTTTGCGGAACTCGTCCAGGCCGATTCACGAAGCGACCTCGCCGTGATCAAAATTGACGCAACGTCACTTCCAGCAATCTCGTGGGGAACGCTGGACGATGTTCGCGTTGGACAGTGGGCCTTTGCCGTCGGGAATCCGTTTGGTCTGGCCAACGGTGACGGGCGAGTTTCAGTGACCTACGGGGTTGTCAGCGCGTTGGGTCGCGAGATGACCAATCGGATTCCCGGCAACCCGCAGATTCAATACTACGGGAACCTGATTGAAACAACCGCCGCCATCAATCCTGGAAACAGCGGCGGCCCCCTGTTTAACATCCATGGCGAAGTCATCGGTGTGGTTTCAGCGATCGAAACAAGCAGCGGGGTCAACGAAGGAACCGGGTTTGCCATTCCGATCAACCGCGATACGCGTCGGATCATCGACACGCTCAAGCGGGGCGAGAAAGTCCATTACGGATTCTTGGGAGTCAACGTGAATGAGGTTCGCACCGCCGGACCCCGATCTTTTTCGGTGTCGCCTCTAAACAGGGGAGCCAGAATCGTCTCACTTGATCCTCAGGATGGACCGGCTGCACGCGCGGGACTCCAACCCAATGACGTCGTCATCGAATTCAACGGCATACCGGTCGAAGATTCGGATCATCTTGTTCGCATGGTCGGTTTCACCCCGGTCGGACGTGAAGTCGTGCTCACTTACATCCGAAAGAAAGTAAAACGGACTGCCAACGTCATTCTCGGCGACCGGGAGAAACTGATGCACGTCGCTCACAGCCCGAAGGAATAAGCCTATCGTAGTGTTGTGCGCCCCGACGCGTCTTGCGACGCGGGGTGCACCTTCGGATGGCAACAACGAAGCGCAGATAAAGGCGTATGACGACAGGATTTGTGACGGACCAAAGGCTTCGGCGAAGCGAACGTTTGCGCGGTCGTCGCAACTTTGCACGCGTTTTCGGCCATAGGTGCATCGAGAGCGACTCTGAGCTTGTCGTTTACGTCGCAGTCAACAATCTGGATCACGCCCGCATCGGAATCGTCGTCAGCCGCCGAATGGGAAACGCGGTCGCACGGGCATCAGTACGCCGGCGAATTCGAGAGTTCTTCAGAAAAAACAAACAGACTATTCCATGCGGGTATGACTACCTGTGCCTGCCGAAACCCGCAACCAGAGCGAGAACGTGGGAACCGCATCCCCTCGCAATGGCCCGCTTATTCGCCAACGCAGCCAAAAAACTTTCAGACAGAAACAAAGCGTAACCGCTCGATATCGCGGCGGCATTCCCCGAACGAGTGCGATCCGCAGGTGTCGCGAAATATCACCCCTCGGCTTGTGAACGGGTCCGATAGGCATTCAAACGCTCAAACGAAGTTCGCTCCTGCTGCATTCTCCCTGTCCATCTGCACTTCGGCGACCCAGACCGGTGCCGGCTGAGGTGAAGGAGCTCAACTGCGAGGTCGGGACCGACGATCTATCCAGCAAAAGAGACACGCGAATGTTGAACCGGGCTTTCTTCCGGAGGTTTTGGAGGTTTCCATGTTTCGCAAAGCAAGTGTACTTGCAGTCATCGTGATGGGCGGCGGATTGGGGCGGGTCGCATGGAACAAGCAGCAGCCAAACACTTTCACCACGGACGACCACGGCGCGAGCCTGATCGAAGCAAGCCGCAAAGCGTTTGATCGCTGTGACACCGACGCTTTCCTTGCGCAGATCTACACCGGCAACACCCAAGAGGGTCGAGACCTCTCCGCACACCGAAGCATGTTTGAAATGGACTGCCGCAAACACGTCGATTCCATCACGATCGCCCCCCTCGATTCGACCGACGTTACAACTTACTCCACTGGCGGCGTTCAATATCGACCGACTCGTCCGCCAACAGGAAAGCTGGTGATTCACTTTGCATCGCAACCGGGCGCGTCGGTGCACGACGAAGTGACCACCTTTCTGGTCGGTCGTGCAAAACAACGTTGGTGGATTCTCACGGCTGAGCCGGACCGGTAAACCCGCCACCCCTTGAAGAGATGATCGACCACTTGGCGCTTTAAGAGCCACGAGACTCTTCAAGGACAGCGCGGGAATAGGAAAAACGTATCAACACCTCTCAGCGAACGCTTTTTGATACGCCGTCACGAGTCTCATCGTTTCCCCTTCTTTGTAACTTCCCGGTGCCCAGCAATAGCCCAGCCCATCTCCGTCGAAGCGTGGGATCAAATGGAAATGAACGTGGTTGACCAACTGCCCCGCGACGGCACCCTCGTTGTTGAGCACGTTGAACCCGCCCGCTCCCGTCACATCGAGCAATGCCCTCCCCGCGACCGGAAGCAACGAGCCGATTTTCGAAGCCACGCTCGACGAAACTTCGGTGAGTTTCGTAAAATGCTCGCGTGTTACAATGAGCAGGTGTCCGGAGGAGAGCGGGTTCACATCGAGAAAGCAAATCGCCTGATCGTCTTCGTAAACAACGGAGGCAGTTGATTGCACTGCGACGATCTTGCAAAAAACGCAATCGGTCTCGCGAGCCATGCAGAAAGATCCTTTCGTGCGAAGCGGTTACAACGCGCGAGAAACCAGCGAAGCGAACGGCACGCCCCGGGCACGCTCCAAAGAACATCAAGGAAACCTATTCAACCGTTTCTTGCGATTGTTCTTGGTCCTACTCCTGGTCCTGAGGTTCCGCCTCATCCTGAGGAGAGGGTTTTCCCGTCGATACGGGCTTGCCCTTCAAGGATGAGATAGCAAGAGCGTAGCGGGCATCCGCCTTTTTTCTTCGCGCGGTCTTTTGCGGTCTTGTGGTCGCCCCCGGTGATTCTTCATCGCCGACGAACTGCAGCATCGCCAAATGGGAACTGTCGCCGACCCGCCTGTCAGCAAGGCGAACGATGCGCGTGTACCCCCCCGAACGGTCTTCAAAACGCGGGGCGATGGACTCCACCAGTCGATGCGTAACCGACTCAGCGGTGAAGGCAAGTCGTCCCCTGGGCTGGCCCGTTCGGTGACGACGCCCACTTGCCATACGAGCGGTCTTGGCGCGGGCGGCATCGGACATCGCAGCGTAGTCTTCGCGGTGCTCGGAAGGGATGATCCCGCGATCAGTAAGCAATTTGTGGAGTTGCCTGCGAGCACGCAGCGACCCGGCGGAATCCCCCCCCCGTTGACGCGCGCGAACCTTGACCGCCAACGAAACCAACCGCTCCACAAAGGGACGCAGGTCTTTCGCCTTGGGAACCGTTGTCGTCAAGTGACCGTGCTCAAACAAGCTCTGGGCCATGTTGCGCCGCAATGCTTTTCGATGCTCAGCCGTGCGATTGAGCTTGCGATGGTGGATACGATGTCTCATGATTGCTTCCTATTTTACACCAAGGGATCCGCCTTTCGCAGCGATCCCCGGGCTCCTTCAGTCCCCCATGGTAAAGACTTCCATCGGACCGTTCGACGGATCGTCGGGCGAACCGCCAAGGGTCCCCTCATTCGCCGCCGGGGAAGATTGACCCGAGGTGCCCCCAATCATCTCACCGGTTGTCGATGTCTCGTTGCTGGTGGAACCGGCAGCCAGCGACAACCCCATCTCGGTGAGCTTGCGTTGAACTTCGTGCAAGGAAGTCTTCCCGAAACTACGAAAACGCAACAAATCCCCCTCCGATTTTGTGACCAAATCGCGAATCGTCGTAACGCGAGCAGCCTCCAGACAATTGCTTGCCCGGGCAGATAGGTTCAAAGAGCTCACGGGACTGTCCAGAACCTCATCCGCAGCGGAATCCTGCGGTGAGACCGCCGACGGCATTTCGCAACGAGAAGCGACCTGGTCCGCACCCATCTCATAGTACATGACAAAGGGATTGATATGCTTACGCAGAATCATCCCCGCTTCGACAAGGGCGTCCTCCGGAGAAATCGTTCCCTTGGTCCAGATTTCAAGGACGAGTCGATCATAATTTGTATGCTGACCGACACGCATATTCTCGGTGCGATAGCGAACACGAAGGATGGGAGAATAGATTGAGTCGATCGGGATAACCCCCAACTCCTGCTCCGGCAAGCGGTTGTCCGCCACCGTAGCGTACCCGCGACCGGTCTCAACGGTCATCTCGCAATCGAATTCGACATCGCTGGTCAACGTGGCAATCAAATGCTCCGGGTTGACAACAGTCACCGCGGGATCCGTAACAATGTCGCCAGCGCGCACCTCACCGGCTGAACTGCGCTTGAGCGTCATCGTTTTGTGATCCGCCCCGGTCATGCTCACGACTATGCCCTTGATATTCAAGAGAATATCCGTAACATCCTCGAGCACGCCGTCGATCGAACAAAACTCGTGCGTAACCCCGGCAATCTTCACCGACGTGACCGCCGCCCCCTCAAGACTCGACAGCAGCACCCGGCGCATTGAATTACCAAGAGTCGTTCCGTACCCCTGCTCGAAAGGCTCCACCGTAAACCTCGCGTAGCAGTCCGTACTGACGGCATCGTCGCGAATTACGCGACTGGGCAACTCAAGTCCTCGCCATCTCATGCGCATTGGGTCAACCTCCAGGTTGTTGTTGCTCCCGGAAAAGTCCGAGAGTTCGCTCGACTAAGGAGCTCTATCAGAATCAGCGGCTACACATTTCGATGATTAACTGCTCTTCGACCGGAATCTGAACGTCCTCGCGGGTCGGAAGCGCCTGAACAGCTCCCTCCAACTTCTTCGCGTCGAGCGTAAGCCACTGCTGCACCGTCGGTCCCGAATCGCCAACAGTTTCTCGAACAAATTTCTGACTCCGATCAGACGGTTTCACACTCACCCGGTCCCCCTGCTTGACGAGGTACCCAGGTCTGTTAAGACGACGACCGTTGACGTAAATGTGTCCGTGGGCAATCGCCTGACGCGCGGCCCGATGCGACGGACCAAAACCGAGCTTCCAAACGACGTTGTCCAGTCTCCGCTCCAAGAACGACAGCAGCGCCTCGCCCGTGTTGGTTTTACTTCGCTCCGCCCGTCGAAAGTATTCCATAAACTGCTTCTCAAAAACGCCGTAATAACGCTTGACCTTCTGCTTCTCACGCAGGCGGACGCCGAAACCACTCACCTTCCGCCGGCGCCAAGAGTGCATGCCAGGCGGATTGCTCCGCCATTGCTTTTCCATTGCACACTTGGCCGTTTCGCAACGGACGCCCTTGAGTAACAGCTTTAGACCTTCGCGACGACAGAGCCTGCAAACCGGTCCAATGTATCGTGCCATTTCGCTTTCCAATTCAAACAGCAAACGCCTCAAAAAAACATTTGCGCTACGAATATCCCCAGGACCCTGATCCCGCCTCTACACGCGACGCCTCTTTGAGGGCCTGCAACCATTGTGCGGAAGAGGCGTTACATCCTCAATCGAGTGAATCCGCAATCCCGAGCTTTGCAACGCCGCAACCGCCGCGTCTCGACCGCTGCCCGGCCCCTTTACGCGTACCTCAACCTCCTGCAATCCGTGGCGACGGGCCGCATGCGCCGCCTGCTCAACGGCACGCTGCGCGGCAAAGGGCGTACTCTTACGCGTACCCTTAAAACCAACGGTTCCCGCCGAACCTCGGCTGATTACTTCGCCATTAACGTCTGTGATCGTCACCAACGTATTGTTGAATGTTGCTTTGATGTGCGCGATTCCACGCGACACATTCCGTTTGACGGATCTTTTCCCACCACGTTTAGCCACGACCCAACTCCTTGACGCCCTTCTTGCCTGCGACGGTTTTTCTCGGTCCCTTGCGCGTTCTCGCATTCGTGCGCGTCCGCTGCCCGCGAACGGGTAAGTGCGCCCGATGGCGAGCACCACGGTAACAACGGATATCCTTCAACCGCTGTATGTTGCTCTGGACAGAACGCCGAAGCTGCCCCTCCACCCGGTAGTTCTGATCAATAACGCTACCGATCCGGGCAACCTCCTCCTCAGTAAGGTCCTTTGCCTTGCGGCCGACCTCGACCTGGGCTTCACGAAGCAGATCGATCGAAAGCTTCGGTCCAAGACCGTGGATATAACGGAGGGAATACTCGATCCGCTTGTCCGGGGGAATATCAACACCTGCAATACGCGGCACAATCTGCCTCCTTATCCCTGACGCTGCTTGTGACGCGGATTCGTGCAGATAACACGAACCACGCCTTTCCGCTTGACGATTTTGCAGTTCTCGCAGATGCGACGAACGCTCGCACGAACTTTCATAATCCGATCCCTCAACAAAAAAACACGCAATGCCTCGGATAAACACACCAGGCGTCAATTCCCATCAGTGAGAATCTCAACGCCCGTCTCGGTGATCGCCAGCGTGTGCTCAAAGTGGGCCGCCGGCTCACCGTCCCTCGTGACCACGGGCCATCGACCCGGTCCCACATAATCGACATCGCGCGATCCAAGATTCACCATGGGCTCTACCGCCACGACCAATCCTTCGACGAGCTCAAAATCAAGACGACACTGCGCCCTGTCCCAGTAATTGGGAACCTTAGGCTCTTCGTGCATCTCCCGGCCGATTCCGTGCCCCACAAACTCACGCACCACCGAAAGACCTTCGCCCTCGACGTACGCCTGCATCGCCTTGGCAACCTCGCTCCACATAAGCCCGGGTCGCATTTTTTCAATCGCAAGTTCCAAAGCGCCCTCGGTTACGCTCAACAAATGCGCCACCCTCGAAGAAACCGTCCCGACCGCAATCGAGGTGGCCGAGTCGCCACAATAACCATTCAAACGAACGCCGCAGTCCACGCTGACCAGGTCGCCGTCCACCAACACCCGGTCGCCCGGAACGCCATGAACCAACTCCTCATTGATGCTCGTGCAAAGCGCCGCCGGAAACGGACGATCCGCCTGCGGATTTTCAACGCCCTTGAAAAGGGCTGATGCGCCCGCCTCGGCGATCATTTCCTCGGCCATCGCGTTCAACTCGGCCGTCGTTACGCCCGGTCTTGCCAGCTCACGGACCCGTGTAAGCACCCGATGAACAATCGCTCCTGCCCGGCGCATCAGGGCGATCTCACGATGACTCTTTAGGACGACTCCGTGTCGTTGTGCCACCTGAGTCACTTTCCACTATCCAATAGCCACCGCCTACAACTCCGGACGTCGCCGATATCCGGCGACCAACCAACTTCCCGAATCACAATCAACTCTGTGTTCCGCGAATCGGTCCGTCTCCACCAAGGAAACCCGGATAATTACGCATGATTAAACTTGCCTCGATCCGTTGGACGAGATCAAGCGCCACACTCACCACAATCAGCAATCCCGTACCACCCAAAAACGCCGACACCAGAAATGGAATCGAAAGCCACTGGGCCACCAACGTGGGGATGATCGCAATGATTGCCAGGAACCCCGCTCCCACGTAGGTAATGCGAACCATGACCCGCTCAAGATAGTCCGCCGTTCTCTTGCCCGGGCGCAACCCGGGAATAAAACTCCCATAATCGCGCAGATTGTTCGCCATTTCCTTGGGCCGAAACGAAACCGTCGTCCAAAAGTAAGAGAAGAAATAAATCGCCAGAACATCGGTCAATATGTAAAGGTATCCGCCCCCCCGAAAGGAACTGCGAAGGAAATCCCAAAACGAGTTGGGCCAATAGCTGTAGAGAAAACCAAAAATCAGACCCGGGAAAATCAACATGGAGCTTGCGAAAATAATCGGCATAACCCCGCCATGGTTAACGCGGAGAGGAAGATAATGTCGCTGCCCCCCGTAGACCCTCCGGCCGCGCGTCTGCTTGGCCTGCTGGATCGGAATGCGACGCTGCCCCTGCGTAATCAGAATCGCCCCTGCCACGATCCCGATGAACATGACGATCAAAAGCAGAAGTTTGGTCGTGTCAATCTGATTCGCCGCCTGCGTACTTCGCCAGCTAAAGTTCTGGTAGATATAAATCCCCGCCTTGGGCATCCTGGCAATGATACCCGCCATAATGATCAGCGATATCCCGTTGCCGATACCGTACTCGTCGATCTGCTCGCCCAACCACATCAAAAACACGGTCCCCGCCGTCAAGACCAGCAACGCCATCAAACCGTAGCTAAACGACATCCCAAAAAACGGCCCCGTGTACTCGGGATAGATAAAACCCTGGCTGGTCAAATATCGCATCCAGATGACCGCGTTGATCAGACAGAGACCCACCGTTGCATAGCGGGTATATTCCTGAATCTTCTTGCGTCCCGCTTCGCCTTCCTGCTGGAGCTTTTCAAACGTGGGCACAACAGTGACCAAAAGCTGAAAGATAATGGACGCCGAAATATACGGCATAATCCCCAAACCAAAGATCGTACTCTGGGAGAGGTTCCCCCCCGTAAACAATTCAAACGTGTTGATCAGATCACCGATCCCCCCGCCACCGCTGGGAGTACTACCACCCATTTTAATCTGATCGACGCCGGGAACCGGAACGACAAACCCGATGCGATAGGCAGCGAGCATCCCAAACGTAAACATGATCTTGTTACGCAGCTCGGGAATCTTAAAAACATTGAGAAACGTTGAAAGCATAGGTGCGATTACCTGTCCCACGCCGGCGCGGGATTCATATTAAACTACCTTCGTCTCACCACCGGCCGCCTTGATCTTTTCCGCCGCCGCCTTGCTAAACTTCGCCGCATCCACGTGGAGCTTCTTTTTAAGATCACCCTGCCCCAGAATCTTTACGGGCATCCCCGCCTTCCTGACCAGCCCACATTCCCGAAGCGCCTGGGGGGTTACATGAGCGCCGTTTTCAAACTTGGCCTCTAAACCGGCAACGTTCACAACCGCGTAGCGCGTCGCGAAATTGGCATTGTTGAACCCGCGCTTGGGGATGCGACGGAACGTGGGCATTTGACCACCTTCCTGCAATCCACGCAGCTTCCAACCGGCTCGCTGACCGCCGCCCTTGTCGCCGCGACCGGCGGTCTTGCCCGACCCAGACCCCTCACCGCGACCGACACGCTTTTTCCGCCGATCCTTGCCCGCCTGTCTTGTAATATCTGCGATATTCATTGTTTCACATTACGCCGGAAGCATCACACCGCGAAGACGCTCAACCTCCTCGCGAGAGACCAACTGCATCAATCCATCAAACGTCGCACGGACCAGATTCTTGGGCGTGTTGGACCCGTAGCTCTTGGTCAAAATGTCGTGAACCCCGGCAAGCTCCAAAACAGCGCGAACGCTGGTGCCGGCAATTACGCCCGTTCCCGGACTTGCGGGCACCATGACGACCTGGCTGGCACCAAAACGACCGACAACGCGGTGCGGAATGGTTCCCCCGTCGAGTTTGACGGGCATCATTGCACGGGTGGCGATTTTCTTTCCTTTTTCGACAGCCGAAGGTACTTCGACGCTCTTGCCGTAGCCGATTCCAACCTGGCCGTTGCGATCCCCGACAACAACCAACGCACCAAAACTGAAGCGACGCCCCCCTTTCACAACGGTTGCGCAGCGTCCAATCTTCACGACAACCTCGCCCAAGCCCTTTTCATCCTGATCCATGGGTGGCCGAGGACCGCGCCGGCGACTGTCCCGTGCCGGTTTGTCTACAGCAGTCGAAGGTGCATCCGTTTTCGGTTCGTTTGTCTCAGCCTCGGTCATCATTTACGTTGTCCGTCCGCCGCCTTGAAACGGCGATGATTCCTACAGTTTCATGCCCGCCTCGCGAGCAGCGTCCGCCAAAGCTTTGAGCCGCCCGTGATACTTAAACCCGTTGCGATCAAAGCAAACCTGTTCAACGTTTTTGGCCCTCGCGCGCTCCGCGAGAACCTTCCCTACAACGGCAGCGGCAGCACAGTTCCCGCCCGACTTGACCGAAAACGCGATGTCCTTGTCGCGCGTGCTGGCGGAGCAGAGCGTCACGCCTTGCGAATCATCAATCACCTGCGCGTAAATGTTTTTCAGGCTGCGGAAAACCGTCAACCTGGGACGATCGGGCGTGCCCGCCAGGGTTTTACGAATCCGCCGCTTGCGCCGGCGACGACGCACCAATTTGATCTCGTTCGACTTCATCTTCCGTGCTTCACACTGCGAGTAAACCCGCTCCAAACTCCAGAAATCCGCTACGCACCGCTGCTCAGCGCCTTGCCCTGCTTCCGACGGACCTGTTCCCCCGCGTACCGAATCCCATTACCCTTGTAAGGTTCGGTCTTACGCAAACTTCGAATCTCCGCCGCAAACTGACCCACCGCCTGTTTGTCATGACTTCGGATCGTAAGAAGTGCGGGTTCGGAATCTCCACGCGACGCTTCCTTCTCTACCACCACCTCCACGCCCTCGGGAACCGGCAACTCAAACTGCGACCCCTTGCCTCGATTTCGACCGGTGTAACCAATGTTGAGGTGCAGGACCCGCCCCTGCAACTTGCAATTGTAACCGGTTCCATAAACCTCCAGCTTCTTCTCAAACCCCTCGAAAACACCATGAACCATGTTCGCAATGAGCGAGCGCGTCAGACCGTGATTCGCCCGCGCCTGCTTGGAGTCGTCACGACGCGAAACAGTGATGCGCTTGGCGGTTTCATCGAGTTTTACCGCCTGGTTCGCGGGAAACGCCCAAGAAGCCGACCCCTTGGGACCGGATACCGAGACCTCGCCGCCGGTCACCTTGACCGTAACTCCCGACGGAATCATGACAGGTTTTTTTCCAATCCGTGACATCCGACTCCAAACTCCAGTAACCCCTAAGGGCCACCTACCTGGTCTCCAACGACTCTAGTACACCGTGCAGAGAAGCTCGCCACCAACTTTTTGCTCGCGACACGCTCGATCGCTCAACACGCCCTTGGGCGTCGAGACAATTGCAATCCCCAACCCATCCAACACGCGCGGCAACGCATCGACCTTCTTGTAAACGCGACACCCGCCCTTCGACTCACGCTTGATGCTGCGCAAAACCACCTCTCCACGAGGCCCGTACTTGAGATCGACGCGAAGAATACCCTGCTTGTTATCCTCAATCACGTCGAACCCGTTAATGTACCCCTCGTCTTTGAGAACTCGCGCAATCCCAACCTTGATTTTCGAAGACGGGATCGAGACCTGCTTGCGACGCACCCGCGCCGCATTGCGAATTCGAGTCAGCATGTCCGCGATAGGATCAGACCACATTCCAATCAACCTTCCAAAACCGAGCCCGTGCTCGCAACCGAACAACCCATTACCAACTCGCCTTCTTGACCCCCGGGATCATCCCCTCGTGCGCCAACGTTCGGAAACACAAGCGACAAATCTGAAACTTGCGATAGACCGCACGCGACCGACCACAGAGCTGGCAACGCCGCACTTTGCGACATCGAAATTTCGGTTCGAGCTTCGCCTTATGAACCCAGGCTTTGGTTGCCATTAGTTTTCCTGTTCCCCCTGTTTTCGTAGCGGAAGTCCGAGCCGCTCCAGTAGCGCTCGCCCGTGCGTATCATTTTTTGCGCTGGTCACAAACGTGATATTCATCCCCTGATTGAACGAAACCCGACCCAAGTCGATTTCAGAAAAAATAGACTGATCCGGAACACCCATCGAATAATTCCCCCGACCATCAAAACTTCGGGGATTCAATCCTCGAAAGTCACGCAATCGCGGAATCGCAGCATTGAAGAGCCGATCAACGAACTCGTACATCCGCTTGCCCCGAAGCGTCACGCGACATCCAATCTCATAACCCCGACGCGTCTTGAAATTCGAAACCGCCTTTCGGGCTCGGCGAATCTGCGGCTTTTGACCAGTAATTTTCGTCATATCCGCCACCGCCGAGGGAAGACGGTTCTTATCCACCGTGGGGCTGCCCGTTCCCATGGTCACAATGACCTTTTTGAGCACAGGGACTTCCATCGGGTTGCTCAACCCCAGCGAACCGCGCAATTCCCCGGCGATCTCGCTACGATAGGTTTCCAAAAGACGGGCCATCTTTTAACCTGCTTCCTAAAACGACTTTCCCTCGCCACGGGTGAGAGCATGCAACGTTGTTCCACCAACCGTAACGCGACGCTTCTCACCGCCACCGGTCTCAAACCGCACACGACTTCCCTTGCCCTTGGCACTGTCAACGGGAAGCACGTTCGACAAGTGAAGCGGTGCCTCCTTCTGAACGCGACCGCCTTGCGGATTACGCCGCGTCGGCCGAACGTGGCGAAAAACAAGGTTGACACCCTCGACGACGACCTTGCACGCATCGGGATCAACACGCAAAACCTTCCCACGCGCACAGCGATGAGCACCGGAAATGACTTCAACAAGATCGTTTTTGCGAATGTGTGCTGCCATGACCATTCCGTCCGAGCGACCCGCTCTTAGACAACTTCCTCCGCCAGCGAGATAATTTTCATGTAGTTCTTTTCGCGCAGCTCTCTGGCGACGGCCCCGAAAATGCGCGTCCCACGCGGTTCATTCTTGTCATCCAGCAAGACCACCGCGTTGGTATCGAACCGCACGTAACTTCCATCCGCGCGACGCTTCGGTGCCCGGGTCCGCACGACCACGGCCTTCGCCTTACGCCGCTTGGAACGATCCTTGCGACCTGAACCACCCGAAAACTCGCTGTTGGGCAACGCCTTTTTCACCGTCACCATGACAATATCGCCGATCGACGCCGTCTTGAGCGTGTATTTTCCACGCCCCGAGGTACTCCCCTTGTAGACGTTGAACACCATGGCGCGTTTCGCACCCGTGTTATCCGCCACGTCGACCATCGAGTTCATCTGTATCATGATTCGTTCCCGTTACGCCCGCCCGCTCGACGACGGTTAGTCGCCGGCTTTACGCAGAACCCGTGTGAGCGTCCATGACTTGGTCTTGGACATTCGACGACAGGCCATGACCTCAACCAGATCACCCGCCGACGCCTCGTTTTTCTCGTCGTGAGAATGCAACATCGTGGACCGCCTATAAAACTTCCCGTACTTAGGATGCTTGACCAGAAAGTCGAAGCGAACACGGATGGTCTTGTCGCCCTTATCGGAAACAACCACACCGCTGCGCCGCTCGCGATCACCTCGGCCCGTTCGTTTTTCTTTCTTCGTTGCAGTTACCATGCGGGTATCGATTCTCTCAACAAGCCCCAGTCATCATCCCGGTCATCCAAAATTGCGATGCGACGCAGCAGCCTCAAGGTGATATTGCCTCTCCTCGATGCCGGTTTCGCCTCGCTCCCGCAATACGGTCAGAATCCTTGCAATATCTCTCCGCACGGCCTTGAGCTGATGCGGATTCTCCAGCTTCTCCGTGACCGCCTGCGAGCGAAGATCAAAAAGATGACGGCGAATCCGATCGAGCTCCGCGTGCAACTCCTCGGTCTTCAATTCTCTGGTCTCACTTACCTTCATCTCAAAACTCTCAGCCCTGTCCGCCTACAACCCGTGACGACGACGCACCATGCGACAACGGTACGGCATCTTGTGAGCGACCCGAAGAAGCGCCGTGCGAGCGACATCCTCCTCGACACCGCCTATCTCAAACAGCACCTGCCCTTCGCGAACGCACGCAACCCAAAACTCCGGGTCGCCCTTGCCCTTGCCCATCCGCGTCTCCAGCGGTTTGGAAGAAACAGGCTTGTGAGGGAAAAGACGAACGTAAACTTTTCCTTCTCGGCGAAGATAATGTGTCGCGGCTACCCGCCCCGCCTCAATTTGGCGGGCAGTGATCCAACCGGTGCCCAGGCACTGCAAACCAAACTCACCGAACGAAACAGAGTTGCCCTTGCGAGCATGTCCGCGGATCTTTCCTCGCTGGCTTTTCCGCCATTTCACTCGCTTGGGCATCAGCGCCATGATCGCAACTCCACAAACCGGTCCACAGGGACCACAACCGTCCTATCCGCGTTTCCCGCGCCGACCTCCTCGACCTCGCGGTGTAACATCTTCCAACAGCGCCTCTTCTCCATAGCGCCCCTTGTACAACCACACCTTCACGCCGATCGCTCCATACTTGGTGCGACACAGGGCAAAACCATAGTCCACATTGGCCTGCAAAGTATGCAGCGGAATCGAACCACGAATCTGCGTCTCGCGACGGGCCATTTCGGCGCCGCCAAGTCGACCAGAGCACATGATTTTCACGCCCTTGACACCGGTCGCAAGCGTCGACTCGATACGCATTTTCATCACGCGACGAAAACCCGATCTCTTCTTCAATTGTTCGGCAACCGCCTCGGCCACGAGCTTCGCATTGGCATCGGGCACCTTGATCTCGACGATATTGAGATTGATATTTCGATCAATGAGATCCTCAAGCTCCGCCTTGAGCTTGTCCACCTCCGCCCCCTTGGGACCGATCACCAGCCCTGGTCGGGCTGTGTACAGGATCACCTTGACCTCGTTTCGCGTCCGTTCAATCTCCACGCGGGCAACAGCCGCGTAAGGAGGCTGACGGTTCATCCGGTTGTCCACGTGCTTGCGAATGCGCTGATCTTCGATCAAGAATTCCGCATAAGCTGCCTTAGGCGCAAACCATCGCGAACGCCACCCTTCGGTGATCCCGATGCGAAACCCGGTTGGATTAACTTTCTGCCCCACGCTTTTCTCCAATCGCCGCCCGAGAGGGTCAACGATGCAGCCTCTGATTTCGATTTTTCCTACTTCTCGGCAACGACCACCACGATGTGGCTGGTTCGTTTGGCAATCGGATGCGCGCGACCACGGTCCTTCGGACGCCACCGCCGGTAGTACGGGCCACCATCGATTCGCGCCTCCTTCACAAAAAGCCGGCGCATATCCGCTTCCTTCTCGTCCGCATTCACCATCGCTGAACGCAAAACGCTCTCCACCAACCGGGCGCTCCGCTTGGGGTTGAACTGAAGCTGCGTCATCGCCTCGTCGCACCTGCGACCTCGAATCAGGTCGACCACAAGTCGCGCCTTGCGAGGCGAAATCCGTGCGAAACGGTGCTTCGCCGTCCAATTGCCCTGATCTTTCATACCGTCGGCCACGCTAGATCACCTGTAAGAGCGAGTGTACCCGCCAGTTACCTTTTCTTGCCACTGTGTCCACGGAAAGTCCGGGTGGGAGAGAATTCGCCCAACTTGTGACCGACCATGTCCTCGGTCACATAAACCGGATGGAAAACCTTACCGTTATGCACCTCAAACTTCGCCCCGATAAACTCCGGTACGATCGTGCAGCGCCGGGACCACGTCTTGATCGGCACCCCTCCCCCGGATGACTTTTGCGCCATCACCTTGCGAAAGAGCTTCTCGTCGACGAATGGTCCCTTTTTCTGTGAACGCGCCATGTGGTTCTCTTACCCTATCCAGAGTCGATCCAAACCTTGTTCGCTACTTCTTCGGAATAGGCAACTGCCCGTACCGCTTACTCTTACGCCGACGCAAAATCCGCCGATTCGAAACCTTCACCTTTGATCGCGTCCGACCACCCTTGGCGAGTTTACCCGTCGGACTGCACGGATGACGACCGCCGCCGCTTCGCCCCTCACCTCCGCCCAGGGGGTGCGCAACGGGATTCTTGGCGGTTCCGCGAACGTGAGGGCGGCGACCTCGATGCCTCGTACGACCCGCCTTTCCCCAGCGCAGATTCTGGTGCTCGACGTTTCCCACCTGCCCGATCGTGGCGCGACATTGCGAACGAACTTCCCGCATTTCACCGGACGGTAGAACCAGGATGGCCCAGTGATCGTTTCGCGAAAGCAACCTCGCCGACGCCCCCGCGCTACGGACGAGCTTTCCGCCCTGTCCCACGTTCATCTCAACATTGTGAACGTCGAGTCCGGGGGGGATGTTCCGAAGGGGCATCACGTTGCCGATTTTCGGCTCAACCACCGCACCGCTTTCAACCGAATCGCCCGCGGTCAGACCCGCAGGGGCAAGGATGTAGCGCTTTTCTCCGTCGGCATATTTGATCAAAGCAATGTGACACGAACGGTTGGGATCATACTCGACCGACACGACCAACCCCAGAACACCATCCTTGCTTCGCTTAAAATCAATCCGACGGTAAATGCGCCTCGCACCTCCCCCGCGATGCCTCGCCGTAATTCGACCGTGATGATTACGTCCGCCGTGCTTCTTGAGCCGCTCGCAAAGCGACTTTTCCGGACGCTTTTTCTTGTCGGTCAGCTCGGCAAAATCGTTCACGGTCGAAGCGCGACGACCCGCCGAAGTTGGTTTGTATTTGATAACACCCATCAGTTGCTCAATTCATCACGGTCGCAATCAAACCCTTTGAAAAAACCGCCGCTAAAAAAGGTCAAGGTGGTGACTGGAATGCAACACCACGACAGCCTTTTTCCAATCCGATGTCTTTCCCATCTTATAGCGAACACGGCGAACTTTCCCCCTGCGGTTGGCCGTTCGTACCGACTGCACCTTTACGTTATAGATCTTTTCGATCGCCTGCTTGATCATCGGCTTGGTCGCGGAAGCGTGCACCGCGAAAGCATAGGAACCGCCACGAGCGGGCATTGTGCGAGTCGCCTCATGCGAAACCTGTGCCTGGTGCGTGCCTTTTTCAGTGATCAGCGGGCGTTTAATGATGTGGTATATATCCATCTGGTTGAAACGTCCTATTCGCTCTTGACACCGACGATTTTCTCAAACGCTGCACGCGTAAATACGATTTTAGGACGACGCATGACCTCGTATGCGTTCAGATCGTCCACGATTCGAATGTCCAACTTCGGAATGTTGCGCCCGGAACGATGGGCGATTTCGTTGTTTTCGTGCATCGCAAACAAACAGCCGCGATCCACCCCCAACGCGGACAACATCCCCGCGAAAACGCGCGTTTTCGGCTCGCTGCACACCAGCTCATCAAGAACAACAACGTCCTCCGCCTCGATCCGCGCGAGAATCGCACTCCGACAGGCAAGACGACGCATCTTCTTAGGAAAATCCTTGAAACTGCGCGGACCGCGCTTCGCAAACGTCCGCCCACCTCCACGGCGAACCGGCGTACGCCGCATCCCTGCACGGGCATTTCCCGTCCCCTTTTGGCGATACAGCTTTTTCGTCGACCCAACTACGTCACTTCGACGCTTGGTTCGAGCGCTGTCCTGGCGGGAATGATCCAACCAGGCGACGATCGCCTGCTTAATCAGCTTGGCCCGTACTCGCCCACCAAGGACTCCCGGGTCAATCTCAACCGTACCCGCCTTGTCACCGTCCATCTTGTACACGGGAACCGCAAGCATTACTTGTTCCCCTTCTTCTTAGCAGGACGCACGACAACCGTTCCGCCGATGGGACCGGGGATGCTTCCGCGAATGACCAACACATCGTTTTCAGAATCAACCTTCAGCAAGCGCAGTGACTGGGTGGTCACCCGAACGTGCCCCATGTGCCCGGCCATTTTCTTTCCCTTTTTGATTCCGCGACCGGTGCCTCCGTTTGCATGTCCGCCGATCCCGCCCGGCGAGCGATGTTTACGCTCCGTTCCGTGCGAGGCAGTCAAACCGCCAAAACCATGCCGCTTCATACCACCGGCAAAACCTTTCCCCTTGCTGGTTGCGGTTACGTCAACATACCCGACCTCGTCCTGGGCAAAACTCTCTACCGTGACAACATCGCCAAGCGCCATGGAAACCGGACGTTCAAGACGAAACTCGCGAATGACCTTCTTAGGGCCCACGCCGGCCTTGGCCGCGTGCCCGATAATCGGTTTGGTCGAGCGGTGCGGTTTTACATCGCCATACCCAAGCTGAAGCGCATCGTACCCGTCGGTGTCGCGCTGCCTGACTTGCAACACGACACACGGTCCGGCCTTGACGACGGTGACCGGTTCGGCCACGCCGCGCTCACCAAGAATACGCGTCATTCCAAGTTTTGTGCCAATCAATCCCAGTGCCATACGGGATTCCAAGCCCGCCCGCCTTTTACTCGGACGAGTCCTTTCGTGTTTTTGCGTGCGACTCAAGCTCACACGCCGTATGATGTACTACCGTTTGGTGGGCTCGCCGCCGACAGCGCTGAAGCGCCCGACACCCAGACCGACGGCCCGTGACCTTAGGTTCTGATCTTCACGAACACACCCGCGGGTACCTGAATACGATTGATCGCCTCAACCGTACGCGCGGTCGGCTCACTGATGTCAATGATCCTTTTGTGCGTTCGCATCTCAAACTGCTCACGGGACTTCTTGTCGATGTGCGGACCTCGCAACACCGTGTAACGTTCGATACGCGTGGGAAGCGGAATGGGACCATGAACCTTTGCACTCGTTCGCTTGGCCTGTTCCACGATCTCCTGTGCGGACGCATCGAGGGATCGTGCGTCGTAAGCCTCCATGCGAATGCGGATTCTGTTCCTCGCGCTCACGCGTGATTCACTCTCAATACTGGAGTTACATTCCTGTACGCTCTCCCGCGAAAGCGCCGAAGGGGTAAGGATAAACCCCTGTTCAACCCTGTCAACAGCGTTTTGGCCAACATTTTAGGAAATCTTTGCCCATCCGGGGTCAAGATAGGGAATCCTAACGGGCACATTCGGGATAGTCATGATCGCAAAAAAACGCGATCGATCAGCCTACCAGGGCCTTCATTTCCGCAGCGGTGACCGCGGCGTAGTGGGAGGGCGTCATTGTGGAGGTCGCACGCCCCTGGGAAAGACTTCGGAGCCTCGTAACATACCCGAACATCTGAGATAAGGGGACGGACGCGGCAATGACCCGATCATCGCCCCGGATAAATGTGTCTTTGACGATCGCATTTCGGGCATTAAGATCGCCCATGATCGCCCCGAAATACTCCTCGGAAGTTACAACCTCGACAGCCATGATCGGCTCTAACAACACGGGGTCCGCGGCGCGCATCGCTTGGTAAAATGCGAGTCGACCGGCGTTTTCAAAGGCAAGTTCGGAGCTCTCCTCCTCCTTTTGCCGCCCGTTGATGATTGTCGCTTTCCAATCAATCACCGGATACCCACCAAGCTCTCCACTTTGTGCGGCCTCTTTGATCCCCAACTCAACCGCCCGGATGAATTCGGGTTGAAGGCGTTCGTCGGGCACCTCGCATGCGATTTCGAAGGAAACATCGTCATCGCTGCGGGGTCTGGGCTCCAGTTGAATCGTAATGGACGCGAAGTGGTTACGCCCCCCGACCTGCCGCTCGAACAGCGCGTTTCCCTCTCCTCGTGCTCGAACGGTCTCACGATAGGAGACGCGCGGTTTCCCAACGATCACGTCAACATTCAAATCGTGCTGGATGCGATGAACAACCACGTCCACATGCAACTCCCCCATTCCCGAAATAAGCGTCTGCCCCGTCTCTTGATTGGTCGTGACGGCAATGGTTGGATCCTGGCGCATCAATGCCTTCAGTGCCGCCGAGAGCTTGTCCCGGTCGCGCGAGGACCTTGGCTCGACGGAGACACTGATCACGGTCTCGGGGAATTGGATCGATTCCAGAATAACCGGTTTACGCGAATCGCAGAGCGTGTGCCCCGTTAATGCATCTTTGGGACCGACGATCGCCACGATGTCGCCCGCCTCCGCCCGATCCAGTTGATCGCGGCGTTTGGCGAACATCCGAAAAATTCGACTGACGTTTTCCTTGCCCCCCGCCGCCGTGTTGAGCAATCGCATGTTGGGTTTGAGCGTCCCGGAATAAACCCGGACATAGTACAGATCAACGGGCTTTTCCGCGACAATTTTGAACACCAGCAGCGCCAAAGGACCATCCGGATTGCAGGGCAATTCATGCTCAACATCCGCACGATTGGCGTCGCGCGCGGTAACGGGCGGAACCTCAAGGGGGCTGGGAAGGTAATCGCAGACCGCATCCAACATCCGCTGAACGCCGACGTAATGCAACGAACTACCGCACAAAACAGGCGTCAACTTTCTGGCAAGGGTCGCTTTTCGCAAGACTTTGCGTATCGAATCGGCGTCGATTGCCTCATCGCACAGGTATCGTTCCATCAAAGATTCGTCGTATTCGCTGATTGTTTCCAGCAAAACATGGCGCGCGCTTTGAGCCTTATCAAGAAGACTATCGGGAACGTCCACGGTCTTAAAAGTCAAACCCAACTCGCCCTGGTGATGATAGACCGCCTTCATCTCAACCAGATCGATCAAGCCTTCAAATGTGTCAGCCGCTCCGATGGGTATCTGAATTGCGACCGGGGGGATGGTCAGGCGATCGCGGATCGATTCGACGCTGTGCTCAAAGTCAGCCCCCATGCGGTCCATTTTGTTGACAAAACAGATTCTCGGAACGTGGTACTTGTCAGCCTGGTGCCAGACGGTTTCGGATTGAGCTTCTACGCCCTCCTTGGCGTCAAAAACCGCCACTGCACCATCAAGGACACGGAGAGACCGCTCTACCTCTGCGGTAAAATCGACGTGACCGGGCGTATCAATTAGGTTGATGGTGCATCCGCGCCAGGGGCAACTGACAGCTGCCGAGTAGATTGTGATTCCGCGGTTTTGCTCCTGCTCATCGAAATCCGTCGTTGTCGTGCCGTCGTCCACGTCGCCCATGCGATGCGTTTTTCTCGCATAATAGAGAATCCGCTCGGTCGTCGTCGTTTTCCCGGCGTCAATGTGTGCGGCGATACCGATATTGCGAACTGTCGATAGATCAATACTCATCGTTGCTTCCCAAGTCGCATTCGCAACGCAATGGTGCTCGCCACTTGAATTGTCCCACCATCGTCCCGCCCTTGAACAAAGCAAGCCCACCCGGATCACACGGGCGGGCTCTATCGTATCTCTAGCGCAACGATTACCAGGCGAAATGCGCGAAGGCTTTGTTCGCCTCCGCCATGCGATGCACGTTTTCTCGGGTCGTACACGCCGTCCCTTCGCCACGCGAAGCGTCCAAAAGTTCCTGTGCGAGCGTCTTACTGATAGGCTGGCCTTTTTTCGCACGAGCCGCCTCACGAATCCATCGAAACGCCAGAGACTGCTGCCTCTTGCGATTGACGGGCATGGGCACCTGATAATTGCTCCCCCCAACACGCTTCGAGCGAACCTCCACGTTAGGCTTGGCGTTGTTAATCGCCTGCTCAAAAACCTCTAGTGGAGACTGATCTTTGGCTCGCTTCTGGACAATATCCATCGCGTCATAAAACACGCGCGTGGCCGTGCTCTTTTTCCCATCGAGCATGATCGAATTGATAAACTTGGACACCAGCAGACTGTCGAACCGGGTGTCGGGACGAAGCTGCTCCGCAGATTTTGTAAACTTCTTGTAGGCCATCGACTTTCAATCTTCGAAGCGAACTCGCATGAGTCGCCCCGCCTTTCTTAGCGCTCCTTAACCTTGACGTATTTGCGGCTGGCAACGACCCGAACAAGCGCCACCGCCAAGGCCAGTTGAACACACGCCTTGACAGCAAAAGGGGCCACCCCCTGGGCAAAGGCAACCTGGAAACTGCCTTTCACGATCACCTGTACCGCCAACCCGCAAGCAAATATCGATACGGTTCCCGCCAGCCCCGCCGCCGCCAGTCGCGCAATCGACGGTCCCTTTAAGATACTGACAAGACCCGCACAAACAACAAAACCGAAAAGGTATCCCCCCGTCGAACCCAACAACCCCGCCGACCCGACGAAAACAGGAAGCCCCGCCGCTCCGAGCGCGAGGTATCCCAGAATGGCCGCAACAGCCAATCCCGGCGACAAAAAATACCCGCAAAGCAACGCCCCCAAAGACTGTAACGTCATGGGAACTTCGCTTCCGGGAATCGCAATACGTACCTGAGACGCAAGGCACATCAAACCAGCGCCCGCAACCACGCGAAGCACGCGCGCCGGCCGGTCCGGAGCGATGACCAATGAACGAATCGTCTGACTGATACCCTGCATTGTAGATTCTTGACGCAATCCTACTTGCGCCGCTTAACACCGTACTTGCTACGACTGCGGTTGCGAGGACGATTCTCCTTGTCCCCCTCAACACCCGACGTGTCCAGCGCCCCGCGAATAATGTGATAACGCACACCGGGCAAATCGCGAACACGTCCTCCTCGCACCAGCACAATCGAGTGCTCCTGCAAGTTATGATCAATCCCCGGAATGTAAGCGCTGACCTCCTTGCCATTGCTCAAACGGACACGCGCGACCTTTCTCAGTGCCGAGTTAGGCTTTTTGGGCGTTTGCGTCTTGACAATCAGACAAACTCCCCGCTTTTGCGGACAGGCGGCAAGATCGCGCACTTTGGATTTCTTGGCCGACACCTTGCGACCGTTCCGTATCAACTGGTTAATCGTTGGCATCTAGTTCCTCTTGTCTTTTCCACCGAAAACAGAGCATGTCCAATCAGTCATCGCTACGAATCCGAACTGCGATCCTCCGCCACTGCGTTTTCCTTATCCTGTTGCTCGCCCTCCGTCGCGTCACCGGAAGAAAGAACCGGCGAGAACGGCGAAGAAGCCTCGCCCATCGGATCCTGGGTTGCGGCACCGACGGCGGCGGGGATCGCTGCCATCGCGGCGGCCAATCCTCCCGCCAACTCCGCTCCACCAAGAATCTCGGCGGGCATCTGCGCCGGCGTCTCGATCGGTGCCCCCGTATGCTTGATCCGCATCCGCTGATACTTGCGATACGCCGTACCGGCAGGAATCAGGTGCCCCAGTATGACGTTTTCCTTCAATCCACGCAAATCGTCGACCCTCCCGCCGATCGCAGCCTCCGTAAGGACCTTTGTCGTCTCCTGGAAGGAGGCCGACGAAATGAACGAATCGCTCGACAAACTCGCCTTGGTGATTCCCAAAAGCAGCGTGGTTGCGGTTGCAGGTTTCGGCTTTTTACCCTTGGCCGGTTCGCCTCCCTCCTCTTCCGCCGCGGCATTTGCTTCCTTCAGATCAGCCCGAAGAACCACTTCGCCGACTTCAAACTTCGTGTCACCCGCATTGCTGATGATGTAGCTCTTGTTGAGTCGCTCGTTCTCCTCGCGAAAACGGAAACGATCGACGACTTCACCGGGAAGAAAGACCGAATCTCCAGGCGTAGACACCTTCACCTTGTGGAGCATCTGATTCACAATCACTTCGACGTGCTTGTCATTGATCCCCACATTTTGACTTCGGTAGACTGCCTGAACTTCACCCAACAGGTACGTCTGGAGCGCCTCCTCGCCCTTGATGCGAAGAATGTCGTGGGGAATCAGCGGTCCATCTACCAACGGTTCGCCCGCTTGTACCTCATCACCCGCGTGAACCAGCAAATGCTTGTCCTGCGGCACATGGTGTTCGACCTCCATCCCGCCTTCGCTGATCACCGCGAGGGTCATCTTTCCGCGGCGCCTGTCGGGACGAATCTCGATCGTCCCGGAGATTTCAGCCATCACCGCCGGTTCCTTGGGACGACGGGCCTCGAAGATCTCAGTGACACGGGGCAAACCACCCGTGATGTCCTGAGTTCCGCCCATCGCCCGTGGTTGTCGCGCGAGCACCATACCGGGGCTGATCGCCTCGCCCTCAGAAACCTCAATTCGTGCTTTCGCGGGCAAGTAATGATAATCGAGCACCTTGCCGTCTTTGTCTTCGATCATCAGTTGCGGATGCTTTTCGCCCTTGTGCTCGACAACAACGAGGCGAGAATGTCCACCCTCCTGCTCAAGTCGAACCGTCTCGCCGTCTGCAACATCATGGAAACGAACGAAACCACCCACTTCCGCCAGGATCGGCGTCATGTGAGGATCCCATTCGCACAGTACGTCGCGTCGCGACACCGACTGCCCGTCTTCAACTCGAATAATCGCCCCGTACGGAACCCGTTCACGCGAAATCTCTCGATTCTTCTCGTCAAGAAGCAGAATCTCGCCATTTCGTTTCAACGCGACCTTCACCTTTTCGCCACCGGCGTCCTGAACGTCTACGGCATTGAGATCAACGAACTTAATGGTTCCCTTCTGCTTGGCGCGTAGCGCATTATCAAGCGCCGTCTTTTGGGCAACCCCCCCGGTGTGGAACGTTCGCATGGTCAACTGAGTTCCCGGTTCACCGATAGACTGGGCCGCGATGATCCCGACGGCAAGCCCCTCCTCCACCAGCGCGTTTCGGGACATGTCCATCCCATAACAATTCGCACAGACCCCGCGAGGGCTCTCGCAAGTAAGAACACTGCGAACGCGAATCTTGTCGAGACCGAGTTCTTCAATTCGAAGAGCAATATCGCGCGTGATGATCTCGTTTTCCGCAACGATCATCTCGTCGGTGACGGGGTTACGGATGTCATCACGCGATACGCGACCAATAATGCTCTCGCGCAACGGAATGTCGACTTCTTCACCCTTGTACAACGCCGACTTGGCGATTCCGTTGATCGTCCCGCAGTCATGAGCGTTGACGATGACGTTTTGCGCGACATCAGCAAGTTTTCGCGTCAGGTAACCAGAGTCGGCGGTCTTCAGCGCCGTATCAGCCAACCCCTTTCGTGCCCCGTGCGTGGAACTGAAGTACTCCAGAACCGTCAGCCCTTCTCTAAAATTCGCCTTAATGGGAGTCTCAATGATCTCACCGGAAGGTTTGGCCATCAACGCTCGCATTCCTGCAAGCTGGCGAATCTGGTCGACGCTTCCGCGCGCCCCCGACTGCGTCATCAAATAAATGGGGTTCAAGTAGGGTTTCGCACCTTCGTCACCGGGGCTTTTGTATCCCCCTGCGTCATCGCGATAATCGTCGCGCAGCTCATCCATCATGGCCTTGGTTACCAGCTCACGGGCGTGAATCCAGATGTCGATGACCTGGTTGTATCGCTCCAACCGCGTCAACGTCCCCTCCTCAAAGGACTTCTCGATCTTGTCCACGGAACGTTGGGCCACTTCGATAATTTTTGTTTTTGCATGAGGAATGCGCATATCCGTCATGCCAATGGACAGACCAGCCAGCGTGCTGTGCTTGAAACCCAAGGCCTTCATATCGTCCAGCAGGTCGATCGTCGCGGAACGCCCCAGAAGCTGATAGCAATCCGCCACAACCCGCACAAGCCCCTTTTGCGAAAGGGCGTAGTTGTAAAACGGCATCTGCTCGGGAAGAATCTCGTTAAAGAGCAACCGTCCCACCGTGGTCACGATGCGATGATTGGAAGGCATGTCCGCGTGGTCGTGCTTGGCGCTTTCAACGAACTGCTTATTGGGAATCCGCACGATGATGCGATCGTGAATCCCGATTCGCTTATGGTGATACGCTGTTAGCGCTTCAGAATAATCAGCAAAACGCGGCATCTCCTTTTCGTCCACATCGGGACTGACGTGACCGGTGGTCAGATAGAACGCACCCATCACGATATCCTGTGTGGGGGACATGATGGGGCTACCATTGGCAGGGCTGAAAATGTTGTTCGTTGCCAACATCAGCACGTGCGTTTCGACTTGCGCCTCGATCGAAAGCGGCAAGTGAACCGCCATCTGGTCCCCATCGAAGTCAGCGTTAAACCCGCGACACACCAGGGGATGGACCTTGATGGCGTTTCCCTCAACCAGCACCGGCTCGAACGCCTGGATACCCATACGGTGCAGAGTGGGGGCACGGTTGAGCATCACGGGGTGCTGATAAATCACTTCTTCGAGAATGTCCCAAATCGCCTGGTCTCGCCGCTCAAGCATTTTCTTAGCTGACTTGATCGTGTCGGCAAGACCCCGGTCCTTGAGCCGCCGGATGATAAACGGCTGAAAAAGCTCCAACGCGATTTTTTTGGGTAAACCACACTGGTGCAGCTTAAGAGATGGTCCAACGACAATCACCGAACGAGCCGAGTAGTCGACTCGTTTGCCGAGGAGGTTCTCTCGAAATCGCCCCTGCTTGCCCTTGATCATATCCGTCATGGATTTAAGGGGGCGGTTGCTCGAACCGAGCACCGGACGCCGACAACGCCCATTGTCAAAAAGCGCGTCGAACGCCTGCTGCAACATCCGCTTTTCGTTCTGGATGATGACCTCGGGTGCGTTGAGGTCCACCAGCTTTTTGAGACGGCTGTTTCGGTTGATGATCCGGCGATAGAGATCGTTCAGGTCGCTGGTGGCAAAGTTTCCGCTGTCCAAAAGAACCAACGGGCGAAGGTCCGGCGGAATGACTGGAATCACGTCCAAAACCATCCACGCGGCATCGTTGGGAGAATGACGCAACGCCTCCACAATTTTGAGACGCTTGGCGAGGTCCTTTTGCTTTTGCTTGCTTCCGGTCGTGGAAAGCTCCTCGCGAAGCTCGGCGGACAACTCCGCCAGATCAAGACTGGAAAGAAGCTCTTTGACGGCTTCCGCTCCCATCATGGCGGTGAAGGATCGGCCATAATTCTCACGCGCGGTTCGAAACTCCTCCTCGGTGAGCACCTGTTTGGGCTTAAGGGGCGTATCCCCCGGATCCGTCACCAGGTAATCTTGAAAGTATACGACTTTCTCAAGACTTGCCGTCTTGATGTTGAGCAGCGCCCCGAGCCTGGAAGGCATCGCCTTGAAAAACCAAATGTGAACCACCGGCGCCGCCAGGTTGATGTGCCCCATGCGCTTACGGCGCACGCGAGAATGCGTTACTTTTACACCGCAGCGATCACATATGATCCCCTTGTGTTTCGTCCCCTTGTATTTTCCGCAGGCGCACTCCCAATCGCGTTCCGGACCGAAAATCCGCTCGCAGAAAAGCCCGTCTTTTTCCGGGCGATAAGTACGGTAGTTGATCGTCTCGGGCTTCTTAACCTCACCGAAAGACCAGCTGCGTATATCGTTGGGCGATGCCAGCGAAATATGTACGCGGCTGTAGTCGTTTACACGATCATAGATGTTGTCCAGCATGAGCGGTTATTCCCTTTCTGGAATCATTGAGCCGTTGCCTGACGAACCAATACAGACTGCCCGATGGCAGTGTCAATGCGAGGCGGATGCCACCGCGATCTTTTCCTCAACGCACGGAGTGTCGCCTGACAACTCCAACCAGATGATTCCCTTGGGACGTTTGAACCCAAGTTCCTCACAGAAGTCGACCTCGGTTCCGTGGGCGAGGATGCCGATCGTTTCGACTTTACGAGCACGCAACCTTTCGATAACACGAAGCGCCATTTCACGTGCGATTCCCGATTCGTCGTGCTCGATACGACCGTCCAACTTGGTCACGCACGCAGGTCCCTGGAAAACCGGATCCAACTTACACTCCGCCAAACGCCCGGTCGTCCCGCTTAGCACGCCGCGTGCAAACCCGATCAACTCGCCTTTGTGCCTTGCGGTCACGGCGCAAAACGTCTCGTCGAGCATGTGCTTGATTTTTTCGCGCGAGGCGCCGGTTGGGTGATGCTGGCGACGGTAAAACGCCAACAACTCCTCGGTTGTCAACTTTGCATTCGATTCGTATTCGATGTCGGTGATCGCCATGTTACACCTTCCAATCGCGCCACAAGTAAACCGAAATCCCAACGCCTTCCACTTCGTCACGCCCCACGCCGCTTTCCCGACCACCTACCCTCGCCCCGGCACCGTCCGCGAAAAGGCCAATCGGACCGGTCCCCGCACGACGCAAGCTCAGCCCACCTTCCGTTTGTCCAACTGAATGTTGAGACACAAGCCCCGGATTTCATTGCACAGCACGTCGAACGAAACCGGCGTACCCGCCTCGAGCGTGTTTTTACCCTTGACCATCGTCTCGTAAATCTTCGTGCGACCCTCGACGTCATCACTTTTGACCGTCAACAGTTCTTGCAAAACATAGGCCGCACCGTACGCCTCCAATCCCCACACCTCCATCTCGCCGAATCGCTGCCCCCCCGTTCTTGCCTTCCCGCCGAGTGGCTGTTGAGTGATGAGACTGTACGGTCCCGTTGCACGGGCATGAATCTTGTCATCCACCAGGTGATGCAACTTCAACATATACAGGAACCCGACCGTCGTGTTTTGATCGAAGTACTCTCCGGTACGACCATCGCGAAGTCGCACCTTTCCACCCGGCTGAAGTTTGCAAAACCGCTCCCCGTGAAGTGATGAAGCAACGAACTTGGGATCATTCTCACGTTGCTCAGCCAACTTGTTGGCCTCGAGCAATGCGGCGTCGATCTCCGACTCCTTGGCCCCATCAAAGACCGGCGTTACCGCCTGAAACCCGAGCAACCCGGCAGCCCACCCGAGATGCGTTTCAAGAATCTGCCCGACGTTCATACGCGAGGGAACCCCAAGCGGGTTAAGCATGATGTCGATCGGCGTGCCATCATCGAGGAAGGGCATGTCCTCCTCGGGAACAATCCTGGCAATAACGCCCTTGTTCCCGTGGCGACCGGCCATCTTGTCGCCGACCGAAATGGGGCGTTTGGTCGCGACGTACACCTTGACCATCTCAAGGACACCGGACGGCAACTCATCACCGCGCTTGGTCTGCGCCGCTTTTCGATCGCGTTCCTCGATCATCTCCTCGATGCGAGGCCAATACTTGTCCGTAATCCCAAGGCATTGCGCACGCATGGATGCGGGCTTGACCCACTTGAGGTCTCTTGCCTTGACTTGCGAACCGAACGCCTCGATCTGCTCCATGATGACTTCGTCCAGGTCGCTGTGACCGACAAGCTGACGGGTGTTGGGATCAATCATCGGCTGACCGAGTAATTCCTCAATCTCGGAGCAAACCTGCTTAAAACTTTCGATGATTTTGGCGTTTTCCGCCTTCTCGAACGCCTCCACCTCGGCGTTGAGCTCCGCACGCTGCTGCTCGTTCATGTGCAACCGACGACTGAATCGCTTCGCCCCGATCACAATCCCCTCCTCGCCCGCAGGAAGCTCAAGCGAGTCATTCTTCACATCTTCGCCCGCTCGACCAAAAATCGCATGAAGAAGTTTTTCCTCCGGGCTGAGTTCGCTTTTGGATTTTGGACTCACCTTGCCGACGAGAATGTCCCTGGCTTGAACGCGCGTTCCAATTCGCACAACGCCCGTTTCGTCGAGATTCGCCAGCGCCTTTTCAGAAACGTTGGGAATATCGGCCGTAAACTCCTCACGCCCAAGCTTGGTCTCACGAACTTCAACGTCGTACTCGTCAATATGAATACTGGTGAACGTATCATCTTTCACCAAGCGGTGACTCAGCACGATCGCATCCTCGAAGTTGTGTCCGTCGAACGTCATAAACGCGACCAACGCATTTTTGCCAAGGGCGAGTTCACCGCCCTTGGTCGCCGGTCCGTCCGCAATCACCTGTCCCGCCTTGATCTTGTCACCGGGTCTGACGAGCGGTTTTTGATTCATGCACGTTCGCTCATTTAGACCGCAAAACTTGCGAAGAACGAACTCCTCGGTCTCATCAATGACGATGCGCTTGGCATCGGCATAGGTGACCGTCCCGTCGCGCGTCGCCCGCACAACCATCCCGCTGTTGGTGGCCACCGGGACCTCCATCCCCGTCGCTACAAAGGGAGGATCGACTTTCAAAAGCGGAACCGCCTGTCGCTGCATGTTCGAGCCCATCAACGCCCGGTTGGCATCATCATGCTCCAGAAACGGGATCAGCGCCGCCGAAACGCCAATGGTCTGCTTGGGAGAAATGTCAACGAGTGTAACATCCGACGCATCAACCTGGCTGAGGTCTCCATGACGCCGGACAATGTGAGCGCCATCGTGAATCCGATCGCTTCCCGGCACGACCGATTCGGGCGGGGCGATGATCTCCCGCATCTCCTCATCCGCTCGCAAGTACCGATGCTCACCGATCTTTCCAGTCGAACCAACCTTGCGATAGGGTGTGATGAGAAAACCGAAATCATCCACCGCGCTGTAAAGACTCAGCGACGCAATCAGACCAATGTTGGTCCCCTCCGGCGTTTCAATGGGGCAGATCCGACCGTAGTGGCTGATGTGAACATCACGAACTTCGAATCCCGCACGCTTGCGATTCAACCCGCCCGGACCCAGAGCAGACAAACGTCGCTCGTGCGTCAACTGCGATAGTGGATTCGTCTGATCTACTACTTGCGAAAGCTCACCCCGCCCGAAAAACAGCTCGATCGCAGAGCTGATCGACTTGCTGTTAATCAGCTCGGCCACACGTCCCAACTGGTCGGGGTCTTTGAGGCTCATGCGCTCCTGCACGGTCCTTCGAAGTTTCAAGAATCCCTTTCGCATTTCGTCCGCGCAAAGCTCATCCAGTGTCCGCAGTCGGCGGTTGCCCAGATGGTCGATGTCGTCCACAGCGAAGGCAGCCTCACCCGTCCGCAGCTTGAGCAGATACTTCAAGCAGTTGACGAAGTCTTCCTTCGTCAATGTCATGGAACCGCCCTCGCTTTTATCCTCAAACTTTCGACTCAAACGAAAACGCCCCACCTTGCCGAGACGATAGCGGTTTTCGTCGTAGAATTTCTCCTTGAAAAGCTTTTTGGCCTTATCAAGATGCGGCGGGTTGCCGGGGCGAAGTCGACCATAGATTTTAAGAAGCGCTTCCTCGTGCGTACGACTGCCGTCCTCAGCCAGCGTGTTGAGCAAAAGAGGATCGCCCACGTCGGCAATCACCTTGAGCTGCCTGATCCCCGATTCCTGGATCCGCTCCACCGCGTCGCCAATCTGACACCCCGCCTGAACCAGCACCTCGTCGGTTTCTTCATCCACGATCGTCGAAACCGTGTAAAGCTCGGGCGTTAACGCCGAGGTGCGGACTTTTTTGGTTTTGAAAAAGGTTTCGACAATCGCCTCGTCCGAAGAAAAATTCGGGTCCATCGCTCGCAAAAACGTCGTGGCGGCAAGCTTGCTCGATTGATCAATACGAACAACCAGAACGTCCTTCTTGGTAACTTCGATTTCGATCCAACTCCCACGCTCGGGGATGATGCGACACGAGTGCAACGCGCGATCCCCTTCCGCCTGATCCTTGATGAAATCGACACCGGGAGAACGATGCAACTGAGAAACGATAACGCGTTCCGCCCCGTTGATGATGAATTCGCCCCCACCGATCATGATCGGCATATCACCAAGGTAGACGAGGTCCTCCTGAATCTCGTCGCTGTCTTTACGGACCAGTCGGGCACGAACGCGAAGCGGCATTCCATAAGTTAGACGAAGCTCCCGACATTCGTCAGGCGTGTACCGTGGCTTGCCAAGCTCGTAGTTGATGTAGTGCAGCGCCAACTTCCCATCGTAGCTCTCAATCGGGAACATCTCCTGCAACAACCCCTCCAACCCGTGTTTTTCTCGCTTGAAGGGAGGAAGATCCTCCTGCAGAAAGCGAGCGTAGGAGGTATTCTGCAATCCGATCAGGTTCGGAACCTCAAGCGCATCCCCGACCTTCGAAAAGTTCCGTATGGGCAGCGTCGCTGTCATCTGCACAGTCCTTTTTAGACAGTTGAGTCCACTAATGCACACACGCCGCGGGGGCGCACAACTCCCCCGGCGTTGCCAAACGGCAATTTGTTTTCACACGAGGGACAACGTTCCATCGCTCGAGGCATCCGGTGGACCCGGTGTCCCAACAACCGGGGCGATCCCGCCTCGCAACCGACTTGCAAAGGTAAGCGCGTTAGCAAAACGACCTTCGGCGAACCAGAGACTCCATTTCCTTGCCGGCGACGACCATATCGAAACACCAGCCGGTATAAAAAAAGCCGTGACGGCTTTCACGTCTCATTGCTTGTGCCAGCGGTCAACCCTCCCAGTACGGCGGGCACCCGCAACAGCAAAGGGAAAACGACGCATCACTCGATGGTGACCGCACCGCCCGCCTCTTCAATCTCTTTCTTGATTTTTTCCGCATCCTCTTTGGACACGCCCTCTTTCAGAGCCTTGGGACAACTCTCAACGAGGTCCTTCGCCTCTTTCAATCCCAACCCCGTGATCGAACGAACGACCTTGATCACCTGGATCTTCTTGTCGCCGAACCCGGCGAGCACGGCGTTGAAGGCTGTTTGCTCCTCGGCTTCTTCACTCGCACCACCACCGCCAGCCGCCATGACAACCCCACCGCCCGCAGGCTCGATCCCGTGGACATCCTTCAGGCAATCCACCAATGATTGGGCGTCCTTAACCGACAGGCTGAAAAGCTTCTCCGCAAGCTCGGTGATTTCACCGGAAAACTCTTTGACTGGTGCCTCTGCCATCTTTGCTTCGCTCCTTACAATTCGAAATAGGTCGCCGCGACAATAGGCGGTTCACACGGCGCGAACCATTTCATCCACCCGAAGGCGGACCAGTTGCCGTTCGGCGCTTTGTACCGTTTCCCTACGCCGCTTTCTCAGCGAGCGCCTTCAAACATCCTGCAATCTTACTCTGGGGAGACCGGATACAGCCCGCAATCGCACGACCCGGTGAACCAACCAACGTAGCAATCTCGCTGAGCAGCTCGTCCAATCCCTTCATCTTCGAAAGCTCGACCACCGACAAAAGCTCGCTGTCCCCATCGAAAATCGCGCTCTTGAGCTTGAGCGACTCAAGGTCCTTCGTGGCGGCGACCAACGTCTTGGCAACGTCAATCACCGACGTCTCCGATATCACCAGAGCGCATGGACCCTCTAGAACATTGGCCAACGGTTCCAGCGGACCGCCTCGAAAAGCATAGCGCGCGAGTCGATTCTTGATCACGTGCATCTGGGCCGATTTTTCGCGAAGCGCCCCGCGAAGCTGTTCCTGCTCCAACACCGTCATCCCGGAGAGCTCCACAACGCACGCACTGGTCACGCCGTCATAGCGAGCTTTCAACTCCGAAGTAATCAGTTCTTTAAGTGCCTTGCTCATCGTTTCTTCTCGTTGAATAAAGCCTCGACCGCTTAAGCCGAGGTGGCCAGCGTAACCGACGGCGTTTGGGTCGCCGAAAGACACGCCCGTTTAAGATAATGCCCCTTGGCTGCCGCCGGCTTGATCTTGAGAAAATGATCGATCACCGACTCGATATTCACCTTGAGATCTTCATCGCTGAAGCTGACTCGCCCGACCGGAAGATGAATGTTGCCACCGTCATCGTTACGAAACTCGATCCGTCCACCACAAAAGTCCTTCACCGCCTGGGCGATCTCGCGCGTCACCGTACCCGCCTTGGGCGTCGGCATTTTCCCCTGGGGACCAAGCACACGGCCAAGCTTTCCGACTTTTCCCATCATGGAGGGGTGGGCAATCGCCACGTCAAAATCGAGCCAACCATCTTGAATGCGCTTGACCAGTTCGTCGCCGCCCGCTTCAACCGCACCGGCCGCTTTGGCCTCTTCGACCAAGGGGCCATCGCAAAACGCGATGACGCTGCGACTCTTGCCGATTCCCCGGGGAAGCGATATCGCACCTCGAAGCATCTGATCCGCCTGCTTGGGATCAATACCCAAGTGAAGAACGATCTCGACGGTCTGATCAACACCCTTGCGCTTCTTACCGTTTTTGTAAGAGCGGTCTCCCTTGATCGCTGCCATCTTCTTGATACGCGCGATCGCCTCGCCGACCTCGACGGCGGCACGATCCCCACCGCCGGCTTCGACCTGCTTCCGATATGCTACGCTACGGTAACCCATGATTTTGTCTCAATCTCGCTGATTGTCCGCACCCGCGGGCATCAAAACTAATCGACAATGTCAATCCCCATCGACCGCGCCGTCCCCGCAATGATCAGGGCGCCCGCGTCAACGGTGGAAGCATTCAGGTCCGGCAGCTTACGCTCGGCGATCTCACGCACCTGCGACATCGTCACCGTCCCGACCTTCTCTTTGTTGGGAACCCCGCTGCCCTTGGCAATCTTTGCAGCATCTTTCAGGAGCACTGCCGCGGGCGGACTCTTCACCACAAAGGAAAACGACCGGTCCGAATAAACCGAAATCACGACCGAAACCGTCATGCCGTTGAGCTTGTTGGTCTCCGCATTGAACTGCTGGACAAACTGACCGATGTTTACACCATGCTGCCCCAGCGCAGGCCCGATCGGCGGAGCAGGCGTCGCCTGACCGCCCGGCGCTTGCAACTTGATAACACCCGTGACTTCCTTACCGCCGACTTTTGCCACTTTTACCCACCATTTCTCAAACGTTTGGGGACCAGCGTGCATCAGACCGTGCCCCCGATCACCCAACAAACTATTCCACTTTTTCCAGTTGCCAGTAGTCCACCTCGATCGGTGTCGAGCGGCCGAAAATCGAAACGATCACCGAAACCATTCCGCGTTTCTCATCGACCGAATCAACCTCACCTTCGTAACTCTCAAAAGCCCCGTCAGTGATCTTCACTTGGTCGCCCTTGTTGATATTCAACCCGGAAAGACCCGGCTCTTCCTCAGCCTGCTGTGACGCAATCAGCATCTGTGCAACGTCATCGTCGGGCATACTGGTAGGCTTGCCATCCGACCCGATGAAATCTCCAACCCCCGAAGTCTCCTTGACCAAAAACCAGACGTTCTCCGGAATCGACCCGTCATCCTCACAGGCCATCTCCACGAAAACGTAACCCGGGTACAGCTTGCGCTCCACCACTCGAAGAACGCCCGCTTTTTTCTTCTTCTCCTTGAGCGTAGGAACCAGAATCCGACCGACCCGATCCTCCAACCCCTCGATTTTGACCTTGCGCTCCAGCGCCCTGAGCACAGGACCCTCCTTGTTGGAGGCGACGCGCAACACATACCACTTCATCCCGGGGCGAGTCAGGGGCTCGGTTTCTTCCACCGCATCCGCCGTCTCAACAGCGGCGTCGGAGTCCGGGGCGACACCGGGGTCTGGATCCGTCGAAACCGAGGAGTCAACGACGGCGTCTTCGACCGTCTCTTCAGTCTTTACCGGACCCTCGGACAACTGTTGAGATTTCTCATCCGCGTCGATCATCGTTTGAGCACGCCAATCCACCTGAAAACATACTGGAACACAAGATCGATCACGAAAAGGTACACGGCGATCAAGACGGTAAAGAGGATCACCACCTTGGTCGAACCGATGACCTCCCGACGTGTCGACCAGTTCACCTTTTTCATCTCGCCTTCCGTGGCGATCATAAAGTCGCTGGCGCGACGATGGGAAAAAGTCACCCACCAAAGCGCTCCGCCCACCACAACGAAAAACAGGATCGGGATCCCGGGCGTAATCAGCAAACGCCAGCCCTCGTCACCCTCATAAACACGGAGCTGCTCCCAGACAAAATAGGCGCCCCAGAGCACCAAAAGACCGAAACCGATCATCGTACCGATGCGCGTCTTTCGACCCTGCTCCGGCTTGTATGGCGTTAGCAAACCGCGAGGTTTTCGAGGCGGGCGCCCATGCGATTGACTCGCTCCTGAACCGGCGCCCGACGCGGCACCGGACCGGTGATCGTCACGCTCGGCAGTCATTGTCTTGGTTCCTTCCATGTTCGGACCCAGCCAGTCTCCTTCTTCCTCGCGTCCCCGGCGCGCCGACAAGGGCAACAGGGGCGGAGGGACTCGAACCCCCAACCGCCGGTTTTGGAAACCGGTGCTCTGCCAATTGAGCTACGCCCCTGTAGCAGACATTCCGTTCGCCACCAACGGCGGAAAGGAGGAACTATTTCCTCTTGATCTTGTGGATCGTATGTTTGCGTTCTCGCTTGCAGTACTTGGATCGCTCGATCTTCGGCAATCCACCCATGACGTTGACCGTCGTGCGGTAGTTGAGGTCGTTACATTCCTTGCACTGAAACCAAACCCACTCACGTTTTGCTGCTTTGGCCATCGCTTGCTACGTCCTGACTACCTGCCGGCGACTCTGCTTTGAAAAAGAATGAAACAGGGGCAACGCAACCCGTTATTCGATCACCTTAATCACAACGCCCGAACCCACCGTCCGTCCGCCCTCGCGAACGGCAAAGCGAAGCCCCTCCTCCATGGCAATGGGCTTTCCGAGCGTAACGACCATCTCAATGTTGTCGCCGGGCATGCACATCTCCGCGCCCTTAAGCTCCAGACCTCCCGTTACATCCGTCGTGCGGAAGTAAAACTGCGGGCGATATCCATTGAAAAACGGAGTGTGTCGACCGCCTTCATCCTGGGTCAAGACGTACACCTGAGATTCGAACTTCGTGTGCGGGGTAATCGAACCGGGAGCCGCAAGCACCTGCCCACGCTCGATTTCCTCTTTCTTGGTTCCACGCAGCAAACACCCGACGTTGTCGCCGGCTTGACCGCTGTCGAGGGTCTTGTTGAACATTTCAACACCGGTCACGGTCGTTTTCGCCGTCTCGGTAAGACCGACGATTTCCACCTCGTCACCGACCACGACCTTGCCACGCTCAATTCGACCGGTGGCAACGGTCCCGCGACCCTTGATACTAAAGACATCCTCGACGGACATGAGGAAGGGCTGATCGACATCCCGCTCGGGCACGGGAATCTGGCTGTCCAGCGCGTCGATCAGCTCCTGAATACACTTGGTCTTGTCCTCGTCCTGGGGATTCTCCAACGCAGGGAGCGAGGAACCTCGAACGATGACGATGTCGTCGCCCGGGAAATCGTACTTCGAAAGAAGCTCACGAACCTCCAACTCCACCAGATCAAGAAGCTCCGGGTCATCGACCAGGTCGACCTTGTTGAGGAAAACCACGATGTGGGGAACGTTGACCTGACGAGCGAGCAGAATGTGCTCGCGAGTCTGGGGCATCGGTCCGTCGGCTGAGGAAACCACCAAGATGGCGCCATCCATCTGCGCGGCACCGGTAATCATGTTCTTGACGTAGTCAGCATGCCCAGGACAGTCGATGTGCGCGTAATGGCGCGTCTCGCTTTCGTACTCCACGTGCGAGGTCGCGATTGTTAGAATCTTGGACGCGTCCCGGCGACCCTGCGATTCAGACGCCTTGGCCACCTCGTCGTAGGAGATCGCCTTGCACAAGCCCTTCGCCGACTGAACGGTGCAAATAGCAGCCGTCAGCGTCGTCTTACCATGGTCCACGTGACCGATCGTGCCAACGTTCACGTGCGGTTTCGTCCGTTCAAATACTTCCTTGGCCATTGAGTTACCTACCTCCACTCGCTCGGCGGCATCTACCCGCCCGCAACCTTCTCAAGTTCTTGTGCAAAGCTCTACCGACGTGCCAAAACAACCGATCGACACGCCGAGCATGACCGCTTTTCCGTCCAAATGCCCGCCGCCCATGCCACGCCATGACACCGGCGGCACCGATTATTTACCTCAAGCTAAGCTGCTGACGGGACTCGAACCCGTGACCTCGTCCTTACCAAGGACGCACTCTACCAACTGAGCTACAGCAGCAGCGAAAGCTGTTGCCCATTTGCTTAGCGACGGCGCAAGCAACCCGCCCGCCGCCCGGCCAAACGCCACCAGCAACGCCGAAACGACGCGAAACGCCGCAGCAAGTCCCGTTTTCCTCAGCACTTACGGCGATGCCAAAACCGCACCGCCAACACCTAGAGCCCCGCAAATATACGCATACACCCCGACCTGTCAAACATCACTCCCGGCAAATCTCAAATCGAATCAACGCACCAATATACAGTGAAGATTTATTTTCCGTCGAACCCCAAAAACGGCCAATCCTTGTAAACGCCCGCGCCATTCGCTACCATCCCCCGACTTGCCTGTGTAAACACTCACCCAAATGGGGACGGCGGAGCGAAAAAACATGGAACGACGGCAACTTGGTGCAACGGACATCTGGGTCTCGCCCCTGGGGTTGGGCACCTGGGCAATGGGTGGGTCGGTGGAGACGTGGGGTCACGTTGACGATCGTGAGTCCATCGCTGCCATTCATCAGGCGATCGATCTGGGCGTCAACCTTATCGACACCGCCCCGATCTATGGTCGTGGTCACAGCGAGGAAATCGTCGGCAAGGCGATCGCGGAGACCCGCGAAGAACTCGTAATCGCAACCAAGTGCGGTATGCTTCTCACCGAATCCAAAACCGACGAACCACGGCGATGCCTCGCGTGCGAAAGTGTCATCAACGAGTGCGAACAGAGTCTGCGTCGTCTCGGGGTGGATTGCATTGACCTTTACCAGTGCCACTGGCCCGATCCGTCGACCCCCATTCGCGAGACCCTTGAAGCGTTTTCGCGATTGCAGCAACAGGGCAAAATAAGAGCGATCGGCTTATCCAACTTTGGATGCGAAGCAATCGCCGGAGCACTTGAATTTGCGCGGATCGGTGCGCTTCAGCCACCCTTCTCCATGCTCCATCCCAGAGCGGCGGAGGATTTGATCCCGTTTTGCAGGGATCATAACATCGGCGTGTTGCCCTATAGCCCCCTCGCAAAAGGACTCTTGACCGGCAAATTCAAACCCGAGGATACATTTGAAGATATACGCTCGCGAGACCCCGAGTTCGTTGGAAATCGATTTCGTCGCAACCTCCGAATTGTGGATCAACTTCGTGGCATCGCCGAAACCTACGGCAAAACCGTCACCCAATTGGTTCTCAACTGGACGGCCTATTTCCCAGGGGTCACGGCACCGCTGGTGGGTGCGAAACGTCCCTCGCAAGTCTGCGAACACGTCGGGGCGCTCGGTTGGACCATTTCATCCGACGACCTGAATCGGATCAACACGCTCTTGGGAACGCCCTCCGCTGATGCCTGAAGCGACACGACCACCAAGCAGCATCCCCGCACGACCCCCCAATGACTCGCGCAGGCCGGTCGGTTTCCCGACGGCCTCCGAAGATGCCATCGAGGCGCTTTCGGCTGCTTCGGGGAGTTATGCACAAGAATCCCGCCGCGGTCAAACGCCCACAGGCGATGGACATGGGACCGGGAGAGGACACAAGCAACGCATCACGCTTCTTTTTCCTGCACTTGCTGCCGTGGCAGTCGGGTTCGTCCTACTGATCGCCGGTCGCAACATCCACCTCTGCGGTGCCACGTTCCAACTTCCGGAAAAGCTCGGTCCCCGGCAGCGCGACCTTTGCCGAAACACCCTTTACGAGGTGGTTTCAGCCGACCAGTCGCTTCCAAAGAACCCTCGCTCTGATTCGGGGTTTTTCATTGACTTTCCCACTTCTCATACCCTCCGGTTCGCATTTGCTTCCCCTAAAAACCCAAGAGCCTTGGAACGGGCGAGACAGCTGGCCACTGGATTCCTTTTGCAGGTGGAAAAAAAGATGCGCCGATTACGCCAGGAGCCGTCGGAGAGTGAGGTGGCTACATCCGCCCTGATCTCCAATCTGGAGTCGGCACTGAAAGCCGAACAGAACTCGCTACGCAAAGCGCTTGCAGAGATACCAAGCGTGGATCACCGGGCGGAGCGCGATGAGTTATTGGGACGATGGAAGGACGCACGAAGAAAATATGATGCGGATCACGCTCAACTATCCGAGGTCGCAGGGGCGCTCGAACAGCTTCGCGATGCCCCGCCCCCGTCACGTGGAATTGTCACTCCCGAGAAGCGGCAAAATGCGTATTCGGCGGACCTGGGTCTGGAGCAGGACCTCAAGGAGCTAGCCGTCGCGTTGGCAGAGGCGCGCGGGTTGATTCGCGATATTCAAACGGAAACAACCCCCCTGCAATCACAACTCAACGACGCAATCGAAGGCCTCGTAAATGTTCTGCACGCCGAGGAATCTGAAACGCTGCCGAAGTCATCTCGTGAGCGAATCGCGAGATTGCGCGACGAGGCGCTCGCGCTGCGAAGCACATTCGAGACCTTCTCAACGCAATGGGCGAATCAGCTTTCGGAAATCCGCGAATCGCCGATTGAAACGCGCAGTCACGAATTCTTCGATCGTTATGAACAAGTCAGAACAACCTTGAGCACGTTTCTTTTTGACTCTTCCAAGCTGCTGGCGAAGATGCGCGAACGTGCCACCGCCCCTGACGCAGCCTCCGACAAGCGCACATCGACCACGCAATCGCAGGGCGCAATCTCCCGGTCGTTTTTGGCGTTGCAAACCCTCTATCACCGCTTTGAATTTGCCTCGAGTGCAATCAATCGGTCACAAAACTTCCGCCTCGACACGGCGTTGCGCCGCGCCAGTGGTCTCAGTCGAAGGTCACAGCAGCGAATCCGCAAGATCGATGAGGCGCTTCAGCAGGATGCCCTTGAGCGGATGAAGAAATCCCAGGCGGATTCGGTTTTGCAAGCGGAAGCACTCCTTGAGAAAAAGCGCCTTGAAAACGACCAAACGGTTTCATCGCTTGTCGCCCTGCAAGATCGATTAACCGAGCGAGTCCGCTCGGTCGAAGGGTTTATCGCCGCCAAAGTCCGCGCCGAAACCGCCGGGAAGAACGTCGAAACGTTACAAAAAACGCTAAGCACATCCAAAAAACGCCTACGAGAGCTGCAAATGCAACGCATTGCCCAAGGAAAAATGGGAAAAATCAAACTCATCGAGGCGGGGATTCTTGGCCCGCCGATCAACCTAGGCCAACGATTCCGCAACGGCTCCATCGGTGCGGCCATTACATTTCTCGGAGTTTTCCTGGGGCAATGGTGGGCGAGGCGGCGCACGTGAAACGAGGCCCGGTTTTGGGAATTGCCCGCCTTCATTTGGGTCATTCAAAAGGAAAGGTCGAAAAACCGACCGACCAATCGATCCTCCTTGCTTTCAGGGCATGTGTGACAAGGACGGCACCGACGGATCGGTGCCGCCACTCCGCACGTGAAAACACCGACAAGATGCCGGTTTTTTTGCTTGCAAAAGGTCCGCGCTGCAACCGTTGTTGAGATAGGTTCTAAATTGGCGTGCCGCACTCCGGGCAGGTCGGCTGACTCAGGCCACGCAAAATGTAACGGCACTTGCGGCAGCGCGTTTCGCCATCCCCGCGAGCCCCTTGCCACGTTACGAGAACCCAGCCCACGCACGACGCTGCGCTCAACGCGGTTGCAAACCTCGCGGGATACTTGTGCAAAGAATAGTCCCCACCAGTCCGGATCATATAACCCTGATAGCATGTGTAGACCCAAACAATCAGCGAAAGCAACGCCAGACAAACCGTAATGATGCCATTGGTTTTACGCATAAGCTACCGATCGTAGGAAAGCCAAAGCGAAAAGGCAAGCAGCCCGGACTCCCACTATCAGCCAGTTGAGGAAGTTTCCGCGGGCGGAGAATCGCCTCTGACGCAAGTGCCAAGCGGATAGAGATCGCACGGACCTTTCACCGGAACGTTATCTAGACAGCACATCTCAACCGGGTTGACTGAAACGCGCCGCGGCCCAATAATCCCCCGCGCGCGACGGTTTTCCTGAACTCACCGTAGTCATTCACGAGGGACCACGCATGACGTGTAGACGGACAGCCCACATCATCCTGTTGCAGTGTGTACTCGGAATGATTCTGCCCGGGTGCCAGTGGGGTCCGGGATTGATGAAAAGCGGGTCTGGGCAATACAACGAGGCGGTGCGCGTCGTCCAATCGAAGCAGATGCTGAAAAACCTGGTGAGGCTGCGCTATCGTGAAATCCCGGTGTTTCTTTCGATCAGCAGTGTATCCACGCAATTCGAATTCAACCAGACCGGACAGGTCGGCGGCACAATCAACGAAAACGTCGGTCCCGGAGGCTTGAACCCCAACCTCCTGAATCTTTCAGGCAGTCAGAAATACTCCGAGCGTCCCACGATCACGTATTCGATTCTGGGCGGGGAGGATTTTGTCAAACGCCTCCTGACTCCGATCAGCGTGGAACACATTTCGCTTCTTTCGGAAACCGGGTGGCGTCCCGATCGGGTGCTACGTTTGACGGTCGAGCGTGCGAACGGGCTTTCCAATGCCCCCGCTGCGTCTGGACCAACGCCCTCCCTGGTACCGCCGTTTCGCAGGTTCAAGGAAACGACACAACTGCTCCACGAATTACTTTACGAGCACGCCGTGGAACTGGAGTTCAGCGTACGAACCATGGCAATCTCCCCGGCGATCCCGATCAGTCAGGTCAACGGCGGCGCACTGGTCGAAGCTGCGCGGCGGGGTGCAGCTTTTGAACCGGCTCCAGACGGCGAAGGTGTTGTCCTTACGAAGGAACGTCGTGTTCTCGTTCTGCGATTCAACCCCGAGGATCGAGCTTCCCACAAGATCCAACGCCTGCGAGAGCTGTTGCACCTCACGCCGAACCGCGACGAATTCGAATTGGTCGGTTTTGAAAACCGCAGATTGGACCCTCTTGTTTCGCAGCAACCATGCAAAAACATCGCCATCGACACGCGATCGTTGATCGCGGTGCTGTATTACGCTTCACAGGCTGTTCAGGTACCCCCGGAAGATGAAGCTTCCGGTATCGTCACGACAACCCGCGACGCCCATGGCAACCGGTTCGATTGGGCACAAGTGCTCGGAGACTTGTTTACGGTGCATGTCAGCGAATCGCGTCCTGCCGACGCCGTTGTCGCGATCCGGCATCGTGGTCACTGGTTCTACATTCGCGACGACGACGAAACATCCAAATCCACGTTTCTCTTACTGAACCAGTTATTCGCCCTGCAATCCGGCGAGGTAGAAACCACCAGGCCATTACTGACCCTGCCCGTTGGCGGATAGCGTCCATGCCACCGAGTTGGAAGATGAGCCTTGGTCGCTTTCTTTTTGGAACAAACGGTTTGATTCTTTCTGTTGTGATGGGCGTGGGGCTACGACCGGACCTCGTGCGGCTCAATATGAACAAGGACGTCGACGACTCCGGGTTGTTTCGCAAGAATGGCGTCCTTGACGTCGTGTGCAACTTGGTGACCATCACGAACCGTCAAGATCGCATCAACTTCTACGTGGATGTTTACGTAGTAGTACGGTCCGGCCTTTCGCACCAGCAGCTTTTCGATCGCTCGCGCTCCCTCGACGGTTAAGGCAATCGTAGCCACCTGGTCAAGCAGAACTTGCGCGGGGGCGGCGTCCATCAGTTCATGGATTGCCGCGTTTGCCAACAGGGTTCCATTGGCAATGATGACGACGCAGGCCGCAATCGCCGCCCAATCGTCCGCCGCTTCGTACCCCTTGCCCCCGACGAGCGCAACAGAGATTCCAACCGACGCCGCAAGCGAGGTGAGGGCGTCCGCCCTGTGGTGCCAGGCGTCCGCCAGCAACGCCGTGCTCCGGGTTTTGCGGCTTGCTTTTTTTTCGTAGCGATACATGGATTCTTTCAGCGCGATCACAGCGAGCAACACGATGAGGGTGTATGCAGCGGGGGTGCGATGCGGAAGGCGTATTTCTGCGAACGCATAAACCGCAATGACCGCCGCGGCAGCGAGCAGGAGAATCGACACGGCGAGGGCGGCGAGAGGTTCGGCCTTCCCGTGACCATAGGGATGATTGGTGTCGGCGGGCTTGGCGGCAATGACGATCCCCGCGCGAACAACCATCGCGCTTGCGACATCGCCAAGGGACTCAACAGCATCGGCGATCAGCGCCGAGGAATTCCCGAAGATCCCGCATGCCAATTTGACCGCACCGAGCGCAACATTAAACGCGATGCTAATGGAAGTTGTGCGGAGTCCCGTGGTCAACGACTCGGTTTTGGCCATTTTTGCGATTTACCCGCCCTGTTTTTCCGCCCTCGTCCGGCGTTGACCTTGACGAGTCATCGCCGTTTCCCGCCTCTTGACAGAAACCATAGGATACCGCCGATGGTGAACCTTCCAAGTTGGAAACCACCCCCCCCACAGGTCACCTCGTCTGTTGCAACGCAGAAAGTGGAACGTATCATGCCAGCAAGGTCCGGGGGTTCGGATGTTGGGGGGACAGAGTCGGGAAAATATGAAAGGAATCAGACTCATGAGACGCGCGAAGATCACAATCATCGGAGCCGGAAACGTAGGGGCCAGTTGCGCTTTTTGGGCAGCCACCAAGGAACTCGGCGACATTGTCCTGATCGACATTCCGGACTTCGCCGACAAAACCGCCGGAAAGGCCCTGGACCTCGCCCAGTGTAGCCCCATCGACCGATTCGATTGCAACATCACCGGCACATCCGACTACAACGAGGCCAAAGACAGCGACGTGGTTGTCATCACCGCGGGGATTCCGCGCAAGCCCGGCATGAGTCGCGACGATCTGATTCAAACCAACGTCAAGATCGTCAAGTCCGTCACGGAGCAGATCGTCAAGGTCGCGCCCAATGCCGTCCTGATCATCGTCTCCAATCCGCTCGATGCGATGGTCTACACCGCGTGGAAAACCAGCGACTTTCCAACCAACCGCGTCGTCGGACAAGCCGGCTGCTTGGACATTGCGCGCTACCGAACGTTTATCGCGATGGAGTTGGGCTGTAGCGTGGAGGATATTTCGGCCCTGCTGATGGGTGGTCACGGCGACGACATGGTACCGCTGCCGAGCTACACTTCCGTCGCGGGCATTCCCATTACGCAACTCATCCCCGAGGCGAGACTGAATGAGATTATTGAGCGAGCCAAGATGGGTGGCGGCGAGATCGTCAAACTGATGGGCACCAGCGCCTACTACGCGCCGGCAGCGGGCGTTATCCAAATGACCGAAGCCATCGTTAAAAACAAAAAACGGATCCTTCCCTGTGCCGGTTATTGCGACAAGGAATACGGCGTGGGCGGGTATTTTGTCGGGGTTCCGTGCGTTCTCGGGTCCAGCGGAGTGGAGAAGATCATCGAAGTCGAGCTGTCCGATCGTGAGCGAAAGCTGTTTGAAAGCAGTGTTGAACACGTCAAAGAGCTGGCAGCGATTGCGGAAGGGTTTTTGAAGTAGCAAGGTCCAAGACCTGCGAGCATGGATGATCAAGGAGTCTACGCTGGTCTGGCATTGATTCGACGACGAAGGCGTCGGATGTGGTTGCTCCTCCCCTTTTCGTTCGTTTGGTTCGCGCTTTCCGGTTTTGTACTTGCGTTTCTCGATGTTCGAAATCAGTGGGTTTTCTTTTTCGTGTTGTACGCCGGAGTCTTTCTGTTTTTGGTAGCGTATGTTCGCGTTCAGTTTTCGCGGTGTCCTCGCTGTGGGAAGTTCTACCATTTTTGCTGGTTTTACGGAAATGTTTGGTGGTGTAGAGGTTGCTTCCATTGTGGTTTGCCGCTGAAAACGAGCTGGGAAGCGACAGAACAAGGACGCGCGTTGATCAGGGCGTGGCTCGACCATCCTCCACCACGACCGCCCATCCCAAAAGTTGGACTTCGCTGTAGCGAATGCGGATACCTGCTGACTGGGTTGACGGTCCAGCGCTGCCCCGAGTGCGGTCACAAGTTCAGGGTATCGAGCTTGACGGGCGTCAAATCCGTCTGCAAGAATCCGTAATACTTTGACTTCACGACGAATCTGAAAACGCAAGACAGGGCAATTGCAGACGACCGCGAAGAATTGGTCTCCGGGATGATGCCCTTTCGCACGTTTCGCGAAAACGCAGCGGGCAACCGTCAAATGGCGTTGCTTGGCATTTAGCGCCAGCGTGCGTATGATCTGTGGCGGCGTCAAATCGGTCGATGCCCGAACCCGTATCGTAAGGCGTGAAATGGCAGTAAAGCGTTGCGTGGTGTGTGGTGGGCGAATCAAGCCCAAGGACATGGGCATCTGTCCGCGGTGCGGGCGCGAGGTCTCGCCGGCGGATGCCTTTTTGAAACAACCCGGCTGGTGGATCATGCCCGAGATGCGCTATCAGGGTGCGTATCTCTGGCTGGTGCTTGTCTCCGCGCTCGATGTCATGCTGACCCTTGTCGTGCTTGTAGCGATGGAAGGATTCGAGGTCAATCCAGTCGCCGCGGGAGTCATTGAAACACTGGGGTTTGGCTGGGCGATCATCTTTAAGTTCGCCATTGTGGTATTGGTTGTCATCATCTGCGAAGTCGTGGGACGAATGCACGATCGAACCGGTCGAAAACTCGCCCACGCTGCCGTGGCGATCAACTCGCTTCCAGTCCTGTATACTTTCGCGCTGTTGTTTTTTGTGACACGGTAGAAATGCCCGCCATTGACCCCCGAATGTGACCGGCATACGCTCCTCATCGTCCTCTTACCGCAAACACCGACCCGGTAGCTGTTCGATCGCATCCATGTTATCCTTCCGCACCGGTACGGACCGCAAGAACGAGAAGACCCCAACGTAAAGAGTTGAGAACGTGTGCGAGAAGCTGTTCACCGGGCCTCGCACATCAGAAAGCGATTCGACGAATTCCAAAAAAAAGCTGTTTACCCGCCTCCTTAAGGGCGGCTCAGAAAAAAGCATCAACCCTCATCGGGAGAGTGTGCATGAAAGAAATCGCCGTGATCGGCGCCGGAACGATGGGCGCGGGGATTGCCCAACTCGCCACCAAGTGCGGCTGGGTCGTGCATCTCGTGGATGTCAACGCCGACGTCCTCGCCCGTGGAAGGGAGGGGATTGCCAACCGATTCAACCGATCGGTCGAAAAAGGTCGAATGACGCTGTCCGATCGCGACGCCGCATTGAATCGAATCAAACCCAAAAGTGAAATCGGCGACCTTGGCGGCGTGGAACTGGTGATCGAAGCGGTCGTTGAAGACCTCGGCGTCAAGCACTCCGTGTTCTCACAATTGGAGGGTGCGACGCCTGCATCCGCAGTGCTGGCATCGAATACCTCCTCGCTTTCGATTACGAAGATTGCGGAAGCGATTCGTGATTCTTCTCGTGTGATTGGGATGCATTTTTTCAACCCCGCTCCGGTCATGCCCCTTGTCGAAGTGATCGCCGGGGGTCAAAGCGCCGCCGAAAGTGTGGACGCCGCATTCGCAATCGCCCAATCGTGGGGCAAGGTGCCGGTTCGGGCGAAGGACACGCCGGGTTTTATCGTCAACCGCGTCGCGCGCGGGTTTTATCTTGAAGCGCTGCGGCTTTTGGGCGAAGGCGTCGCGGGCATTGATGAAATTGACGGCGTTATGAAAAAACACGGCGGCTTTCGCATGGGCCCGTTTGAATTGATGGACCTTGTGGGACTGGACGTGAACCTCGCTGTCAGCGAATCCGTCTGGCGACAAATGGGAAAGCACCCGCGGTTCACACCGCACGAGATTCAGCGGACCCTGGTAGAGGCAGGTCACCTGGGAAGAAAAACCGGACGCGGGTTTTACTCCTATCAAGATGGGTATCCCCTGCCCGCCGTGCCCGTTTCAAGGCAGAGTTTCGACGTGCCCCCCAACCTGGGTGCCGCGCTGAGCACCTTTTGTGCGAAAGCGGGCGTCGCTGGCGCCGGTTCGACAGAGCGGTACATCTTCGCCAGAATCCTCGGTGCGATCATAAACGAAGCGGGATTTGCGCTCGACGAAGAGGTATCCGGTGCGAGCGACATTGACATCGCCATGCAAAAGGGAACCCATTATCCCCAAGGCCCCCTCAAGTGGGCGAATGAAATAGGCGGGCGCAACGTGCGGGGCGTACTGCGCGGTTTGAACAGCATCGTCAATGACGGTCGATACGAACCGGCAAAGCTGTTTGAGGAAGCGGACTAAAATGGATCGCACCGTGCACAGATCAAACACACACGGACAAATGGAATAACAGAAAATGTCACGTCGAGCAGTTATCATCGATGCGGTACGCACACCGGTAGGCAGATACGGCGGCGCGCTGAGCAAAGTACGTCCGGATGATTTGGCCGCCCTGGTCATTCGTACCGTTGTCGAACGCACAGCAATCGACCCGACCCGGATCGACGACGTTTTCTTCGGCGCTGCCAATCAGGCCGGTGAGGACAATCGAAATGTTGCGAGAATGGCCGCTCTTCTTGCCGGATTGCCCGATTCCGTGCCTGGTTCAACCGTCAATCGCCTCTGTGCATCGAGTTTGGACGCAATCACAATCGCCGCACGAATGATCGAGGCGAATCACGGTGACGTCATGATCGCCGGCGGGGTTGAGAGCATGTCGAGAGCGCCTTTCGTTGTGGCCAAGAACGATACGGCCTTTGGTCGCCGCGTGGAAATGCACGACACAACGATCGGCTGGCGGTTTACAAACCCCAAGCTGGCAGAAATGTATCATCCGTTCGCTATGGGCGAAACGGCGGAAAACGTTGCGAAAAAGTACAATCTAACTCGCAAGGAGCAGGACGAGTTTGCGTATGAATCACAAATGAAGTGTAAGGCGGCGGTCGATGCAGGTCGCTTTCGCGATGAAATCGTGGCCGTCGAGGTTCCGCAACGCAAGGGCGACCCGATTATAGTCGACTCCGATGAACATCCACGCCCCGAGACAACGCTCGAGGGGCTTGCCAAGCTTCGACCTGCCTTTGCAAAGGATGGCACGGTTACCGCGGGAAACGCCTCTGGAATCAACGACGGAGCCGCGGCGCTGCTGATTGTTGAGCAGAAGCTGGCGCAAAAGCTTGGGTTCTCTCCGATAGCGGCGGTCGGGTGCTCGGCGACCGCGGGCGTTGATCCGGCCCACATGGGGCTCGGTCCGATCCCGGCTACCCAAAAGGCGCTGAAGCGGTCGGGCATTTCGATCGGCGAACTGGATTTGATCGAATTAAATGAAGCGTTCGCCGCGCAGTCGATTCCGTGCATTCAGGAACTCGGGTTTGATCCCGCGAAGGTCAACGTCAACGGCGGGGCGATTGCGCTGGGCCACCCGCTGGGATGCAGCGGAGCGAGAATTGCCACAACGCTCCTCCATGAAATGAAACGTCGGCGCATCAGGCACGGTCTCGCCACAATGTGCGTGGGCGTCGGCCAGGGCGTTGCGACGGTGTTTGAGGGGGCGTAGAGTCGATTCGGTCGGTTGCCTATGCGTTATTGGCATCTACTTTTTGTGGTCGCGGGTCTTTATTGCGGTGTTTCGGCGCTTGGGATCACGTGGGGACTTCCGAGTCGCAACATCGATCAATACCTGTTTGGAGGCGGCGAAGTCTGGTCCGGCCAAAAAATCTATCGACTCGCCAACGCGAGCGAAAAGTTTTCGTCGCATGAGCAGACCCACAGAACCGACGCTTTGGCCCCCTCCACCGATAAGAACGTGCGCAGGGGCGCCGATGTCGACGTTGACCCGATCAAAAAAGAGTCCCACAAACCTGTTTTGCTAACTGCGACCGACGAAGATGTCGCAAAAATCTACCTGCGATATCGCCTTTACACCTATCAACCCGACGAGATGATTACGATGATGGCGCTTGCAGGGATGCGCCCGGGAAAACTCCGACTCGATCCGAAACTATACCAGTACGGCGGACTTTTCATCTATCCCGTGGGAGTGCTGATCAAACTCTGTGACATGGTCGATCTGATCGACGTGCGTGGGGACGTTGTTTACTACCTCGACCACCCCGATGAGTTTGGGAAGTTTTATATCGTCGCGCGGGCATATGTCGCGACGTGGGGACTCGTTGGCATACTGATTGTATTCGCCATCACGCGACGGATTGCCAGTGATCTGGCGGGCATCATAGCGGCCGCTTTGTTCGCTTTCATGCCGGTGGTTGTTTGCATGTCGCACGAAGGAAAACCGCATCTGCCCGGGGCCGTGTTGATGCTGATGGCCGTTTTGTCCGCGATACGATCTGTTTCGCAAAGGTCACGAAGCGGCAGGGGTCGAGCAAACACCGACGCGCGTGGAACCCCCCCCGGCGACGAGAGCACACGCGAGCAGAAACGTGCGAATCAAAAGGGTAATCGTGTTCGTGCGAATAACCCGGTTGCAAGGGATAAGCACTGGTGGACGATGTGCGCATGCTGCGGCGCCGCTTTGGGGATGGTCCTGTCCTCGTGGCCCATCTTCGTCCTGATTCCGCTTGTCACGTGGATGACAGGCTCCTCTGGCGATCTCCCCACCGGCAAGGACGGGCGAGTGAGTACCTGGTTGAAGCGTACAACCACCGGAACGCTGGTTGGCGTGTTCGTCTATTTGATCGTGAATCCTTACATCCCAATCAATCTGCTGACGAATCGCGAAGTTCTGGCGAGCAATTTTGGCAACTCAATGGCGATGTACGACGTTGCGCGAATTGCCGAGGGATTTCTCCGTGTCATCAAACTGACGGGGGAGGGTGCTACGCTACCCGTTTTGATTCTCGGTACGCTTGCGCTTGTTTTTTCAACGAAGCATCAGACACCACGAACAATCGTTCTTGTCGTTCCGGGAGTGTTGTTTTTTTTGCAGTTCGTTTTAATCGGTGCAGGCAAACCGGCGGAATACGGACGATTTGGAATCTTTCCAAACACAATCCTGGCCGTCGGTGCAGCCTGTATCGTCACATCCTCGGCCACTTATGTTCGTCGTGCGAGACGGGCGATCCCGGCGATCCTCTCTGCCATCCTGATTGGGTGGTCGGGGGCTCATGGTTGGGCATATCTTGATGGTTTCTTGTCGGACGCGAGTGATAACAATACCCGAATCAACTTGGCCAAAAGCCTTGCAGCAATTCCGCAAGAGGCGAAGAACACCCGCATCCCCAAAAAACTCGCTACCTACGCCGAACCCGCCCCCTACTGCTTTCCACCGGTGGATTTTGCCCACGTCGACGTGCGATTGCTTCCACTCCCAAAACGCGCTCCCTTGCGGTGCAGCCCGTCGGAAGTAACGCTGGCGCCACTGGACACATCACGCACGCCTATGAGCTGGGCGAACAAGGACTTTTTCGATAGCCGCAACTCCCCTCCGGTCATGCGCGACGCGATCCCGCTGGGGCGATAAAAACATCGCTTGCGCCCTGTCGCGAAAGTTGATTCCTTCCGGCCAATGTGCCTAACGCGCCCGCCTGTACGCTCCGATGGATAGACAGGGGACCGCCGATTTTCGCCCGGTTTTCGGACACAGGAATATCCATGGCAAGCGAGCTTTGTCACTTCGAAGTGATGACCAGCGACGTAGAGCGTGCGAAAGCGTTCTACGCGACCGTGCTCAACTGGCAATTCGACGATGAATCCATGCCGGGATATGCATTGGTCAATCCCGGTCAAGACCCCAGCGGCGCCATGTTCGCCAAACCCGACGACGCTCCCACCCCCTGCATGAACGTCTATTTCAACACGGACGACATCGACGCAACGCTCGAAAAAGTCGAAGCCAACGGCGGCAAAACGCTGGTCAAAAAAACAGTGATTCCAGGCGCCGGATACTTCGCGATGTTCACCGACCCAGACGGAATCGTCATCGGGATCATGAAACCCAATGAGCAGTAGCGCGTTCAGGTTTTTCCACGACAAGCCCCGGGCTCATCTCGATAAGCACCCGACACAGGTCAGCCGGTTACGCCCCCCTCACGCAATGCCCAAAAGCTCCAGGCAGATACGCTTCAAATCCCTATCGCGATAACTCCGCTCCGCCTGAACGACCGGCGACTGCGCCGAACAAATGAGCGCCGTTCGATGCTTGGCTGACGTCACCGGCACGCCGTGCGATCCCCCCACCAGCGCCGCGTTGAGCGGGATGCTCTTGGTGGCAGGATCAAAGAAAAGCTCCACCGGGTCGTATCCCGGTTTGCGATGAATGTCGACCGTTCGTGCAAAAGGAGGTGCCAGAGCGTCGTCGTCCCACCAATAGTACGCAAACCACTGCGTTTCGCCCGCCACGAGTATGACGTCGCCACTTCGCTCGTGGTCCATCCCGATCTCTCTTCGTTCGTGTCCAGCATACACGTGCGCTACCCCGGGTTGCGCGCGAAACAGATCCGTAAGCTTCCTGACGATCCCGGCTCGCGCCGAATCGCTCCCCCCGACAAATACGTGCGCCAGTTGATGATCAACCATGGCAAACGCGCGACACCGCCCCGGAACGAGGTATTCAAATCCGTCGCGCATTTCGATGTCGAGCAACCCTGCGCCACGTAAAACACGGTTCGGAAAAAGCGCGCCGACCACGTCCGTCATGGCATACTCACCCGCGACAAGATACGCCGCCCCTGCTCCTTTCGTCGTTTCTGAAACTTGCTGCGCGAAACGTGCAAGCTCGGCGTCCAGTTCCGCCAGCGCAGCCCTTGCCTGCTCACTGTTGGGCCCATGTTTCTG